>ENA-ORBV01010211-ORBV01010211.1-microbial-mat-metagenome-genome-assembly--contig:-NODE-10211-length-15114-cov-5.604043_pt1 | contig 15114 bp, 16 predicted proteins | sample MGYA00237777_ERZ505514 | MGnify/ENA primary metagenome ERZ505514 (study PRJEB26160, sample SAMN06269048) | microbial mat metagenome | isolation source: Oligotrophic lake microbial mat | place... | reverse complement strand
CTCGGTGTGCGACCCCGAACCCGGCCCGCCCGATGTCGTCGGACTCGGCTGGGTCCGAGCGCATGCGTCGTCTGGCGAGCCGTCGGTGTGGTTCTGGTCTCGTGGCTGCTGAGGCGAACGGCTGGAACCTGACGGAGCGTCAGCTCGCGCTCGATGGTGAGCATCCGCCCTCGGCACGGTAACCCTGCGGCAGTTGCTGTCCACCTGGGTGGCGCACGACCTTGGTCACATCGCGCAGACCAGCCGCGTGATGGCCAAGCGGTATCGCGACGCGGTCGGACCGTGGCGCGCCTACTTGCCGGTGATGGACCGCGAATTTGCGTGACCATCGCCTTTACGTTCGAGACTGACGAGGAGCCCCCATGTCGCCGTTCGTTCCGCTGACCGGTTACCAGGCGTTCGATCCCGCCACGATGAAGACGCGGGCGGCGGAGTTCTACACGCAGATTCGGCGGCGGCGGACGGTTCGCGACTTCTCGGATCGGCCGGTGCCGCGCGAAGTGATCGAAGACTGCATCCGTGCGGCGGGCACCGCGCCGAGCGGTGCCAACCTGCAGCCCTGGCACTTCGTGGTGGTCACCAGCGCCGAGATCAAGCAGAAGATACGCGCCGGCGCGGAGGAGGAAGAGCGCGCCTTTTATGGTGGCAAGGCGCCGCAGGAGTGGCTCGACGCCCTCGCGCCCCTGGCTACCGACGAGCACAAGCCGTTTCTCGAGACGGCGCCCTGCCTGATCGTCATCTTCGCGGCGAGCTACGGCGAGTTGCCGGATGGCCGCAAGGTCAAGCACTACTACGCGCAGGAGTCAGTGGGTATCGCCACCGGCATCCTGATCACCGCGCTGCATCACGCTGGTCTCGTGACGCTGACCCACACCCCGAGCCCGATGGGATTTCTCAACGAGATCCTGGGCCGGCCGGCGCGCGAGCGTCCGTTCCTCATTCTCGTGGTGGGCTATCCGGCCGCCGGGGCCACCGTCCCGGACATCACCAAGAAGCCGCTTGGTGAGATTGCGACCTTCCTGTGAAGAGCGCGGCCCCCGGCGCGGTCGTCAAGATCCCTGGAATGAATCTGTGCCTGATCTGTGTCCCATCTGGGGCTCTTGAGGTTTAATCTGTGGCCATGAAGCTGCCCGCACTTGTCGCCTTGCTCGCTGCCACTGCCGTTGCCATGGGGACCGCGGAACAGCGGCCGGCCGACGCCATCATGTCAGTCGATCACTACGTGCGCGTGACATCCACGGTACCGTCGATGGCCGGGCAGATTGCCAACATCTACGTCCGCGAGCGCATGAAAATGAGCGCTGCCGGACCGTCCGCCAATCGCGTGGTGCTGTTCGTGCATGGGGCTGGGACTCCTGCCGAGGTGGCCTTCGACCCCTCCGCGCCAGGCTACAGCTGGATGGCGTATCTGGCGGACGCCGGCTTCGACGTGTTCTCGATGGACACCACCGGCTACGGCCGCTCCACTCGTCCGGCCGCGATGAACGATCCCTGCAACCTGTCGCCCGAGCAGCAGAAGCTGTTTGTGCCGGCGTTGCTCGCGGCGCCGTGTGCGCCGACCTACCCGAATCAGCTGACCAACATCGGCTCCGACTGGCACGACATCAACGGCGTCGTCGACTACATTCGCGCGTTGCGCAAGGTGGACCAGGTCAGCCTCGTCGCCTGGTCGCTCGGCGGTCCGCGCGCCGGTGGCTATGCGGCTCAGCATCCAGAGAAGGTGCGATCGCTGGTGCTGCTCGCGCCCGCCTACAACCGCGCGGCTGATGCGGCGGCGCCGTCGCTGCCGCGGGCGGGGGTTGCGTTCAACACGCAGTCGAAGGCAGAGTTCGTGGCGAACTGGGAACGACAGATCGGCTGCACCGACCAGGTCGAGCCTGCCGTTCGCGAGGCGGTGTGGTCCGACATGGTCGCCTCCGATCCCGTTGGTGCCACCTGGTGGAGCGGCGTCCGCCGCGCCCCGTCCACCACTACGTGGGGCTGGAACGCCGCCATGGCGGCGGCCACCAGGATCCCGGCACTGATCATTGCCGGCGTGCACGACAAGCAGGTGACGCCTGAGCGGGTGCGGCCGCTCTACGACGACCTGGGTTCGAGTGCGAAAGTGCTGATCGATTTGGGGTGTGCCTCGCACAACGCGATGTGGGAGAAGAATCGCCTGCTGATGTTCAAGGCGTCGCTCGACTGGCTGACCACCGGCACGGTTGGTGGCGCGAAGAGCGGCATCATCCGCATGGGCTATCCGGCCGCGACCGCGCCCTAGAAGCGCTGCTTGAGTTCGTCAGGCGTCACCGTCGACGCGCCGAACTTGCCGACCACGATGCTGGCGGCTTCGTTGGCGAGGCGGGCAGCTTCGGCCATGGTGCCGCCGGCGGCAATCGCCAGCGCCAGGGTCGCGATCACCGTGTCGCCAGCGCCGGTGACGTCGGCGACTTCGCGCGCGGCGGCCGGCAGGTAGCCATCCGCGCTGCTGTGGCTCAGCCACATGCCGTGCTCGCCTCGCGTGATCAGCACGTTCTCCACGCCCAACCGCTTGCGTAACATCTCCGCCGCCCGGCGGGCATCGTCATGCGACGCAATCCGCATGTTGGTCGCGCTTTCCGCTTCGACATGATTCGGCGTCACCAGCGTCGCGCCGGCGTAGTACTCGATGTGCGGCACTTTCGGATCGACGATCACCGGAATGCCGGCGGACTGGCCATAAGCGGCCAGCTGCGCCATCGACCGTCGTGTGATCACGCCCTTCTGGTAGTCCGACACCAGAATCACCTGGGCCGCCCGGGCGCGCATCTCAACCTGGGCCGCGAGCGCTTCTTCGATCGCTGGCCCGGCCTCGTGATCCGACTCATAGTCAACGCGCGCCACCTGCTGGTTGCGGGTGGTCACCACTCGCATCTTGGTCGTGGTCTTGCGCTCGACGTCGGTGATCAGTCCGGTGGCGTGAATGCCCTTGGCCGCGAGTTCGTTCTTCAGTTGCGTGCCGGCTTCGTCGGCGCCGACCACGCCGATCAGGTCGACCAGTGCGCCAAGCGCTCGCAGGTTGTGCGCGACATTGGCGGCGCCGCCCAGGCGCCACTCTTCGTGGTCGAACACGACGACCGGGACGGGCGCCTCTGGTGAAATGCGGCTGACGCGGCCAATCACGAAGCGGTCGAGCATGACGTCGCCCACCACGGTGATCCGGCGCGACGAGAACAGGTCGATCAGCGCATGCGCGCGCGCCGATGCGATCTCGGGCAGCAGGTTCGCGCTCACGTCGGCAGGCCTCCATCACGGTTGGCGGCAAACGGCAGGGTGATCATCACCAGCAGCAACATCAGGAACTCGGAGTCGCCAAAGTTGTACTCGGTGAGGCCGGCCGCCAGCATCGCGGCCATGGCGCCGAGCCCGGCGGCGGCCAGGCTCTTGTGCCGCGATCGGCGCAGCAACTTGAAGAGGCCGATTGACGCGGAGCCAAGAAACCAGAGCCACGCGGCCAGCGCCGGCAGGCCGCGTTCCGCGGCAATCTGCATGGGCACGTTGTGGAGATGGGGATTGGTCGGCTTGACCGCATCGGGGACGCGGTAATACGGGTAGACGCGCTCGATTTGGTCGGGGCCGACGCCCATCAGCGGATAGTCCTGCACGATGGCGACGCCGGCCTGAAGCATGGCGACCCGATCACGGCTGGTGAGGTCGTTGCGGTCGAAGATCGAATAGACGCGGTCGGTCAGCGCCTGCGGCGCCAGCAGGATGCCGGTGACCACCACGATCGGAATCACGGCGAGCAGCCGGAAGTCCTTGCTGAGAAACAGCACGGCGACCCCCACGGCGACCCCGACCCAGGCGCCGCGCGTCAACGTCAGGCTCAACGCCACGAGCAGCGCGGGCATGACGAATGCCGCCCACAGCCGGCCCGAGGTGCCGTAGAGCAGACGGGCGGTGGCGGCGCAGACGACCAGCATCAAGGTGCCGGAGTAGGTCATCCAGTGCGACAGCGTGCCTTGCGGCCGCCGGCCCAGGCCGTCGAAGTTGAGCACGCCGTACTGCACGATGCCGACCAGCGCGCTCGCGGCGCCGATCGTCAGGATGATGCTGAGCACCGAATTGGCGCGGCCGCCCCGCGCCAGGTCATAGGTGACCGGCACCAGCATCAGCAGCACCAGCTGCTTGCAGTCGGTAAAGCTGACTTCGGGATCCAGCGAAAAGCCGGCCGAGGCCAGCGTCAGTGCCGCGTAGGTGATCAACGGCCAGAAAAATGAGGGCGCCTCCAGTCGCTCGCTCCGCGAGACATGCGAGATGAGCCAGGTCAGGACCGCGACCGTCAGCAGGATCTGCGCGGCGGCAATCGACAGCTGCATGGTCGCGACGATGCCGACGAGCGCGAAGAGCCCGATCTGCTCCAGGCGATCGCGTGGCGGCATGCCGGCGGTGAACGAGAGTGAGGTCACTGTGTGTTGGTCTCGAGCCGGTGGGTCTAAGCCCGCCGCTACTTCTGTGTCAGCAGCACCCGGGCTGCGTCCAGCACCATGGTAGGCGAAATTCCGGTCAGGCAGCGAAAGTCCCCGGGCACACAGTGTCGCTGATGGCACGGGCGGCAGGGGAGCGGCCCCGCGTCGACCGCGATGCTGCCGACCGCCGGGTCACGCCAGGGCATCGACCGCGCAGGCAGGGTGGGACCAAACAGCGCGACGACCGGGGTCGAGGTGGTCGCGGCAATGTGCAGGGGGCCGCTATCGCCGCCGATGTACAGCGCGGCGCGGCCGACCAGGGCGCGCAGTTCAGGCAAGTCGAACTCGCCGGTCCGGACAATGCCATCGGCCGCCGGGCCCGCGAGTGAGCGCGCCTGCGCCGCCACCGCCTCGGCGGCGTCGGCTTCCGAGGGTCCTGAGGTGATGATGATGCGGCGTCTGCGGTCGCCCTCCGCGAGCCGCCCGGCAACCTCGGCGAAGGCGGCGGTTGGCCAGCGGCGGAAGGGATTGCCGGCGCTGACATGCAGCACCACAATCGGCGCGGTCTCGGCCACGCCGGCCTCGGCGAGGCGGGTGGCCACGTGTGTCGCCGCAGCGGCATCGATCGGCATGACCACCGGATCGCTCGCGCCAGTGGGCGGGTCGATGCCGAGTGGCGCGATCAGGTCCCACTGATTCAGCACCGAATGACGCGGCGGCACCAGCGATCGTGTCCACCCGACGCGCGTCGTGTAACTGAGTTGACGTCCCGGCAGCGCGTAGCCGATGCGTTGGGGCGCGCCGCTGGCCCAGGTCAGGAACCCGCTGCGCGGGCCGCCGTGAAAATCGATGACCAGATCGAAGCGCTCGGCTCGCAACCGCCTCGCGAGCTGCAGGTCATAGCGGATGCGCGTCAGCCCGCGCGGCCGCTCGACTACCACCACCGCGTTGAGATCGGGGTGGTGGCGTACCACCGGCGCGGCCGGCGCTTCCACGAGATAGGTAATGTGTGCCGCCGGAAAGCGGCGGCGAAGGGCGCCGATCGCGGGCGTGGTGAAGACCACGTCGCCGATCAGGCGCAGCCGGATCAGGAGGATCTTCAGGGCTCGACCGTCGCCTCGTCGATCAGCATGACGGGGATGTCGTCCTTGATGGGATAGACGCGGTGGCAGGCGCCGCACTTGAGCGCGGTCCCGTCCTTCACCAGGGTCACCGGCGTCTTGCATGCCGGGCACGCGAGAATCTCAAGCAGTTCAGCATCGACGGGCATGGGGGAATCTTAACACTGGGTTCGGGCGTCGGTCCGATCACGAGGGTTCAATCACGCCGGCTCGCGGGGTAAGATCGCGCCATGCTCGTGATTCGCCTCGTCTTGCTCGCGCTGGCGGTGTCTGCTCCGGGGTTCGCGTCCGCTTCCGCTCGCACCTCGCCGAGCGAGCTTCGGCGTGACCTCGCCGACCTGTCCGCCGCAGCTTCAGCGAAGGCGGACGCTGCCTCGGGCCGCGAAGGCGGGCAAACGGCGGCGGTCCCCGTCGATGCCAAGGCCCAGGCGTTTTACGAGTTCATGATGGCGCGGCGGCTCGAAGCCGCGGGCGATGTGGCGGGGTCGATGGCGTCACTGCAGCGCGCCCAGAAGCTGGATCCCGATTCCGCCGAGATTGCCGCGGAGATGGCCGGCGCCCACGCGCGGCAGGAACAAGCCGCGCCCGCGATTCTCCAGGCCAACCTGGCGCTGAAGCTCGATGCCGACAACGTGGAAGCCCATCACGTGCTCGCCCAGGTCTACTCCGGGTGGGCCGAGGGCGCCGGCGCCCTGCCCGGCGGCGAAACGCAGGCGGGTGCCCGCCTCAAAGCCATCGAGCACCTGGTCGCGATCCAGAAGACGCCGCTGATGGCGGTCGATCCCAATCTGCAAATGACGCTCGGCCGCCTGCAACTGCGGGCCGGCAAGACGGCCGATGCCGTGCCGATTCTCGAGCGGGTGGCGGCGCAAGCGCCATGGGCGGCTGAGCCGCTCGTGCTGCTCTACGAGGCCTACGCCGCCAGCGGCAAGGTCGATGAGGCTGAAGCGGCGCTGCTTGGCGCGGCGCAGATTAGTCCGCGTTATTGGGCGCAGCTCGCCCAGTTTTACGAGCGCCGCAACAAGTGGACCGATGCTGTAAGCGCGTATGAAGAAGCGGTGAAGGCGCTGCGGCAGCCCAACCGCGACTTGCAACTGCGCCTGGTGGCCGCGCTGTTGAATGTGGCAGACGGCGCACCGCGGGCCACCACGGTGCTGGCCGAATTGCTGAAAGCGAACCCGAGCGACGTGCGCGCGCTGTCCCTGCTGTCGAGCGTCGAGCGGACGGCCGGCAACCTGGTCGGGGCCGAAGCGGCGGCCCGTAAGATCATGACCGCCGATCCGGCCAACGTCACGGGCCTCTCTGCGCTGGTGCCGATCCTGTTCGACCGCTATGACTTCAGGCAGGTCGTGGACGTCGTGGCGCCGTTCGCCAAGGATTCACTCGCGCGTTCGAAGGGCCGCGAAATCGAAGGCGCCGCGGTGCTGATCCAGCTCGGGATTGCGCAGCAGCAGCTCGCGCAGTGGGACGCCGCGATTGCCGCCTTTACCTCGGCCAAGGCGCTGACGCCGCGCGATAGCGACCTCGACGCCTATCTCGTGCAGGTACACCTGGCCGCGCGGCGCTTCGATCGCGCCGAGGTGATCGCGCGCGAGAACCTGGCGCGCAACCCGGAACAACCCCGGATGGTGCGGCTGCGCGCGCAGGCACTGGCCAAGGGCGGCAAGCCGGCCGAGGCGCTGCAACTGATGGAGGCCGGCGTCGCCACCAATCCGACGAGTCGTGAGTATGTCGTCGGCCTCGCCGATCTGTATGCCGAGCAGAAGCGCACCGACGATGCCGTGCGCATGATTGAACAGGCGCGCAAGACGTTTGGCGATGACGAAGTGCTGAGCATGCGGCTGGTGAACGCCTACGAAACCGGCGGCCGTCTCGCCGAGGCGGAGAAGGAATTGCGGCGCCTGATGGCCGGCGACCCGCTGAACGCCAGCGCGCTCAATTCGTTGAGCTACATGTTGGCCGATCGTGGCCTGCGGTTGGCTGAGGCGGTCGACCTCGCGCAGCGCGCGGTGAAGATCGAACCCGACAACCCGTCGTATCTCGACACGCTGGGCTGGGCCTTGTTCAAGCAGGGCAAGGCCGACGAGGCGGACGCGCCGCTTGGCAAAGCCGCCGCCGTGCTGACCGCCAACTCCGTCATCCAGGATCACCATGGTGATGTGCTGGCCCGCCGCGGTCGTCACGCCGAGGCGGTGGCGGCGTGGGAGCGGGCCCTGGCCGGTGACGGCGAGCAGATCGATCGCGGCGCGATCGAGAAGAAGATCAGGGCGGCGCGCGCCCGCGCCAGGTAGATGCCATTCGACTTCGCGCCTCCCTCGACGACCCTCGGGATGACCCTGAGCTGCTCGAAGGGGCAGGGCCGGTACCGTCTCGTGCTGGCCGCTCTCGTGCTGACGGTGTCGGCGTGTGCCGCGCGCACGCCACCACGCCCGGTCGGCACGGCACGACCGGACCCCAGCGCCATTGCGGCGTTCACCACCGCCACGGCGGCGTGCCGCGGATTCAAGTCGTTGACCGGCGAGTTGTCGCTGTCGGGACGCGCTGCCGGTGAGCGCATTCGTGGCCGCGTGATCGCCGGTCTTGAGGCCGGTGGCTCCGTGCGGCTTGAAGGAGTGGCGCCGTTTGGTCCGCCGGTCTTCATTCTGGCCGGCCGTGCGGAGCGGGCCACGCTGCTGTTGCCCCGCGAGCATCGTGTCCTCACCGATACGCCGGTGCCGGCGGTGCTCGAGCGGTTGACCGGTCTCGCGCTCGGGGCCGATGACTTACGCCTGATGGTCTCGGGGTGCCTGGCCGACAACGCCGCGCCGGCCGACGGCCGGCAATGGCCTGGTGGTTGGCAAGCCGTCACCTTGGGTTCGGAGCGTGTGGCGTACCTTCGCGTGAGGCAGGGCCAACCGGTGGTGATTGCCGCCGACTATGGTCCGTGGCATCTGGACTACTCGGAACACGCGAGCGGCTACCCGCGGGTCGTGCGTGTGCGTCGCGCCGTCGGGAGCCGTGGCGAAGGCGGCAGTGATGCCGGCACCGACATCACCGCCCGGATCGGCGAGCTTGAGATCAACACCTCGATCAACCCGGCCGCGTTCGCGCTTGAGATACCCGCGGGCGCCGACCCGATGACCCTTGACGAGCTGCGCTCGGTGGCGCCGCTGGTTCCGAAATCCTGACATGGCACAGTCTGTCGGTCTCCCCGCGTTCGCGAAGATCAACCTGGATCTGCGCATCCTGGGCACGCGCCCTGACGGTTACCACGACCTCCGCACCATCTTCCAAAGCCTCGCGCTGTTCGACACGGTGACGGTCACGCGCCGCCGTGGGCCGTTGGCGATTGTTTGCGATCAGGAAGACATCCCGACCGATCGCCGCAACCTGGTGTGGAAAGCGGCCTCGTTGCTGCACCGGGTGGCGACGGGAAAGACCTCTGCGCCACAAGGTATCGCGATCGATCTCCGCAAGCGCATCCCCAGCGAAGCGGGACTGGGCGGCGGCAGCGCGGATGCGGCGATGACGTTGCTGGCGCTGAACCAGCTGTGGAAGTTCGACCTCGACTTGCCGACGCTCACGCGCATCGGCGCCCGCCTTGGCGCCGACGTGCCGTATTTCCTGGTCGGCGGGACCGCGCTCGGTCTGGGACGCGGCGACGACATCTATCCGCTCGCCGACCTGCCCACCGTGCACGTCGTGATTCTGCGTCCGGGTTTTGGGGTGTCGACGGCTGATGCCTACACCTGGTTCGATGTGGAAACGCGCCGCACCCGGGAACCGGTGCCCCGGCCGTACCCGGCCGGCTGGCCGTCATGGGCCGCCACCTTGCGCAACGATCTGGAGGCGCCGGTCGTCCGCCACCATCCCGCAATTGCCCGGATTCGCCAGTCGCTGCTCGACGCCGGGGCCAACGTTGCTGCCATGTCGGGGTCTGGTTCGGCCGTGTTTGGCCTGTTCGAGCGGGCCGACGCCGCCCGCCGTGCGGCGGCTGGCCTGGCCCGTCCCGGCTGGCTGTCGCTGCACACCCGCACCATGGCTCGCCGCGAGTACGCCCGCCGGCTGGCCGCCGGCCTGGCCGGCTCGGCAGCCATCGACTAGGCGCCGATTCATCGGTTGCCCAATCCCCGTAAACTCGGCTACGATAAGTGTTTGCCCCGGGGTGTTGGGGCGTGGCCAAGCGGTAAGGCGCCGGCCTTTGGAGCCGGTATTCGAAGGTTCGAATCCTTCCGCCCCAACCAGTTTCGCGAGGCTTCGCCCCGAGCCGTGCTTCCTTGCGAAAGCAGATTTGTGTGGCCCTGCCTCTGGCGGGGCGTTCCTGATATGCGACCAACCGGTTTCGGAGAACTGAAAATTTTTTCAGGCAGCGCTCACCCGCAGCTCGCGGCTGAAATTGCCGAGTTCCTTGGCGTGGAGCTCGGGCAGGCACGCCTCCGCCGGTTTCCCGATACCGAAGTGTCGTTCCAGATCGACGAGAATATTCGCGGCACCGACGTCTTTATCATCCAGCCGACCTGCGCCCCGGTGGATTCCCACCTGATGGAGCTGATGATCATGACCGACGCGTTCCGCCGGTCGTCGGCGGCGCGCATCACGGCCGTCATCCCGTACTACGGCTATGCCCGGCAGGACCGCAAGGACAAGCCGCGCGTGCCGATTTCCGCCAAGCTGGTCGCCAACGTCCTCACCGCCTCGGGCGTGAACCGGGTGTTGTGCATGGACCTGCACAAGGCGCAGATCCAGGGCTTCTTCGACCTGCCCGTGGATCACCTGTTTGCCGCGCCGGTCATCATCGATTACCTGTCGCGCCAGTCGTACGAGAAGCTGACCATTGTCGCGCCCGACGCCGGCGGCGCCGAGCGTGCCCGTGCCTACGCCAAGCGTCTCGACGCCGAACTGGCCGTGATCGACAAGCGCCGCAGCGAAGACGGCACCGCCGAAGTCATGAACGTGATCGGTGAAGTCGCCGGCCGCACCTGCGTGATCGCCGATGACATCATCGACACCGCCGGCACCATTCAGAAGGCGGCGCAGGCGCTCAAGGATAACGGCGCGGAACGGGTGCTGGCCTGCGCGATTCACGGCGTGCTGTCGGGGCCGGCGATCGACCGCATCGAGAAGTCGCCGATCGACAAGTTGCTGATCTCCAACACCATCCCCCTCACCGCGGACCGGGCCAAGTGCCAGAAGATTGTCGTGCTGTCGGTGGCGCGCCTGCTCGGCCAGGCCATTCGCAGCATTCATGAAGAAACCTCCGTCTCGTCGTTGTTCGTGTGAAGACGGCTTGAGACCTGAGGCTTGAGGCTTGAAAGGCCCAAGTCCCAAGCCCCAAGCCACAAGCCATCGTTAATGCGGTAAAGGGTGTAGGCCGCGGCCGAAGCCCGAGGAAGGTAGTCACGTCATGGAAGCAGTACTCGACGCAGTCAAGCGCAACACCCGGGGCAAGAATGAAGCCCGGCGGCTGCGGGTCGCTGGCCAGATTCCGGCGGTCGTCTATGGCGCGCAGAAAGCCGGCGATGCCCCGCTGCCCGAAGCGGTGGCGGTCGACCCCAAGCCCTTCATGCGCATTCTTCACTCGAGCTCGGGTCTCAACACCCTGATCACGCTGAAGATCGCTGACGGCAACGAAGCCCGCGTCCTGGTGCGCAACGTGCAGCTCGACCCGGTGACCCACCACCTGCTCCACGCCGACTTCTACCGCGTCAACATGGACCGCAAGATCAAGGTCACCGTGCCGATTACGCTGAAGGGCGAGTCGCGCGGCGTCAAGGTCGACGGCGGCATTCTCGACTTCGTGCACCGCGAGATCGAAGTCGAAGTGCTCCCGGCCGACATTCCGAACTCGATCGACATCGATGTCACCGACCTCGGCGTCGGCGGCGCCATCTACGTGCGCGACGTCGCGGCCGCCGCGGCCTGGACGCCGGTTACCGATTCCGACCTCATGCTCGTCCACGTCATCACCATCAAGGCGGCTGAAGAAGCGACGCCGGCGGCTGGCGCGGCGACGCCCGCAGGCGGTGCGGCTGAGCCCGAAGTGGCCAAGAAGGGCAAGACCGACAAGGACGGCGACGCCAAGGGCGGCGACAAGAAGGACGACAAGAAGAAAGACGACAAAAAGAAGGACGACAAAAAGAAGGACGACAAGAAGAAGTAATGAAGCTGGTCGTCGGTCTCGGCAATCCCGGGTCCGAGTATCGCGACACTCGCCACAACGTGGGCTTTCTCGTCGTCGACGAGTTGGCCCGGCGCTGGCAGGTGCCGGACGACTGGCGCGAGAAGTTCAGCGCGCTGCAGATCAAGACGCTGCGGGGCGCCGAGCCCGTCATCATCGTCAAGCCGCTGACGTTCATGAATCTCAGTGGCCAGGCGGTGGCGGGACTCGCCGGGTTTTACAAGGTCGAACCCGCCGAGGTGTTCGTGGTGACCGACGAGGTGGCGTTGCCCGTTGGCCGGTTGCGGGCCCGCCGTGACGGCGGCGCCGGCGGACACAACGGCTTGAAGTCGATCATCGAGCACCTCGGCACGCCGGCGTTTCCACGCCTGCGGGTCGGGGTGGGGCGCGGCGACAGCCGGCGCGACCTCGTGGATCACGTGCTCGGCCGGTTTGAAGCCGGCGAGCGCGAGACAGTTTCGGCGGCGGTGCTGCGAGCCGCCGATGCCGCGGAGATGTTTGTCTCCGAGGGCATTGAACGCGTGATGAACGTGTTCAACGCAGCAGAAAAGCAAGACTCCGCAGAATAGGTCTGCGGGTCTCCTTGCCACCGGCCAGGTGGCCGCCCTGAGCGAGAGGCAGCACTCGCAGAGTGCTGTTTCGAGTCGCAGGGTGTCCGTAAGGAGTTAGTTGAATGAGTAATCGCACGTACGAACTGATTTACGTCCTGAAGCCGGACGCGCCCGAGACGGAGGTCGCCGAACTGCACAAGCAGGTCGCCGACATCGTCGAACGCATGGGTGGCGTCATCGACAAGACCGAGAACGTCGCTCCCTGGGGCCGCCGCCGGCTGGCGTATGAAATCGGCCACCACAAGGAAGGCTTCTACGTTCTCGAGCAGATCACCGGATCGGCCGAGTTGATGAAAGAAATCGACCGCCGTCTCAAGGTGACCGAGGGCCTGCTGCGCCACCTGATCGTGCGCGTCGACGAGTCGTCGATCAAAGCCGAGCGGATGCGCGCCAAGCGAACCGAAGAGTCGCGCCGCCGCCGCGTGGCGCGTGGCCTGCCGCCCGACCGCCAGCCTGGCGAGGGTCCGCAGGGCGAAGACAACGACGATTCCGGCGACATGATGTTCGACGGTGGGGAGATGGAGGCTTAAGATGGCATTCGGTGCACCCAAGCGTAGCGGCCCAGGCGGAGCTCGTGGCAAGGATGCCAAGGACGCCAAAGGTGGCGACAAGCGTCGTGGCGGCGGATTCTTCCGGCGCCGGAAGGTCTGCAAGTTCTGCGCAGACAAGATCGACGACATCAACTACAAGGACGTCAAGCTGCTGAGCGGCTTCGTTCCCGAGCGTGGCAAGGTGTTGCCGCGACGGATTTCTGGCACCTGCGCCAAGCACCAGCGCGGCCTGCGGGTGGCGATCGTTCGCGCCCGCCAGCTCGCCTTGTTGCCCTACGCGGCGGATTAAGGGAGAACACGAACCATGGAAATTATTCTCCGGGACCACGTCGAGCACGTGGGCAAGCGCGGCGACGTCGTCAAGGTCGCCGATGGTTATGCCCGCAACTACCTGCTGCCGCGCAAGCTGGCCCTGCCGGCGACCGAGGCCAACAAGAACTGGATCGCGCGCGAGCGGAAGATCTCCGAAGCGCGTGAAGGTGAAGAGCGCGGGACCGCCGAAGCGCTGGCCGAGCGGCTGGTCGCCCTCGACCTGCAGATTGCCCGCAAGGTGGGCGACAACGACACCATGTACGGATCGGTGACCAACGCCGACATCGCCGACCTGATCAAGGAAAAGGGTTTCGATGTCGACCGCCGCAAGATCCTGCTGCCGGACCCGCTGCGCGCCCTCGGCGAAGCGCTGATCCCGGTCAAGCTGCACCGTGATGTGACGGCTCAGCTGAAGGTGACGATCGTCAAGGAAGCCTGACTTCCTCGATCGGTGTGACAAGGGCCGGGCGCGTCAAGAACGCGCTTGGCCTTTTTCTTTTTCCGCCGCATACTTCACGTCCGCTTGGTCATGGCCACAGACACTGCACCCGCCCACTCGCCACGTACGCTCCCGCACAATCTCGAGGCGGAGCGATCGGTGCTGGGCGCCATCCTGATCGACAACGACACCTACAACGTGGCGGCCGCGATGCTCGACGCCAAGGCGTTTTTCCGCGATGCGCACCGGCGCATCTTCGAGCGGATGGCCGACTTGTCGGAGCGCAGCCAGCCGATCGACCTGGTGACGCTGAAAGAAGAGCTCGAACGGGCGAGCGAACTCGACGAAGTGGGCGGCCCGGCCTACATCGCGTCGCTGGTCGACGGCGTACCGCGCTCCACCAACGTCGAGTACTACGCACAGATCGTCAAAGAGAAGGCCACGCTACGCAGCCTGATCTTCTCGGCCAACAAGATTGTGTCGAGCGCCTACGAGGCCGATCAGGAAGCCGATCTGATCCTGGATGAAGCGGAAAGCGCCATCTTCGCGGTGGCTGAAGACCGCATCAAGTCTGGCTTCGTGCCGATGCGCGACCTGGTCCGCGAAAGCTATCCCAAGATCGAGAAGCTGTTCGAGAACAAGAAGTTCGTGACCGGTGTCGAAACCGGATTCGAAGACATCGACAAGAAGACGCGTGGCTTGCAGCCGGGCGACCTGGTGATCGTCGCCGCCCGCCCGTCGATGGGCAAGACCAGTCTCGTGCTCAACATCTGCCAGTACGTCGCCACCCACGGCGGCGTCGCCGGCTTCTTCAGCCTGGAGATGTCGAAAGAGTCGCTGTTCATGCGCATGCTCGCATCGGAGGCGAAAATCGATACCTACCGGCTGCTGAGTGGCAATATCGGCCAGAAGGAATACGGCCAGATCACGCACGCGCTCGAAACCCTGAGCGAAGGCCAGCTGTTCGTCGACGACACCGCCGGCATCGGTGTCATGGAGATGCGCGCCAAGGCCCGTCGTCTCAAGGCTGAGCATGGCTTGAGCCTGCTGGCCATTGACTACGTCCAGCTGATGACGGGCCGCGGCCGGTTCGAGAACCGCAACCTGGAACTGGCCTCGATCTCGCGGTCGCTCAAGGGCTTGGCCAAGGAACTGAGCGTGCCGATCATCGTGTTGTCGCAGCTGTCGCGCGCGCCCGAAGCGCGTTCAGACAAGCGCCCCATGCTGTCGGACCTCCGTGAATCCGGCGCCCTGGAGCAGGACGCCGACGTCGTCGCAATGATCTTCCGCGAAGAGATGTACAAGACCGACGACACCCCAGCCGATTCAGACGGCGTCGCCGAGATCATCATCGCCAAGCAACGTAACGGCCCGACCGGCACCATCAAGCTGACGTTCCTGCGCGAGCAGACCCGGTTTGCCAACTACTCCGGTCCCGGCTACGCCACCAGCGACGACTAGGGGCTTGGAGCTTGAGGCTTGAGGCTTGAGGC
>ENA-ORBV01010210-ORBV01010210.1-microbial-mat-metagenome-genome-assembly--contig:-NODE-10210-length-15115-cov-6.055725_pt1 | contig 15115 bp, 14 predicted proteins | sample MGYA00237777_ERZ505514 | MGnify/ENA primary metagenome ERZ505514 (study PRJEB26160, sample SAMN06269048) | microbial mat metagenome | isolation source: Oligotrophic lake microbial mat | place... | reverse complement strand
TCCACGAAGCAGTCGACGAACTCTCGCAGTTCCGCGCCATTCTCGCCGATGGCGAGAAGAACGAAGATCCACCGCAGGATCTCGCTCCCGACAAGTTTCCCTTGCAAACGATGGTGCTGAACCTCACCAATCAATGCAATTTAAGCTGCGGCTACTGCTACGAGTTTGGCGAAGACAAAGTCGCCACGCCCGAAGGCAAGCCAAAGTTCATGAGCTGGCAAGTCGCCCAACAATCGGTGGATCATCTGTTCCTCGAATCCGCCGGACGCCGCGCCATCCACATCACTTTCTTCGGCGGCGAAACGCTCATGAACTTCCCGCTGCTCAAGCAGGTCGTTCAATACGCCAACGAGAAGGCCCGCGAAGAAGGCCGCTATATCGACTTTTCGCTCACCACCAACGGCACGCTGTTGACGCCGTCCATCATCGAATTCCTTGCGGAAAACCATGTCGGCGTCACGGTCAGCATGGATGGACCGAAGGAAATGAACGACGCCCTGCGCGTCTTCGCCAACGGCAAAGGCAGTTACGACATCATCGCGCCCAAGGTCCGCGCACTGCTCGAAGCGCACAAAACACGCCCGATTGCGGCTCGTGTGACGCTCACATCCCAAGTGACGGATGTCCTGAAAATCTTCCGCCACCTGAAGCAGGACTTGGGCTTTCACGAGGTTGGCTTCGCGCCGGTCACCACCTCGCCCAACCGCCTATACGCCATCGAAACAGCCGGCATGAATAGCGTGCTCGATCAGTTCCGGACCCTGGCCTTCGAGTATCGCGATCATGCGCTCGAAGGCCGCCACCACGGCTTCTCAAACGTGAGCGACACGCTCAACGAACTGCATCAGGGCATCAATAAATCGCATCCCTGCGGCGCAGGTTTAGGACTCGTCGGCGTCGGCCCATCCGGCGACATCGCTCCCTGCCATCGCTTCGTCGATTCCGATACGCACTCGTTGGGACACATCTCGACTGGCATGGATCGCGCCAAACAGGCCGAGTTCTTGAGCCGCGGTCACATCGGTGCCAAGTACGATTGCCACGAATGTTGGGCGCGTCCGCTCTGCGCGGGCGGCTGCCACCACGAAGCTTTCGTTCGCTACGGCGACACCGGACATCCCAATCTTCACTATTGCGACTGGATCCGCAGTTGGACCGACCTCTGCCTGCGGATCTACGGCGAGATCGCCACACGCAACCCTCAATTCCTGGCCACCTTCGATCGGAGGAAGACAGTATGAAGCACGTACGCGCATTGAACCGCAAGGCTGAGCGCATTGAAGAATACGCGGCAGCGATGGAAGGCGATGTCTTCGCGTTGCAGCAGCGCGGCGGTGGCTCCGGTCCGCAGAAGCGTCCGCATTATCCAGTCGGATGCTCGATCGTCTTTTCCCCCGGTTGGGAAGTCGATTCCGCCGGCGGAACCGCTGGCCTGTGCCAACCCGCGGAACGCGATCTCTACGACTGCTACATCACCTGCTTCTGGCCGGCACAAGTCCCGGACCACCTCAACAACTATCCCGACTGGACTGCCAAGTGCGCCAGCGCCACCAAGGATTGGAGAAACATCGACCTGGTGTTCCCGTAATGCCCGGCTTCCTACAAATACGCCGGCAAATCGAGCAGGGGCTCTGCAGCCGCGCTCCGTTTAGTCAGCGAGTTCTCAAGATTCGGCAACGCAAGCAACGGCAAGTTAGAGTCGAGCAAAAACTCCGCAGCCACACTGCGGTTCGTAGTCGAGCCCTCAGGATTCGGCAAAGTATGCAGCGGCGCTTTGAGAGACTCCGTAGCCGCATTCCATCTAGTCAGCGAACACGCAAGATACGGCAAAGCGAGCAGCGACATTCTCGAGTCGAGCAACAATTCCGCGGCCGCACTGCGGTTTGTAGTCGAGCCCTCAGGATCTCTTTCGGAGCCCGGCGCGCAAGCGACGGTTCACCAAGCTGGACAGCGAATCTCTCTTGGAAAGCACTCGGCTCCGACCGCTTGAGCAATGGATCCTTGTGGAGCCCCAAGCGTGAGCGAGTGGGCGAGTTTCGAATGGCAAGCCAATTCTTTCAAGGGCCCGCCTGTGCGGGAGACCATCTGGTGCATACATGAGAATTCTAAGCTGTTTGCTCGTCGCCAGCGGCATGCTGATGGCGCAGAAAATGTACGTCGGTGGTTGGCCGGGCCGGGTCATCGTCCTGGACGAAAAAACCGGCGCCGTCGAAGGCGATATCAAGCTTTCTACGGGAGCCGCCCGTTCCCTCTTCTTGAGCGGAGATAAAAAGCGCCTCGTGGCGATGACCCACAAAGACTCCGCGTTCGAGACCATCGATCTTGCCACGCGCAAGGTCACCGCGACGTTTGCTCTGACGCAGGGCAACAAGAAGATCCGCATTGACGCGGGTCCGGCTTCGGATCGCGAAGGCAAGCTTTTCTATGCCATCACGCGCGACATCACGAAGACCGTTGACCGCTTCGAGATCGGCAAACGCAAGTTCTCGGTCATCGACCTTGCCCAGCAGAAGATCGTCAAACAGGTGGACGTGCCTGTCGCCGATGCGGAAAACGTCGGCCGTCAATTGCGCGTCTCGCCCGATGGCAAATTCTTGTACATGTTCGGGCAAAACGTGATCGTCTACGATACCACTGCGGAATTCAAGGAGGTCGAACGCATCGATCTTTCCAAGCCTCCGTTTCCGAATACCGATACGCTATTTGTCGGCGGCGACTTGGATCCCTGGGGTGACCCGGCGGTGATGACTTCGACGTTCCAGAGCACCGATAACATAGTCCATCGTGGAAGCTTCGGCATCGCGCGCTTCGATCTCAACAAGCGCACCTTCGACTTCACGCCCATCGGCCCGGTGCCGAACCAGCTCTCGGGCCTGCAGGTCACGCCCGATGGCAAGACCGGCTATGCAGTGTCCGTGGACGGCCAGCACGGCGACCGCGTCACGCAGATCCTGATGTTCGATATGGAAAAGAAGCGACTCATCAAAAAGGCCGAATTCGGCGGACGAACCCGCTTCACCTTCGGCATCTCGTCCGACGGCAAGAAACTGCTGGTTTATGGCGCGGGCAACACGATCGAGTACTACGACGCCCAAACCCTGAAGCTCGAAAAGGACATCGACGTCGCAGCGGACATGACCACGTCGCTGGTGATCGTCACCCCGTAACGATGGAGTTCGCGATTCATGTCCAATCCGCAGCGGACCTGGATCGCCTCGACGAATGGCGGACCTGGGAACTCAGCGACAAGCTCCGCTCCCAAGTGGCCGCGCTGGGCGATGCGTTGGGCATCCGCGAATTCACTCGTGTTTACTGGGGTACCGAGCTTTGCGAGAATCTCATCTCCGATCTGTTACCGCCTGTAACGGAAGTGCCGCTCACGTTGTTGACGCCCTATGTCAGTGATCGCGGCTTGGCGCGATTGAGGCCATTGTTCGATGCCATGCCTGCCGCGTCGGAAGTTGTGTTCAACGATTGGGGAGTCCTCCACGTGCTTCGGCGCGAGTATCCTGCTCTGGTTCCCGTGCAAGGGCGGTTGTTGTTCAAGGCGCTGCGTGATCCGCGGATCACCACTGAGTATGTGCGGTTGGGCGAGTCGCCACAGTTGGATGCGCTGCGCGGTTCGCCGCTTGATTCGAAGCCCTATGCCGGGTTGCTGGCGCGGTTCGGTGTGAAGCACGCGGAAATGGATTTGTTGCCGCAGGGCAACAACTACGCGACCGATTTAAGCTCGCTGAGCGTCTACGCTCCTTTTGGTGTAATCTCGACAGCGCGCGTTTGCATGGCCGCCGCATTGGGATATCGCAAGACAGAGAAGTTCGAACCGGGAGCGCCGTGCCGCCACGAATGCCAGACGCATCTGGTGGAGTATCAGTACACGAACTCGCCGTTCGAGAACCGCGAGCAGCGGTTCTGGTTGAAGGGACAGACGTACTTTTACGTGCATACGCAGGCGATGGCCGCCGCACTTGCAAACGCTGCTGCTGACGGCAAGGTGCAAAGATTGGTGTGGCAACCGCGGATCCCGATGTTGGCGTAGGTTGTGCCTGCCTTGCCAGGGCGAGCGTCGAGCCGCCCCACGGGCCATGGCCTTATTGTGATCGCGGTGTCGCGTGCAGGCTGATTCGGCAAGGGAGTGGCGAGCCGGCGGATCGTTCGAATGACCGATCGGCGGAGAGGGCGATGGAGTCATGGCACAAGAGTCGCTAGCCTCAGGCGGGACATCGCGGTTTGGGAGCGTGATCGCTCGAATGGTCGATCGGCGGAGAGGGTGATGGACTCATGGCACAAGAGTCGCTGGCCTGAGGCGCGACATCGCGGTTGAGAAGAGCGACATTCGGATTGATCGATCGGTAGCTGTGGTGCGGACATCGCGATTTGGCATGGGGTGCCGCTCCCTGGATTTGCAATGTGTTTGAACGAAGTGAAGGAGTTGTTACGAACGATGAAGATTCTTGCGCCAATTCGGGAGTTCGATGAACTCGAAATGCTCACCGCAAGCGGTGCGGAAGAGCTCTACTGCGGCGTTGTGCCAAAGGAATGGCTTGCCAAGTACCCGGGAGCGTTGTGGCTTAACCGCCGCGCGGCAGCGGGTTCGGGCATGGAATCCTTCGCGGAACTGCGCCGCCTCAAAGACGCCGCGCGGATGCCTGTCTTCGTTACTTTGAACGCTCCGGCCTATGGCGGTGAGCAGTTGAACATGGTGCTCGATCTCGCGGACCGCATGAGCGAAGAGGGCGGGGCGGATGCGCTCATCGTTTCCGACCTGAACCTACTGGCGCTGTTGTCGGAACGTCGGCTCAACGCGCAATTGCATGTGAGTTCCGTGGCCGCCAGCCTGAACACAGAAGCGGTGCGGTTCTTGAGTGAGTTCGGGGTGACTCGCGTTGTGTTGCCGCGCAGCGTCACTTTGAATGAGATCGAACAGATCACTCAGGCTAACCGCGAGATCGAAATCGAAGTCTTTCTCCTCAACGATGGATGCGCCTTCGAAGAGGGATTCTGTTCCACCACGCATCACCATTCGGTAGGAGCCTTCTGCACAAACCTCTCGACAATGAAGGCGGATTTTGAATGGTACGGTCCGCGATACACCTCACGGCGCGAACGCTGGCTACGCCAAAATCTGGCGGACTATCGCGAGTGGGTTTGGTATGTCAACGGCAATGGCTGCGGGGCGACGGCGAAAGGCCTGCCGTATGGGCCGTGCGGCCTGTGCGCGATTCCGGACCTACAGCGGATGGGGGTCGCTTCGTTGAAGATCGTTGGGCGTGAAGCGTCGCCGTTCCGCAAGCTGGCATCGGTGAAGATGGCTGCGGACATCGTCCATCGCACTCGCGGCGGGGCACCCAAGCTCCATGTGATCGAACGCGCGCGCAGTCTGAGACAAGAGCCAGAACACTGCGATTCCGGCTATATGTGTTACTACAAGTGCTGACCGAGTACCGCAAAGTTCTGCCGTTTATGACGCCGTATTGGCGCGCTCTGGTGTTGGTGATCCTTATAGGATTACTGGCGACACTCAGTGGACTCGCACAGCCCTGGCTAACGCGCGACCTTATCGATCAAGCGCTTTTGCGCCGCGATTTCGATGCGTTGGCTCGCGTGGCGAGCTTGCTGGTGATCATCACACTGGCCGGATTCGTACTCAATGCGGGTTCGAGCTATCTCTACACGAGGGTTTCCGCACAGGTGCTTTTCGATATGAGATTGGCACTGTTTCGGCACTTGCTGACGCTGCCTCCGGGATTTTTCGCTCGCACGAAGATGGGCGAAATTGTTTCGCGGATGAACAATGATATTGGCGAAGTGCAGCGCGTCACTGGCGATGCGCTCTTGTCGATACTGTCGAACGTGATCTTTCTAATTGGCAGCACGGTATTGATGCTGTATCTGAATCCGCGGTTGTTCGGCGTATCGGTGGTGCTGTTGCCATTGAGCCTCTGGGCCGTGCACCGGTATCAGGCGCGGCTGGCGAAACATGTGGAAACACTGAGGCAGAGATCCGCGGATATCGGTAGCTTTCTGATCGAGTCGCTGTTGGGGATTCGTCTGATTGTGGCCACGGGACGAGAACAGGCGCAGAGCGAGCGGTTTCGGGAGCACAATGCGGGCTTCGTAGATGCGCTGTTGAAGATGCAGTTGACGTCCTTTTTCGCCGGCGCGATTCCAGGCACGGTGTTGACCTTGTCCACGGGTTCTGTCTTTCTCTACGGCGGCAAGCTGGTGATCGACGGCGAACTCACCATTGGCGGACTGATGGCATTTCTGGCGTATCACATGCGTCTGCTGGCACCGGTGCAGAATTTGATGTCCATCTATACGAGTCTGGTGACCGGCGCAGTGTCGCTGGGGCGAGTGTCCGCACTGTTCGATGTGAAGCCAGCCGTGGTCGGCGGAACCCGATCTGTTACGGCCGGTAACGGAGACCTGGAATTGCATGGCGTGAGCTTCTTTCACGGCGAGACGCGGATCCTCGAAAACTTCTCGATGCGGATTCCGGCGGGAAAAATCACGGTTTTGCTGGGTCCGAGTGGTGCTGGCAAGTCTACAATCGCCGATCTGTGCATACGGCTCTACGATCCATCGGCGGGGTCGATTTCACTCGACGGAGTCGACCTGAAAGAGCTTCGGCTCGAAGATCTGCGACAACTTGTAGCGGTCGTGGAGCAGGTTCCGTTTCTGACCCATGCGTCGATTGCGGACAACCTGCGTTTCGCAGCTCCGGACGCCACGCAACAGCAGTTGGAAGAGGCATCGATGCGGGCGCAGATCCATGAATTCATCGTCAAGCTGCCAGACGGCTATGCGACGATCGCAGGGGAGCGGGGTTTGGCACTTTCGGCTGGCGAGCGTCAGCGCATTGCTCTGGCGCGGACGTTTTTGCGGAAGCCGCGGGTTCTGATTCTGGATGAACCGACGTCGGCGCTGGATGCGGATACCGAGGCCCGGCTGGGAGAGTCGCTGCGGTCAACCGGTTTGACGCTCCTCATCATCACGCATCGCCGGGACCTGTTGGATCTTGCGGATCAAGTTGTGGAACTCCCCAACCAATGAATAAAAAGGGGGTCACGGAAGTCATCGAAGGAGGTTCCCGCGCCTCAGGCACCACAACCCATATCCTGCCGAAGCCGGTGGCCGAAAGATAGGGCCACGCGGGCCGCGTGGATGCCTGGAACGTCCGAGTCGGAAATTCGATTGCAATACACGAACCGTGTTTTTGACGACGATGGTTTGGAGAAGAGGATTTCTTGCAATGAGTTATTGTTCGGCGGTACGTGCCGGTTCTCTCGGAGACGAGCATGTGCAGTATCACGATCACGAGTATGGGTTCCCGCTGCGGGATGACAACGAACTGTTTGAGCGGCTGATGCTGGAGATCAATCAGGCTGGGCTTTCGTGGACGACGATCTTGCGGAAGAAGGCCGGGTTTCAAAAGGCCTATGAGGGGTTCGATCTTGTCAGAGTTGCGGCGTATACGGAGGCCGACGAGGCACGATTGCTGGCCGATGCGGGCATCGTCCGGAACCGTTTGAAGGTGAAGGCGGCGAGCGAGAATGCGCGGCGGATTTTGGAGATCCGGCGGGAGCATGGATCGTTCGCCGAGTGGATCGAACAGTACCATCCGCGCGAGAAGGCGGAGTGGGTAAAGCTGTTCAAGAAGACGTTTGTGTTTACGGGCGGTGAGATTGTGGGGGAGTTTCTGCTGAGCACCGGGTATCTGCCGGGTGCCCACGATGAGGACTGCCCGGTGCACAAAAAGATCGAGAGGCTGAAGCCGGCTTGGCTGCGCGGACGTTAATCTTCGCTGCCGGTTTTCAATTCGTTTGGCGCGTAGTATCCGCGGCGGGCGCGGACTTGGAGATCTTTCTTGTTCTTCACGCGGACGTCGACCGTGTGATAGAGTCCGTCGGCGCGTAGCGGTTCCGGGCGATAGAACAAGTTGTACTGGGAGCGAAGTTCGTTGGCGATGTTGGTGAAGGATTGCTGCATGTCCTGCACCTTGAACGGAAAGAAGGCCATGCCGCCGGTTTCGCGGGCGAGGTACTTCAGCAGCCGGTCGCCTTCGGTTTCGGTGCCGGAACGGTTGGTGGAAATCGTATAGACCACCACGTCGGTTTTCTGGGCCATTTCGAGCGCTTGTTCGCGAGTGTAACGGCTCTGGTTGTCGTCGCCATCGCTGAGGATGACGAGCGCGCGACGGAACTTATGGCGAGGCTGATCGATGATCAGCTTGTCGCGGCAAGAGAAATAGATGGCGTCGTAGAGCGCGGTGCCGCCGCCAGGGCGCATTTCCTTGATGCCCTTTTCGAGCTTGTCGATGTCGTTGGTGAGATCGGAGACCATTTGCGCGGAGGTATCGAAGCTGACGAGCACGGTGCGGTCGACTTCCGGACGCATGACCGACTTGAGAAACTCAGTGGCCGCGTCCTGAATAAAACGGAAGCGGTCGCGAACCGAGTTGCTGGTGTCGATCAGGATGCCCAGGCGCAACGGCAGATTGGTTTCCGCAGTGAATTCCTGAATGGTTTGCGCTTTCTTGGTTTCGTAGACCTCGAAATCGTCGCGATTGAGGTTGGTGACGAAACGTCCCTTCTTGTCGGTGACCGCAAACAGGATGTTGACGCGGGTCACGTCGATGATGATGCGATCGTCGGATGGTTCCACAGGCCGCTGCTGAGAACTCTTCTTTTGTTGCTGCCCGCTCAAAAGAGCCACGGCGAGAAAGAAGGAGGCGAGGTTTCGGAGGCAAAGGGTCATACAGCTACTAGCTCTATTCTAAGCCCGTCGGGTGGAGATTGCTTTGGGTTTGCTACATTAGACTACCGAATGCACGCTGGCAGGCAATACACACTGCGCGAAGTCAGCAAGTGGACAAGGCGAGAAACCGCTGCTTTCCTTGCGATCTCCGCGATTCCAACGATTCTCTTCGCGGTCTTTGGATGGAAGCGGATTGCCATTCCCTGGCTACCGATCGCGATGGTGGGAACGGCAGTCGCGTTCATGACCGGCTTCAAGAACAACGCCTCGTATGCAAGGCTTTGGGAGGCGCGGCAGATCTGGGGTGCAATCGTCAACGGCAGCCGGGCGTTCGCGATGCTGACGATCGATTCGGTTGCCGACGTGCAGATCCGGCAGCGCCTGCTCTACCGCCATTTCGCATGGTTGACTGCCCTGCGATATCAATTGCGAGAGCCGCGAACGTGGGAAAGTATGCGCCAGGCGCACAACACGGAGTATCAAAGGAACTATAAGGTGGCGGAATGGGATGGCCGGCTCGATGAAGAGTTGGCGAAGGTGCTTGGCGAAGGCGACCTGCGGTACGCGTTGTCGAAGAAGAATCGCGCACTGCATTTGCTCGATCTGCAATCGCGCGATCTGCGTACGTTGGCGATCGAAAGTGAGTTCCGGCGGCTAGAGTTCCAGCGCCTGCTGGCCACGCTGATCGATGCGCAAGGCAAGTGCGAGCGCATCAAGAACTTTCCGTATCCGCGCCAGTATGCGACGCTGAATCACTTCTTTATCTGGCTGTTTATTGTGCTGACGCCGCTGGGGCTGCTGCAGGAGTTCCAAAAAGCTGGCGATGGGTTTGTCTGGCTTACGATTCCGGCGGGCACGATCGTGGCTTGGGTTTTTCACACGATGGATAAGATCGGGGAAAGCAGTGAGAATCCGTTTGAGGGCAGTCCGAACGATGTTCCGATCACGGCGATGAGCCGCGGGATCGAGATCGACTTGCGTGAGATGTTGGGCGAGCCGGAGTTGCCTGCGGCGCTGCAGGCGGAGAATCAGATTTTGATGTAGAGAGGACTATGGAATCCTACCTGGAAACGATTCGCGGGTTTTATCCCAACGCGGTTGGGACGAATGAAAACGTCGAGGGGTTTTTGAGATTGATGGCAACGCGGTTGGGTATAGCACCTGCGCAGATTATGCTCGCCGATAGTGTGTGTAGCGACGATTTGAACCACATCGAGTATCCGAAGCGGGCCTACGAGATGCTGGGTCCTTTCAAGATGGGGGGACTCAACGGGTTCCCTTTCACTGGCCTGACAGGCATGGGTGCGTTCGCGCATCACGTGCCGGCGGATGGCATTGTTTTAGTGTTTTACGGTCCGCATATTGGGATTTCGCGATGCGGCGTGGCGGGCGATGTGCTGCGGCCGGGGCAGGCGAAGCCCTCGTCCTGCTGCGGTGCGGCGCAAGCAGCTTTAGGACGGTTGCGGGCGAATGAGATCGAACCGGGCCGGGTGACGGATCTCGACTATCAGCAGAACGTGATTGAGCAGATCTTTCTGTGGCGGCGGCAGCGGATTCTCGACGCTGCGAATCCGATCGTCGAAGCGACCGAGGTGATGTACGAGGCGATTGAAGAGCGAATCGATCTGCTGGTTTCGCGGACACAGTATCCTTGCCGGTATGTGGCGTTGATGGGCGGTATCCTGATCAATGCCGACCACGACGCGGGTTCGTTTGTGGCATCGCGGCGGTTGAGGTTGCTCGATTCGACGACGGGTGGAAAAGAGGATCTGCTAGCTGAGCTGCTGGCGGTTTAGCGATGCGGAAGAACCGGGTGGAAGCTTTCAGCGACGGGGTGTTGGCGATCATCATCACGATCATGGTGCTGGAACTGAAGGCGCCGCAGTCGACGGAATGGGCGGCGGTGATGAAGCTTTCGCCGGTGCTGCTGAGCTATCTGGTGAGCTTCTGTTACGTGGGTATTTACTGGAACAATCATCACCATCTGCTGCACGCGGTAAAGGACGTGAGCGCGGGGATTCTGTGGGCGAATTTGCACCTGTTGTTCTGGCTATCGCTGCTGCCGTTTTGCACGGCGTGGGTGGGGCAGAATCATGAAGCTGCGGCTCCTGCGGCGCTGTATGGCGGGGTGCTGCTGATGTCGGCGATTGCTTACTATACGCTGCAAGTGGCGATCATAGCGCAGCAGGGTGCGGGATCTGTCCTGGCGGCGGCGCTTGGTCGGGATTGGAAGGGGAAGCTGTCTCCTCTCGTTTATCTGGTGGCGATTCCGATGGCGTTTTACAATCCTTGGATTTCGCATGTATTGAATGTATTCGTGGCTTTGCTGTGGGTCGTTCCGGACCGGCGCATTGAGCGGGAATTGCTCACCCACAGTTGACCTTCGAAGATTCTTGCACATCCGATGAAAACTTTCCCCCGATTCTACGCTTGTTGGGTGAAGGGATCATCGAGATGGCATATTTACACCAAGGGCCAAGCTTGAAGGCGGGCACGGCGTATAACCTTGAACAGGCAGTGGGCAAAACAGGCACGAATGCTCCGGGAGACGTGAAGCTCGTCCAATACATGCTGCGGAACATCTATGGCCAGACGGCATTCGGGCTGAAGGTGGATGGATATATTGGCCCGGTGACCATATCCTGGATTGAACGCTTCCAGAACGATGCGAATGCGAAAGGGCTCAACGTATTGGCCGACGGTCGAATCGACCGTGGGTTGGCGCAGATCTCCACTGTTTCGAAGACGAGATACACCATTTTGGCGATGAGCGCGGAATTGCGTCGGATCAACCCGGGTGCTTACCAGAATCTGCCCCAGTCGGTGCCGCTCAATCCCAGCCCAAAATCCAGTCCTTACAATGCCAGCGGCGGCAAGCAAGTGGTGAACATGAAAACGGTTTGGACGACCCTCGGCAAGTTGGTCACCTATGTTTTCGCAGATGGCACCCAGTATCCACCGGCGGCGACTGGCGGCAAACTACAATTCGATCCACCGCCACCCGAGAAGCCCGGCAAGCTGATCTTCGAACCTGCCCCGCCTGAGCCGGAGATTCTGAGCGTCTACTACTATTCGAGCATGAACATGACGCAGTTTATCTTTACGAACGGAAGCACCTATTGGCAGAAAGGGCCGCCGGGCGGAGTGACGGAATACTAGCGACTGTGGTTGGTCCGCTAAAGGACGATCTCCGGTGAACCGATAGAAGAGAAGGGTCTGGTTGACCCGTTCTCGGGAGTTCGCCATGCCTATACAGAATCGCGTAGTGGGACGTAAGTATAAGAATCCAGTGGGTTCGTCGATTGCCGCCGGTAAGGCATTTTTCGAAGATCTGTTCGTTCTGGAGCTTGCCAACAACCATTTGGGCAGCTTGGATCGCGGTTTGCGGATCATTGGCGAGCATTCGCGCATGGTTCGGTTCAACAACGTGCGGGCGGCGATCAAGCTACAGTTTCGCGATGTGGAAAGCTTTGTGCATCGCGATTACCGGGAGCGCAAAGATATCCGCTATGTGGCGAAAACAATGGCGACGGCGCTGCCCAAAGAGCAGCTTCGTGCGCTTGTGGATGGGGTGATCGAGGGAAGTTGCATCCCGATGGCGACGCCGTTCGACGAACGCAGCGTGGATCTGTGCCAGGAATTCGACATCCCCATCATCAAGATTGCGAGTTCGGACATCAACGATTGGATGCTGATTGAGAAGATTGCGACTTTGCGCAAGCCGGTGATCGCGTCGACGGGGGGGAGTTCGCTCAAAGACATCGACGATGTGGTGACGTTTTTCGCCAATCGCAGCATTCCGTTGGCGATCAATCACTGTGTGTCGATTTATCCGTCTGAAGACAGCGAGTTGGAACTGAACCAGATCGATTTTCTGCTAGATCGTTATCCGGATATCGTGGTTGGATTCTCGACGCACGAGTATCACGATTGGAAGGACTCGATGCTCATCGCTTACGCGAAGGGTGCGCGGACTTTCGAGCGTCATATCGATGTCGAGTTGGATGGTGTGAAAGTGTCGCCGTATTGCTCGCTGCCGCAACAGGTGGACGAGTGGTTTAAGGCCTTTCATCGGGCGTCGCGCATGTGCGGTGCTCCGGGTACGCAGAAGCGTCTTCCGCCGGAGAAGGAGATCAAATACCTGGATTCGCTGGTGCGCGGGGTGTATGCGAAGCGCTCATTGAAGGCTGGTGAGGCTCTGACGGAAGAGGGGATCTATCTGGCGATTCCGCTGTTAAAGGGGCAGCTATCGTGCCGTGAGCTGATGCATGGCGAGACGATGGCGTCCGATTGCAGGGAAGGCGAGGCAGTGCTGCTCGAGATGATCGATGGTCCACATTTGAAGAGCGAGAGTCTGAGGGAGATGGTCAGCAATCGAGGGATCGATCGTGTTTCGTCAACGGAGACGGCTACGAGTTCTTTGGCAGCAATGGCTCGTGCGCTGGAGAATGAGTCCCCGGTAAAGACAACAGCATCTCTCGACGGGGATTCCGCGGTCAACCGCGTCCACTAAAACCGCACCCGGACACCTGCCCAGGCTCCGCGCGGTGAGCCGGGCGCAAAGAATGTCGATTGCCGCACGGCGTATTCTCCGTTGCGAACGGCAAATGGTCTGGCGACAAACGCGCCTGTATTGGTGAATCCCGATGGGCCTAGTTGCGCGCCGGAATAGTAGCGTTTGTCGAGCAGGTTATTGGCTTGAACAAAGAACTGCACACGCGGATGCACTTGATAACGCGCACCGAGATTGACCAATCCGTAGCCGGGCGATTCCCCCGATCCCAGATAGTAGGTGCCATCGGGCTTGTGCTGGTTGTTTTCGTTACCTCGCGCATAGGAACTCGACACGCCGAGCAGACCTAGATCCACCTGCAATTTCGAAGTCACCTGAAGATCCGCATAGGCCTTGAACAGATGGGCGGGAATGAGCGGAATACGATTCCCTTTGTCGATTTCGATCGTGCCTTCAAACCCGGGTGCTCCGTCGAGCGCCACTTCGTTGGTGCTGTTGCCGGTTCCATTGACCTCTTCCGCGCTCTCGAATGTCGCGTGCAAGAAGGTATAGCCGCCGCCAAACGTGACGCGTCCGAAGCGCGCATTGACGCCGGTTTCGATGCCCTGCCGCAGGGTGCGATCGAAGTTCTTGAAGTATCCAAAGCCAGACTGTTCAGAGGCAACAAACAGAATATCGTTGCGGTTGGCAGTTTGGAACCAGCCCAGGTTCCAGCGCAAACGGCTGTCAGAACCACCGCTACGGTAGCCTGTTTCGAACGTCCGCGCGACGACTTGTTGCAGAGGCGGATCGCCGGCCATCGCATTGGGAAGCTTGCAGGGCGCTTCTGGATCTGCGCAGCCGAGTTCAATTGAGGTCGGTGCGCGATTGCCCTCTGTGTATCCGGCGTAGAGGCCGCGGAACGTCGCGCCTATCGCGGGATTGAAGCGGTGGAAATCATGGAGTCCGGTCAACGAACCTGTGCCCGCCTGGGGACGTAACTGGTCACGATTGTCGACGGTGGTGCGATTGAAGCGTCCGGAAACGGTGAGGTTCCAGCGATTGCCGGAATAGGTATTGGTCGCAAACAGGCTTGCGCTGTGAATACGCCCGGAAAGATTGACTTGCGTGTCGTAAGGCTCTCCATCGGTGTCACCGCCGGTGATGCCGTCGCCATAGGCTCCGAGTCCGGTGACCGTGCGGTCGGGATTCAAGTAGCCGAGTTCGGTGGATTGGAGGAATCCGACGCGATTGCCATCGTAGGCCGCGCCGGCGATGAGCTGATTTCTGCCGGTGTTCCAAGTCATTTGTCCGGCGAGACCGTAGTTGCGTTGATGCGTGATTCCGCGATTGATGAGGCCATTGCACTTTTCAGCGGGTTCATCGCCGAGGAGCACATTGGCGATGCAGCGCCAGCGGGGGAAAGGGGTGTTTGCGGCGTTTTCGCCAGCGACGGGAAATCCGGAAAGACCGGCGGCGGTGAGTGCGGTGCGTTCCGCGGCGTTGGGCTGATAGAGCGCTTGATTGAGCGATTCCTCATTGATATCGCCATTCATCGTGATGGTGCGGATGTAGCGAAAATACGCATTGCCTGAGAACGCGATGCGCGGCGTGACGATGCGTCGAGCCTGGAGATTCAGAAACGGCGAGCGGTTCGATGTGATGTCCGGCTTGGTGTAAACGCTGTTGAAGTTGCGTTCGAGAAACTGGAACTCCTGGAGTCCGTTGCCGGCGAGCGAATTGTTGGCGTAGGCGGCCGTCAACCCGAGAAAGGACTTGTCGCCGCGCCATCCGAGCTTGCCGAAAAACTGCCGGACGTTCGATTGCGAGGTTTCGCGCCAGCCGTCTTCGAAGAACAAATTG
>ENA-ORBV01010209-ORBV01010209.1-microbial-mat-metagenome-genome-assembly--contig:-NODE-10209-length-15116-cov-17.718864_pt1 | contig 15116 bp, 16 predicted proteins | sample MGYA00237777_ERZ505514 | MGnify/ENA primary metagenome ERZ505514 (study PRJEB26160, sample SAMN06269048) | microbial mat metagenome | isolation source: Oligotrophic lake microbial mat | place... | reverse complement strand
GGCGGGAATCAAGCCGGACATGCCCTTCAACGAAAAGATCAAGCGGCTGAAGGGCATGTCCGGCTTGATTCCCGCCTTCTCGGCCGACTCTTTGTTCATGAAGCAGTGAATACCCATCTTGTTGGACATCGACATGACCGCTTTCAGCGGCTTGCCCTGCTCGTAAGCCGTCATAAGCCGGTTCGGAGTCGAGGCGGTGAACTGCACCGAGCCCGCGATCAGCGCATCGACATCGGGCCCGTCCCCCTGGGTCGAGATGACTTCCATCTCGATGCCTTCCTCGGCGAAGAAGCCTTTGTCCTGTGCGACATAGATCGGGTAGAAGACCAGCGCCGGCACCGGAATCGCCATTCGCAGCTTCTGGGCAGGCTTGGCCTGTGCCAGCGCCTGCGTCGAGCCCAGCGTCAGCCCGCACGCGAGCGCTGCCGCGGCCACACTGCTCAGGATCTTATTGGTACGCCAATTCTTCATGACTCGACCTCCGTAGTGGATAAAAGTATCGAACACGCCGGCCCGTCTCACGGAGCCCAGCCAAGTGAACCTGCTGCAAACAACTCGTCGACGGCCATTCGCCGGTGCGCGAGGCCTTGCGCGTGCGAATACCTGCAGGCAGCCTCGATGGCGGGCGTGTTGGCACGCACGCCGTAGGGCCAGTAGTCCTCGCCCATCAGTCCTTTGACCGCATGAAGGTCGGCTGGCGCCCACGGAAGCGATACCTCGAGCGCCTGATACGCCCCGATCGATTCGATGGCTTCGCTCTTGGCCCGCTGGAAGGCGTTGCACAGCGCGCCGCAGAGCGCCACGTCATCGGCGAGTTCACGGCGAATGCCCACCAGGTGCATGATCGGAAAGATGCCGGTGCGGGCGTAGTAGTCCTGTTCCACGCGTACCGGATCGGGAAACAGGCGGGCCACGTGGGGTACGCCGGCGAGGAAGGCCTTCGGCGGCTTGTAAGCCACCATGGCGTCCAGCTCGCCCGCGGCCAGCATGTCGGACAGGTTCTGTCCGTCGTCGATCATGCTCATCCGCACGTCGCGTGGAAACACGCGGATCGCCGGTTTCGCGTCGGACGCGTCCGCAGGCCCGCAGCGCCAGTCGATATCGGCGGCGCGCACGCCGTATTCGTCTTCAAGTATGCCGCGCGCCACGATCGCCGCCGTCATCGAGTACTCCCGCACGCCGACCGTCCGGCCGATGAGATCGCGCGGCGCACGGATACCCCTATCGGTCCGGACGAAGACAGCCGAGTGCCTGAACATTCTCGACGGGAACACGGGCAGGCCGAGGAAGCGGCAGCAGCCGGTTGCCGAGAGATACAAGAAATTCGAGAAGCTGAGCTCCGCGACGTCATACCGATCCGTGTCGAAGGCTGTCGCGAACAGCTCCTCGAAGGGCGGGCTCTCGAATTCGGCTTCGTATCCGGCGACGCCGACGCGGCCGTCGATAAGCGCTTGCGTCCGATCGTAGCGGCCGATGCCGATCCGCAACTTCATGACTGCAGCTCCGATGCATCACGGTTTCTGGCCCGCTCGATCGCCGCCCAGACGCGATGAGGTGTCGCCGGCATCGAGAAGTCTTCGATCCCGCCATGACCCAGCGCGTCGCACACGGCGTTTAGAAGCGCGGCGACGCCGCCGGTGGTGCCGGCCTCGCCTGCGCCCTTGGCGCCGAGCGCGTTGGTGGGGCTGGCGGTCGGCGACGAGAACACCCGTATTGGCGGGACGGAATCGGCCCTCGGCATAACGTAATCCATGAAGCTGCCGGTGAGCAGTTGGCCTGTCTGCTCCTCGTAGAAGCACATCTCCCCGAATACCTGACCCGCTGCCTGGACCACCCCGCCGACGATCTGCCCCTCCGCCAGGACTTCGTTGATGACGATCCCCATGTCGTCGACGGCCACGTAGGAAACGATCGCCGTCTTGCCCGTCTCGGGATCGACTTCGACCTCGGCCACATGCGCCCCGCTCGTGAACGCCTGCGCAGACGGCTGCGCATGAGTGGTGTCCAGAGGATGGGTGGCGATACTCGTCGCCGCGCCGCTTCGCACCACGTCGATGAACCCGACGGTGCGATCGGTACCGAGCACCAGGTACTGCCCGTCGGAAAAATCGATGTCTTCGTCGGCAACCTCCAGTATTTCCGCGGCGATGCCGCGACCCTTGCGGATCGCCTCGTTTGCTGCACCGACGAGCGCACTGCCCTGCGCCATGATGGAGCGGGAGCCGATGCTGCCGTTGCCGCGGATGTCGGGGCCGTCGGGGTCACTCGACCTGAGCGTGATCAGCGCTGGGTCGATGCCGAGTCTGGATCCGATCAATGCCGGGAAGATCGTCTCGTGCCCTTGACCGTTCGACGTGGTGGCCACATGGGCCTCGATACTGCCATTGGCGTTGAACTGAAGTGCAACCTGGTCCTCCTGCAGGAACCCGCCCCCGCACGGCTCCACGAAGAGCGCGCATCCGATACCGCGCCAGCGCCCGCGGGACGCGGCTTCCGCCCGGCGGGCGGTGTAGCCCTGCCAGTCCGACTCGCGCGCGGCGATTTCAAGGAGGCGCTGATAGTCGCCGCTGTCGAAGACGCTGCCGGTCGGCGTCCGATGTGGGAACCGGTCGGCGCCGAGTGCGTTCAGCTGGCGCAGGCGCAGTGGATCGATCTCCAGCATCCGGGCCGCCTTCTCGACGAGTCGCTCCACGATCAGGTTGGTCTCGGGTCGCCCGGCGCCACGGTACGCATTGTGCGGATTGGCGTTCGTCATGACCAAGCGATGGCGGCCGTACATGGCCTGCATGGCATATCCTCCGCAAGCGATCAGCCGTCCGTTAACGGTATTGGTCACCGGGCCGGCCGCCGTGAGGTAGGCGCCTTGGTCGCAGAGCCAGTCGGTCCGAAGCGCCAGGAATCGGCCGTCGGCGTCCAGGGCCAGCTCGCCTTCCAGCCTGACGCCTCGCCCGTGGCTGTCACACAGCAGATCCTCGGCGCGCGTGCTGCTCCAGCGGATCGGCCGTCCCAGACGGCGCGCCGCCTCAAGAAGGATCACGTATTCCGGATACGGCGCGTTGCGCGGACCGAAGGCGCCGCCGACATCGACCACGTGCATGCGGACCCGCTCGCGTCCCACCTTCAGCAACTCGGCCAGCTGCGTCGTCATCGTCTCTCGACCTTGGTTGCTGCAGCGGATCTCGTAGGTACCATTGTCGGCGTCGTACCACGCCAGCACCGACCGCAGCTCCAGCGGCGCCGCGGACACGCGCGGACACTGAACGACCGCATGGACGCGGTGCGCCGCTTCCTGAAGCAGCCGCTCGGTCTTTGGGCCGTCTCCGTACTCGAAATCGAAGCAGATGTTTCCGGGCACTTCGTCATGAAGGGTGACCGCGCCGGATTCAACGGCTCGTTCCGCGCCGACGACGGCCGGAAGCGCCTCATATTCGATCTCCACCAGTTCCGCCGCATCCTGGGCGACCGTCAGCGTCTCGGCGATCACGACGGCCAGCTCTTCACCGACGAACCGCACGCGGCCGCGGGCCAGGATCGGACGCGCCGGGACCAGGATGCCGGCGCCGGAGCGGCCGGTAAACGTGATCGGAGGCGTGATGGTTCCAAAGGCGTCATCCGGGAAGTCGGTAGCGCAGAGCACGCAAGCCACTCCCGGCAGTCGCGCCGCTGCCTGAGTGTCGACCGACAGGATGTTCGCATGCGCGAGATCGGAGCGCCGGAAAGCCGCGTGCAGCGCGCCCGGCATGTTCCAGTCCGCGGTGTAGCGGCCGCCCCCGGTCAGGAACCGGTCGTCTTCGCGGCGGCCTGCGAAAGCGGGTGTCATGCAACTGCATATCTCGAAAAGGTTCGAGCCACTGCGGCGAGGGACTCCCCCAGAAGGCGTGCCGCTGCGGGCAGGCTGCGGCTCGCGTTCACCAGAACCTTGCTCTTGGCCACGCGCAAGCCCGGATCCGCGATCGGAAACGCCTTCACCGAGCGGCTGCGCAAGTCGTTGGCAACTGCAAGCCGCGGGAGCAGGGCCACCCCGATCCCCGAGCGCGCGAAGCCGCGCAATGCGTCGATCGAATCGGTGATCATCACTGGCGCGAGCGCTATGTCAACCGCCTTCGCGGCGTTATCGATCATGTGGCGCAGGCCGAAGGTCTCGTCCGGCAGCGCCAACGGGAACCGGGCCAGGTCCGTCAGCAACACGCGGCTGCCGCGACGGAAGCCGTCGAATTCGGGGTGCACGACAGCGTACAGCGCATCCGTCACGGTCGTTACCACGTGCAGTTCGGGGTGCTCCGGGGGATTGAACACGACGCCCAGGTCGGTTTCGCCGTCGAGCAGCGCCGCCACGATGCGATGGGAACTGGTGACACGAAGGTCGAAAGTCACGGCCGGGGCCTGCCGGCGAAACCGGGCTACGGCCGGCAGTACGAGACCATTAAGGTTGCCTTCAACCGTACGGATGCGTACGTGTCCGCGGCGCAGTCCGACCAGATCTTCCAGGTCAGCACGGGCCTGCTCCATTGCCTCCACGATCTGGAGCGCCCGCTTCGCGACGATCTCCCCCGCCGGCGTGATGCGTATCCCCCGGCCGTCCGACTCGATCAGCCGCACGCCCATATCGGCCGCCAGACGCGCGATCTGGCGGCTGATGGCCGACGCACCTACGTCCAGCGCCTCGGAGGCAGCGCGGAGCGAACCGAGTTGGCGCACCATGCAGAAATAGCGGTAGCGCGCCAGCGGTGCGGAGCCCATTCAGATCACCCGCTCCAGGAGAATCCCGCGAACGTCCATCTCGTAGTCCAGGTCCACGACAGGCGGGCGCGCAAAATGCCAGTTCAAGCCGCCGCGCATCGCCCCGCGGGCAACCAGCTCCTCGCCGATGAGTGGGTGCACGTCGTATACCGTGTACAGCTGGCTCCCGGTGACGTCTATCCAGCCGAATTGCAGCGCGGCCATCCGGCGTTGCATCTCGTCCAGCACCCAACGCGCCTTCTCGCGCAGACCGTCGATGGACTGGTCGCCGCGGCGGATGGTGTGCTCGCCATAACTGCCAAGCCCCTCCGGGGCCTCCCCGCTGCCGGCAACTACGAACGTGCGTGCGACACGCTCCGGAGTCGGGACGGTATAGGAGAAAGCGTAGAACGATGGTGCCGTCGGCGGATCCAATTCCGGACAGACATTGCTGCGAGCCACCGGGTTGCGCCCATCTCGGAAGATACCCCAGCGCTCGAGCATTCCGACGTAGACGCGATTGAATGCCTCGAAGCCACTTTCGGAGAAGGGCTTGGGTGAGCGCAGCTCGCAGGCGCAGAAGGCATGGAGGGGGCGTCCGAGCCCTGCGAGATGCGTGGCGATTCGATCAAAGCCCTCCGACAGCGGCACGGGCTCTTGAAGCCGCACGCGTTCGATCTCGAAGCCCGCTTCTGCGGCAACGCCAGCCGAGTACTGGAACACGCCTTCGGCGTACCGGTAGCCGCCCTCCGCAAACACCGTCACTTTCGCCAATTGAGACTCCTACACCGCATCGGATTCGATTTATTGTCTTCCGTCGCACCACTCCCGTCAAGGGCAACATCGACAATAAATCGGTTCCATATCGGCAACAGACGGTCGTCGCATGTGTCGCTTGCACCAGCCAGCTAATTGATCTGGCTGGCCCCTGCGCAATATCACCGCCGACTGGGGCTGGGGCCACGCCGTCAAGAAGTGGAAGGAAGCGATGAACAAGTTTGCGATCCTTTAGGAGATCGGTTCGCCAAACTCGCTGTTTAAGACGCACTGATGAGTTGTCCATCGGGGTGTGCGTTCGTCGCAAGCGATGCCCGCCGCGACAACGCTGCACCGTTTGCAACCCGCTCGCAGCAAGGATAGGAATTCCAATGCCGCTTTTCAAGTATTTCGCCCGTTCCCGTCTATGTAAATCGTGAATTTCGTGCCGAATTTCCCGGACTGCCTCTGAAGGCTCCGGCTCTGCATACCCGTTGGCTGTGCCTGTGGCCACCTGGGCGGCGGAAGTTTGCCGCCCGGGTGGCCACAGGCACGCGTCGCCCCCGACGAGCGAGTCTTGTCGTCTTTTGCCCTACCACGCTATGCGCTGATCGAACTCGTAGTCCGGCATGTAGTCCGGTATGGGTTGCGCGCGTGGATCGCCCTCGGCCGGGTCGCTGCCCGGCATCTCCCACAGCGGCGGCCCGCGGGCCGGCATCAGACGCGGCGGCGCAGTCGGCTCGCCCAAGTGACCGAGAACCTGCCGGATCACTGCAGCCTCGGTGATGAAAGCGATGATCTTCATCGCGCCGCCGCACTGCGGGCGCAGCAGCGGCAGCACCTCGTAGATGCGCGCCAGCAGAAGCGCCCAGACGTAGCGCGCCGCTTGGCGATGCATTGGCTCTGTCGGGGCCGCATCCGGCGGGATCGGCAGGACCGGCGTCGGTGCGGCGGCAATCTCAGCGGGCTGCGCCAGCGCGGTGACCGCATAGCGCAGGCGCGTTGGGTGCCAGCACCCCGAAGTAGCGATGCCGATGTTTGCGCGGTGGCGGAATCAGCGCCGCCAGCCGGCCCTGCAATTGCATCGGTGTCAGTATCAGGCCCACGCTGCCGCCCGGGCCGGGCTTGCTGCTCTCGTAGACCAGATACGCGGGATCGATTTCACGCAAGCGTTCCAGCGCAAAGGCGGGACGGGCGCAATACCGCAGCAGACGTTCCAGACCATCGCGCTCGTGGGCCTCGATGCGTACCTTTGCATCGACCGAGACGCCGCCGCCGTGTTCCCACTTGGCCATCACCTGCGCGTCGGCCGCCGACAACAGCCCGCGCCGCAGGGCCGCGCGCAACAATCTTCGCCGCGCGGTGGCCTGAACCTCTTCGATCGCGGGCACATCCAGTGTGCTGGCTGGGTAAAAAAACCGCACCCCCGGTCGCATCGGCCTCGAACACGCCATCCACCACCACGCAGTGGAAGTGCAGATGGGTGCCCCGCAGCGCGCCAAAGCGGTGGATGAAGACCACGGCGCCTTAGCGGGACGCTGCACTGGCCCCGGGACTGTGTTGCCGCAGTACCGGCTCGATGGCGCTCGGGAAAACGAAGTTTCAGCGCAGGCTAACCTGCGCAGCAGGTTAAGCCGCATCGCCGCGGCCGCAGCTAAAAAGTACAGTGCGGCGTTTAGAACCGCCGGATCACCTTCCAGGTGGTAGCGCAGGCGCTTGGGCACCGAGAGCACCCACTGGCGCACCGGCCAAGCGCGCAATGACATGGTCAGCCAGATGCGCGGCGGTCTCCACCATGCGGCGGGTGGTGCAGGAGGGACACACGCCGCGACACTTGCAGGAGTAGGCAATGAGGAAATCATGTCCGCACGCAGCGCAGCGGGCACGGGCGAAGCCGTGGGCGAGGATGCCGCAGTCGAGGTAGCGGCGGAATTCCCGCTCGGTGGCCGCGGGCGCGCTCGCCCCGACGCCATCATTCTAAAACGCCAGCCAGGTAGCAAGATGGGTCTGCACCGTGCGATAGAGCAGCGTGCGCTCGGGCTGGCGACGGCGGTAGACGGCCCTGCGCGGTGAGGCGCAGGCGGTGGCGGCAGGCATGGCAGTCCGGATCGAGTGACCGGGACACGGGACTGCGTGACCATCCAGTTATCAGCGCAATCTCGACTGCAGGTTGCAAAGGCCGGCTTGCGCTGCTGGCATGAGCACGGCGGCGTGATGATGAGCGCTCAGGTCGTAGTCGACGCGCCGGCGCGGCAGGTCCTTGGGCAGGCTGGGGCGGCCGTTGGACTTCTTGCGCTTGCAAATACGCGGCGGCTCGCTCTTGCTCCTGGCTGTAACCACCAAAGCGCGCGTGGAAGCCTTCCCCAATGTGCCCACCGTGATGGAACTCGGCTTCGACAATCGCGAGTATCTCGGTTGATTTGGCGTTCTGGCACACAGGGGCACGCCTGCGGCCATCGTCGAACGCCTCAACGGCTACCTTCGCTTTTGCGTCTTGCGGTCTCGCATGGTATGGCGCGCCGCGCGCGCGGGCAAGCGCGACCGGCAGTTGTTGTCGACCGGCAGTTATGTACCCGCGGCAAGCGCCGAGCGCAATGCCTTGTTGCCGGCCGGCCCGGCTGATACAGTCCGGTCGAACGGTGAATGGATGCGACAAAACTATATTCAAGGCTTCGTAACAAAGGGATCTTGCTTGCGTCCTTCCTGGTGTCTGGCAACAGAGGAGACATCAGCCTCCCAATCTCGATGGCGGTGCCTCCGCGATCATGATCTTGGTTTCGTCAAGTTACCGATATGACCCAAGCAAAGTTGGTACCTGCGCGCGCGGGACCCGCTGAACACATGTCAATATTTCGTGGCAAACACCTTTGACCCCATAGGACTTCGCGACGTCGTTCTGGATGCGGCTCCACAAGTGGCTGGCCATCTGGGCGTCGGCCATCGCCCGGTGGGCGCGCCCTGCCTTGGGTAGCTTAAGAAAATCAACGAGGGTTGCCAATTTGTGGTTCGGGGAATCGGGATATAGCCGTCGCGACAACAACATGGTGCACGCGAATGGCATGGTCGTGCTCAGTGAGAGTCGCTCAAGTTCGGCGTCCCAGAATTTACGATCAAACGACGCGTTGTGTGCAACAACCGGCTTGCTGCCAACGAAGCGAGACGCTTCGCGCATCACTTTCGAAGCCGGCGGCGCTCTGGCGACCATGTCGTTCGTGATGCCTGTCAGCTGGGTAACCTCTGCCGGAATTCGCCGCCCGGGGTTCATCAGGCTTTGATAACTATCGACGATACGGCCATCGCGGACCACCACAATCGCAATCTCGGTTGCACGATCGCCCCATCCCGGGTCCAACCCCGTAGTTTCAAAGTCAATCACGACTACCGTCTCCATACATCCCCCTATCGTGGCACTACTTTCTTGTCAAATTCTGAACTTATATAAGATTTGTGTGACATTAGCCGTCTGAAAGATTTCGCAGGCATCAGAGGCGGGTTTTCTGTATGGATCCCTTTGTTTGGGGGAACCACATGGAACTGCAGCCGATTCTTTTTCGCTACCGCGCCCGCGATCTGAGGGCACAGGACATCGCGCAGGTGCAGGCGGCGATTGCGTCGCATTATGCGCGAGGCCGCAGCTTTATCGCGCGAACGCTGTGCGAGTTGTGGGATTGGCGCCAGCCCAACGGGGGCTACAAGGAGTTTGCGGTGCGCGACCTGCTGCTGCGGCTTACGGAGTCGGGGCGCATCGAGCTGCCGCCGCGCCAGCGCGTCAAGAGCAATGTTTCGAAGAAGACCTACGCGCAGATTCCGCTCTACACGCATCAGGGTCTCAGTGGGACGGTGGGGGACTTTGCCGGGCCGGTGATCGAGTAGACGCAGGGAGGGCACAGCGAACTGTGGGACTACCTGTTGCAACATTACCACTACTTGGGCCGCCCCAAGCTGGTGGGACACGCACCTCAAGCAAGAGGTGTTCATCGATGGCCAGGTGGTGGCGTGCCTGGGGTGGGCGAGCGCGGCCTGGAAGATTGCTGCGCTGGACCGTCACATCGGGTGGAGCGAGCCGCTCAAGCGCGCTCGTCTGCACTTTATCGCCAATAACGTTCGCTTTCTCATCCTGCCCTGGGTGCGGGTGGCGCATCTGGCCTCCAAGGTGCTGGCCTTAATGGATCGTTGACCTCGGGGCTGGCAGAGGCCGCACGGCGAGGGTCAAGGCGCGCCCGATCATGCTGCCGATCCCACTGCGAGCGGCGCACACGGCAGGGCTGGCACCGGCGGCCGGCGCGCCTGAAGCCACGCTCGGAATCGCGCTGACCAACTGACCCGCATCCGCGCCATCGGCGCGGTCGCCAGCGAACTGACGCGCAGCATCGCGCGTGCCCTGCGATGCTGAACGGTTCGGGCGTGCGCGCCTACGCCCGCGCCGAAGCCGTCGACATGCGCAAGTCCGGGGTAGTCGGTGCCGACGACACCACCCTGCTGCTGGCCGCCCCCGGGCGTGGCAAGACGCGTTCCGCGCGCCTGTGGGCTTACCGGGGCGGCGAGTTCCGCCGCGACGCGGAAGGCGTCGGTTGGCAGGCGCACGCGCCTGCGGTGGTGTTCGAGTTCACTGAGTCGCGCGAGGGGCGGCATCCGATGCGCTTTCTGGCCGGCTACCGGGGCTATTTGCAGGCCGATGCATATGCCGGGTTCGATGCCTTGTACCGCGATGGCGGCATCGTCGAGGTCGCCTGCTGGGTCCATTATCTTGAGCGCCGTTTTATGTGGAGTGGCCGGCCTGCCACCGCCTCGTCAGCGCCGCGACGGCGTGGTCATCGGAGGGCGCATAAATCCACGCCGATCAGAGGGACTGCAAGTACGCAAGCAGGTCGGGCTTCGGTTTCCACGGCGAGGCGCGCGAGGCCATGCTCAAGTTGAGCCAGTTTCCCGACTTCAAGGGCCCGCAGGCGTTTTGAAGCAGCGCAGGACGACCGCGCCTTCTTCAAGGACCTGACCTGAAAGGCGGGCATCAAGACCAAGCAGGCGCACCGGCGGCGGTGTCCGCCGCGGACTCGGCGGTAGAATCCCTCGCATGTCAAATGCCGTCTACCGCGCGGATTGCCGCGACTGCCCGCGCCCGGCGGGTTTCCCCGACGAGATGCGCGCGCGCAACCCGGGTTATTTCTGCAAGCCGGTGCCGCCGTTTGGCAGCGGTGACGCGCCGCTACGAGAAAGTGGCGGCCGCACCGGCGCGCTACCAAGCCGCGCACCATGCACGTACCACGCGCATGGTCGAGGGCTCGGCCGCCAACGCCCAGCACTTTCACAGGCCGGAACTCGCGCATGCCAAGGGTGCGCGCGCCTATGTGGAGCGCGCATGGAACGAGGCGCGGGTCGAGGGAAGCTACGCGTTGCAGTTCACCTGCGACGTCGACGCTGCGCCATTGTGAAAAGTCGGGGCGTACCGTAGCCGTGAAGCCGGTCGGCCGCGGGACGGGGCGCGCAAGCGCCGGCGTCCGCTCCCTTATCCGTGGCCTTGATCTGCTGCAGGCCCTTAATCGCATCGGCGAATGCCCGGTAGCCACTTTGTGCGGCGACACCGGGTTGCCGCGCGCGACCGTGTACCGCCTGCTCGATACTCTGGAAGAAGAGGGCTATGTGCAGCGCGATCGTCGCAGCGGACGTGTACGTCTGCGCTATGCCGTCCGCTCCCTCGCGGACGGCTACGGCGACGAGGAATGGCTGACGCATGCTGCCATGCCGCACATGCAAGAGCTGGCCGATTCGCTGGTCTGGCCGATCGCGATCGCGACTTTGAATGGCGACACGATGCACGTCCGCGCGAGCACATCGCTATCGAGCCCGCTTGCGCTCGACCGGGTTCCTGCCGGTTACCGCGTGCCGATTCTTGAGTCGGCAATCGGCATGGCCTGTTTCGCGTTTTCGAATGCGCGCGTTCGCAAGGAAACGCTGCGCCTGCTTGCCCGCACAATCGGGCGGGACGCCGCGCTTGCGCGCACTTCGGCGGCGCTCGATGAGAGCGTTGAAAGGGTGCGCCGTGCTGGCTACGCCACTCGTATCCGGGGATTCAATCCGCGCACTTCCAGCCTGGCAGTACCGATACTGCGCGACGCCACCTCGATAGCCGGCCTCAACATCAGCTGGCACCACGCCGCATTGACGACGCGGGAAGCCTTGCGTGAGTTTCTGCCGCGCCTGAAAATCGCCGCCCGGCGCATCGAGGTCGCTGCGATGCCGATCGCGCCCGCTTCTCACCAGGCGGACAGACGCCCCGAATCTCTTTGACATCGGACTGGCCGGCTTCTACTCTGCGGCACATGATGTCCCAAACCATGATCGACAATCCGGATGCGGCGCATGGCCGCAAGTCGGCGCCTTTTCGCATGCGCACGGTCGAGCCCGGCCCCGACCCGGCCGACAGTTTCGGGCTCTTCACCTCCGCTGCGGTCTACGACCCCTACCCGTTCTACGCCCGCCTGCGCGAGCGCGACCCCGTGCATTGGTCGGAGCGCGCCGGTGCGTGGCTGGTCACGCGCTACCGCGAAGTATTCGACTTGCAGGCCAACTCGGAATTGAGCGTCGACCGAGTCGAAACCCTGTACTCCTATTTGCCGCAAGTCCGGCGCGAGCGCTTCAGTTTCGTCATCGAGCACTACACGCGCTGGCTCCTTTATCGCGACGACGCTTACCACGACAGGCTCAAGCTGCTGTTCATGAAGGCGATGACGCCGCGTGCGGTCGAACTGATGAAGCCGCGCATCGCCGCGCGTGTCGCCGAGGTGCTTGACACCTTGGCCGGTCGCGAGCACTTCGATGCCTATCTGGAGTTCGCCGCGCGCATACCGGTGCTGGTGATGCTGGACCTGCTGGGCCTGCCTTCGGCGGACGAGCAGCGCCTGCGCCACTGGAGCGACCGCTGCTCCAACTTCCTGTTCCAGCCGGTCAACCCCGACCGCGAGGCCATGGCGGAAGAGCAGCGCCGCATCCTCGACGAGCAGCAGGATTACTTCATGGCACACATCACCGCGCGCCGCGCGCGACCCGGCGCCGATATGATCAGCGCCATGGTGCACGCCGAGGTCAGCGGCGAGCGCCTCACCGACCTGGAGATCCTCGCCACCTGCAACATGATGGCCACCGCCGGTGGCGGCACCTCGCGCAGCGCGATCTCGCTCGCACTCATGAACCTGCAACGCTTTCCCGACCAGCTGGCACGGCTGGTGGCCGAACCTGAGCGCATCAACCTGGCCGCCGAGGAATTCCTGCGCTTCGACGCGCCGACCCAGCGTGGCATTCGCACCGCGCGTGCCGATTTCACGCTCGGCGGCAAGACCATCCGCCGCGGCGACATCCTGCACATCATGATCGGCGCGGCCAACCACGACCCCGCCGCGTTCGCCGACCCCGAGCGGCTCGATATTGCGCGCAACCCCAATCGCCACGCCACCCTGGGCCACGGCGTGCACTACTGTCTGGGCGCCAGTCTGGCGCGCATGGAGCTGCGCCTCGCGGTGGCCGAGTTTCTGCGCCGCTATCCTGACTACGCTATCGACGCACCCGATGTCGAGTTCATGGACCGCACCGCCAGCCGGCGCCTGACCGGACTGCCGGTCGTCGTGCGCCAGGCCTAGCCATGCGCGTGCGCATAGAACCCTTCGACGTGGAGATCGAAGTTCCGGCAGGCGCCACCGTGCTCGAGGCCGCGCTCGACGCCGGCATCGACTACCCCTTTGCTTGCCAGCAGGGGCAATGCGGTTCCTGTAAGTCGATCCTGATCCGCGGTCGCGTCGACATGGGAACCACCTACAACCCGCTGGTTTTGAGCGACGCCGAGCGCCGGCGCGGCGCGATCCTGGCCTGCCAGTCGCACCCGCTGGAAGACTGCGTGGTCGCGGTGGTCGAGATCGGCGGGGTCGTCGCGCATCCGCAGCGCCACCTGCGCTGCACCGTCGAGAGCACCGAGGCACGCGCGGACGGCATTGCCATCGTGCGCCTGGCGGTGCACAGCGGCGGGCCAATGACCTTTGCCGCCGGCCAGTCAGCCGAGCTCTCCGCGCCGGGGCGCGCGCCGCTGACGGCCTGGATGGCGAATCTGCCCGACGACGACACGCTGGAATTCCACCTGGGGCCGCAAGCAGGCCAGTGGTGCGCCGGCATGGACGTCGCGGTGACCGGCCCCGCAGGCGACGCTTACCTGCACGAGGAACACCTGGGCCCCATGATCGGTGTCGCCGAGGGCGTGGGCTTGAGCGGGCTGCTTGGCATCTTCGGGCAGGCGCTCGCCTGCGGCATGCGCCAGCCGATGTGGCTGATTGTCGCCGCCACTGCCTATTGCCCGGAGCGGCTGCAGGCGCTGGCAGCCGGCGCGGCCAACCTGCGCATCGTCGCAGTGCCTGAACCCGCGCATCTGGCCGAACAGATCGCGGCGACCGTGGGCGACGCCCGCGGCACCCGCGCCTACATCGCCGCCAGCACCGCTACCCGCGCCGCGGTGCGCCAAAGCCTCATCGAACGCGGCATGGCCAGCGACTGCATCCTCGAACACCTGCTACCCGGAGCCTGATCATGCGCCATATCCTGCTGTGGATCGTATTTGCCTGTCTTGCCGGATCGGCCCAGGCCCAAACCTGGCCCGTGCGACCGGTGCGCCTGATCGTCCCCTATCCCGCCGGTGGGCCCTCGGACGCCATGGCGCGCATGATCGCCGAGCGCGTCAAGGATATCTGGGGCCAGCCGGTGGTGGTCGAGAACCGCCCGGGCGCCGGCGGCAATACCGGCACGCATTACGTCGCCCAGCAGGCCGGCGACGGCTATACCCTGCTTCTGTCCGGAGCGGCGTCGCTGGCCGTCAACGTGAGCCTCTTCGGCAACCTGCCCTACGACCCGCGCCGCGACTTCACGCCGATCACCAAGGTGGTCGACATTCCGACCGCGCTGGTGGTCGCGCAGTCCTCGCCGGTGCGTTCTCTCAATGAACTGGTCGCTGCCGCGCGCTCCCGACCTGGCGCGCTTAACTTCGGCTCGCCCGCCAACGGTACCGCCAATCACCTGCTGGGCGAGGTGTTCAAGCGCAAGTGGGGGCTGGACATACAGCACATCCCGTACAAGGGCAACCCGCAGGCCCTCGAGGGTCTGCTGCGCGGCGACACCAACTTCATGTTCGACAACCTGCAAAGCGCGCTACCGCAATTGCGCGCCGGCAAGCTGCGCGCTCTTGCTGTCACCGGGCCGGCGCGCGTCAGCCTGCTGCCGGAAGTCGCGACCATGACCGAGCAGGGCGCGAGCGGTTTCGAGATCATGGCCTGGTTTGCCATCGTCGCGCCGCGCGGCCTGCCGCGCGAATTGCAGGAGCGGCAAAACCGCGACATCGTCGCCGTCATGCGCGAGCCGGACTTCGCGCGGCGCGTCGAGAGCTTCGGCATGCAGGTCGCCGCGACGACGCCGGACGAGCTCGCGCGCATTCTGGAGCGCGAAATCGCGATGTGGGGCGAAGTGGTGCGGGCGTCCGGGGCCAAGCCGGACTAGCGACGCCTTTGCCAAGCTCGACCTGACGACGATCGCCTGTAAATCGACGCCCGGTGCCCAGCAGGATGTGATCGGCGGCACCGTGCCGGTGATGGTCGATTCGATGGGCGCCGCGA
>ENA-ORBV01010208-ORBV01010208.1-microbial-mat-metagenome-genome-assembly--contig:-NODE-10208-length-15117-cov-7.011503_pt1 | contig 15117 bp, 15 predicted proteins | sample MGYA00237777_ERZ505514 | MGnify/ENA primary metagenome ERZ505514 (study PRJEB26160, sample SAMN06269048) | microbial mat metagenome | isolation source: Oligotrophic lake microbial mat | place... | reverse complement strand
CTCTATTCGTCGGCAGCGTCAGATGTGTATAAGAGACAGAGAGAGCTGTCTTCGACTGTTTCCAACTCTGGTTCAGCGCGGGCTTGTTCCAGTCCGCCTCAGCCCTTCGATGATCGAGTAGTTGTCAAGTTCGCCGCGCCCCTTGGATTCTGCTTTTTCGAGCAAGCTCCGATCGGTTTCCGACATGAGGCGAACATCCTCCAACTGCTGCGACAGCCGCGCCTGCACATTCTAGTCTCCGTCGATCGTCTGCTTGCCCTTCATCACTTCCAGCGCTGCCGCCGGATCCACGCCTATCCCCTCGGCGAACACCAGTCCTTGGCAACCACTGCTCGATTGGAACCGAGCGCGGGGTTCGAGATCAGCTTCATTCATTCGAGCAACCGCGCCGCAACAGCTTACGTAGCAGCGTCCACAAGTCGGCATTGGTGTCGAACGCGGCGCGTCCAGAGTTCGGCTCGCCGGTGGTGGTATCGATCGGGGTCTGTCCAAGAGGCAATCGGGTTGTCGGCCCAACGTCGCGCCTTTCGCGATGAGCGGATGCGCCTTGTCGCGCTCAAACGTGAACACCCAGACACGTTCGAGCAGGCGTTCGGTCGTGGCCGTGCCCATGAGCACGAGTCCGATCACTCCAAAGGTCAAGAGCCTGTCCAAGTCATCTGCGGATCGCCTAAAGTTAATCCCTTAGAAAGACGATTCGTCGATTGTATGCAGTCCACTTCCGCTAATCGCGACTTTTGGTTCAAGCTGGTGGCCGCAGTCATGGTCGGCGCAGCGTTCTTCGCCGTCATGCCACTTCAGCGAATGTTGCGCGCGGAAAACGACTTTGTCCATTGGTACGTCGGCGGCGCGCTGTTCGGCACACCTGACCTTCACTTGGAAGCTCCGAATCACGCCTTGCAGACCAAGTTGATCGGCGGGGTTCTAGACCATTCCTATTTCATCCGGCCCACCTTCTACGGGCTTCTGCTAAAGCCGCTCAGTTGGATGCCCTATCTGACCTCGTATGTCGTATTCCAGATCTTCAGCGTCTTCGGATGCTTGCTCTATTTCCTGCGGACATTCGGCCGGCAATGGCAGGACATCTGGGTCTACGCGGCGATGTCGATTCCCCTCATCTCCAACATTGTGAATGGGCAGGACGTCACGCTTCTCTTGGGAATCTGCACCCTGTCGCTTGTGCTTGCGCGCAAAGATCGCGACTTTCTTTCCGGGCTCGTCTTCACGCTCTGCGCCATCAAGTTTCACCTGTTTATCTTCACGCCCATCGCCATGCTGGCACAGAAGCGCTGGAAGATGTTTGGCGGAGGCGTCACCGGAGCGATCCTCTTGTTCGTGCTCGGCTTACTGGGGGGCGGCTGGACCGTATTCATGAGCCTGGTGGCGCTCTTGAGTAAGCCGGAGAATCATCCCTACCCGGAACTGATGCCCAATTTGCGCGGCATGGTGCAGGCCCTCACCGGGGGATCCAGCCAGCCGATCGCCTTCACCTTGGCGCTTTTCGTTGCCGCTGCGGTCGTCTTCCTGATGTGCAAGGCGGACAACTACGAGAAAGCCTTCGCTTACGCCATCATTGGCGGGCTGCTGGTGAACTTCCACGCCTATATCCAAGATCCGATGCTGTTGCTGCTGGCGGCGGCCATTCTGTTCGATGGGCAGGAATCGGTGGAATTCCGGACGACTCTGCAGTTGGCGCTGTTTCCAGTCGCCTATGTGCTGCTGATGTGGCAGCCGCCCTACAGCGCCGCATACGCGATCATCGTGCTTTCGGCGCTCGGATTTGCGGTCCGCGACCGCCTGCGTCAGCCCGCAACGGTCCTCAACACCGCCGCGATTTAGGCCGCATGGTAACGACGACGTAGACTCGCAAACTGCTTGAGCTTCACGAGATCCGTGCGATGCAGCAGGTATCGTGCAACAACCCCAAAGATCGATAAACCGTAGCGGCAGCTCGAAACGAACGAGCAGGATGACGCCTGGGCGAAGTATCGGGTCGGCACCGGGACCTCGGCAATACGCATGCCGGTATCGACAAACTGTGCGATGATTTCCTGGTCGAACACAAACGCGTCGGAATTCATGTCCAGGTTCACGGCCTCGAGCGCTTCCCGCCGATAGGCTCGGTATCCGGTATGGTACTCCGCAAGGTTGAGATCGAAGGCCCAGTTTTCCACACCCGTCAGAAAACGGTTGCCGAGAAACTTCCACCAAGGCATCCCCTGGCGCATCACGTCTCCCGCAAGTAGTCGTGAACCGAGAACCACATCGGCCTTGCCCTCCCGGATGGGGCGAATAATTTCCGGCAGCAGAGTCGGATCGTATTGATAGTCCGGGTGAACCATCACCACAATCTCCGCGCCCGCCCTGAGCGCTTCCCGATAGCAGGTCTTCTGGTTAGCACCGTAGCCGTAGTTGCGGTCATGGACGAAGAGGTCGAGTCCCAGTTCCCGGGCGATTTCCTTGGTCTCGTCCTTGCTGCAATCGTCAACGAGGATTACCAGATCGACGATGTCGTGCGGCAGTTCGGCATACGTCATGCGCAGAGTCTTCGCCGCGTTATAGGCAGGCATCACGACGACGGTCTTGGGTCTGGTCACTCTAGACAGTTCTCCTTCTGGTGAATCGGTCGCTGGAAACAGGGCGCACATAGGATGACTCCCTCGGGTCGCGTTGGAGTTGACCTTACTACCCACAGTGCTGTGTCTCCGGGGGGCGTCGCCTCCAACCGTCACCGATTGGAAAATGAATGTGGAACGCCCTCGCTACGACACAATGCGCGGAGGCGTTCCACAGAATCAGGCTTGCCACCAAAACGTTCCGCGAGAAGCACGAACACCAATCGCGGAAGAGCCTGCGGCGGAATCGTCAGAGTGAAATCGTGTTCCCGTTCGCCAAACATTTCATCGGCCGTTGATCCGATGTCCTGCGTATCCATCGCGATCGAGCCGTCGCCATGGAGTGCGAGCCGCGTGCATCGAAACTCCCCGCCAGTCTCGCTGCGGAACAATTCCATCGATTCTTCCATCGGTATTTTCCTTTACTCGGCCGCGACTTCCACCCAGTGAATCTTGCCGCCATCGGGCATGCGCACATCGAAGACCAACCAGCCTTCAACCGCTCCCAGCGTCCACTCGCGGGCTTTCGTTACCGGGCTTGGCGTAAGCACACCAGGCATGATTTCGCCGGTTTGCTTAAGCGCCAACTCCCCGCCATTGAGATGGACTTCCACAGCTTCCGCGACTTCCATCCGCAACTTCGCATTGCTCAACCGCGGACCCACGAACATCCGGAACGACGCCCAAGAGCCCGCCCGCAAGGTCTTTGGCAACTGCGCACACTGTGCTTCACCTGGAGCCCAAGTGTCCGAATAGGTGACGATGTGGCGGCGTGGCTTACCTTGCAGGGTGGATAGAGCCCCGCACTCCCGCAACATCGCACCGTAGCTCTTCTCGACATCGGGCATGGCTGTTTGCGAATCCATGTAGTTGAACAGGTAGATACGATCCGCGCCACGCGCGAGAAATCCCGCAGCCGCGCCGCGCACCGTCTCAATCGTATTCGATTGGATCTTGTAGTCGTGATACGGCTGAATCAGGAGTTCGAGACCGGCCGCAAGAATCACGTTTGGGCCAATCAGTCTGCGCCACTGCTCGATCGGGATCTCGGTTTCAATCGACGCCCAGAACGGCGTCACCACCAGCATTTGCAGCAAGCCCTCAGCGGCCCAGCGCGCACCGTCCATGCCCATCGCCCAAGCGGTTTGCGGACGCGTCGGAACACGCGCGCCCAATGCGATCTTGTGACCGCGCTTCTTTTCCCAACGGTTCAACAAGGCGCGCGTACGGCGCACAAACTCCGTCGAAGCTTCGTTGCCGCGCTGCTCTTCGCCAGGCTTGAAGTGGAAGCCGAAGCGCATCCAATCTAGTTCGAGTCCGTCGAAATCGTATCGCTCGCAATACTCTACGACCAGTTGGAAATGATAGTCGCGAACCGCGGCGTGATTGAAGTCGAACGCCCGGTCGCGCCAGTCGGGCGAGCGCCACCCCACGCGCCGATACTCTGGATGCTCGCGCCAAAACGTCGAATGCATGTAACTCCGCGGATCGTCGACATTGTGCAGATCGTTCATGCGCATGCTGATCCACGGCTTCAGTTTCTTCTCACGCGCACGTCTGATCCACAGTGCGTATGGGTCGATGCCTTGCGAGTGCAACTGCCACGCCGTGTGCGTCCACTTGCGCGCAGAAGCGCGACCCTCTTTGGGCGTGGATGCGAACAGCGGCTGATCGTCAGAACCCTTTGGATCGTAGCCCTTCCAGATCGGATCCCAGACTTTCGAAGCAAAACTCGTGCGCTGCGAATTGGCGCTCAGAATCAACTCGCGCACCTGTGTCCCAGCATATTGATCGACAAAAGAAGCCACAGATTCAGGCGTGAACGTCTGCCCTGCGCGCGTGGAAAAATAATGGCTGTTGTCTTCGTTGAGCGAGAGAGCGGTCTCTTTGGGCGCGTTCGCAGCGGCTACCAGAAGAGGAATCTGCAGCGTCGCGCGGCGGGTCATCATGATGCCATTGTTTCACTTCGGATATAGTCTGAGTGGATGCTGCTTGCACTGACACTCGCGGTCGGCCTGCGCGCCCAACAGGCAAACGTCAACTTCGACGTAAACCCCCAGAAAAACACCGAGAATCTGGTTCCCTGTGGTGCGACCACTGTGTCGCCGGAGGTTCAGGACGACGGTACGATCACATTTCGCGTGAAAGCTCCCAAGGCGCAGCAAGTGATGCTGGCCCCAGGCCCATTGACCGTCGCATTGAAGCAATCGAAAACGGTGGCCTTCACGAAGGATGCCGCCGGATTGTGGACACTCACCGTGGGTCCCATAAAGCCAAATATCTATGTGTACAAACTACGGATCGATGGCGTGAGCGTGGCGGATCCTTCGAACACTGTCGCGGGATTCGGCAATCAGCCGCCTTTCAGCGAGGTCGTTGTGCATGGATCGACGGCCGCCTACTACGATGCGAAGCCCGTGCCGCATGGCGCAGTCACGCGACACATTCATCATTCGACCGTCACCGATGGAGAACGTATTCGACCGTCACCGATGGAGAACGTATTCGACCGTCACCGATGGAGAACGCATTCGACCGTCACCGATGGAGAACGCGAACTCTTGGTCTATACGCCGCCCAGGATACGCTGCGAAAAGTGACGATGCGAAAAAGAAGTATCCGGTGCTGTATCTGGCGGGTGGAAGCGGAGAACTGGCTTCAGGCTGGGTCTTGTATGGACGAGTGAATTTCATTCTGGACAACCTCATTGCGGAAGGCAAGGCAGTGCCCCATGATCGTGGCGATGCCGAATAATCAGGTGATGCATCGCAGCCATCCCAAGCACATCGATGAGTCATTCGCGATCTTCGACAAAGAGCTGCGAACCCAAGTGATTCCGCTGGTTGAGAGGACCTATAGCGTTCGTACCGATCGCCGTTCGCGTGCGCTGTCAGGCTTGTCGATGGGCGGACGCCAAACCGAACTTGTGGGCTTTCCGCACATCGATCTGTTCTCGTCATTCGCAGTCTTGAGCGCAGGCGATCTGGATGCCGGGAAATCGGTGAGTGCATTCTTGAATGCACCCGATACCGCCAAGCGCGTCGACTATCTGCTCATCGGGTTCGGGTCTTATGAAGACGCGCCGCTGAGTGCCAATGCCACCGGCAGCCTGCGCGGATCTGTCGCCGCGCGAAGCGCCGCATTGCGCGATGCACTGAAGGCCCACAACCTTCCGCACGAGTTCTATTCAGGTGGCGATGGAGCGCACGATTGGGGCACTTGGCGGCATCTCGTGCATGCGAAGTTGTTACCGGCGCTGTTCCGAAAGAAGTAAACTTGTGACATATGATGAAGGTTCTCGCGGCCGCTCTTCTGCTGGCTGCATCCGTCTCTGCGCAACAAGGCGTCTACTCAAACCGGCGTGCGCCCAGCTTCACCTTGCCTGAAGGCAACTTCAAGCGGCACGACATCCTCGACTATCGCGGCAAATGGTTGCTCATCGACTTCATGAAGACCGACTGTCCGCACTGCAAAGCGCTCACGGCCGTGCTCGAAAAGGCCAAGGTCAAGTATGGCGCGGCCAAGATGTCTGTGCTGAACATCGTGATCACGCCGCCTGAAAATCAGGACACTGTCGGCAAATACATCCGCGAGAACAAAGTGACGTCGCCAATTCTGTTCGATATCGCCGGACAAGTCGCCGGTGCGTACTTCAATGCCACGCCGCAGAAGGCCAGCTTCGATACACCGTACTTGTTCATCGTCAATCCGCAGGGCCAAATCGTTGACGATTACGGCCATTCCGATCAGAATCACGACATCATCGAAGGCGCAGGATTGTTCAAGATTCTGGATGCGCTGTTCGCCGGGAAAGCCGCACCCCCTAACAAGAAGTAGCCGCGCATGAGATACGCCGCGCTCACTCTGTTTGCTCTCTGTCTAGGCTTCAGCCAGCCCAGCACCATTGCGCTGCTCGAAGATCTGCACAAGGCGGCGCGGGCCGGTGACGTCGAGCAGGTGCGGTTGCTCCTTGAAAAGGGCTTGTCGGCGAACCATCGCGATGCCCTCGGCAGCACGCCGCTGCACGACGCCGCTTGGAACGGAAATCCGGCGTTGGTGAAACTGCTATTGGATCGCGGCGCGCAGGTGGATGCGCGGCATCTCGAAGCAGGATCCACACCGCTGCACTATGCGGTGACCACCAACCACCTGGACTGCGTGCGACTGTTGATCGACCGTGGCGCACAGGTCAACGCATCCTATCGATCCGGAACCACAGCCATGCATATCGCGGCGGCGCGCGGCTTTTATGAAATTGCCGAGATCCTCATCGCGAAAGGTGCCAACGTCAACGCCCGCGATGCGGCGGGGTCGGCACCGCTCGATGAAGCCGCTTGGCGCGGATATCCACGGATGGCGGAGTTATTGATCAAGAATGGCGGCGATGCAAAAGGCCGCATAAAAGATACCAGTGTCACGCCGCTGCATGAAGCGGCGTCCAAAGGGCACGGCGACGTGGTTGAGGTGCTGATCGCCGCTGGTGCGGACGTCAACGCCATCGACAACGCTGGTTCGACGCCGCTCGATGAGGCAATTGCGAATCGGCATCCTGGAGCGGCGGATATCCTGTTGGAGAAGGGCGCAAAGATGTCCGGTGGCGGCGACACCAACACCCGTGCGCTGAACGACGCAGTGATGCGCGGCAACACCGGCGTGGTGGAACTGCTGCTGCGCAGAAATCCAAAGCTGCGCGATACGCTCTATCGGGGCTTCACTCCGCTGCACGCGGCGGCGATGAAGGGGCAGTTGGAAATCATGGGCCTGTTGATCGTGATGCAGGCGGATATCGAATCCCGCTCAGCTACCGGAGGCACGCCCCTGCACGATGCGGCTTTCGCGGGCCAGACGGATGCAGTGCGGATGCTGCTCGACAAAGGCGCCAAGATCGACGCGATCGATACAGAATCCGGCAACACGCCGCTGCATCACGCGGCTTCCTGGGGACGCAGAACCGTGATCGCACTGCTGCTCGATCACGGCGCGAACCGCGAGATCAAGAATCGCGCAGGCAAGACCGCAATGGACCTGGCCAAGGAAAATGGCCACGAAGCGCTACTTTCGTCAAAATAATTGACCCCTCTAATCGACCGATGACGCATGCACAGGTAGATGTGCCCTGGTTCGTTGTCCGGCATTGTCCGAACGCGTTCCGGAGGCCGGGGCGGCGGAATGCACAGATCCCTGGGCTGGCTTGCCGCTCCGGCCTTTTTTAAAACCCTAACCGCGCAATAGCGGACTTCACGACAACATCGCGGCGCAATTCCACCTCGTCGCCTTGCGGGACACCCAAGCCGACGGTCACGATTTCCTGTTCCAACCGCGAGCGGATCCATTCCTTGTCCTGCAGCCACTCGCCGATCCCGGGACGCACATTCAACTGAAACAGATAGCCTTGAAAATCATCGAGTAACTTCAAATCGACTTTGAAGCCCTCTTTCACCGGACGTTTCCCAATATATTCGGTGGCAAAGGCCGTGAACGATGCGTTGTTCTCGAGAAATGCGCGCAGCCTTGTATATGCCTCCGGCTGGACCACTTCATCCGGAGTAATTCCGCCCTTTTTGCGGCCTTCGGTAAGCGCGGGGTCGATCTGCGAATCCTCCAGCGGCCGCTGAATCGAGCGTCCATTGGGCGTGAAATAGTACGCCGTCGTCAACAGCATCGCCGTGTTCGACGACAAAGGATAGACGCTCTGCACCAATCCTTTGCCGTAGCTGACCTCACCGACAATCGACGCGCGCTTGTGATCCTGCAACGCACCAGCAACGATTTCAGACGCGCTTGCACTCTTGTTGTTCATCAAAACCGCCAACGGAAACGCGTAGGGCGCGGGAGCGTTCCTGGCAACCGCCGCATCCTCTTCGCGGACTCGGCGGCCGCGCACGGCAAGTATCTTTTGCCCAGGCTTCAAGAACAGCGATGCTGCTTCTATCGCCGAATTCATGACGCCGCCGGGATTCCCGCGCAGGTCGAGCACAAGGCCCTTTAACTTCGCGCCGCCGAGCTTTTCGATGGCCGCATGCAGATCGCGCCCGGTCATTTCATCGAAGCTCTGCACACGCACGTATCCAATACCGTCACGCAGAAAGAACATGCGATCGACACTGGGCGAGGCCAACGTTTCGGGCGTCAGCGTGAAATCGAGGATCCGCACGTTGCCGGGACGCCGCACATGCACCAGCGCCTTCTGCTGACGCGCTTGGCCGAGCAGGCCGATGAGTTGCTCCGGTTCCAGGCCACCGAGCGCGATGTTGTTCACCGCGAGTATCTCGTCACCGGGCGAAAGGCCCGCGCGCGACGATGGCGTGCCCGGCAATGTTTGCAGGATGATTACGCGTCCCGGAAGAATCGAGACGACGGAGCCAAAACCCTTTTGTTCTGACTTTTCCATCTGCTGCAACTGCTCGAACTGCCCCGGATCGAGAAACATCGAATGCGGATCGAGCTTGCGCAGCATCGACGGCAACGCACCGCTGTAAAAAGCCCGATCGGGATTGACCTTGTCGGCCACTTGCTCCTCGATCGCCGCGTAGACCTGCGCGAACCTCCGCATCTGCAACTCGACTTCATCGAAGCTCGGATGCGGAGGCGGAACCGCTTGCGCCAGCAGAAACAATGGCCAGAGCATCATGCTATTCGCGAGTATAGCGAGTTGCTTTCTTCTGTTCGTGCCGCGCCAGCGCGAGTGCAATCAATTGATCGAGCAGCGTCCCATACGGGATGCCCGAATAGGCCCACATCTTGGGAAACATGCTGATCGAAGTGAAACCGGGAATGGTGTTGATCTCGTTGACATAGATGCGCCCGGTGGCGGCTTCCATCAAAAAGTCGACGCGCGACATACCTTCGCAGCAGGCCGCCTTGTAACATTCCACGGCAAGCGCCTGCATCTCCGCGGTCTTGGCAGCATCGAGTTTCGCGGGCAGTTCAATCACCGCTTTGTCGAGCAGATACTTGTCTTCGTAGTCGTAAAACTCGCGCGAAGGCAGCACTTCACAAGGTATCGACGCCTTCACATCCGGGCCATTCCCCATGACCGAGCATTCGAATTCGCGTCCAACGATGCCGCGTTCAACGACGATTTTGCGGTCGTACTTGGCGGCCTCTTGCAAGGCGGTTGCGAGCTCATCCGCGGTTTTGACTTTCGAGATTCCGACTGAGGATCCAAGATTCGCCGGCTTCACAAACATCGGGAACGGCAGGTCAATGACGGCATCCAAAAGGGCTCGATCAACGGTGACGGATTCTACAACGGGCAACCCGCTGGCACGCATCACCCGCTTGAAGACTTCCTTGTCCATCGACAGTGCGGATCCCAAAACGCCTGGTCCGACATACGGCAGGTCCGCCAGTTCCAGCAGGCCCTGCATGGTGCCATCCTCACCGAACGTGCCATGCAGCGCAGGAAAGACGACATCGATTCCAGGGTTGCCCCCCGGCTCGGGCGAGATCGCGCGCGGCTGCCACTTGCCTTCTTTGGTGATGAAGCACTCACTGACTTCATACTTGTTGCGATCCAACGCTTCGACGATCGACTTTGCCGAACGGATCGAGATCTCATGCTCGCCGCTGCGGCCGCCGTAGATCACCGTCACTCTCGTCTTCATCTAAGTTTTGCTCCAAGATTCATGCGGCACCGTGTGGCGGATTCGACAAATGGCAACTGACGTCACCGATGACGAATCCACAGCCATCCGATGCGAACCCGCATCGAGACTTCGCTCCGTAACGTTTCGGCCGCATCGCGCCGAACGCCGGCTTGTAAATTCCTCGCGTTTGTACGTCCTACGCGCGAACAAATCAATGGTAGTTTGTTTGTCGGCCCGCACGTGTTGTCCGAGGCACGCGCCGAGCACGGAACGCAGATTCAGGCCCTGCACGGGGTTGTGATCGAGATCCGCGGAAACAAAACCAAAGCTGCGTTCCTGCAGGTTGGCGGAGGTCAACCACTGGCCATCGCTTACGGCGCGCGAAAAGATCGACGCACCGAAAAGCGCCAGTACACCCGTCGCGTGAACCGCCGCCGTGATTGTGGAAGTTTCCGCTTTGCCGCGCGCGAGACTGAAACCTGTATCGCCGCTGCCCGACCATTTCGCTGCACTGGCGAGTTCGAATCTCTTTCGTTCGGTAGGCAAACGCAAGGCCGTGATCCGATCGCGAATGGCGACAATCCGTTCCGCAGCCGCGGATTCGACGACGCCGTTCTTCAAGTGGACAACAAACGTCTGGCCCGAGCGCACGGTGTGCGCAGCATCCCAAGGCAGCTTCAACGGGCCCGCGTAGCAGTCACTATTCTTCACCACCATCCGATCGGAAGCCAGCAAGAACACCAGCGCCAACATCATAGAATGCGTTTGCCTAAAGCGGACATGACCAATTCCACCGCCAGGATCGCCGTGCGATTCTGCTCGTCGATGACCGGATTCACTTCCACCAATTCCATCGAAAGCAGCGCATCGGAATCGCAGATGGTTTCCATCGCCAAATGCGCCTCTCGATAGGTCATGCCGCCTTTGACAGGTGTGCCGACACCGGGTGCTTCTTGCGGATCGACGGAATCCATATCGAAAGACAGATGGAACCCTGCGGTGCCTTCCGTCGCAATCCGGATCGCTTCATCCATCACAGAGCGCAACCCGCGTTCGTCGATCTCACGCATGGTAAACGCCTTGACGCCGGTTTTCCTGACAATTTGCCGCTCTTCGGTATCGACGCTTCGCAATCCGATGAGCACGACATTTGCGGGATTGACCGCGGGCGTGAATCCGGCGATGCCCGCAAGTTCCGCGGGGCCGTTGCCGGTGAGACACGCCAGTGGCATTCCGTGGACGTTGCCGCTGGGGCTGGATTCAGGCGTATTCATGTCCGCATGGGCATCGATCCAAATAAGACCGAGCTTCTGATTCTTCTTATGCAGGCTGCGTGCCATCCCAGAAACCGTGCCCGCCGCGATGGAATGATCGCCACCGAGAACGATGGGGAAATAGCCCTTGTCGGCGACGGTTTCGACGCGGTCGGCAAGACGTGCGCAGGTATCCGCGATGGGTTCCAGATAGCGGGCCTTGTGCGGACCCACGGATATACTCTCAGGCTGCGGCACCGGGACGTTGCCGAGATCTTCCACTTCGTAGCCGATGGTGGCGAGTTTGTCGTTGAGTCCTGCAAGGCGGACAGCGGAAGGACCCATGTCGACGCCGCGGCGTCCTGCGCCAAGATCCATGGGTGCGCCGATGATGGCAATGTGTGTGCGTGTGGGCATAGAGTGGGTTCCTTTCTCACGGTAACAGGCGTGGGCCAGAGAGTTGTTGTGTTTGTCAGAGTACGTCGTGTTTGCCGATGAAACTTTATCTCGCCGGTCACCGTGCGCCGGCCGAGAACGGGTTTGTCGGCGAGTGGTGTAGATCGCACTGCCGGTTCCTTCGCGCTTCTGAGGAACTCGCGGGCAACGGAGGCCGCCGCGATGGTTCTTGACCGACTGAAGGGGCGCGTCGGCGCCTGCCCGCTTCTGAGGAACTCGCGGGCAACGGAGGCCGCCGCGATGGTTCTTGCGCGTCTGGAGGGCCGCGTCGGCCCCAGCCCGCTTCTGAAGAACTCGCGGGCAACGGAGGCCGCGGCGATTGTTCCTGCGCGACTGAAGGGGAGCGTCGGCCCCAGCCCGCTTCTGATCAACACGTTAGAACAGCCTCGTCTTTCCCCAGCCGGATTTCACTGGAGATTTGCCGTGGAGACCGATGTCTTTGTTCTGGAAACCGGTGTTGGACTTGGTCTGTTCGTGTTGGCGGGCGCGCCAGACGGCAAGGGCGGCGGCGATGACGAGGTCGTCCTGGGGTCCTTCAGTGGTTTCGTTGCCTCTAGGGGTGGTGGTTCCACGGAATTCGAGCAGTTCTTCGAGGAGCGCGGAAGTGTAGGCGAGTTTATTGGAGATCTGGAGCTTACCGGTTTCGAGCATGATTTGGAGTCCTGCGATGAGGTCGTGCTTAGCGACGCGCCATTCGTCGTTGGTCCGGGTTTCGCTTCCGGTGGCGGTGATGACGACGGGGACGAGGGTGGCGCGAGCGGGGAGATGGTGGAACATTTCGATGACTGGTTGTCCCACCCCGGTGGCGTCGACGATGAGGGTGCAGTCGTAGTTCTGCTGGGTGATTTTGAAGAGCTTGGAGCGGACCTTTTCGACGACATCGGTGTATTTGGTGCCGAGTGGGATGCGGTCGAGTTGGCGGATGGCGTAGCGCGGGTCTTCGAATTCCTGTTCGAGAGCCCAATTGACCGGGTTGCGGTATTCGATGAACGGACGCGTGTATTCGAGCAGAGCGAGGGCTGAGAAGTCCTTGCGCTTGCCGAGGTCGAGCCCGAGATAGATGTGTTGATGTTGCATGGCGTGATTCTCCTTTGTTGGTTAGGCGTCGAAGGGTTTAATGTCGTCCCGGAAAGCGTTTCTGGTGGCCTCAGGATGGAAGATGTTGTGTTTCGTGTCCACGAAGGTGCATTCGTATTCCTGGGCGAAGCGGCGTTCGTCGAGGCGGATCTTTTGAAGTTGTAGAAACTTCTTTTCAATTCTTTCGCAGTCGTGGGCGGTGACGCGGATTTTGACCCAGTTGTCCGTGGATAATGTTCCATCAATGGTGCCGTTGGTGGCATCGGCCCATTCGGCGTGGAAGAAGCCGCGTTGGCCTTTGGGTGTGCTGAGGAGCCAGAGTGCTCCGTTGCTGACGGCGAGCATCGGGAGCAGTGCGAAATAGACTTCGTCTTTGACGCGCGAGGCTTCGTCGATGATGAGCAAGGTGACAGCGGAGAAGCCGCGGACGTTGTCCTCATTGGCGGCGATGCCGATGATGCGGGATCCGTTTTTGAATTCGACGAAGAAGCGGCCTCCGCGGGAGGATGTGGAGGCGACAGAGGCGAAATCGCGTACTTTGCGGATGAATTCGCGGATTTGTTGTTTGGTTGGGGCGGTGATGACGATTGTGGATGCCGGCTGTAGCACTGCGGTGTGTACGGCGATGAGTGCGGCGGTGGTGGATTTGCCGGTTTGTCGCGAGCAGTTGAGGATCACACGTTTGTTGGAGCGGCGGAAGATGTTGCGTTGTTGGGCGTCGCACCGGAAGCCACACTTCCGGTATCCGAAGTAGGCGACGTCGGCAGCGAGGCGGATTAGTTCGTCGTTGTGCTGTTCTGTGTTCACTTTGGTCGATCCTTTCTCTCGTCCAATTTCACGGGATCGGTGGTTAACAAGGCGGAGAGATGGTCGAGCGGGACCTGTGGCGTGTGTTTAGGGGCCTGGGTTCCGTCGGGCCAATCCTGACGGAAGGTGAAGCGGGTTGGGTCGAATTTCTGTAGCATTAGTAGCATTAGCTATTCTCCTTTTCTTCGCCGCTCAGGTTTGTTCTTTCATTTTTTGACGTTTTTCTGAGTTTGAGAAGGCTGTTGAGCGCGCGATATGAGTGGCGGTTGCTGTGAGCGTCGATGCGGTTGTGGAATTCGATGGTGCTGCTGGTGTTGAGGGACGACTCGATGGCGATGGGTTTCGGCCATTTTCTGGTTGAGATGCGAGGTTTTTGAGAGCCAGATGCGATATTGATGCCACTTCTGGAGAACTAGCGGGCAACGGAGGCCGCCGCGATGGTTCCTGACCGACTGGCGGGGCGCGTCGGCCCCTGCCCGCTTCTGAAGAACTCGCGCAAAACGGACTCGGCGTCGAGAGTTCCTGGAATAGTGGCGAATCGTACGACCGATCCCTTTGCGCTTTGCCTGGGCCATTTTGACGATGCGGAGACGCTCTGCGGGCGTGTTGGGCTGAAATTCGGCGGTCAGATCGTTGAGCAGCGTGGTCAGCATTTCCGGATTTTCGTTGGCGAGGGTGAGGGTCCTGGCGCAGAGTGGGTGATGGAGTGCGTTGCGGGCGATGGCGGCTTTGCCTGCAGGCGTGATGGGTCCGCGGGAGTAGGCACCGTTGGCGCGGGAGGCGGCGCGCTGTTTTTCTGTTCGTTCGGTTTGCTGGATTTCGATGTTTTGTTCCATGGGGCGGGGAACTCCTTTCCTGCAACCATGATCTGGGAAGGGGCCAAAACGGGCGGGTAACTTTTGGAGGCCAAGTTGTTGATATGGAGGGAAATAAGAAAATTCTGCGATTCGTGAACGGCGATTATGGGATTCTCAGGTCGATTGGATAGCTTGAAAAACCTGACAGGGCTCAAGGGCCGTCTGTGAATGTTGCGCCATAGTGAATTACTATTCGTTCTATGAAATGAAACGGTCTGATGCAACGGGCTGTCTGGCGCGCCTATGCCGAGGTGGAAAATTCGGCTTAACGTGAGAATCCGACAGGAGGGCCATTTTATGCGGCCTTCTTGAGAACGACGAATTCGGTCTTGGTGGCGGCCATGCGCTTAGCCTTGAGAAGCAGATAGCGGAGGTTGCGATATCCACGACCCCTTCTGAGCAAAATCCGGAGATTTCCATTGAGAGCTTCCACAACACCGAATCGGACTTTGACCTTGTAATA
>ENA-ORBV01010206-ORBV01010206.1-microbial-mat-metagenome-genome-assembly--contig:-NODE-10206-length-15119-cov-5.321234_pt1 | contig 15119 bp, 15 predicted proteins | sample MGYA00237777_ERZ505514 | MGnify/ENA primary metagenome ERZ505514 (study PRJEB26160, sample SAMN06269048) | microbial mat metagenome | isolation source: Oligotrophic lake microbial mat | place... | reverse complement strand
CGGTGACGGTGGGTTCGCTGCCGCCGCGCCCCGGGCCGGTCGCCTTTGGGCGCGGCGGCAGCGAACCCACCGTCACCGATGCGCAGGTCGTGCTCGGCCGCATCAGTGCACGAAACATGAGTGGAGGCGTCTTGCTCGACGCGGCGGGCGCCCGCCGCGCCGTCGAGCACAAGGCCACACGGCTCGGCCGCACGCTCGAAGAGACCGCGCAGGCCATTGTCGACATCGCCGACGCGGAGATGGCGCGCGCGCTGCGCCGTGTGAGTGTCGAGCGCGGTGTCGACCCGCGCCGGTGTGCCCTTGTGGCCTTCGGCGGCGGTGGACCGCTGCACGCCTGCGCGCTGGCTGATGCGTTGAGTATTCCAGAAGTGATCGTGCCACCGTTCGCGGGTGTACTGAGCGCCGTTGGCCTCGCGTTGGCGTCGGAGCGGCACGAGATCGCGTCGAGTCTGTTGGTGGCCTGCGCAACACTCACCCCCGAGCGCATCGCCGCGGAAGTCTCCAAGCTCGCGGCCAAGGTTGAGGGAACGGAGCGACGCACCTTCGCCCGCATGCGTTACAAGGGGCAGGGGCATGAGCTCGACGTGCCGGTGCATGCGCACGATGCCGGCGCGAGTCTCGCCGCACGATTCGCGGCGCTGCATGGATCACGCTACGGCTTCACGCTGCCCACGGACGCCGAGGTCGTGGCGTTGCGGCACGAGGCCGGAGAGCCGGCGCGCGAGGCGCAGTTCGTCCGCGATGCTTCTCGTCCGGCGTACGATGCCGCGACGCACACGGATGCCGGCGGCCCTGCACGCGGCGTCGTGGTCGTCGGCCCGCAGGCGATCGCCCTCCCCGACGCGACCCTCTGGGTCGCATTGGGTTGGTGCGCGGTCGCGTTGGAAACGGGTGGATGGAGGCTGACCCGCCTATGAGCGACGTCCTCGTATGAGCGACGTCCTCGCATGAGCGACGTCCTCGGTCTCGCCGTCTGGGCCTCCGCCTTCGCGACCATCGCGGAGGAGATGGGGAGCGTGCTGATTCGTGGCGCGCTCTCGCCGAACATCCGCGAGCGCCGCGATGCGAGCTGCGCGCTGTTCGATGCGCGTGGCCGCATGGTCGCGCAGGCCGCGCACATTCCCGTGCACCTCGGCGCGCTCCCGGAAGCGGTGCGCGCGGTGCGCGAGCATGGCCCAAGAACGGGTGACGTCTTCCTGCTCAACAGTCCCTGGCATGGCGGATCGCATCTGCCCGACCTCACGATGGTCGAGGCGATTGGCGACGGCGACGAAGTCCTGGGCTATGCGGTGGTACGCGCGCATCACGCGGACGTCGGCGGGATGAGTCCGGGTTCGATGCCGCAGGGCGCCACAGAACTCGTGCAGGAGGGACTGATTCTCCCGCCCGTGCGCCTCGTGCGCGCCGGCGTGCCTGATGAGGAGCTCCTCTCCCTCGTGCTCGCCAACGTGCGCACGCCGGATGAACGGCGCGGCGATCTCGCGGCGCAGCGCGCGGCCTGCGCCGCGGGAGCCGCGGGGTGGCGCGCGATCATCGCGCGGCATGGACGCGAGGAAGTCGAGCGCGCGGGTGCCGCGCTGCTCGACTACGCCGAGCGCCGCGCGGTCGCACGGCTCAGTTCGCTGGAGGGCGCTGTCGGCACGGCTGAGGATGTGTTGGAGGGCGACGGCGTGCGCGACGGGGAGATCCCGCTGACGGTCGCGTTGCGCGTGCGCGCGGGGGCGCTGCATCTCGACTTCACCGGCACCTCCCCGATGGTCCCCGGAAACGTGAACTGTCCTATTCAGGTCACGCGGGCTGCGGCCCTCTTTGTGCTGCGCTCGTTGCTCGACGATGACGTCCCGACCAACGACGGCATCGCGCGTCCGATTGTCATCACGACGCCCGAAGACTGCTGCATCGCCGCGCGTGCCCCGGCGGCCGTGGCGGCCGGGAACGTCGAGATGAGTCAGCGTCTCACTGATCTGCTGTTCGCCGCCTTCGCCAACGCCGGCGTCGATGTCCCGGCGCAAGGGCAGGGGACGATGAACAACGTCACCTTCGGCGGCGCCGGTTGGACCTTCTACGAGACCCTCGGTGGCGGCCAAGGCGCGAGCGCCGTGGGCAATGGCCCGAGCGGAGTGCACGTGGGGATGAGCAACACGAGGAACACGCCGATCGAGGCACTGGAGCAGGCGTATCCCATTGTCATCGAGCGCTACGCCTTACGCAGCGGCTCCGGCGGGGCGGGTGAGCATCAGGGGGGCGAGGGCGTGATTCGTCGCTATCGCGTGCTCGAGCCCTGCACGGTGACGTTGTTGACCGAACGTCGCGCCCGCGCGCCGCAGGGCGCAAAGGGGGGTGGTCCCGCGGCGCGTGGTGAGAACCTGCTCAACGGCGAGCCACTCCCGGCCAAGTGCCGCCGCGCGTTGGTCGCCGGGGATGTGCTGGAGATTCGTACCCCAGGCGGTGGTGGGTGGGGCAAGGCGCGGTAATCGCCGTTCAACAGATGCGTGTCAGGTCGCGGTCAGCGCCAGCAGCTGCGAGATGAACCGACGTTGCGACTCGCGAGACGCGTCCCCTTCGTGTTTGTCGATCCAATCCACGAACAGCTTCCGACTGGAGTCCGCGAGCACGTCGCCGAAGATATCCGGCACCGAAGCCTCCGGGCTGGAGGGTGGTTGTACGCGCGTCGACCCCGCATCGGCCGGTGCCCTGAGGGCGAAGACGATCGTCGCCACGCCAGCCTCCATCGCCGCCCCGGTACACATCACGCACGGCTCAAGGCTGGAGACCATCGTCAGGCGTTCCCCTGGAGACGTCTTGCCCGCAGCTGCCGTCAGCGCATTGATCTCGGCATGGGCGATGAGGCAGCCACTCGCGAGCATCGTATTGTACGCGGACGCGACCACCGATCCATCTTCGCGCAGAAGCACGCATCCGATCGGAGCCTCCCCGGCGGCCAGCGCCTGCTCGGCCTGGGCAAGTGCCAGCGACACCCATCCAGTGAACTGCGAGTGCTTGGTGGCGGTCAGTGGTGAATCGGTCATGAGGGAGTCACGGCGATGGATGGTGGTAATGGATGACACACTGCCGGCCAGACCCTCGAGTCACGCGCGCGGGCCTTCCCGATCCTTCCGAAGCCATTCGCTTCACGATGCGGAGCGATTTCAGGAGCACCCATCTCATGCGCTCTCGGAGCGATGCGGTGATGTCGGATACACCGAAAGATGCGGTGAAGGTATTGACGTGAGAAAGGGGCAAGGCTCGGCTTGCGGCGCGACGGCCGGCTGCGCCTCGATGCCCCGCTCGGCACCGTCCAGCCCGACTGGGTCGCGATCCATTGGACGGCAACTGGAGTGCACGCTGGTGATAATAGCGATCACAAGGCGACCGGACGCCTGGTGGCGTGGGCCGGTACTTGGTTCTGGCGCGTGGAGTGCGCCGGTCGCGTCATTGGCGACGAGCGCAAAGGGCGCTTCCACCCGCAGGATGACGCGACTTGTTCTGCAGGGCGTACACCGTTGGGTTGGTCAGGTCCCAACGCGGTGTTCCTGCACCGTGGGACCTGTCGCGATCTCTTGCAGGCGACGAATCGACGACGTTGCGAAATACTTCTGCAACGGCCGGCTGAACACGCGAAAGCCTACACGGTAGAACGGGTTGTGAATGCGATCAGGTTTTGAATACGCAGAGATCTCGAATGAGACGACGCCTGAGTGCATATTCTTACTCACCTCGAATCGAATCTCGCCGATCTCGAAATGTCCCTTCAGAGTGCGGTAGGCGTAACCCCAGACTTGTACATCGTCGCCCTCCTTATTCTTCCGTACTTCGTCGATCACAGCAGCAACGCGAACACCGAAGTAGAATGAAAGTCCGGCAAACTTTGCGATCAACAGCATGTTGCGACCAGAGAGTTCTCGTTCTGGCTCGAATACGGCGCGAATGAGATTCGGATCTGGGAATTGATACAGTTGAATGGCTTTCTTGGCCTTTGCGAACGGGCCGTCGGGCACCGACGGTCCCGGCGCTTCCGTCGCAAGCTGCGCTTCGTAGTGATCGATGTTCCACCCGCTTTTATCTTCGGCCGCGTGATAGATCTTCTCGTCGTAGTTGTATTCGAGAGAATCGAGCGCCGAGAGCCGCGATTTATACCGCTCCCAGTCCCGAGCGTTCACGCGTCTTCCCAGCGGCCGGTGGCTTCGTCGCGGCGTTCCGTGCGAATGGTCACTTCGCCGACGTCAGTGGCGCCCTCGCCAGTCGTTGCCGTCGCGCCTTTTGCGAAGTTCTCGCAGAAGGCGGTCCACATGAGGGTCTGCGCAACTTTCGCGATGGGCAGTTTATCGTACACGAAGTCGACGACGCGGTCGCGACTTCTCGCGAGGGATTCGATCTGGAAGAAGCTGTGCTCACCATCCGGGTCAGGCAGAATGCGGAAATCGATTCGACCCGCCTCCATATGATCGTGCAGGGTGATCAGTTGAAACGCGTTCTCAGTGACCTTGCTGACGCGGACGGGGCCATTCCACGGTCCGGTTATATGGATCTGGAATTCGTCTCCTGGGGCCAATTGCGTGGCTGATCCACTGAGTTTCTCAAAGCGAGCGAGGAGGCGCGGAGCACAATGGTTCAAGTCGGCCATGAGGGTGCGCAGCGCCGCGCGCGAGGCATCGATCGCCAGTGGGACGCGGATCGTGTACGTGCGGTGGAAGGCCGCGCCGTAGCCATCTTCGATGGGTTGGGTGTCGTGATTCTCTATTGCCATGCCGCGGTCTCCCGGAGTGTCGTCCTGCGCTGCGAACGCGGTGCCTGTACAGCGGACCGACAAGCACAACCCAACAGGCAGGTCGAACTCATGGAGCGTTGTGACCGGGTCACGGGTGAGGCCATTGATGCGGCACGACGACCAGATCCGTGGTCTTGTACCCTTTCGCGTTCAGTCGCCGAACCACCTGCGTGACAATCGGTTCTGGATGTTTCCAATCGCGCGCCATGATCCAAAGATATTTTTGATCGGGGACGCCGATCGCCGTCCAACTGTAGTCGTCTGCCAGGTCGATGATGAGATAGTCGAATTTCAACGGCCAAAGCGGGGAGACCCTCCAGTGCCCACCTGCCGTCTTATCTTCGACCCAGCCCTTCTGCGGGATCGACTTGATCGGTCCATCCAACGCGCCCTTGTTATACGTAAATGTGATGTCAATGCGATCCTCGGGTGCGTTCCAGGTGTACCTCTCGAGGGCATTGTGAGCGCCGCGTTCTAGAATCGTAAAGCGCCCAGCCAGCACGAACCAGTCGCCCATGAATCGTTGAATATCTACGTGGTCGACCGTGTGCATATAGCCCTCAGTGCTCGGACGGAGAAGAACAGCATGCGCTCACATCGAAGAGAACGTCTCATCGGCCCTCCCGCCGAACGCTGAACCCTGCCCGGTGCTGGAGGGTGGAACCACACGGGAAATGACGCGCGATGGTGAGAGTGAAGTCAACCCGCGCCCCGTGTGCATCGCGCACCCGCACCCACGTGCTTTGCCTGTACCCGGAGTGAAGTGTTCCCTCTGGTCCCGGTCGTTCACGCGTCAGCTCGACGGCGTCAAGAACGAAGACTTCCGCTTCGTCCCCTCCGACGGCGTGACCCGCTCGAACACTTTCGCCTGCGCGAAGGTATCGAGCAGGTCCTGATCCACGTGCCCCGCCTTCGCTTCCTGTCCGAGAATGTCCAACGCCCGTTCTGTCGACACCGCGCGCTTGTACGGCCGATCGGTCGCCGTCAGCGCGTCGTAGATATCGGCGATCGTCATCATCCGCGTCTGGATCGGGATCTCCAGCGCGTGCACCCCGCGCGGATATCCCGTCCCGTCGAGCTTCTCGTGATGCCCGAACGCAATGGAGGGGATCCCGCGCAGCTCACGCGTCCATGGGATCTGATCGAGAAAGCGGAACGTGTGCGTCACATGCGACTCGATCTCTCGGCGCTCGCGCGGGTCCAAGTTCCCCTTGTTGATCATCAGGAAGCGCAGTTCGTCCTCGGAGAGGAGCGGACGCACGATCCCATCGAAGTCGATGTACGTCTGCTGGTGGATCTCCTCGAGCTCATGGAACGTGCCCTCGGGAAGAATCGTCGGCTCATTCGCCCGCACCACGGCGTCCATCCACCGACCGAACTGATCGCGCTGCTCGCGGCGGAACTTGTTCAGCCGCTCGGTCGCTTCTGCGTACTCCCGCTTGCCATGCTCGGCCAGATACTCCGCGCGCTCGCGCTCGTACTCCAGGTCCGCCGCTTGCATCAGATACTGGAATCGGCCGCGCACCAACGCGAGGTCGTGCGTGTAGAGCTTCTTCTGCTTCACCAGGACCTGCTCGCGCACGCCGACCTTGCCGAAGTCGTGGAGCAGACCGGCGTAGCGAATCTCGCGCATCTGATCTTTCGTGAACGAGACGCCACGATACGGTCCCGCGCCGTGGCGGTCGACGCTTTCGGCGAGCCCCGTCGTGAGTGTCGCCACGCGGAACGAGTGGCCCGACGTCGTGGGGTCGCGCGCTTCGATCGCCGTGACCGCCGCCGTGACGAAGCCCTCGAAGAGTCGCTCGATGTCCTCGTACAGATGCGAGTTCTCGATCGCCACCGCCGCCTGCGCCGCGAGCGCCGCCACGAGATCGGCCGCGCGTTGATCGAACGGCACGACCTGCGCCGTCACGATGTCAGCCGAGCTCAGCGGGACGGCGAAGTCGCGCTTCCGGTTGATCAACTGCACGACGCCAATCACCTCATCCTTCAGCGTATACATCGGAATCACGAGCATCGACTTCGTCCGATACCCGAACTTCTCGTCGAACGAACGGTTCTGCCGGTACGTGACATGTTCGGGGAGCAGGTACACGTCATCGATCAGCAACGTTTCGCCGGTCGCGGCCACGTAGCCCGAGATGCTCGAGTGATTCACCGGCACGGTGAACTCGCTGAACGGGAGATCGGGGAGCGTGGTGTTCTGCGAGAGCTTGAAGCGGAGCGCTTCCGGGTTGCCATCCGGATCGGTCTCCACGAGGTACAGCGATCCCGCATCCGCATTCGAGAGGCGACGGGCCTGCGTGAGGATCATCCCGAGCAGCGTGTCGAGATCCTTCTCGGTGGCGAGCGCGGCCCCGACGCGGGAGAGTTCGCGCAGGTCGACGGCGCTGGACTCCTGCAGCCGATCGGAGCGCGCGGCGCCGACGAGCACCGCCGCGTGGCGCAGCGCCCCCTTCAGCACGGTGTGCCCAACACTCGCCGGGGCATCGGCTGGCAACCAGCCGATCAGTTCCGCGTCCGCGAGCAACCCGTCCGGTGCCGCCTGCCCGGGGTCACCCACGCCGATGATCGCCGCGCGCTGGGCGAGGGCGGTCAGGCCCGAGGCCCCGGTCGCCGCCGCCTGCGCGGCATCGACGAGGACGACCGTCGGACGATCGGCGTCGAGGGCAGCGGGGTCGGGAAGGGCGCGCACGCGCCGCGACTCGAACGCCGGGTCGGTATCGAATGCCGGAAGGGCCGGCAGGGCGCGCCCTTCGGGCAGGAAGAGCAACGGCTGCGCGGAGGCCGCGGAGGACGACTGGGAGTTACGGCGAGAGGCCACGGGGTCCGATGAGATGCGTGCGCTCGGTGGAGGGGATGCAAGAACCGCCGGCCCCCACGTGGGGACCGGCGGTGCAAGCTTAGCCCGGATTGGTACCAGACCGCCAGTCGCGCACTAGCGCGCGGGCGCAGCTTCAAGACGGGCCTTCGCGACCTTCGCGTCCTCGAACTCCGGGAAGCGCTCGATCGTCTGGCTGAACAGCGTCAGCGCTTCGGCGCGGTTCCCCGAGTCCTGCGCGCTGATCGCACGCGAGTACATCATCACCGCCTGGAACGGAACGCGACGCTGACGCTCCGTGCGGGCCTCGCTGGTCTGACGCGCGGCCGAGGTCAGCGCCGGCAACTTCAGGCCGGCGTTCGTCTTCTGGCCCACCGTGCTCACCAAGCTGAGGAAGTTGTCCGTGCGATCGCGGTGCATGTCGGAATACTCGATGCGGCCACTTTCGGTATCGACCGACTTGATCGTGATGACCATCGTGCCCGAGCGATCGGTCACGAACGAGCCGGTCACGATGTGGCGAGCGCCGAGGAGCTTGCCGATGCGCGCGGCCGTCGCGTCGTCCACGCGGCCATCACGCGCAAGGTTCTGTTCGGCGAGGATCGCCGCGATGTTCTCACGCTCCACCACGCGGATCGCCGGATTCTGCGCGAGTTCGGTGATCAGGAGGTCGGCGATGCCCTTCGAGAGCGGCGCCAGCTCGGCGTTCGCCTGGCCGATCGCGCTGTTCACGAACGGCAACACCGCGACCGTCGGTCGCGTGTCGTCCTGCGCGACCACGGGGGCCGCCACGAACGCGAGTAGGGCGGTGGCACGAACGATTTGCTTCAACATCACATCCTCCGGAGAGGTTAGAGAGACAAGGTCAAGCCTTCCGCCGCGAGCACCACTGAGAGCTTGGCCCCACGGTCCTTCACCAACTGCTGGCACTCGGCTAGGCACTGCTCCAGCTGTTCATCCGACCGGCGAGGCTCATGATGAAAGAGCGCCAACGTCCCTACGGACGCGTCAATCGCGAGTTCCACTGCCTCGGCGTAGGTCGAGTGCCCCCACCCCTTGTGATTCTCATACTCCGACGTCGTGTACGTGGTGTCATGGATCAGGACTGCTGCACCCTGCACGAACGTTACCAGTTGGTCCCGCCAGTCGGACGGCGAGCCATAGCGCGGATGCGGCGCCAACTCGTTGTCCGACACATACACCAGCGCGCCCCCGTTGCCGCCAGGAGCGCTGAATCGGTAGCCGAGCGCTCCCCCGGGATGCTGCACCCCAAAGGCCGTGACTTCATACCCGGTCCCAGCCGTTGGAGTGCCCTCGGGCAGCCCCCTAAAGTCGATCGTCGCGTCGAGCTCCTCAAAGGTCACCGGAAAGACGACCGGCGACATCTGGTCCCGGAGCACCTTGTCGAAGCTCCGCTCCAGCGACTCGGAGCCCCAGATCGTGAAGTGATTCCCGCGCCCGAAGATCGGCGCGAAGAAGGGAATCCCCTGAATGTGGTCCCAATGCGCATGCGTCAGGAAAATGTCTCCCTCGATCGGCGCCCCATTGGCCCCCTCGATCAGTTTCCGCCCCAACTCGCGGATTCCGGTCCCTGCGTCGAGGATGACCAGCCATCCCGACTCCGTCCGCACTTCCACGCACGGGGTGTTCCCGCCATAGCGAACCGTCTGCGCACCAGGGCTCGGAATTGACCCGCGAGTCCCCCAGAAACACACTTGCAAGCTCATCGTGTCCCCCGGAGCACACCATAAGATGGGGTCGGGGCCCGGCCCGTGACTAGGCGAGGCATCACGCGGTCCTGGTGATGGTGGTCACAAGCGCTGCTGGGAGCGCTTCTCGAGCGCGCTCCGGTCGGTGATGCGAATGCGGCGGCGCTCGGTGCTGATCCAGCCCGCTTCGACGAACTCGCGCATGGCGCGGGAAACGGTCTCGCGGCTGGCGCCGATCACGTGCGCAATGGTCTGGTGGGTCAGGGGCCGATCGATGAAGTCCCCGCCGAGCTCGGCCGCCGCATCCAGGATGACCCGGGCGATGCGTCCGGGGACGTCCAAGAGGACGAGCGAGCCGATCTTCTCGTCCGCGCGGCGGAGGCGGCGCGAGAGCCCCATCAGCAAGGCCCACGCGACCGCCGGGTTCTGCTCCACGCGGCGCCGGAACTCGTCGCGTCGGAGCACGAGCAGCGTGCTGTCCTCCATGGCGACGACGTGCGCGGACCGCGGCTCATCATCAATGAGGGACAACTCGCCGAAGTGCTCGCCGATCCCGAGAATACCGAGAATCACCTCGCGGCCATCCTCGGCGACGAGCACGACCTTCACGCGTCCTTCGCGAACCACGAAGAGGGAATCCCCGGGATCATCCTCGAAGAGAATCACGCTACCGCGCGGATAACTCTTCTCGCGCGCCAGCTGCGCGAAGTTCGCCACCTCGGTGACGCCGAGGGACTTGAAGAGCGGGACGGTGAGGAGAAAGTCGGCGGTGCTCATGCGGTCTGGTACGGGGGGTCCTTCAGAAGAACGCGCGGTCACGCAAGGGTAATCTGGCGAAGCTACCGCGTGGTCCGAGCCCTGTCAAACGTTCAAACCCTTGTCACCTTGCATCTTACCGGGGGGGTCGGTATGTTTCTCTGCTACCTCCGAACCTGTCCACGAGGCACCAATGAAGTCCGAAATCCACCCGACGTACGCGACGTCGACTGTGCACTGCGCCTGCGGCAACACCTTCCAGACGCGTTCGACCGTCGACTCCATCCATACCGACATCTGCGCTGCTTGCCACCCGTTCTTCACGGGTAAGCAGAAGCTAATCGACACCGCTGGCCGTGTTGAGCGCTTCCGTCAGAAGTACGGGAAGGCGACCGTCTGAGCATTCGCGATCGCCTCGCCGACGCGCTCCTGCGCGCCGCCGCAGTCGAGCGCGACCTTCTCGATCCCAAGACCGTCAAGGATGCCAAGCTCATGGCATCCCTCGGTCGGGAGCATCAGCGCCTCGGTCAGGTCCTCGAGCGCGCCCAGCAGGTCGAGAAGTTGGACCTGGAGCTCGCGCAGGCGCGCGAGCTCTTGTCGTTCGATGACCCCGAAATGGCTGCCGAAGCCCGACACGAAGTGGAGCGACTGAACGCGAGCATCCTCGAACAGGAACTCGCGCTCCGTCCCCTCCTCGTTCCCCCGGATCCGCTTCACGACCGCAACGCGATCGTCGAGATCCGCGCCGGCACCGGCGGCGACGAAGCCGCCCTCTTCGCCGCCGATCTGTATCGCATGTACACGCGCTACATCGAGCGCCATGGCGGCTGGAAGATCGAAATCATCTCGCTGGGCGACGCCACCCTCGGCGGTATCAAAGAAGCGATTCTCAAGATCTCTGGAACCCAGGCCTTCGGCGCGCTGCGGTTCGAGTCGGGCGTGCATCGTGTGCAGCGCGTCCCCGCCACCGAATCGGCCGGTCGCATCCATACCTCGGCCGCCACGGTCGCCGTGTTGCCGGAGGCCGAAGAGCTGGATCTCAGAATTGAGGACAAGGACCTCCGGATCGACGTGTTCCGCGCCTCCGGCCCCGGCGGGCAGAGCGTGAATACGACGGATTCTGCCGTGCGCATCACGCACATTCCGACCGGATTGGTCGTGTCGCAGCAGGACCAGAAGTCGCAGCTGCAGAACAAGCTGAAGGCCATGGAAGTCCTGCGCTCGCGACTGCTCGACCTCAAGGTCGCGGAAGCGGAGGCCGAGCGTTCGCGCATGCGAAAAAGTCAGGTGTCCACGGGCGATCGCTCGGCGAAGATCCGCACCTACAACTATCCGCAGAGCCGCGTCACCGATCATCGCATCGGCTACACGACGCATGATCTCTCTGGGGTGATGGATGGGAATCTCGAGCCGCTGATGGATGCGCTGCACCTCGCGGATATCGAGGAGCGCCTCGCCGGGGACGGCGGCTGACGTGCGCATCACGAATCGGCTCACGGGCGACGTGATCGCGTTGACCGCACGCGGGCGCACGTTTCGATCGTACCGGTGAAGTGATGGACGCGCGCACAATCGGGGACCTGCTGGACGAACTCGCCGCGGCGCTGGCCAAGCCGGGGGTGCCGCCGGCCCGTGCAGTGGCGCGCGATCTGATCGCTGGTGTGCTGGAGCAGCCCCGGTTCTGGCCCTCGGCCAATCAGCAGCGCACGCTCACGCCCGAAGCAGAAGAGGCAATTCGCGCCGCCGCGGTGCGCCTCGCCGAGGGGATGCCGATGCAGTACGCCATTGGGCGCGCCGGCTTCCGGCACCTCACGCTGCGAGTCGACCGCCGGGTGCTGATCCCTCGTCCAGAGACCGAACTCCTGGTGGACCTCGTGATCGCCGCCCAGCGCGGTGGGAAGGGGACTGCCGTAGATGTGGGGACGGGCTCGGGCGCCATCGCGCTGAGTCTGGCCGCGGAAGGGGGCTTCGATGAGGTCATCGCGATTGACCTCTCGGCGGATGCGCTGGAGGTCGCGCGCACCAATCTCGAGTCGATTCCGGAGGACCGTCGCGCACGGGTCTCCTTCGCGCTCGGCGATCTGCTCGCACCGGTGCTGAGATCCGGGCGAAAAGTAGAGGTGGTGGTATCGAACCCCCCCTATATTTCGCGGGCGGAAGCGCGCGAACTCCCGGCCTTGGTGCACGACTGGGAGCCCCACCTCGCGCTCTTCGCCGATGACAATGGGATGGCGGCCATTCGCGCGCTGGTGCCGCAGGCGGCGGAGGTGTTGGTTGGTGGTGGATTGCTCGCACTCGAAGTGGATGCCCGTCGCGCGGACCTCGCCGCCGAGATCGTGGCGGCGGACGGACGTTTTGCGGACGTGGAACAACGACTTGACTTGACCGGCCGCCCCAGAATGGTGGTGGCCCGACGACAGGAGTGGTGATGCTGAACGAGAAGGCAGTGGAGTTGGGACGGATGATCGGCCAGAGCGCCGAATATCAGGCCGTCAAGCGCGCGAACGAATCGCTCAACGAGGACAAGGCGGTGATGATCTCGCTGCAGCGTATGGAACAGCTCCGCGTGCAGGCCCAGGAGATGATGCAGGCGGGGGAGCAGCCGACCCCGGAGATGGAACAGGAGCTCGACCAGCTGTTGCAGGTCGTGCAGGGCAACTCGCTGTATCAGCGCTTCATCTCCGCGAACGAGAACTTCGACAAAGTGATGATGCAGGTGAATCAATGGATGCTTGACGGCATCAAGAAGGGCGCGACCAGTTCGATCATCACGCTCGGCTGAGCCGAGCGATGCGCGGGCGGCTACTCGTGTTCGAGGGAGGCGAGGGAGCGGGGAAGACCACCCAGCTCCAGCGCCTCGCCGCGCACATGCGCATTCACTCGGTGCCGCACGTCGTGTTTCGCGAGCCGGGAGGCACGGCGGTCGGGGATCGTATTCGCGATATCCTCCTCCACAGCGAGCAGCCGCTGGCGGCGGGCGCGGAGGCCGCACTCTTCGTGGCGTCGCGCGCGCAGCTCGTGGAGACGATGGTGCGGCCGGCGCTTGAGGCCGGCACGCACGTATTGCTCGATCGCTTTCTGCTTTCCACCTACGCGTATCAGATTCATGGTCGCGGCCTCGCGGAGTCGGATATCCGCGCGGCGAATCAACTCGCGTGCATGGGACTCGCGCCCGATCTCACGCTCCTGCTCCGCGTGTCCGTGGGCGAAGGGCTCTCGCGCGCCCAGGCGCGGAGTGATGCGGACCGCATCGAGCGCGCGTCGCGCGATTTCCATGAGCGCGTCGCGGCGGCCTTTGATCGCTTCGCCACCTCCGCGTGGCAACAGGAGCATCCAGAGTGCGGGCCGATCGTTGCGGTCGATGCCATTGGCGAGGTCGACGCGGTGACCTCGCGCGTGATGTCCGCGCTGCAGGAACATCTCCCGGCACTCCTCACGCCGGCCGAGGCGCACGCGTGAGTCGCTTTCGCCTGCTGCCACCCGCCGCGCTGATTGGGCTCGGACTCCTCGCCGGCGGCTGGCTGATTGCGCGCGCCGTGAATGGCGAGCAGCGCCGTTCGCTCGAGGGCGTCCGGCTGCTCGACACCGTGATGCAGAGTGTGCGCGAACGCTTCGTGGATGAAGTCCCCGAGGACAAGCTCTGGGAAGCGGCGATCCAAGGATTGATCGCCGAACTCGGCGATCCCCACTCGGCGTACCTCACGCCGGATCGCCTCGAGCGCTTGCGCCAGGCCACGTCGAACTCGTACCGCGGGGTGGGACTCCAGGTGGACGTGCGCGATGGCTGGATCACGGTCGCGCAGCCGCGTCCCGGCTCTCCCGCGGAACGCGCGGGACTTCAGACGGGCGATCGCCTCGTAGAGCTCGATGGTCGCTCGATGCAGGGCTGGACGGTCGAAGAAGCACGCAACGAACTTCGCGGGCCGCTTGGTACCTCTGTGAAGCTTGTGATTGAGCGCGGGGCGGCCACGCGCATTCCCGTCACGCTTGAGCGCGCAGACATCCGCGTCAGTGCGGTGGCGCGCGCCACGTTGCTCCCCAACGGGATCGGCTACCTCGCGGTGACGACCTTCAGCGATTCGACCGAAGTCGAACTCACGAAGTCCGTCGATTCGTTGCGCGCCAGTGGGGCGCGGGCATTGATCCTCGACCTGCGCGGCAATCCGGGCGGTCTGCTGGCGCAGGGCGTTGGCGTGGCGGATCTCTTTCTCTCGCCCGGTCAGCGGATCGTGACGACGAAGGGGCGGACGCCGGAGTCGAATGCGGCCTACGTCGACGAGACGCCCGAACGCTGGGCCGGGATGCCGATCGCCGTGCTCGTGAACAGCGGCACCGCGAGTGCGGCGGAGATCGTCGCGGGCGCGTTGCAGGATCATGACCGTGCGCTCGTGATGGGGCGCGTGAGCTTCGGGAAGGGCAGTGCGCAGGCCGTGTATCCGCTGGCGAACGGCGCCGCGCTCGTGCTCACGCACGCGCGGTGGTTCACCCCGCTCGGACGCAGCCTGGAGGTTCCGCTCCCGGATGAAGTCCCGCTCCCCGATGCCGACACCGCGCGGCCGGTGTTTCGCACGGCCGCGGGGCGCGCCGTCTACGGCGGCGGCGGCATCGTCCCCGACGTGATGGCGGGAGACAGCGCGCAGGATCCCGCGGAACGTCGCTTCTTTGCGGAGCTCGGGGCGGATGTCCCGCGGTGGCGTGAGGCCCTGAGCGCCGAGGCCGGTGCACTGTTGGCGGAACGTGCGGTGCGTGATTCGCTCTTTCTGGTGCGCCCAGAATGGCGCGCGCGCGTCCGCGCCCGACTACAGAAGATGAACGTGCGGGTGTCGTCGACGAGCTTGGCCGCGGTGCCGGCCTTGGTGGACCGACAGTTGGGGAACGAGATCGCGCGGCGGGGATTTGGCATCCCCTATGCGCAGCGTCGGCTCGTGCGCACGGACTCGGTGGTGACGCGCGCCGCCGCGCTCTTGCGTGATGCGAAACTGCCCTCGGAACTCTTCAAGTAGCGCGGTTCTCGAGGAACACCGTCGCGTCAGGTTCGACGACGTCGTCGGCGTCGTCATTGCCG
>ENA-ORBV01010201-ORBV01010201.1-microbial-mat-metagenome-genome-assembly--contig:-NODE-10201-length-15121-cov-6.830098_pt1 | contig 15121 bp, 15 predicted proteins | sample MGYA00237777_ERZ505514 | MGnify/ENA primary metagenome ERZ505514 (study PRJEB26160, sample SAMN06269048) | microbial mat metagenome | isolation source: Oligotrophic lake microbial mat | place... | reverse complement strand
GGGCGGCGGCGTAGTCTTGGAGGTCGGCTTCGCGGTAGGCGGTGTGGCCTTCGTCCTGGAGCGTCTCGAGGGCGTAGATCAGGCCGGCGTCGAGGCGGGGCGGGGCGTCGTTGGCGAAGCCGAGGTTGATGGCGATGCGGTCGGCGGTCTTGAAGCCGATGCCGTCGATCTCGCGGGCGACGCGGTAGGGTTGCTCGAGGAGGATGGGCTTGGCTTGCGCACCGTAGCGTTCGACGAGTTTCACGCACTGGCCCGGGGTGACGCCGTAGGTCTGGAGGAAAATGTAGAGTTCGCGCTCGGTGCGTTTCGCATCCCAGGCCTGCTTGATGGCGGTGGCGCGTTTGGGGCCGATGCCGGGGACGTCGCGGAGTTTGCCGGATTCTTCGGAGAGGACGCGAAAGGTGTCGGTGCCGAGGGCGTCGACGATTTTGTTGGCGTAGGCTTTGCCGATGCCGGGGACGAGGCCGCTGCCGAGGTATTTGCGGATGCCGTAGACGGAGGAGGGGAGTTCGCTTTTGAAGGCGGCGATTTTGAACTGCGCGCCGTGTTGGCTGTGTTGGGTCCACTCGCCGGTGAGGTGGAGGGTCTCGCCGCATTCGACGCCGGGGAGCGCGCCGACGATGGTGACTTTATCGGGCTTGGCGTCTTTGGCGGCGGCGGCGGCGGCGGCGGGGCGAGTGTCGGGGCGGAACTCCGCGATGGTGTAGTGGTTTTCCTCGTTGAGGAAAATGATGCGTTCGAGGACGCCGGTGAGGGCGGATGGGGCGGCGGGCGGGGGCACGGCTTAGAATTTAACCGCGAATGGACGCGAACGGACGCGAAGACGGGAGGTGCCGGAGCTCGGGATCACGGGGATTGCCAGTCGGCGAGCTTGAGGCCGGGGACGCGGGAGAATTCGCGGAGGTTGTGGGTGACGACGGTGGCGCCGAGGCGTAGGGCTTGGGCGGCGATGAGGGTATCCATCGTGCCGATAACTTTACCGCTTCGCTCCAAGTCCGCGCGCAGCCGGCCGTAGCAGAGCGAATCTGCGGGGCCGAAGGGCTCGACGGCGACGTTGGCGAGCAGGGCGTCGAGCCGAGAGCGGTGGCGGGCGACGCCGGATTTCGCGGTGCCGTATTCGAGTTCGGCCAGGACCAAGATCGAAAGGCGTAGCTGCGGAAAGGCGGCCGCAAATTTCTGCGAGAGACCGGCATCCCGCCGTTGGAAATAGGCGGAGACGGCGTTGGTATCGGGCAGGAAGATCATCAGTCGGCGAAATTCCTCGGCAGATCAGGCGTGGTGTGACGGGGGACGTCGGGAAAATCCGGGCAGGAGCCGGCGAGTTTGAGGAAGCGGGTGCGGCGCTCTTCGAGGTCGTCATGGGGCGTGATGAGGACGCCCTTGGCGGTGCGGCAGAGGGTGACGGTTTTGCCCGGGAACCGGAACTCCTTCGGCAGGCGCACGGCTTGGGAGCCGCCGGTTACGAAGAGTTTGGCGGTTTTGGTCATCGTGTAGCTACGGTGTAGGTATGGGCGGAGGCGTCAAGGCGGGCGGGCGGCGGATCGCCGACGGAGCCGGTCACGAGATCGCAGTCTCGGCAATGACGGAGAATGCGTCGGCGCATCCACGTCAGACTGGCGGCGCTGAGAATCGCGATGATCGAGCAGCCCACGGGTTCCGGGCGATAGGGCTGGGCAAGATCCCTAACATAGAGCGATACGAGGACGCTGACGATGGTGAGGCCGAAGATGGTTAAGGGACGGCGCGCAGGTTTGAGGTTGGCGCCGATGGCCAAGGGGAGCAGCGGCGCAAGCGCGAGCGCGCCCACGAGCAGGGGGTAGAGTCCGAAGCCCGGAAGGGCGTGACCGGAAAGCAACTGGCCGACCAGCGAGGGCAGGAAAATGAGGGCGATGGGCCAGAGGAGTGTGAACAACCAGGCCGAGGCAAAATGCATGAAGACCAACTCGCCGCGCCGCGCTCGGGAGATCGGGAATAGCGGGTCCGGCTGATTGAAATTTAGAAAGAGTCCGACCGTAACTATGCACTGCATCGTGATCGCGACGCGGAGATCGGCTCCGTTGACCAAGGCGGCGAGGTAGTTGGGCTGGCCCGACGCGAGGCCCAAAGCGGGTAAAAACGCAAAGCAGATAACGGCCGTAGAGATGGCCAAGCCCAAGGGACTGAAGTAACGTTCAAATCGCCATCGGGCGAATTCAAGACGGCGGAGCACGCCCAGCCAGTCGCGCGTGGTGAAACCGGTGGGGCGCGATGGCCGCTGGTGACCGAGAGCTTCGACACTCGGGGCCGTAAAAAGGCCGTGGGCTATAGTCTCTGCTTGCCAGCGGACGGAAACTGCCGGTGAGAAGACGTGGGAGAATAACTGAGTCTGCAAGCTGACGAACGGCGTTTGGGCGCGGCGGCGGCAGGATTCGCGGGAGTAGCCGAAGCGTAGGCTCAGGGCGGCGAAGGCCAAGCCCACCAGCAGGCAAGGGATGGGTGAGCGGTTCAAGGCGTTCGCGAATCCCTGAGCGAAGGCGAGGTTGAGGAGCAGCCATACAAAGAACCCTACGGCGGGGGCGGATGCGTAGCCGCCTTGGCGATGGCGATTGAGTTGAGACAGAGCCATGAGCGCCAAGATCAGACCGAGAGCGGCGGCGGGTGAGAGCGTGGGCACCATCCAGTGCGCGATCACGGTCGCCATGAGAGCCGCCACGCCGAGGGATAACGCGGCGAAGCGGAGTTGGCGCAGACGCAAGCCCGGCAGCAGCAGGGCGAACGGGCGGTGCAAGGGCTCGTGAGCCGCGCCGGCGATGAAGAGCCCGACTATGATCGGCAGTGCGACGAAGTAGGTGCTGAGTTCAACGGCACCGGAGTCGAGGCGCGGGATTTTTTTGGCCATACTCTCGGCCATGGTGAAGCAGATCGCCGTAAACAGAACGGAGCGCAGCGGTCGCAGGAAGCGCAGGTGGTGAGTTAGCGCGTTCATGGAACGAGAGCGGAGGCGGCGGGTTTTGCGGCGATGAGGAGGGGAAACATCTCGTCGAGGCTGAGGCGGCGGGTTTGCACTCCGACGCGGTGGGCGACGGCGAAGGTTTCGGCGGCGTCGGGTTCGCTCGTGCGCACGGTGAGGCGGGCCAGGCGGTCGGTGCGTTGCTGGGTGAGGATGAACGGCTCGGTGAACGCAGGGAGCGGGGCGGCTTCGGGGGCGGTGACGGTCCACTCGGCGAAGCTTTCCTGGAGGTCGTCGAGGGAGGAGTTTTCGACAACGCGGCCGGTGTCGAGGGCGATGATCCAATCCACGATTTTTTCGACGTCGTTGAGCAGGTGCGACGAGATGACGATGGTGCAGGCGTCGTCGCGGAGTCGTTCGAGGAGGACATCGAGGAGACGGCGGCGCACGATGGGGTCGAGGGCGCTCATGGGCTCGTCGAGGAGGAGCAGGGCGGGGCGGTGGCAGACGCCGAGCAGAATGCCGACTTTCTGGCGGTCGCCGGGGCTGAGGTCGGCGAGCTTTCGCGTGGTGGGGACTTCGAGCTGGGTGGTGAGGCGGTGTTGGAGTTCGTGATCCCAGCGCGGATAAAAGGAGGCGGTGAAGGCGAGGTGTTGGGCGACGGTCATCCACTCGATGAATTTGCCTTCCTGCATGACGAAGCCGAGGCGGGTGAGTTCGGGCGAATCGAGGAGATCGGTGCGGCGGCCGAGGGTGTGGGCGGTGCCGGAGGTGGGGAGGGTGAGGCCGGCGGCGATCTGAAGGAGGGTGGATTTGCCGGCACCGTTGCGACCGAGCAGGCCGACGACGTGGCCGGCGGGTATGTTTAAGGTGACGCTGGTGAGGGCGGTGTGCTCGCCGTAAATTTTTGTGATGCGGTCGGCGGTGAAGGCGACGGTCGGAGCGGGCGTCGCGGGAGAAGTGGAGGTGGGCGCGGTCGAGGGGTTCATGGGGCGGGTGGAGATTTGGCGGCGGTGGCGTCGAGGGTTTCGCGGAAGATCCTGAGGGCTTGGGGGCGGGTGATGCCGAGCTGGGCGGCCATGGTGGCGGCGGTGGCGAGGTGATCGCGGAGGTGCGCGAGTCTGTCGGACTCGGCGTCGCCTGAGGAGCGTTCGGCGACGACGAGCGTCTGGCCGCGGCGGCGTTCGAGGACGCCTTCGCGTTCGAGGAGGTTGTAGGCTTTGCTGATCGTCATGGGATTCAGCGTGAGCTCGGCGGAGAGGGCGCGGGTGGAGGCGAGTTCCGTGCCGGCGGGAAGGACGCCGGTGGCGATCTGGAGCTTGAGCTGGTCCATGAGCTGCCGGTAAGCGGGGACGCCGTTGTGGGGATTGATGACGAGGAGCGGCGGCATGGAAACGGGCGGCGTGAGCGGTGAATTAGTTCACTAATGCAGTAGGGCAAGCGAAATCTGCGGCGAGACCCGGGTGCGGGGTGGTAACGGACCGGAAGGTTTTTTCTCCGGCGGAAAAGGGGTGTCGGGGAGCGGAAAGGGGAAACGCGGGTGCGCGATCGGAGAAACCGGGGATTGCCGCGCGGCGTGGGGGAGCTTCAGCCTCGGGGGATGGAAACTATCGTGCCGAGTTCGTTTCTCAACGTGATCCAACTGGCGATTACGCCGGTGATTTTACTGAGCGGCGTGGGCGGGCTCATGATTACGCTGACGAACCGGATGGCGCGGGTGGTGGACCGGACGCGGGCGTTGGCGGGGCAGGTGCGGCAGGCGGCGGCGGAGGCGAGCGAGGAGCGCCGGCATCTCGAAGACCAACTGGATATCCTGTGGCGGCGGGCGCGGCTGGTGCAGCGGGCGGTGATCTTCGCCGGCCTGAGCATGTTGCTGGCCTGCGTGCTGGTGATGGTGATCTTCGTGGGCGCGGTCCTGCACCGTGAATTTGCGGTGGAGATGGTCGTCATCTTCCTCGCGAGCATTTCGTGTTTGATCGCGGCGTTGACGGCGTTCTTGCGCGACATCGTGGTTTCGCTGGGGGCGCTGAAGCTGGAAGTCGCGCGGGTGCGCGGAATCAGCCGCTGAGGGCGTTCCGGATCGCGGGCAGGTCGGCGAAGACGCGGGCGGCTCCGGCGGCTTGGAGCTCGGCGGCGGTGTGGGTGCCGGTGGCGACACCCCAGCAGGTCAGACCGGAGTTGAGGGCGGCCTGGACGTCGAACGGGGAATCGCCCACGAGGAGCGTCGAGGCGGGCTCGGCGTGGAGGAGACCGAGGGCGTGGGCGGTGAAGGCGAGGTCGGGCTTGAGCCACGCGGTGTCGCCGGCGCCGAGATTGGCGGACAATTGCGGGGTGAAGCCGAGGTGGTCGGCGATCAGCCGGGAGGACGGGCCCTGCTTGTTGGTGAAAATCGCGAGCTTGGCGCCGCGGTTGTGGAGATCGCGCAGGAGGGCGAGCGCCCCGGGGAGGGCGACGACGTCTTGGAGCATGGTGGCGTTCCAATAAGGGCGGTAGATCGCGACGGCGGCGGAGACTTGGTCGGGGCGGACGAAGTTGAGCATGGCGTGCTCGAGGCCGCCGCCGACTGCGGCGCGGACTTCGGCGAGGGTGGGCGCGGGCAGGCCGAGTTGGGGCAGGGTGTGCGCGTAGGCGCGGTGGATCGCGGCGAAGTGGTCGATAAGGGTGCCGTCGAGATCGAAGAGAAGGGTGCGAAACTGCATGGGGCGCCAAGGGTGGGGCGCGGTGCGGCGGGGAGGCACGGTAATTTTTTGGGTTTGGCTTTGCCGGGAGGTCGCTACAACCGGGAGCGATGCCCGAGGAAACCGCGAAGCTCCAAGCCCAAGTGTCCGTCCGGACGGAAGGCGGGACCATGGAGGTGGCGCTGGGCGGGGTGTGGCGGATCACGGCGGTGCGGCCGACTTGGAGCGAGAGCGTCGGCGGGGAAAAACCGTCCCGTGTGCGCGTGCGGATGGAGGCGGTGGAAAAGTGGGATTCGGCGCTGCTGTTGTTTCTCTTCGATCTGCAGGAGACCTGCCGGGTGGACGGCACACATTGCGACTTGGAGGCGGTGCCGGCCAACGTCCGGGCGTTGTTGGTGCAACTGACGTCCGCGCACGAGACGAGCGTGCCCTTCGACAGGTCGGAGAATTTTCTCGCCAGTGTCGGGCTCGCGACGGTGGACGCCTGGCGAAAGGCGCGGGAGATCGTCGCGTTCGTGGGCGAGTGTGTGCTGAGCGCGACGCGGTTGGTGCGGATGCCGCACCGTTTCCGCTGGCGGGATTGCATCGACGAGATGCAGCAGTGCGGGGCGATGGCGCTGCCGATCGTGAGCCTGATCAGTTTTCTGGTGGGGTTGATCATGGCGTATCAGGCGGCGGTGCAGTTGCGGCAGTTCGGTGCGGATATCTACGTGGCCGATCTCGTGGGACTCTCGGTGGTGCGCGAGATGGGGCCGATGATGGCGGCGATCGTGCTCGCGGGGCGGACGGGCGCGGCGTTTGCGGCGACGATCGGCAACATGAAGGCGAACGAGGAGATCGACGCGCTGGCGGCGCTGGGCATCTCGCCGGTGGATTTCCTGGTGCTTCCGCGCATCGTGGCGCTCGGCGTGATGATGCCGCTGCTGGCGCTCTACGCCAACGGCGTGGGCATCCTCGGCGGCATGATGGTGGGCGCGGTGGTGTTGGAGATCCCGCCGACCGCGTATTGGATCGAGACCCAGAGCGTCATCGACCTCTCGGATCTCTCGACGGGCCTGTTCAAAGCGCTGGCGTTCGGCCTGCTCATCGGGCTGGCGGGTTGCCTGCGCGGCTTGCAGGCGGAGCGGAGCGCGGCGGGCGTGGGCCGGGCGGCGACCTCGGCGGTGGTCACGGCGATATTGCTCATTATCGTCTCGGACGCGGTCTTCGCCGTGATCTTCAACACCCTTGGATTTTGATTCCGATGACCGCCCCCGAAAATTTTCCCGCCGGTCCGGCCATCGAGGTGGGGGGCTTGGAGTGCGGTTATGGCGAACGGGTGATCCTGAAGGACGTCACGTTCAACGTGGCGCGCGGGGAGATTTTTTTCATCGTGGGCACCTCCGGCTGCGGGAAGAGCACGCTCCTGCGGAATCTGATCGGGCTCAACGCGCCCACGAAAGGCACGGTGCGTTTCCTCGGCGAGCCGTTTTCGAAGGCGGATGCGGCGGCACGGCAACGGCAGCTCAGGAATTTCGGCGTGTTGTTTCAGGGCGGGGCGCTCTGGACCTCGCTCACGTTGCGGCAAAACGTGGCCCTGCCCCTCGAAGAATACACCACGCTCAACCGGCGCGAGATCGGGGAGCTGACGGCGCTGAAGCTCGCGCAGGTGGGGCTGCGGGGCTTCGAGGATTTTTTTCCGGCGGAGATCTCCGGCGGAATGAAGAAGCGCGCGGGGCTGGCCCGGGCGCTCGCGCTCGACCCGGCGATCGTGTTCTTCGACGAGCCCTCCGCCGGGCTCGACCCGGTGACTTCGCGGAAACTCGACGAGCTGATCGTGAGCATCCGCGACCTGTTGGGCACGACGATCGTGGTGGTGTCGCACGAACTGGCCTCGATCTACGACATCGCGGACCGCGTGATCATGCTGGAGAAGGAGGCGCGCGGCATCATCGCCGAGGGCGCGCCCAAGGTGCTCGCGACGGCGGGCCGGGACCCCCGGGTGACGGAGTTCCTCACGCGCGGCACGGGGAAGATTCCGGTGTTCTGATGCTCTTCCTTCTGTCCTTTTGAAACGAATCCTCTAAATCCCCTTTCCTGTGAAAACCAAGGTCAGTCCCGCCATCGTCGGAGCGTTCGCCCTCGGGGCGTTCGGCTTGGCGATATTCGCGCTGCTGTCGCTCGGCGGAGTGAACTTTTTTTCCAAGCCGCAGCGCTTCGTGAGCTATTTCGACGAGTCGATCCACGGCCTCGATCTCGGTTCGCCGGTGAAACTCCGCGGCGTGCGCGTGGGCCGGGTGGCCGATCTCGTGGTGCGCTACGACCAGCGCACGAACCGCTCGCTCGTGGTGGTCACCTGCGAGTTCAGCCGGAACACGCTCACGAACAGCAAGGGCGAGCTGATCAACGTCTCGGATCGGGGCGAGTTGCAGACGCTGATCGACCAGGGCCTGCGCGCGCAGCTCGGTGTGTTGGGCCTCGCGACCGGCATGCTCTTTGTGGAACTGGATTTCCTCAGCCCCGAAGACTATCCGGCGGACAACCGGACGGTGGAGGTAAAATATGCCGTGGTTCCGGCGGTGCCCTCGGCGATCTCGGAGTTTCAGGCGAGTGTGAGCGAGATTTTGTCCAAGGTGCGGAAGATCGATTTCGAGGGCTTGGGCGTCGAGTCGAAGAAACTTCTGGGCGAAACGCGCCGTCAGGTCGAAGGCCTCGATCTCAAGGGCTTGAGCGGACAGTGGCAGCGGACGGGGGCGGCGTTTGAGTCGCTCGCGACGTCCCCCGAGATCAAGCAGACCTTCGTCAATCTGAACGCGGCGTTGGTCGATCTGCGGACGACTTTGGCGAAGCTCGACGGGCAGGTCGCCACGACCGGGGCCGACGTGCAGGCGACGCTGGTGCAGGCGCAGGCGAGCCTGCAGAGTTTTAACCAGACGGCCACCACCCTGCGCGGCTTCATCAACGCGCAGCAGGGTCTTGGCGAGGGCGCGGGCGAGGCTTTTGCCAAGCTGGCCGAGGCGGCCGAGGCGGTGCAACGACTGGCCGATTTCCTCGAGCGCAACCCCAACGCGCTGCTCACCGGCAAGCCGGCTCCGCGCTGAGGCGCGACGACGATTCCTCCCTAATTCAACCGAAGAAACCACCATGAAACTCCTCTCCCTGATCGGCGGACTGCTGCGACGCAACGGCCGCGGCTTGCGTCGGGTGGCGCTGCCGGGAGCGTGCGCGGCTTTCGGCGTGCTGCTCACGGGCTGCAATCTCATCCCTCCTCCCGCACCCGATCCGACCCGTTACTATGTGCTCTCGGGTCCGGCGGCGGGACCCGCGGAAGCGCAACCGATCACCGGTTCGTTGCGGGTGGGCCTGCGCGCGGTGGAACTGGCGCCCTACCTCAAAAAAGGCGTGATCGTCGTCCGCACCGGCGACAACGAGGTGACCTACCCGAACGAGGCCCGGTGGGGCGAACCGCTCGAGCGGGAAGTGCTCAACTCCCTGCGTAACCAGCTGCTGGCGGCCCCAACGGTCGGGCGGGTTTTCACGCCTCCCTTTCCCTTCGACGAGCCGCGTGACTACGACGTGAGCGTGCGGGTGACGCGGTGTGAGGGTGTCCGCCCGGCAGGCGGCGGCGCGGCGTCCGTGAGCTTCGCGGCGACGTTGGAAATCACGGCGACGGGTGCGGCCGGTGCCGTAGTGGCGCGGAAGTCCTTTGTGGCGCCGTCGGCGCGCTGGAACGGCCGGGATTTCGGCCAGTTGGCCGCTGAGATCAGCCTTGCGGTCGGGGCGCTGGGCCAAGCCGTGGTCGAAGCACTGCCGGCCAAACCGTGATGGCGGGATTGTCGGAAATAATTTCCGGCCAAACGAGGCTTGGCATACGGCCGGCATTAGTCGTTCAGTAATTTTATGAGAAATTTACCCGCCGAAGAATTCTCCGTGCTGCGTTTTACCTTGAAGACCGACGAGGCGGGCAAGCCGACGCAGAAGGTGGAAAATTGCGGGCTTTTCGAGTCGGTGGAATCGGCGTTTTTGGCGGCGCGTGTGCAGGCATTGCAGGCTTGGCGGGCGATTTCGGATCAGCGCCGAGCGACACCCGGGCCGCCCTCGAAGATCGAGTTGATTGATACCGAATGGGGCTACGACCTGCGGGTTGATTTCCTGGTGGTCACGCGCCTATGGGTGCATGACCGCACGCGGCTCGACCCCGTGAGCGCTTCGGCAGGGACCGAGAGTTGATTCCGATCGGTTTTCGCGATAAGCGGAACGGCGGCTTTTTGTAGGAGCCTGCTTGCAGGCGATTTTATCCGCGCCGGCCGATCGCATGCGGAATCGCCTGCAAGCAGGTTCCTGCCTCGCGGGCCATTGGTCGCACCTTGAACGCGAACCGGAATAAGTCCGGCCGGAGCCGCTCCTTCCGGGCGGCGGTTTACTTCAGCGCCGACGCGATGCGCTCGAGGGCGGTCTCGACGTTGGCGCGGGAGTTGAAGGCGCTGATGCGCACGTGGCCTTCGCCGCACTTGCCGAAACCGGCGCCGGGTGTGCAGACGACTTGGGCGTTGTTGAGCAAAAGATCGAAGAACTCCCAGGAATCGCGGCCGGTGTTGACCCAGATGTAGGGGGCGTTGTCGCCGCCGACGCAGCTCAGGCCGAGCTGGTTCACCGCGGTGCGGATGAGCGCGGCGTTGGCGAGGTAGAAATCGGTCATGGCCCTCACCTGGGCTTGGCCCTCCACCGTGAAGATGGCGGCGGCGGCCTTTTGGATGGGGTAGGCGACGCCGTTGAACTTGGTCGTGTGGCGGCGATTCCAGAGGGCGTGGACGGAGTGGGTCTGGCCGGCGAGATCGTAGGCGAGGAGCGACTTCGGGATGACGGTGTAGGCGCAACGGGTGCCGGTGAAGCCGGCGGTCTTGGAGAAGCTGCGGAACTCGATGGCGACGTCGCGCGCGCCGGGAATCTCGTAGATGGAGTGGGGAATCGCGGGGTCGCGGATGTAGGCCTCGTAGGCGGAGTCGAAGAGGATGATGGCCTTGTTGGCCTTGGCGTAGGCGACCCAGGCGGCGAGCTGCTCGCGGGTGGCGACGGCGCCGGTGGGATTGTTGGGGAAGCAGAGGTAGATGAGATCGGTCGCGGTGGACGGAATCGCGGGCACGTAGCCGTTGGCGGGCGTGCAATCGAGGTAGGTGATGCCGGCGTAGCGGCCGTCGACGTTGGCGCCGGTGCGACCGGCCATGACGTTGGTGTCGATGTAGACCGGGTAAACGGGATCGGGGATGGCGAGCTTCAGGCCCTCGGTGGCGAAGATTTCCTGGATGTTGGCGCAGTCGCATTTCGAGCCGTCGGAGATAAAAATCTCGTCGGCCTCGATGGCGCAGCCGCGGGCGGTGTAGTCGTGCTGGGCGACCGCCTCGCGGAGGAAGGCGTAGCCCTGCTCGGGACCGTAGCCCTTAAACGTGGCGCGCACGGCCATCTCGTCGGTGGCGGCGTGGAGGGCGGCGGTGCAGACGGCCGGGAGCGGCTCGGTGACGTCGCCGATGCCGAGGCGGATGACGGGCTTTTGCGGATTCGCGGCGACGTAGGCGCCGACGCGCTTGGCGATGTCGGCGAAGAGATAGGAGGCCTTGAGCTTGGTGTAGTTTTCGTTGATGCGGATCATGGCGTTGGGCGGTAAAGGGGGCGTGAAGCGGGTGGAAGTTGCGCGTTGGTCTGGCGAAAAACTTGAACAAACGCGGCGGCCCGGGTTTGTTCAAGCCCGGCGTTGGTTTGCGCGGCGCCCTCCCTCTATGAAGAAAATCGAATCCGTGGCGGAAATGACCGCAGTGGCCGCCGATCTGCGTGCCCAAGGTAAAACCGTCGCCCTGGTGCCGACGATGGGCGCGCTGCACGCCGGGCAGGAGGCGATGATCCGCGCCGCCGTGGCCAAGGCGGATATCGCGGTGGTTTCGATTTTCCTGAATCCGCTCCAGTTCGGCCCGAGCGAGCTGATCGAGCGTTATCCGCGCACGCCGGCGGAGGATCTGGCACTGTGCGAGGCATGCGGGGCGCAGTATGTTTTCGCACCGCCGCTGGAGGTCATGTTTCCGCGGGGCCATGCGTCGTTCGTGAGCGAGGAGGCCACCAGCAAGCCGCTGTGCGGCGCTTCAAGGCCGGGGCACTTCCGCGGCGTCACGACGGTGATGGCGAAACTGTTCAACATTGTGCGGCCGAATCACGTGTATTTCGGCCAAAAGACCGTGCAGCGCGCCGCCGTGGTGCGCCGCATGGCGGACGAGTTGAGCTTCCCGGTCGACGTGGTGGTGGTGCCGACGGTGCGCGAGGCGGACGGGCTCGCGGCCGGGGTGCGGAACCGCGAGTTCACCGCCAGCCAACGGCAGGAAGCGCTTTCGTTGAGCAAGGCGCTCAAGCGCGCCAAGGAAATGGCCGACACCGGCGTGCGCAGCCCCGACCGGCTCATCGCCGAGGCGACGCATATCCTCGGCCAGCACCGGCGCGCGCGGGTGATCTATGTGGCGATCGTCGATGGGCTGACGATGGAGACGATGCGCGACGTGGTGCCGGGGAAGAGCATGTTGGCCATCTCCGCGTGGATCGACGAAGTGCGGTTGATCGACAACGTGGTGCTGTGAATCCCGGCGGGCTCCTGCCGCGTGCACGGTGCCTTTTGAGAGATTTTGGTGGAATCTGGCATAATCTCTCAATTGGCTGTTTTCTCCATGCCAGCCAGTCCTGCGGTAAAAACCTCGCCCGACCTGATCGCGCGCCTGCTCGACCTCTCTCATCAGCTCGGCCGTGAGGATCGGAAACTGGCGATCTTGGGCGAGGGCAATGCCTCGGCGCGCGTCTCGGCGGATACGTTTATCGTCAAAGCCAGCGGCTCCAACCTCGCGACGCTCGCGTCCGCCGGGGTCACGGAGTGCCGCCTATCGCCGCTGGTTTCGTCGCTCGATGCGAAGGGGCTCGCCGACACCGACGTCGATGAGCGGCTGGTAGCGGCGCAGGTCGATGCGACCGCGAAAAAGCCCTCGGTCGAGGCGATGTTTCACGCCTGGCTGCTCACGTTGCCCGGCGTAAACTTTGTCGGCCACACCCATCCGGTGGCGGTAAACAGCATTCTCTGCACGAAGCACGCACGCACTTTCGCGACGCGGCGGCTCTGCCCGGACGAGATCGTGTGCTGCGGCGCGGAGTTTGTCCTCGTGCCCTACGTCGATCCGGGGCTGAAACTCGCGCAGGCGATCCGCCGTGCGGTCGTCGCCTACGTAAAGCGGATCGGCCGCGCGCCGCGCGTGATTCTCTTGGAGAACCACGGGCTGATCGCGCTCGGCGGCACGCCCGAGGCGGTGATGGCCGCGACGCTGATGGCGGTGAAGGCGGCCGAGATCTACGCTGGTGCGGTTGCGCTGGGCACACCGCGTCTGCTTACCCCCGCCGTGGCCGCGCGCATCGCAGGACGGCCCGATGAACTTTATCGCGAAAAAATGCTCGGTCTTCGCTAACGCCAGAAACTCTTTTCCAAAACCTCCATGAAATCCTATAAATTCGTGAACCACGCTTGGGACGACGCCAAAGCCGCCGCCCTCGATCCCGTCGGCCGCCTTGCCTACCGCTCCAACATCTTGGGCGACGACCAGCGCATCACCAACACCGGCGGCGGCAACACGTCGTCCAAGGTCGTGGAAAAGGACCCGCTCACCGGCGCGAGCGTCGAAGTGCTTTGGGTCAAGGGTTCGGGCGGCGACCTGCGCACCAGCACGCGCGAGAATTTCTCCTCCCTCTACCAGGAAAAGCTGCTCGGCATGCAGACGCTCTATCTCGGCCGTGCCGACAAGGGCCTTAAGTCCGCCGCCGAGGACGAGATGGTCGGCATGGCCAGCCACGCGACCTTCAACCTTAATCCCCGCGCCTCCTCGATCGACACGCCGCTGCACAGCTTCATCCCGGCGAAGTTTGTCGATCACATGCACCCGAATGCGATCATCGCGATCGCCGCCTCGAAGCATTGCGAAAAGCTCACGCAGGAAATCTTCGGCGGCGAGATGGCCTATGTGCCGTGGATGCGTCCCGGCTTTGAACTCGGCCTCGCGATGCAGGCCATCGTGCAGAAGAACCCGAAGGTGAAGTCCATCATGATGGGCCAGCACGGCTTCATCTCGTGGGACGACGACGAGAAGGCCTGCTACACTTACACGCTCGACTGCATCGAAAAAGCCGCCGCCTTCATCGAGGCCAAATACGCCGCCAAAGGTGGCGACGCCGCCGCGTTCGGCGGGGCGAAATACGCCACGCTCACACCCGAGCAACGCCGCGCGACGTTTGCCGCCATCCTTCCGTGGTTCCGCGGTCAGGTTTCGAAAGCCAAGCGCTTCATCGGCACCGTGCAGGACGACGAAAAGATTCTGCGCTTTGTGAACTCCAAGGACGCCGCCCGCCTTGCCGAGCTCGGCACGAGCTGCCCCGATCATTTCCTCCGCACGAAGATCAAGCCGCTCTACGTCGATTGGAACCCGCAGGCCGAGGACGTCGCGACTTTGAAGAAGAAACTCGCCGCCGGCCTCGAGGCCTACCGCGCCGACTACGCCGCCTACTATGCGAAGTGCAAACACGCGAACTCGCCCGCGATGCGCGACCCGAACCCGACCGTCGTCCTCATCCCCGGCGTCGGCCTGATCGCGTGGGGCAAGGACAAATCCGAGAGCCGCGTCACCGCCGAATTCTACAACTGCGCCGTCGAGGTCATGCGCGGCGCGGAGGCGATCGATACCTACATCTCCCTCCCGCAGCAGGAAGCCTTCGACATCGAATACTGGCTTCTCGAGGAAGCAAAGTTGAAGCGCATGCCCGCCGAGAAGGAACTGGCGCGTCAGGTTATCATCGTTGTCGGCGCCGGCTCCGGCATCGGCAAGGAGACCGCGCACCGCCTCGTGAAGGAAGGCGCGCACATCGTGTGCGTCGATATGAAGCTCGAAACCGCGCAGGCGACCGCGAAGGAAATCACCGACAAATACGGCGTCGGCATCGGCGTCGCCGGCACGGGTCTCTCCGCGTGCGGTCCGGCCCTCGGCCTCGCCGCCAACATCGTTGATCGCGCCAGCGTGCGCGCGATGCTCGACGACGTCGCGCTCGCCTACGGCGGCTTCGACTCGATCTGCGTGACCGCCGGCGTGTTCTGGCCGAGCGACACGACGGGCCACATCCCCGACGACAAGTGGGCCTTCACCTTCGGCGTCAACGTCACCGGCAGCTACATCGTCGGCGACGAAGCGCACAAGACATGGAAAGAACAGGGCCTCAAGGGCCAGCTCGTGCTCACGACCTCGGCCAACGCCGCCGTCGCGAAAAAAGGCTCGCTCGCCTACGACTGCTCGAAGGCCGCCGCCAACCATCTCGTGCGCGAACTCGCGATGGAACTCGCGCCGCTCGTGCGCGTGAACGGCGTCGCGCCCGCGACCGTGGTGCAGGGCTCGGCGATGTTCCCGCGCGACCGCGTCATCGGCTCGCTCGCGAAATACAACATTCCCTACACCGACACCGAGGCGACCGATTC
>ENA-ORBV01010200-ORBV01010200.1-microbial-mat-metagenome-genome-assembly--contig:-NODE-10200-length-15124-cov-6.772579_pt1 | contig 15124 bp, 18 predicted proteins | sample MGYA00237777_ERZ505514 | MGnify/ENA primary metagenome ERZ505514 (study PRJEB26160, sample SAMN06269048) | microbial mat metagenome | isolation source: Oligotrophic lake microbial mat | place... | reverse complement strand
TTAATGATACGGCGACCACCGAGATCTACACCTCTCTATTCGTCGGCAGCGTCAGATGTGTATAAGAGACAGTACCAAAGGGGTGCCGGATGCCCTGCGTTGCAGACGATTAGGTGATCCGTTGGCGGGAAATAGGAGGCCATGACAGCCGTCGCGAATGCGCCGCCACTGACGATCGCGGACATCTCGCGGTTCAACGCGCGCACGAGATTGGTCTGGTCCGGCGTATTGATGTATCGCCTCATCAGCGATCGCAGGCGATCGGCGAGAGCCGCGGCCTCATCGCCGTGTCCGGCCACGTCAGCCAGAGCGAATCGAGAGATTCGACCGCATGCACACATGGACACGTAATGGATATCACCGCCTCGCAAGGCTCCGTTGAACGGGGTCGAGGTGATCCACGCGTCGATGCCCGGCACCTCGATGGTGTTGTCGATGGCCTCACTGCCACCCCAGATTTCCATGCATTGCAGGGTATGAGGCGAAATCGCGCTCGTGTTGGATGGTCCGTCACCTTTATTGTTGGCTGCACTTTTCATTCCTCGCCTCCAAAAACAAGTTCTGTGCTGCTGTAGGTTGAGCCGTAGTTGCGCACGAGATTGATGACCTGTTCCACTGCATCGAGAAACTGCTGTTCGCTCAACTCACTCAGGGGATGGACAAATACCGAGCAGAGGTGATCTTTCCAGAAGGCGTAGCGGGCGTCCAGAGCCCGGTCGAAGTTTGCCCGCAGAAGTATCTCGAAGTCGGCATGTTCCAGCCGACGTATCTCCGCAACGAGTAAGGCGACCACTGGAAACAACAAACATCTATAGCAGTAGCACCTATGAACTACTGAATACGTCCCTCCTTTATTGCATTCCCTGACAACATATGCGGCACTCACCCCATGTCCGGTCGAAGCACCGACGATATTCAGGCTGGAGATTCGGGGAATGCTTTGAATCATTCTGGGCACTAATAAACGGCTGGCGACCCAAGACATTTTGTGTTTGCGAAAAAATTTCCAGTGGCGATGTAAGGCCGCTGTAATCGCTGCGACTCATCAAGTGTCGGATTCCTTGCGATCAGCAGTTTTCTCAATGTCGTGCCAATGTGGTGTGCACCGCTTCCTCTTGCAGACACAGGAATAACTCCATGGGTGCCATGTCAGCAAACCTCGGCAAGTGCTACGGAACACTGGTGCACTGTGCTCACAAATTCCAGCATCTGTTTCTCTTGCTCGTTCGGCTGTATTGGGGCTGGGGTTTCTTTGTGGCGGGCAAGGGAAAGCTGATGAATCTCGGCGCGACCGCCGACACCTTCGAGATGTGGGAGATTCCAATGCCAGGCATAAGTGCTCTCATGGCTGGCGTGACGGAAACTCTCCTGGGTTTGACGCTGATGGCAGGTCTGGTTTCGCGGGTGTCGGCGATTCCGCTGATCGCGGTGATGGTGGTGGCCTATCTGACGGCACACGCGGACGACATTACTTCTCTCAACACTTTCGTAGCGGCCCCGCCGTTCACTTATTTGTTTGCCTGTCTGATCGTGCTGCTTTTCGGGCCGGGCAAGCTCTCTCTCGATCATCTGATCAAGCGCCGCTACGGGAGAGGATGTCTTGATTGTGGTATGCCATCGGTCGGGGACCCGATGGCGTCATCCTCTAACGCCAACTCCCCTGTGAAAGGAACAGCATCATGAGTCTGGATGAAAAAGATCAAAAATTGTCGGAGGGCGCTTCGGGTCTGAATCGCCGAAATTTCACGAGGCTTTTTGCCGCTGCCTTGGGCGGGCTGGCCGCAGGCACACTCGTGGGTTGTGGTGGAAAGAAGGACGGTGATAAGAAGGATGGTGATAAGAAGGATGTGAAGCCTGATCCCGCTGGTGGCAAGGGTAGCGGAACCTCACAAGGTGGCGGGGCAGATGATGTGTTCAAGGCAACCGCTGATGTTGATCCCAGCCTGCTGGTCTCAGGCGACAAGAATGTCTGCCGCGGTCTTAACACCTGCAAGGGCAAAGGCAAAGGCGATCACGTCTGTGCGGGACAAGGCGCTCGCGCCACGGTCGATACGCACGTGTGTCAAGGCATGAACGATTGCAAGGGGCACGGCGGCTGCGGCGAGCATCCGGGCCAGAATACCTGCAAAGGCAAAGGTGCCTGCGCGGTGCCGCTGTCTTCAAAGACATGGGCCAAGGCTCGTACCAAGTTTGAACAGGTGGCGTCGGCCAAGGGCATGAAGGTCGGGCCTGCGCCTGCGAAATAATCTGCGCTCCGCACTTTCGTAGCGGGCGTGTAGATCGGAATCCGTTTGTGGTGGTTCACGCGGCATGTTGCCGGGTGATCGCGTTTTAGTGTGGACTTTTTTGCAAGGAGCTTCGCGATGGCTTTGAAGAACGTATCTCGACGTAATTTTTCAATGTTGGCAACGGCTGCATTTGGCGGCATGCTGACGGGCGGATCAACCGCACTGGCGGCTGACAAGCCAAAGATTTTTGTGGATCCGGCATTGCTGCTCACCAGTGACAAGAATGTCTGCCGAGGGCTCAACACCTGCAAGGGCAAAGGCAAAGGCGATCACGCCTGTGCCGGTCAAGGTGCCTGCGCCACAGCAGAGGCACATGCCTGTGCCGGTCAGAGCTCATGCAAAGGTACCGGCGGCTGTGGCGGCTACCCCGGCCAAAATGCCTGCAAGGAACATGGCCAGTGTGCAGTGCCCCTGAGCGAAAAAGCTTGGACGCTCGCCCGCAAGCAATATGAGCAATTGGCCAAGGGTGCTGGGATCAAGGTGGGAGCGGTTCCCAAGAAGTGATTTTCACAAGGCCCGACAGCCGCCGCGCAGTCACTTTCGCATGAGATGACTGCTGCTGGCGGCAAGACCACCGGTCCATTCGAGGGCCTGGACTTGGAACTTCAACCCCCGGAAGTTCCGGTCCACTCGAATGGCCGGTTTTATGCTTGGCCCCGCAGCAATATGAGGAGTTTCACCATGGGTTTGCCACGACTTGGACATGCGAATCTGGGCCTGGGAGTAGGCCTCCGTTCCGCGCACTTTCCGCACATTCTTGAAAAGTGGCCTGCGGTGGATTGGTTTGAAGTCATCAGCGAAAACTTCATGGACTCCCACGGTCGGCCTCGCCATGTCCTCAATCAGATCGCCGAGCGATATCCCATCGTCATGCATGGAGTCTCGCTTTCCATCGGCTCGACTGATCCGCTCGATCGCGACTATCTCAAGCGACTCAAGTCGCTGGCGCAAGAAGTCAAGCCCGCCTGGATATCCGATCACATCTGCTGGACCGGCGTCGCCAGCCGCAACACGCACGACCTGCTCCCCGTGCCCTTCACCGAGCAGACGCTCAGGCATGTGATCGAACGCGTCCGTCATGTGCAGGATGTATTGGAGCGACCCTTTGTACTGGAGAATCCCAGTTCTTACGTCCAGTTCCGTGGCTCGACCATGAGCGAGTGGGAGTTTGTCACACGCCTGGCTGAAGAATCAGGGTGCGGATTGCTGTTGGATGTGAACAATGTTTATGTATCGAGTTTCAATCATGAAATGGATCCTGCCGAGTTCATCCGTTCGATCCCGCATGATCGCATCGTGCAGTTTCACCTAGCAGGCCACACGAACTATGTCACACATCTGATCGACACGCACGACAACCATGTGATCGACCCGGTGTGGGAGTTGTATCGGCAGGCACATCAACTGACGGGTGGTGTTTCGACGCTGCTCGAATGGGATGCCAACATTCCGCCTTTCGAGGTTGTTCACAATGAAGTGCTTAAAGCCAAGCAATTCATGAGCCAGCGTCTGCCCGCTGTCGCTGTGACGACGGAGCTTGGCAATGAAGTTGGCTCAACTGTTTCGCACGGTCGTGAAGATGCTGCGTGGGTGCCGCACCCGTTGCATCGTGTCGCTGCCGAGGTGGAGTGAGTGGACAAAACAGGATGCCCGAGAATCGAAGCACAACAGTGAGTGTACGAGCATGAAGCCCAAGGCCGATTTATCCATATCTCATGATGACATGCCTCCGCTCGCGGCGGTGCAACGATGGTTTCAGTCCGTCGTTTCGCATCCCGATGGTGTCGATGCCGGCATCGAGTCCGATGATGCGCAGGCTATTGTCCGGCTTACTCGCGACGAGTTGGAACTGATGATCACACGTTCCTCAAAAGTATCTGCACGCGATCGGATCTCCATTTACGCCAATGCCTACTACGCCCGGCTCATCGAATGCCTTGGTGAATCTTTCCCAATCCTCAAACGCACACTGGGCGAGGACGTGTTCAACGGTTTCGCCTTTGGTTATCTCCAAGAATACCCCTCGCGCAGTTACACGCTTGGTCGTCTGGGCGATCACTTTCCGCGTTACCTCGACGAAACACGGCCCGATCGCGACGAAGCAAATCTCGCTGACTCCAATCCTGCGGTGGATTGGCCTGACTTCCTGATCGACCTGGCAACTCTTGAGTGGACCATCGATCAGGTGTTTGATGGCCTTGGAATCGAAAGTTCACAGACATTGCAGATGGAAGACCTGATCGACATTGCACCTGAACGGTGGCCGCAGATGCGGCTGACTGTGGCCCCGTGTTTGCGCTTGCTCCGCCTTCACTATCCGGTCAACGAGTATTACTCCGCTGTTCGCAAAGCGGGGGACGATGTGGAAGTCGAGACGCCTGGTCCGCAGGAGTGTTTTCTGGTGGTGACGCGACGCGACTTCATTGTTCGGCGACACGAAATCACCGCTGCGCAGTATGAGTTACTCCAATCGCTCGCGCAGGGCCATCCGGTTGAAACCGCCATCGCCGCAGCGGCCCAGGTTTCTGATCTGGACGATTCCGCACTGGCGATGCAATTGCGACAGTGGTTCGCGATCTGGGCGCGATCGCAATTTTTTGTGGCCATCAAGTGAATGTTCGCCCCGGCTTCATGAAGACCTTCCAGTCAAAGGCAATCACCAATGAATCAACCATCGAGCATCGACATCAGTCGCTGGCGAGCTTTCACGGTGCCCGAAATGTTGGCCGTAGTGGCGATCATCATGATCGTGCTCGCCATTCTTCTGCCGTCGTTTCAAAGTGGCCGCGAGTGGGCACGCGATGCGAATTGTCGTTCCAACCAGAGGCAGATCGGCATCGCGTTCAAGTCGTACTCGCTGGATAACACAAACACGTTGCCACCCAATACCAACGGCAACGCCAAAGGCGACTGGCTCACCTATGCTCCCGGGGCGACGACGCCCGATCAAAAATGGACTAATGGTCCCCAGACCGGCACGATATTCCCTTATGTCAACGGCTCCGCACAGGTTTATCTGTGTCCCACCTTGCCCAAGGGTGTGCTCGGCAGCGGCAAGGGCAGCAACGGACGATTCGACTATGCCGCATTCTCCGGTTTCTCCAGTGCGAAGACCTACAACATCAGCAGTCAGGGACGCGTCAACGTCGGCGGTACTTTCCGCGACATCATCACGCCCATCATCATCGAAGAAGATCCCGTGCAACTCAACGGCAACAACCGCGAGGGACACTTTGCCAACGTGGATCTCTTCGCCCAGTGGCATCATGATGGCGGCTCCTTCGCAGCCATCGACGGCAGCGTGCAACGAATGGATTATCCTTCCAACGTCCAGGTATTCGGTACTCACTTTGAATCCCGACCGCGAGCGGGCCAGGGGAACTGGACCACGATTGGGCCCAGCGGGCCGCCCATCGGATGGTGGAACAGTCAGTGATTGCGGCAAGACAAGTCCAACAATGGGTCATCGAAACTGCGCCTGCTTCGCCTTGCACTATGCTTTGGTCTAACGTCTGATGAATGAGTGAGCATGAGCAACAGTTTGTGGTTGTCGTCCAGCAGAGCCGGTATGTCGCTGCGGCTGTGGCTCTTGCCGCGCTGTGGTCGGTCGAGTCGATTGCTCCGATGTTCATTGGCCGCGCTCGTCGCGCATCTCACGCCGCAGCCAATCTGACGCTGGCTGCGCTCAATGCTGCGGTCGCTTTTGCTTTTGCTTTTGCCGTGCTTCATGTGACCGAGGCGGCAAGGATTCACCAGTTCGGCCTGCTTCATCAGTTTGACCTGCCTCTTTGGCTCCACGGCCTGCTGGCGATTCTCGCTTTCGACTGCTGGCAGTACTGGTGGCATCGGATCAATCATCGCGTGCCGCTGCTGTGGCGGTTTCATGCGGTGCATCATTCTGATGCTGAAATGGATGTCACCTCGGGGGTGCGATTTCATACCGGCGAGATCGTGCTTTCCTTCGCAGCGCGACTGGCGGTGCTACCACTGATCGGCATGACACTGCCCATGCTGCTGGTGTATGAAGCGATAGCGTTGCCTATCATCTTGTTCCATCACAGCAACATTCACATCTCCGCCAAGGCGGATCGTTGCTTGCGCTGGCTGATCGTCACACCCTGGATGCACTACGTGCACCACTCGCGATGGCAACCCGAAACCGATTCAAATTACGCGAGCCTTCTCTCGATCTGGGATCGGTTGTTTCGGTCATTTCGATTACGGGAGAGGCCGCAGGATATCGAGCTTGGTCTCGATCATTGGCAGCAGCACGAATGGCGCGGTCTGGGCGGGATGCTTGCGGCTCCGTTTCATAAGCGAACGAACTCCGACTCGAAAGAGGACGTTGTGACAACGCCTCCACCTCGCGATGAATGAGACAGCAGTCCATTCAGCATTGGAAACACGAATGATACGGCACCACGTTATCCGGGCATTCACATTGATCGCGGTGTCACTTGCACCGGCTGCCTGTAGCAACAGTGGTGAGCCTGAATCGCTGGAGCCCACCAAGGAAGCAACGCGACGGCGACATCCCGATATCAGCCATGTATCGCCAGCTCAGGTTACCCGCTGGTTGCAAGACGATGCCAGCGACGAGCGCCTCATCGTGCTGGATGTTCGCGAACCGCAAGAGTACGAAGTCAGCCATCTGACCGGTGCTGTGCAGATTCCACCGGACGCGGAAGCCAGCGACCTGGTTGCAGGTGTCCTGCGCGGTGTGGCGAAGGATCGCAAGATCGTCCTCTACTGCTCTGTGGGAGTTCGTTCGGCAGCGGCCACCGAGCGGCTCGTGAAGGCAGGCTTTGTCAACGCTCACAACATGAATGGTTCGATCTTTGAGTGGGCCAACGAAGGCAATCCGGTCTATCGCGGCGATGCAAAGGTACGGCAAATCCACCCCTATAACACGCGATGGGGGCGCTTTCTGAAAGCCGAACTGCACGGCGACCAATGACGCGGCAGCCGACGCCGGGAACAAATTTTCAGATCACGTTGTTGGCTGTGATGATTCGGTTGGTATATCGCTTCCAGACCAGCCGGGCATTGACATGGAGTAACAAGCCCGTGACGCCTACCACATTTACCGTTGCAACCCCGGTCGATCCACAGAAATGGGTCAGCGATCATGGTGACTCGCTGTTCCGATACGCGATGAGTCGGCTGCGCGATCGGGATGTCGCCGAGGAATTGGTGCAGGAAACTTTTCTCGCGGCTCTTCAGAGCAAGGATCGCTTTCAAGGCCTGTCGGAAGAACGCACTTGGTTCATCGGCATTCTTCGCCACAAGCTCGCGGATCATTTTCGCCGCTCCAACCGGAGCATATCCCTGGATGTTGATTCGGAAGGAGCCGAGCGCTGGTTCGATGCCAAAGGGAACTGGATCAATCCGCCCAAGCCCTGGTCGCTTGATCAATTGTCACAGGGTGAACTGGATGAGTTCTGGCAGGTGGTGCGAAAGTGCATCGACGGCTTACCCGCCAAACTTGGAGAGGCATTTGTGATGCGGGTGATGGATGATCTGGAAGTTGAACATCTGTGTAAGGTTCTCAGTGCAACCTCGACGAACATATGGGTCATGCTCCACCGGGCCAGAACCCGGATGCGTGGCTGCATGGAATCGAACTGGTTCGAGACCTCTGCGAGAAAGAATCCGTGATGCTCAACTGCGAACAGACCAGCAAACTCGTGTCGGAAGGACTGGACCGCAAGTTGCCTTTGCGCAAGCGAATGGCGGTGCGGTTTCACCTGTTCATGTGCTCGGCTTGCTCCGCCTACAAGCGGCAACTGGTCGGCTTGGAGACTGCGATTCGCAAGGTGTGTGGCAGCCCGAAAGAATCCGCGCCTGCTGCCGACCAATCGATGCATCTGTCCGATGAAGCCAGGCAGCGGATCATTGATCGTATGAAAAAAGGGGCATGAGCAGCACTTTTTCTGCCGCGATGTAAGGTCGCGGCCCATCGTACGACACACCTCACAGCAGAAGCATTTTCCATCTTCCTCTTCTTGCCGAGGTGTCTCTTGAAAACGATCGCTGTGATTGGTTTGTTGATGGTGTCAGGAGCGGTAGTCATCAAGCAATGGCCGGCGGAACAGCAGACACCACCGCACGTCGATTGTGAAATGGCCGAATGTGTGGACTGCGATACCGCACCAGTCAGCACGGTCGCCCAGGCGGCGCGCACGCCTTTGAGTCAATTCGATGTCAAAGGCCTGACCATTCCCGCCAACGATATTCGTGCGGGCGGCCCGCCCAAGGACGGCATCCCCTCCATCTCCAAGCCAAAGACCGCGGCGGCTGCCGATGCTGATTTTCTGAAGAACGATGAGCGTGTGCTCGCCATCACCATTGACAAAGAATCTCGCGCCTATCCGGTCAATGTGCTCACCTGGCACGAAGCGGTGAACGATGTGGTGGGCGAGATTCCTGTGGCGGTGATCTACTGCCCACTGTGTGATTCCTTCAGCGTGGTTGATCGCCGCATCAAGGACAAGACGTTTGAGTTTGGCATCAGCGGCCTGCTCTACAACTCGAACGTGCTGCTCTATGACCGCACGGATCAGGCGCTGTGGTCGCAGGTGGGATTGACTGCGGTGAGCGGTCCCCATGCCGGGCAGTCACTGCGTCATCTGCCGTTTGAGATCACCACGTATGCAAAGTGGTTGAAAGCCAATCCCAAAGGCACGGTGATGACGAAGGATACCGGTCACACACGCGACTACTCTCGCAACCCCTATGCGTCGTACTTTCAGACTGATCGCCTGATGTTCCCACCGGCGAAACTCGACAAACGCCTGCCCGCCAAGACGCCGATCATCGGCATCAAGTCTGGCCAAGTGATCCGAGCGTACACCATTGGCGAAATCGAAAAGGCAAAAGGTGGCAGACTGGAAGTCAAAGTTGATGCCGGCCAAGTGGTGCTGCATGCGGATGGCAGGGGCTCCGTCCGCGTTGTCGAATCGCCCGAAACTGTGCAGGTGGTTCACACTTTCTGGTTCGCATGGGCGGCGTTCCATCCCAAGAGCGAGTTGATCGGCGCGGTATCCGCTCCCGCAGGCAGCACCAGCAAGACCACCCCGGCACCGAAAGGAAGTCTGAGTAAATGATTCAAGGACTGGCAGGTATGGATCGCGCGAAGGCAATCCCTGAGGTTTCACCATGACGCATGAAACGAGTGTTTCTGATCGCCGCCTAAGTATTGTTCGATGGTTGCTGGCTATGACTTTGCCTTTGGCGATCTTGAGCGTTCTGCGGGCGATCAACGAAATGAAGACACCGTCCTGGGCACCTGTGAACCAGGTCGAGAGAGTCATCGAAAAGGATGGACGTCGATTTCTTTTTGGCGGCCCCAAGGAGACCGACCACTTCGATATCACTGTTTTTCGTCTCGATCCTGGCATGCTTCATTACGGACTGGGACGCGAAGCATTTCCCGCGCTCATCTCGCCCAAGTTTGATACTGTCGATATAGCCGATCAATGGCTCAATGAACTCGACCGAGTTCTTACGGTGGTGGGCGACAATATCGTTCGCGTGTATCCCATCCGCCTGCTCATGCGGCACGAAGTCGTGAACGACATCATCGATGGCATTCCCATCTTCGCAGCGTACTGTGTGCTCGCAGACTTGGGGGCTGTGTACGATCGGCGTGTGGGTGGCCAGACCTTGACCTTTGGTGTTTCTGGTTACACCTACTTCGATCCCGCAGTGTGGGACGGCCGCGATGCGTTTGTGCTGTGGGATCGTGAAACGGAAAGTCTCTGGTGGCCGCCCATTGGTCGAGCGGTGTCGGGTCCACTGATCGACCGATCACTTTCACTGCTCGATGAAACGATGTGGTCTCAAATGACATGGGGCTCAGTCAGAAAAGTCCACCCAGACGCACAAGTTCTAAAACCCCATCAGGAATATTCTCCTCCGCTACTGTGGCCGTCGCTTCACCTCAAAGATTTCGACGCGCCGTCTTCTGCCCAAGTGAAGATCGCCCCACGATGGCCCAGCGTAACACCGTGAAAACGACACGGAATTCTTCCAACTCCTGAACGTTTGAGAATCCAAGTCACGGAAGAAGCCCATGTTGACAGGGATGCTCCCCAAATTAAATAGAGAGTGAAGTGTTTGAAGATTGCGGCACTTTACAAAATACATTCGCCCAATTACTTCGACCCAGTCACGCTACCGCCATTATTTGTGTTGCTTGACTCGTAAGGAATCCCTTTGAAGCCTCCGCTGCGGATGACGGACAACAGTTGCGCGTCCGGCGGCCTCAGGGCGTTCTCTGGCTCGAAATAGACCTTGGCGGTTTTGTCTTCGTAAGACACTTCGGCTCGTGCAACGCCCGGCATCTGCGCAAGTAGTGTTTCGAGAATTGAAGCACATCCTGCACAGGTCATTCCCTCGATCCTAAATATGCTATCGGGCGTGCCCGTCGCGCCTGTCTCTGGGGCACCAGTTGATCCTCGGCCCAGAATCGTTCCAATGTACTGGGGAAAAGTGGCGAAAGCGATCACGATGACCGCGACTGCCCAAGCTGCCGCTTTGTTGAATCGTCTCAGGTTTGAGTTGGGGATTGCACACGTTTCATCTGGTGCGCACACGGGTCTGCGATAGGCGAGAAAGAAAGCCAGAGTCAGAAGCACGGTGGTTACGCCGAGAAATATGGGCCGATACCGTTCAAAGAACCCCGCTACGCCAGCGGCCGAAGCTCCAAACGCAAGCAACAGCAAAGGCAGCCAGCAACAGGCCGATGACAACGCCGCTGCAAAGACGGCCCCGGCGGTGGTGATCGCCCCGCGCTTGGCACTTACATGGACGGCGTTGGCAACATCTGACTGATCACAGCAATTGTTATCTGTGACTCGATCCGCTGCGACGGCAAGCTGCGCCGCCGCGACGCGGGGGTCACGCTTGATTTTCGATTCTGAGATCACAGCTTTCACATTACCCATGCAGCATGATCCTTGAGGATTCGATTCGGGGCAGCGGTCAAGTCCTTGTTTGCACTTGGCAGCTATCTCCGCCATAACTGTCGAGGTTCCCGTGGCCACCACTTCAGATTCGATTTGAGCCACCGTGTGACCGAAGCAGTAGCACAGCGTACGGGAGGGTTCGGTCAGTTTCTGGCCGACAGGAACGCGAACATCCGTGATCGTGAGAATGTCGTCGCTGCTTGACCGGAAATAGGCGACCTTGCAGCCGGGTGTCGAGCAAAAGCGAAAACCGTCGAGGTTTTTGACTCGTACCAAGGCATCTTTGGTCAAGAGCGACTCAAGCGTGATCGATTTGACAGCCTTTCCAATCTGATGGCAGTCCGGACAATGGGCAGCTTCGCTGACACCTTTGGACGAAGAGGGACTTATTACAGTCATGACTGCGGCTTCTGATGAACAGAGCTCGATCCAACCGTTTGAATCGAACACCACGCGAGAAGCCTACACCTTGAACCCAAGTGTAAGGTCAAGTGCAAAAGACGATATTTTTTGAAATCGCCATTATTGTGAGATAAGAGCAATACGTTTACTTGCTTAACGGATGGGTGTTTGCTGGAGTTTGTTTAAGACAGCGCACACCTTCTGCGATTGGCCTTTGTGGCAAGATCGCAGCGCCGACATGAGAATGGATTCGATGCGTTGCAAATCTTCTAGTCTGCGGCGAACGTCGGTCAAGCGGTCGTCGATCAGCTTTTGTACATGTTCGCAAACTCGCCCCGATTCTTCATTGAGATCCAGCAATGCGGCGATGTTCCCAAGAGCGAATCCGCTGGCTTGGGCGGCCCGGATGAATCGCAACCGATCGACCGAGTCCTTGTCGTAACGACGATAATTGGACGCGGTGCGTCCAATTGGCGAGAGCAGCCTGGCACGTTCATAAAACCGAATCGTGGATGTTGGCACATCAGCGGCCGCAGCAAGTTCTCCGATGGTGTATTCACTTGCCATATGGCTTGCCATCTTAGCTTCAGTGGTGAAGGTTCGCGACAAATCGAAGGTGTCGCGTGCGCCTCTTTCACTGATTATTTCAATGCGAAGTAAATGTAAGGACTCTTAATTTGAAGCGACTCATCGATGTAAGTGGTATGCGGTCAATGATTCAGGAAGTACTTGACGGCCAGATTACCCACAGGAGTATTCCATGACAGCCATCCTTTCCTCCGATCCCATCGAACGTGAAATCATCGAGCGCTATGGCCAGGGTGCTGAGGAAGCGGAGCAAGGTCTCTGCTGCGCTGCCACCACGTATGATCCCGCGCTGCTCAAGCTGCTACCCAAAGAGATCATCGAGAAAGACTACGGCTGCGGCGATCCATCGCGCTATGTGAGCACCGGCGACACCGTGCTTGATCTGGGCAGCGGTGCGGGCAAAGTCTGCTACATGCTTTCACAGAAGGTCGGACCTGCCGGCAAGGTCATCGGCCTCGACTTCAACAACCGTATGCTGGCGCTGGCGCGCAAGTATCAGGATGAAATGGCTCGCCGCATCGGCTACGCCAATGTGAGTTTTCACAAGGCCCGTATTCAGGACATGAAGCTCGATCTCGAAAGAGCACAGACGTGGCTGGCGCGTCAACCGGTAACCAGCGTCGAACAGCTTCTGGAATATGAAGGTCACTGCAACAAGCTGCGCCAGGAGCAGCCGGTGGTCGCGGATGATTCGGTGGATGTGATCGTTTCCAACTGCGTGCTGAATCTGGTGCGCACGCAGGAGAAGGTGTCGCTTTTCAGTGAGATGTTCCGCGTACTCAAACGAGGCGGCAGAGCGGTGATCTCCGACATCGTCTGCGATGAGGAACCTACCCCCGCAATTCTCAACGATCCCAAGCTCTGGTCCGGCTGCATCTCCGGCGCGTTTCGCGAAGACCGCTTCCTGGAGATGTTCGAGGCTGCTGGTTTTCACGGCGTCGAAATCGTGCACCGACAGGAAGTGCCTTGGCAGGTAATTGACGGTATCGAGTTCCGCTCGATGACGGTGCGGGCCTACAAGGGCAAGCAAGGACCGTGCATGGAACGAAATCAGGCGGTGGTCTATCGCGGCCCGTGGAAGCAGGTGCGCGATGATGATGGCCATGTTCTGCATCGCGGTCAGCGCATGGCGGTGTGCGATAAGACTTTCAAACTGATGACGGATCCCCAGGGTCCGTACGCCGGTCAAATGTTGGCCATCGAGCCGAAGATGCCGGTGGCCGAAGCAGAGGCCCGTGCGTTCGACTGCAAGCATGCGGCGGTGCGTGATCCGCGACAGACCAAAGGCTTTGACTACCGCGAGACCCGCGCCAGCGAATCTTCAGCATGTTGCGAGCCTGGCAGCGGCTGCTGTTGAACTGCTGAATTATTTCCAGAACCGACCCCACTCCGATGATCTCCACCTTCTTCGACGGGCAACTGTGATGCTCACTGCGATACTCATTCTGGCTGTGCTCGGGCTTGCCTGGAGCAATGGGGCCAACGACAATTTCAAAGGAGTCGCCACACTCTATGGCAGTGCCACCTGCGGCTACCGCACTGCCTTGTGGTGGGCCACCGGCGCGACCATACTCGGCAGTGTGGCCTCGATCGCACTGGCACACGGATTGGTGAAGACGTTCAGTGGAGGCGATCTCTTTTCGCACGGCGTTGTAGATGAGAAACTGCTTGCCGCGGCTGGCTTAGCGGCGGCGATAACGATCCTTTTTGCGACGTTCCTGGGGATGCCAACATCTACGACTCACGCCCTTACTGGAGGCCTAGTCGGGGCTGCTTTGGTCAGTGATGGCGGAGCAGTGCAATGGCATGCCGTCGGAAGCAAGTTCGCCACACCTTTGCTCTTGAGCCCGCTGATCGCCATCGCGGCGACTATCGTTATTTATCCGGTGTTGCGCCGCATGCGAAAAGCCTCCGGTATTGGACGTGAGTCTTGCCTCTGTGTCGGCACCGAGTCGAAAGTGCCAGCGCTCTCGATGGCGGATGGTCAGGCATGTGCCACCACTGCGGTCAATCAGCGCCTGATCGTCAGCATCGACCACGTCGATCGTTGTGTAGAGCGGTACAACGGAAGGCTCGTCGGCATCGATGCTCAGTCGGCACTGAATGTCGCTCATTACGCCAGCGCTGGCGCAGTCTGCTTTGCCCGTGCGGTAAACGATGTGCCCAAAATCGCGGCACTAATGCTCGCATCATCGGCTGTCGGCGGTGGTATCAGCCATGTCTTCATCCTGGTGCTGGTGACTGTGGCCATGACAGCCGGCGGATTGGTGCAGAGTCGTAAGGTTGCACACACCATCAGCCAGCGGATCACGACCCTTAATCCCGGCCAAGGATTCACAGCGAATATGGTCACGTCAGTGATGGTCATCGCCGCTTCGAGAATCGGCGTGCCCGTGTCAACGACCCACGTCTCCACCGGTTGCATCTTCGGCATCAGCGCGGTGAACGGCGTGCGGCGATGGCGCACCATCGGACAAATCTTGCTGGCATGGATCACGACATTGCCGCTGGGCCTGATGCTTGGAGCCGGTGCATTTTCAGTGATACGTTTGATAGGAACCTGATCATGAATGAACTCAACCTAACCATTCCCTTGAATGTGCTCGACAGGCCATCAATCACGAGCGCGTTCGACCAGTTTGTCCGCCGGGACACGAACAAAGAGTTACGCCCTCTTTCAATCGAGACGGTACAGGTGAACATCGGATTGCGCTGCAATTTGGCATGCCACCACTGTCATGTGGAATCCTCGCCCAAGCGCACCGAGCAGATGGACTGGCCGACGATGCAGCAGGTGCTGGTGGCAGCGCGCAAGACTGGGGCCAAGATCCTCGATATCACTGGCGGTGCGCCGGAGATGCACCCGCATTTCACTGC
>ENA-ORBV01010198-ORBV01010198.1-microbial-mat-metagenome-genome-assembly--contig:-NODE-10198-length-15126-cov-4.262742_pt1 | contig 15126 bp, 18 predicted proteins | sample MGYA00237777_ERZ505514 | MGnify/ENA primary metagenome ERZ505514 (study PRJEB26160, sample SAMN06269048) | microbial mat metagenome | isolation source: Oligotrophic lake microbial mat | place... | reverse complement strand
GCATATAATACATGCGTCGGAATGAATGATAAGACTCGTTACCGCTTCTTCCATCGACATTTCAGAGAACTACAGGATACAGCCCCGGTGCTCTGTCAGCAAGTGTGCAAAACGTCTGTCGTCTAAGCGCCAGGGTTAGCAGCTAAACAGCACTAGCGGTACATTGGGGTGGCCCACCAAAAAATGAACGTGGCGGAATTGTGACGGTTGATCCGCAACGACAACCAAGCCCCCATGGATGCAATTACGCAGCTGCAGGACTATGTACGAATGATTTTTACGCTGTATGCCAACACGGCGGAGTCGATGATGGAGGAATCTCCGTCGGTTGGCCCAGATGGGCTCCCCGACGATGAATTGAGCACGCGGCTTGGCAACACGGCCGCGCAAATCATGAAACTCCATCAAGAATGTAGGTCGCTGCTCGCTTCTTTAGAAATTGAAATCATATGACTGCGTTCCGTTTGGCTCAGGTGATCTGTTGATGGCGTCTCTTCCCGCCTCGTTTGCTTCTGAGGAGTCGCAGCTGCAACTGCTCAGCGATTTGCAGACACAGAACGAGGCGGCGGGCCAGCGGCTAGCAAAAGCCAGAGCAGATGCCGGTATGCAGCAGCCACCACATCAGATCATTGGTTCTTGATTGATGACTTATTGTGGTCGAACTTCTGCATCGACAGTGACACTGCAATCTGAAGTGGCGAGCTTGCTGGAACGAGTTGCCAGAGTGCAGTTTGACTCCACCAAGGATGTTGCTTGACACTGAATTGCGGATCCGAGCCATGTGAGAACCAGTATTGCAGAGAAACGTGAGCTGTCCATGTACGAAGACAACCCTACCCCGCGCTGCGGCAGCTTATCCACCGCCATTCAGCAAGCACTGCGACCAATGGACGTGGCGCTCAGCGCCGAGGTATCTGCAGCAGACATCAGGCGACGCTTGCTTACACCTCCATGCCCAGTGCACATGTTGCTGAGCTCTCACTCAACTCTTCAAGCAACCGTCAGGTCTCCGCGGCCCTACGTCCTATCCCTTGTTGAGCTGCCAGCGGCATGTCATCCGTGCTAGACCCGATGCCGGTGTACGTTAGGAACAACGCACGCCAAATATTAATGTTTGCAAGCAGATGCAAAAACGTAGAACTGTTTTAAATAGATACGAATGCCGACACACGTCAGCGTCAATATGGACGAACACAGGCGATGTACAAGTCGTGATCCACACGACAAACGTGATATCACTGAACGCATTCTATCCAGGCCGCCATCCGGCGTGCGCAAGGAGCGCTGCCTGGAGCACGGCACTGGTTACAGGCTTGGTCAACAGCGCATTGGCTCCAGCAGCCATGAACCGGTGTTGATCCTCCGCTAGCGCATTACCGGTTAGTGCAACGATTGGGATCGTCACGCCCATCTCCCGCAATGCGGCTGTGGCTTGGTAACCATCTACCGTAAGCAACCATACATACAAGCGCAGCTTGAGATCAAAGATGTGCACCACACTCAAAGCAGTGCATTGTATGTACACATGTCAGCATCATTAGCTTTTGCAATCGCACGTACCTACAAACGGCATGTTGCCGTCCATCAACACAATATCGAAGGCTCCAACTGCTACCGAGCCAGGTGAACTGGCGCCCGCATTCTTGAAAGCATCAATGGCCATGACTCCATTGTCTGCTATGGTGACATCACAGCCCATCTTGCGCAGGGTCATGCTCATTAGCTTGGCAGTCACCTCAAGCAGCCTTTCCCGGAAACTCCCGAAATTCCCGGACTTGGTAGCGATTGATATTGAATTTCCGATCTAAAACGGCTGCCTACCCAAGCGATCACCTGATCGTGAATAGCCATTAAAAACATTTCGTAGCCGGAAATCTTGCATAGACTTGGTCGACTTGCAATGATAGTTATCAGCAAGTAGTAGTGGCTCAGTACACCACTTCGAACGTGAGTGCCTGTCTCGACGATTGGCACCCTATGTCCGCAGATCAGGTACCAGTGCCGCGAGGACGTAAAAGGAAGTTTGCATGTCCTGAGTGTATCAAAGACGACTTTACCAAACCCAGTGCTTTGGAGAAACACTTGCGTGACAAACATGTACCGGAAGCGAAACAAGCTGCGATGCAGGGCTTCGTTTGCGATCTCTGTCCGATAGCGCCTGGTTGCACTAATTTTCCAAGAATCCCCCTTGATTTGTACCCGGCTCATCACGTAGAGCACCTGCGCTCTCGTGGTGTCAGAAGCGATGCTCAAATCGCGATGTATCATCCGGAACTGAGCTCGGTTGATGTGGATGAGGGCAAGCATGACGTGGCACCCATATCAGTGGTATCTGCCGCTGACGCACACAACAGGGAAAGCGAAGTAGATTCCGCGGTGTTGGTCCCGGATGCAGAGGCGGAGTCGAAGGGTACCGGTGCTGGCAGCTCTAGTGCTAGTCTGCCTGGATTTGAGCTGGACATGGAAGATGATGGCAGTCGTTGCGTCAACGTTGATGCTCATGAGGACAACTCGTCTTCGACTCTGTTTCAACGGTGGCACGCACTGTTGCCCAACAGTCGGGACTGCACTGATGGTCGCTCGATGCTCGCCGCCCTGAGAACATTGACTACGCAACAGCAACATCTTTACGAGTTCATTGGTGTTGATTTATTGTTTGGTACTACCGAGGAAGCTTATCAACGGCGACGTAGCACGGCCTTTCTGAACGAACATCGAGATGAGCTACCTCCAACGTTGAAGCAGGCCCGCCAGCATATTTTGGCACCGATGGATCAATGGTTTGCGGTGAGTACACAATGATCAGTGTTTTCGACATATAGCAATGCATTTACATTATATCTTACATATTGTGTCAATTGTGTTTTCGGCGTCACTCGGCTCAAATGCAGTTGCTATCTGCAGGTGCGACACATCCGCCCAGCAGTCGCGTCCGGTCCAAAAGATGAACGGATTCCTTTTCGTTCGTTGAGTGACTGCTTGAAGTACTGGAACATCAATGAATTAACGGCACAGCAGATCCACGATCACTGCCAGTTTGATCGCATAGCGGAGCGTCTGACGCGGTTGGAAGACGACCATAGACATCGCCCGCTCGACGTCGTCCATGGAGAGTGTACAGGCTCGGAGTACCGCCGATTATTCTGGCACGTGTATCGCACGAGATACCTTCGACTGCCGCCGGCGCTGCGCAAACACGGTACAATGATTAAATACAATGTGTCTTTCAGTCACCTGGTTCGCAGTATCTTACATCATGCGTCGTTTTCGCGTCTGTTGTCTTGTGGAACCAGCTCGTTACGTAACGTTCTTGCTCTTCTCCGACGGAGCCAGACTGTACCGGTACAACTCCGACGGCCTGTTTGTCATGGCTGGTACGCTATCCGAGTTTCCTGCTAGGTACGTTCCGGTCGGTTACATCTTTTCTGGATTACTACTGCCTTCGCTAACATCTTTGTGACCAAATAACAAGTTTTACTCATGGTTTTCTTCTCGGCTTATGCACAGTCAACGCTCATCGGGCAGTGATGACACTCTAGCAGTGATTGCGCTCGCTCGCCAGCAGCAGGTCCACGAGTATGGCATGTCCCTTGTGTTAGAGGCAGTGAATCGACAGGACGGCTTCTTGCAATTGAAAGACGGCGCGTGGTATTTTAACGCTGCGCTGCAGGACGACGTGTTGATTTTTGGCGTCTTCGGCTCATACCTCGGGGACCAACCGGAGCGGTTCAAAGTGGGCGCATTCTCGGCCAAGCACACCAAACCGTGCATGTACTGCGAAACTGCACACGACGAGTTCGATAATGTACTTGAGGATAGCAAGAAGATGGTGTTGTCGGATCCGGTGGAGTTCCAAAAGAGAGTTGAAGATGTGCCGGCCACGGTAGATGAAATGGACTTTGTTGAGCAAGTTCTTGCGGAGTCATTAGGAGTGCATTTCCGCAGCGCTATCAACGATTTCCCTTACATTCACCTACCAGCGTAAATGGATTTCAACTTGTTTTTCTACAACCTTGTGGACTAATAGTGTTCTTTCTGTACGATACACAGGCAAATGCGCATCGACTTAATGCACAATGAAGCTGAAGGTATTGGACAACGGCATGCAGACCGCTTGATTCGCCTGTTAGAAAGGAATCATCGTGGGAGAGGAGCTGCACTGTTCTGGCCAGCGTTGAATAAGCGCGTCCAGATGTTTACATTCCCCGACTCCAGTTTTGCGTTTCCGGAGCTTCTAAGTATGGAGCGATTCGCCAAGTATCTATCCGGTCACAAAAAGCTCATATTTTTGGCCATTGGTGATGTGCTGCTATCGCCTTTCTTCGACGGCTCGTTCGACAAGTGTGCTGAACACTGGCAAGCCTGGCGCTTGCGCTCTCGATTCCTACGAGTGCTGCTCAAACGGTCAATCTCCGAACGGTCACTTCGAGACGCTCAACGCTGGGCGGACGAGTGTCACGTTGCTGCCGTTGACCTCTACTCTGCCGAGGACACTGATGATTTCATCGTCTCTAAGCTACACGTGGCTCAGCACTATGCGCATGACGTTCACTGTTTCGGTGCGTGTATCGAAGTACTTGCTGCCTGCCGTAAGACTGTGAATGATGACTATCTAATCTATGATTTGTGGAGTTCGAGTTAATGTCTTCGGTCACTGACTTGATGTCCGTGTGTATCGCTCGCTCGGCAGCGGTACCGCGTGCTTCATGGACGTTTGCTTTTGAAAATCTGATAAGTGTGCTCAAGAAACACCTGAAGAACTCGAACCACAAGGCGGTCGCGGAATCCATGTTCAAAAAGCATTGGGCGCAAAAGATGCTTCATTTAGTGCTGGGTGGCGGGCGGTCGCAACGCGTGTCTGGGTAGGTCCACTTGCTCCGGTTGTTGAAGCCACCAAATATATCGATCTCTGACACTTCGATAATATCTGCTGCACAGGGTCGAAGCAGTGAGTGCTGCCCGCGAGAAGCTGTGTTCCTCCCTAGACCCGCGTGTGTTCGCGTGCTTGCTTGCGCAATCAACAGCTGAGCACCGTCCGCAACTGCAGGGCTCGGTGTGGTCCTACAGCTCGATTCGAACTCACGGACTGAGGTTGCAGGTTGACCGGTTCGCCAGCGTCAAACTGGAAAACGTTGACGATGTTATCATCAACGTTCTATTGCTGTATCGCCATCATCCGGACAACGGCGATATATGGGTGGTTGGGCGCACCTACACTCGCACTGGTCCGGTGGACGATGATTCAGACGTACAATCCCTGGCCTTGACCGAAAACCTTATCTGCGTTCCTGCTGACGCCGTCAAAGCCGGTTGTTGCGTGTTCACGGATGAAGACGGTTCATTGCAGCTCGTTTACGTGACTGATTGAGCCACCGCTGTCATTATTTTGCTGTGATGAATGCCAGCCTCGCAATGCCGTGTGAGCACCGGAGGCACAACGCGTAATTTCGTTCCCTGAGTAGAACGTTGGAAAGCTGTCGTACGAGCAATTCACGTGCAACTGAGCGCGACGAGCGTTCGAGAAAGGCTTCCTCAAAAATTCCCGCTTTTTTCCCGTTCGACCAGATCGTGCATGGAGCATTACATACACATCTTCCATATAATGCTAATTCAGCCCGTTTCGTGCTCCATTGGTTTTGTGCGATACACGCATCGTCGAATTATTCGTCAAGTGTTTCGCTACTCTTAGTACATCTGCCCGCAAACATGTCATCTACTGGTGTACCGCGCTCGGGGAACAAACGTATGCGGCCTTTCTTTTTGCGTGTCGCTGAGCATCCCCGACTCTGTTACCGATCATATCATCCATTTGACACTGCCAAACATTTCTCTGTCGTTCAGGCTCTAGATCTGATTCCGAAGAGGACCGCGATGCGGCGCCGGGTTCCACAGACTCCACCGTCATCATCTCTTCGACCAAGTATGGCTGGCATCTGGATTACACTTGTGCATTCTTTGGCATTCAACGACACTTATGCGCGGACTGTACCTAACTGGTTCAGAACTGTATCCCTTCAAGACGAACTAAGAGAACTGCGATCTGAGTTACAATTGCTCAAGCAACGCGTCATCAGAGCCCCGTCTGCCACAGCTGGACCGTCCATCAAGCGAAAGCTCATTACTGTGCTCAACGAAGCTGACGTCAACTCGATCCAGAAGACTTCAGCTGCATTCTTGCATGCCAGAAGCACGACTGCATCTACCATCGCAGCCGTTGAAAAAATCAAGGTCAGCATGCCTGGGCGAATCCTCGCCTGGAAGAGAGCCATGGCGGTAAGCATCGAACTGCGTTCTTTGAGAAGATCCTTGTTGACGTGATGTCTGCTGTCTCTAGTTAAATTCTGATGGCGAATTCGAACGGCAGCTCGATCAGTATGTGTTTAATCACATCAAGCGTGCGAAGTCGGGAACTGGTACGTCCGCCCGCGATACTTCTTACGGCTCTGGTACCATGTCTGGTTTCAACGTGTCTCATATGGAAATGCAGCAAAGAAGCCAAAGCTGGGGTTGGTGGACGCTGCTGCCGCAAGCCTAGATGCAGTTACGACCTCGGTGCCGGCGGGCATCGCGATGCCGCCTACTCATCCTGAAAGCTTACCCCCTGTGGCAACGGCTGTCCCGGCAGTGCCGTCAATGCCATCTGCAGTGCAGCCGCCTACTCGTACTGAAAGCTTACCCGCTGTGGCAACGGCTGTCCCGGCAGTGCCGTCAATGCCATCTGCAGTGCCGCCGCCCTTATCTGATACACCGACAGCTTTTGGAGCGCCGATTTCGTTACATCGCACGACAGTTTCTGGCGCGTCCGCTTCACCACTTCCTGAGTCGTCACCAAAAGTTGTCATATCTTTGGATGCCCGCGGAGGCGGACGCCCGGCCCGCAGAGCGTCGCAAGGAGTACCCCAAGCCGTGTCAATGGTATTAACGGGCGGACGCGAAGTAGCTACTTCACGACCATCGACTGGCAAAGACCTCAGCGCTTCGGTGCAAACTGGCGGCCACCAAACGAATGCTAATGAACGAGGTGTGTTTGATTGGCAGTTCCACGTGATCGACGATTTTCATTTTATTTATATTTTACCTTGGTGAACAGACCAGGATACCGATGAAGGGCCGTCTCACGCTGGGCAAAAGGCAGTGCATTTGGGCGATGAAAAGGTTCAGCTTGACCGTGCGATGTATGACCATGCGCTTGCATTAGCCTCGAAGACAAAGAAGGCGCAAGTGCCACAGGTGTTTCCAAAAGTTTTAGCGCATTTCATTTCGTTTTCTGCTGCTGCTCAAGTGAAACTGTTACGTTATACACAGATAGTCAAAGCGTTCCCTGTTCTGCCGAAAGCCGGGGCTACGCGAGTATTTCTACAAAGTGCTAGTTCGATGTTCGCGATAAGACTCAAACACGATTTGACGTCCACCGCTGGAGTGGCCGAGGTGTCCCACGTTAGCTCCGTCTTTATCGCCTTCTGCACCAAGTACGAGATCTTCAATGTGGCGTTATCGGAGCTAGCAGAGCTGCTGGTCGACATGTACCAACTGTTAGTTATCAGTCACATCGTGGCGATGCCTCGTGGTGAGGTCAAGAAGTACCTCGCGTGCATGATTGCCGGCCACGCGAAAGCGACACGCATATCCGAGTTGACCGCAGGCAATCTTCGTGATAACTTGGCGATGGCCATATGCGCCATTCCAGCAACTGGTGGCGCGATGATCGAAGTCGCAATTAACCTCATGATCGACAAGATGGGCTTCTCCGACCCGGTGCGGACTGACAAATTGGGTGGCGCTCTATTGAAACTGATGGACGTCAGTAGCAAGATCAAGAAAGGTGCTGCATTTCTGTCTTTCCCTTCGTGTCATTCTTGAGCCCAGACTGGTGCTTTCATCGATTCCTTATTCGTTCACACTCTGCTTTGCCCTCTGCAGAGAATATGGTGGCTGATGCGATCAATATCGTCGTAGCTATGATGGCTGCTGATCTAGTCTTCGACTCTCACTATCCACTGCAAACTGAACGGCAAGGCGACGCTCCTGCCAAGCTTCTAAAGGCCGCGCACGCTGTCTTGCCGTATTTGTTTCGCCGCATCAACGGCCACACCCTTGGTGATTTCGAGTCTAAGTTGGAGGGGTTTCTCTGGCCGGACAACGAAAGCGACTTCTTGAAGTTGATCAACGCTTGCCCATCAGTACTTCAGGGTCCACTCCTGAGTACGTTTCAGTTTCAAGCTGCATTGTGATTATCGTGAATTGACTCACGATGTACTGTACGTGGCGCCACAGACTTTACAGACGTCGACAGAAGCTCATCAAGTTCATCAGCTGTAAGCGCGCTATGAAGATTTTTCGATATACTTCACGCTTACAAGTTGATGGCTTTGCTCGTTGTTTCAGATCGAGTGATCGTTAGGTTCGGGGCAGCAACCATGCACGGAACGTCGCTGCGTTCGGCAAATCAAGTCAGTCTGTCGTCTTGTGACGTTATCGTGCATGTGCCGCTCCTCCGTCTGACTACTTCCTTTATCACGCAGCCGCTTGGATCCGAGGCTCAATCACGTGTGTCCTTCCGACAGTGGCAAGCCAGGGCGATCCTGTGATCGGCAAGTTTTGCTGGACTCTGATTCAATACTCCGACGCCGATCAGTCGCGGCTGAGCTCGGAATAGCATCATTTAAGTTAAGAGCCATGTATATACGCATCAAGTTCAATTTGTTATCGAAAAGCCGGTAGGACCGCAATAATATAGCTAGGTCAGACCAGCCACGAATTCTCGCGAAATACCCGGAATTTCCCAAGTATTTCCCCGCAAAATCAAGGAATTGCCCGCGCTAGGGTCGAATTCCTCAAAATTCCGCTGTATCCACAGGCCGGAGCGTTTTCCGGATTTTTCCGTGGTTTTCCGGGAAAGGCTGCCAGCGGTGAGTGGCTCCGTGATCCTCCGCCAGCAGCACGCGCAGCTTGGGTCGAGTCGGGGCTGGAGATGGAGATTGTGATGGTACCAGTGTTGGGGAGCTGGCAGTAGAAGAAGCAGGACCGGGCGATCCAGCACGTACTGCTGTTACTGCTGCTGCTGCTGCGGCTGCTGATGCTTGCATCATGCCGAGCATAGGCTGATCATTGACCGCAATGCTCAATCGCTGCGGATTCGTCTTCTCTGCCGGGTCCTTCGACTCGATGAGTGTTGACAGCACACTGTTGCACCCTGGGGCAGGTGACTCGGTTACTTGGAGCACTGATGACGTCGCTGACACTGACACTTGACTGTCGTCCATCACCACATCGTGAACGTCCACCGGTTTGGTATCATCAAACGCGACAGAAGTCATCAGTGGCGCGTGCGGAGAGGAATCTCGCCTGGACAGCGCACTGACGTGCATGGAGCCCCGTGGTGACGCCCCCCTAGACGGTGGTTGCAGATAGTGTCCCATGGAGAGCTGAGTGCCGCGGCTGGCACGGTGCGTAGGACTGATGTCCGCATTCGAAAATGAGACCGCAGACATCCTGCTGGTGTCCGCAGACGAGTTGCTAGCCAGTGATCGCACGGATGCTCGGGGACTCACCCGTTGCAGGTCTAGTGCCACCTGCTTGCGCGCCCGACGAGGAGACAGCCACAGTGCAGGAGAGGCGCGCTGGCGGTGGTCCACGCTTGATGACCCACCGGGGCTCTCATCGTCCGGAGCTGGACGTGCTGTCGCGGGAGCTCTGGAGTATCGAGTGCGGGACATGCGGTGCGGCGCTGATACGGGAGGCACGTCACGTGCCGCGAATGGGCCTGAGTACAGCTCGAGCTGAATCATGGCGAAGGACGAGCCGTCATCACGCTTGCGTGGTAACCTAGCAGGCTGTGCGGCAGATGGTGCACACACGCTCTGGGCTGTTGAAATTTGCGACACGGAGTCTGGCTGCCATTGAGCAAGCATCTCTGTCTGTACCGTACTGAAGCGGGGCGATACAGTGCTCCACTCGTTGGAACGATCAGCCAAGATGCCACTAGCAGCAGCAGAGCTGCAGCTACCTTGATCACCACTCACAGCGGTAGGTACGTCAGTCACCACGTGCGAATACGTGTGAAACAGCACGCGCCGGGGTCGATCAGCGTCGAACGCCTGCTTACTCTCATCCGTTGATGTCTCACGCAAGGCACAGTCTGTGGCCGCCTGACTAGGCTCGGTGCCCAGCTCCGAGCTCAGTCCATCCGACGACGATGAGGTCGAATCGGAATGTGTCACGTGATTTTTGCTGGGCATTGTCCTCGCAGCACTCGCAGCTCGAATCACAATCGGTCTCCGTGCAACGCTTGTCTTGGTGCTGTCTACACAACCAATAGGGGCGCGCGGCGCAGGAACCGGTGGCACTTGTGAGATGACCGGATCCTCGACCTCGCGATAGGCGTCCGCCCCATGGACAATTACATCACTCGCAACGGTGAAGAAGAACTCGCTGCCTTGACTGAGTTTGGAGGAGCAGCCGATGGTACCCTCATGTAACTCAACCAATTTCTTAGCGATGGATAAACCGAGCCCTGTGCCTTTACCATTTTGCAGCTTGCCCGCCGAGAACTATGCGTAGACAAGAATCAAACGAGCGTGTGCACAAGGCGTCTGAAGTAACATCATTCAGCATGCTTTACCTGAGTGTACGGAGTAAACAGTTTGGCGCGTTGGGCCTCGGTCATTCCGACTCCATTGTCCTTGATGACAACTTTCATTTCCACGCGGTGATTGTGCATCTCTGTGCATCGATCAGGCAAGGGTAGCAGAAGGTACAGTTAGTACAGCTTGTAACAGACTATATGAAATAGTGCGCGTGTGGAGAAACCAACCAGTAAATGTTAGTTCAACTTGAATGTGACCACCATCCGCAGTGAATTTCATGGCTGAATTATGGAGTACACGAGCGTGAGTGCACTGCAGTAGACCATTCGGTTCAGTCGATCAGCACTGCAAAACAACCTCCTTACCGTTGGACAAAAAGTTGCTCAGTACTTGACGCAAACGGTAATAGTCTGCCGTCAGAGAGCGTACATGTTGAGAACACGTGATGGTGCAGGCCGGATATGGGCACATTGATCGTACCTCCAATCAACATCGCTTTCGACTTGCATTCTGCCTCCGCTCCCATTGGAGGGCTGATTGCACGAACAACATCGTTTACTGCCAGCTCGTCGTACACACCAGGTCCTTGTTGCACATCCACTGAGGTTGCAGCTCGTGCATTGACGCAAGCCTCCGCGTACAAGCCCACAAACGCATCGAGTGACTGTGCCTTCACACTAACGGTCTGCCTGCGACTCTGAAAGCTCGCCTTGAAGGACTCAACCGCGTTTTGCACCAGCTGCTCAGGGGAGAAGGGCACCAGCTCCAACACGAAGCGACCTTCTTCCATCTTCTGCAGCGATAGCACATCGTTCAAGATACGCGATACGATGCTGCATTGCTCTTGCAGCAGATGAATCAATCCAGGCACGGGCGACGACGCTTCCTTGAACACCATGCCTTTCAATTCATCCGCGAGGGATTCCGCGCCTGGTGTTGCAAAACACACGCACAACCCAGCAACATAAGGTTTATGAACAGATGCACGCTACAGCTGCCGAATGTTGAAACGTTCACTTACATAGCACAACCGAGTTGAAGGGTACGCGCACTTCATGGAATATGTAGCGAATGAAGTGGCGCTTGGCCTCGTTGGCTCGTTCTACTTCATCTTGATACGAGCAGATCGACTTGAGCATACTGCCAAATGTATGGCGCATGAGCGCTGGCTCAAACAGCTGGCATTCCAAATAACTGCAGCCCACATCTCTGCGTGGCGACTTTGCAAATGAATTACCGCCGGAAAGCGCAAGCAGTTCATCCGGCGACCCTGCTGCTGACGCGGCAGTCTGATTGGCAGCAGCCGACTGAAGATCCAGCCACCCGGATGATACCTGTGCCGACGCTGATGCCGTTGCTGGTAGAGGATGCGCTTGTTGTGATTCAACCACTACAGTCAGACCAAGTTCGCCATCATGGCTGAGTTGCTGGGAACTTGAGGCACGAGACTCTTTGCAGTCGTTCTGGCTGCTGGTAGTTTGTCGAGGCAAAGTTGAGTCCAATTTATGCACCTGCTGCCGCCTGAGGAAGCAACACGTGGCCCACCGGCTTCTACTGCTTGAATAACCCGTGTTCACGTAATGCTCCCACTGCTTTGCCACCACTCGCAAGCTTTTGGAGCTCATCCCATGCGCGCCTTGCTTATCGTCGCCACCGGCGCGCTCGGTTGTCTTGGATGGGTTCGTAGAATCTACCGTTCCAGAAGCCTGCTGCAGCGCCCTCATGAATCCCATTAGTGCATCGACCCCTCGCCACACGAAGTGCAGCAGTACCAGCGTGGATACTAACGCACTGAGCAGTACCAGACCCGTGGAGAAGAAGGCGTCTCGCAGCAGCACGCCAGCACCGTCATCAAAGTCCGCCTTGTCAAAGCAAGTGACCACAAAGCCTCCAAAGCCGGGAGTGGTCAGCGTTCCCATGCGACATAGGTAATGTCGACCATCGATGTCTGCGCTGACAGTGATGGCCGCAGGATCTGAACGCGCCAAATCGTCTGCAGGCACAACGTTGGCTGTGGCTGAGATGAAGTTGTATCGGTATAGCAGCGGCAGCAGTGCTTGCAAAAATGCACTGGAAATAGTGGAAGAGCTGTTCTGCAGATAGTAAGTGAAGTTATCCAGGCTCACCACTAACGGCTGTAGTTCAGCCACGTTTGAGGCCAAGACGCGTCCATTACTGCCAGCCAGGAGTGTCAAGGCTTGTTGACCCGCTGGTATAGATGCGATCGCCTCTGCCAGCTTGCGCGCAGGCAGCTGCGCCAGACACGCACCTCCGGCCTGCAGCTGGCCCGGTATGGCTACACCCACAGCCACGCCCAGCAGCAGCTGTTTGTCCCTGGTAATGAACGGTGGAGTCCAGATGAAGTTCGATACATCAGGGGGGCTCGAGTATGCGCGCACGGCCTCTGTGTACCAGGAGCGCTGAGTCGGTAGGAGATACGGGATGTTTACGACCTCTGTCAACAGGCCCTGTTGAAGCATGCTTCTGAAGGTGGTGTTGGGCGTCATAATCTCAAATGTCGACCTGTTCTGAGGCATGAATGTGAATATCCCGTTGGTCGATCGCCTGGAAGACGTCGGTGAGTTGGAAATCAGCATGAATATGCGAGATTGAACTTCGGTTGGAGAGAACACCAAGGAGTTGTTGCCGATCGCGCAAGCTAACGACACTCCGAACGGCAGCTTCCAGGCCAAGTTGTGGCTCATAGTTCGCACGCCGTAGTACCAGAACCACGGAATATCTAACACAGAGTCTGCCTGGAGGATGGCGGGCGCTACTGGTTCAATCCAGTCATGCAGGTCTTGCGCGGCTTGCAGCAACGGCTTGAGGGACCCATCGACGGCAACGCGCACCCGCTCAAAACGCTCTGTGGAAACCACTTCAGACAACTGCGATGTGACGTCGACCGCATTCCGATAGCCCAGATAACCAACCACGCTAGCGCAGATCGTGATGTGAACCATGGCCAGCAACACAAAAAGGGTGCGGATGCTCCAGCAAGCGGCCAGCGCTTTCCACATCCGTGGTGAGCGCGCACACATCGAATGTATGGCCGCTAAGCTGCTGAACTGCTGAAGCAGACACAGTGAACAGGTTCGCGTCTCGGGTTCATACGACCACGAAACGATTTCCTACGCAAAGGTTTTGTATGCGATTTTCCGATGCATCGCACGGGAACAGACTTTAAGAAACACAGCGGGGATGGGTTCCCAGTCATGCCGGGCGACTTAATGCTGCTGTAACAAGTGCAGCTTTGGTCCCCAGACCATTCGACCACCATGCTTTTTTGTTGCAAGGTTTGTTTCCGTCGAGCCTGGCTCGAACACGGCACATTACTTACTGGGAAGCGCTTCTCGCATGTTGAGCGTCGGTTGATTGAGAACTAGGTGATCAGATGGCCACGATACTTCTGCTTGGCAGATTAGTTGGTTCAAAAACAGGAAGCGACCGCCATCATTTGCCACAAACCCTGAGAAAGCTCAGATCGTGGTTCGCGACAGGTGTGCAGCTGATAATAGTCCAAAACGATGCACGTGGACCACTAAGAAATGCAAGCTTCTTCGTCAGATATGTCGGATCACCTGCCGAGTAAGTCGAATGATGCTGGTGCTCATGGCATTGTCTTTCAAGTTTCACCTGTCCATTGTTGGGCTCGTTTTGCAGAGCGTACTTCAGCCCCACCGAAAGCTGCAGGCTCCCAGGCTCAGAACAGAAGCGCTCATCTGTCACAATATCTATATGAGGAGGAGCGGTCGATTCCTGTAGATGCCAAGTCACTCGCTGCGTCAGCCGGAACCCCACCAGGGCCATCTGCTGTAGTCGGTCGTGCTGCTGGGATGGCGCAGAAGGGAAAAGCGAAAGATGAAGGGGTGGCACAATTAGTAGGCTACTCGTCTGCAAGTGAGCAAGCAGACAACGATACCGTAAGTCTGCTCACAACAACTTCACTGCACTCCTCTGCACTTACACCCTACTTTCAAACAGAACGTCGAGTCTGCGGTAGATGACGGATTGGAGCATACTGTGCCGGTCTCACTTCCTACCTTGGCATCGCCGGACCGTCCCGCAACTGCTAAATCATTCTCGGTAGGCTCTCTACTCATGCAAATATGTGTTGGTATCCATTGACCTGTGCTGTCGCGTCGACAGCTCCGTCAACGGTTCTCGGATTCCGAAGAGGCTGATCACGTTGACAAACTGGTGGAGCGAGAGATAGCAATGGAGGAGGCTCGTACTGCCAACGGATCAGCAGCTACCGCTGCAGGCACAGCTCGCGAGCCACAGCAGCAGCAGAGGCGACAGCGCCCGGAGGTTGCTTCGCCCAGCAGAGGTGTCAAGCTCAGCGCATCTCAGTCCGATCAGATCGAGCTGGACTCACTATCAGATACCCCTTATGCCAGCCCTAGTCGCGCTGCAAACGCTCGTGTGGACAATCGTAGACCGCCGAGCGCGCGATCGCCGCCGAGTGGGGCTCCACGCACTGATCAGGCACCGCGTAGCATACTGCGGCCACAGCGAGTGCAGTCTCCGTTACGGAGAC
>ENA-ORBV01010197-ORBV01010197.1-microbial-mat-metagenome-genome-assembly--contig:-NODE-10197-length-15127-cov-8.491296_pt1 | contig 15127 bp, 12 predicted proteins | sample MGYA00237777_ERZ505514 | MGnify/ENA primary metagenome ERZ505514 (study PRJEB26160, sample SAMN06269048) | microbial mat metagenome | isolation source: Oligotrophic lake microbial mat | place... | reverse complement strand
CGCCAGCGTGCTGGATCTCAAAACCCACTACCGTGGGCTTACCTATGCGGAAGAAGTGATAAAACTCCTTCCGGAAAAGCCAGAGCCGGGTTTATTGCGACGGCTCCTGGCGCAGGTCACGGGACTTGGGCGTATCCATCCGCTCCCCGTGGACTCGCTCACTGGATAATTGGCGAAGGTATTGTAATGCATGTCGCATTTTTAATCGTCGCCCATGTGCCGTACCTGCGGCGGGCCGGGCGCAGCCCAGCCGGCGAGGAGGCGCTGCACACTCTGGTGGCACAGGGGCTCATCCCCCTGATCGAGCTGCTGGGCGATCTGCACAGCGCGGGGCTGGGGCCGCGCGTGGCCCTGGCGTGCTCGCCGCTGCTTACCGAGCAGCTTGCCGACCCCGTGGTGCAGAAGCATTTTGTGCTCTGGATGGACGATCAGCTGGAGCGGCGTCGGGCAGATCTTCAGGCGGCCGACGAGGCAGGCGATCCGCACCGCAGCTATCTGGCACGCTTCTACATGGAGTGGGGGCGGCAGCGGCTTAGCACCTTTGGCGAGCGCTATGATCGCAACCTGCCCAAGAAGCTCCGTGAGCTTGCCATGGCCCACGTGATCGAGCCCGTGGCGGGTGCGGCCAGCTACGCCTACCTGCCGCTCCTGGGCCGCGAGGAGTCGGTGCGGGCACAGATCGAGCATGGCGTGCTGCACACCACGCGCCACCTGGGCCGCCCCGAGGGCCTCTGGCTGCCCGGCTGCGGCTGGCGCGCAGGCCTGGAGACGGTGGCCTCCGAGGTGGGCTTGCGCTACGTGGTGGCCGATCCGAGCGGCCTGCCGGCGGGCGTGGCGCCGCGCCCGCTCTGGCTGCTGCCCCGCCAGCTCGCCGTTGTATTTCCCGACGAGGCCATCGCCCGCCACGTCTGGTCTGCCGAGCTTGGCTACCCCGGCGACCCGCTCTACCGCGACCCCAACGACCCGCAGGGCTACCGCAACCTCGGGGGCGGCCCCTACGACCCGTACTATGCCCTGCGCCGCGCCCAAGACCACGCCAATCATTTTGCGGCGGCCCTGGTGGCCGAGGCGGCGCGGCGCTCGCCCGACGACCTGCTGATCGTGCCCCTGGACGCGGGCCAGCTCGGCCCGCGCTGGGTGGAGGGCACCACCTGGCTCCAGGCCGTGCTTACACACTGCGCCACCCACGGCGCCCTGAAGCTTACAGCGCCCGGCGAGTACCTGCGGCAGCAGCGCCCGCGCGCACAAGCTGTCCTGGCAGAGAGCTCGTGGAGCCTCGGCGGCCACCTCGCCTGGCAAGGCGTGGGCGCAGAGGAGTATTGGCAGCTAACGCGCGCAGCCGAGAACCTGATGGTAGAGCTGGCTACAGCCTTTCCCAGCACCGAGGCGGAGCAGGAGCGGGTGCTGAACCAGGCCGCGCGCGAGCTGCTGCTGGCTCAGACAAGCGACTGGCCGGCGCTCCTGAGCGCTGGGATCGAGCAGGACGCAGGGGCGCCACGCTGGCGCACCTACCTTATGCGCTTCGAGCAGCTGGCCGCTATGGCTCGCCAAGAACAGCTAAACCACGGCGACCGCTTCCTCTTGGAGCAGTTAGAGGAGCTTGACGGGCCGTTCCCTACCTTGAACTATCGGGTGTTTGGGACGTGATGTGATGACCAGGTGACTAGGTGACTAGGTGACCGGGTGACCGGGTGACCGGGTGACATGTCGTGCTGCCGATAGGTGTCACCTGGTCACCCGGTCAGCGCAAGCGAAGCAAGCGCTTGTTACCCGGTCAGCGCAAGCGAAGCAAGCGCTTGTTACCTGGTCAAAACAACGTGCTCGCCAGCTTACGCCGGGCGGCAGGCACAAGCGGGTGCTCGTCGCCGAGGGCGGCGAAGAGGGCGAGCAGCGCCTTGCGCGCACCATCGTTGCGAAAGCTGCGGTCGCGGGCGACGATGGCGAGCAGCGCCTCGAAGGCCTGGCCGTAGTCGCGTTCGGCGGCCGCGCTGCCCGCAAGGCGGTAGCGGGCGTCGAGCTCGCCGTCGGGTGGGCCAGCGCCAAGCGCCACGAAGTCGGCGAGGGGGAGCGCGGCCTGGGCGCGAGCGTACAGCGGGGAGCTGGCAGGCAGCTCTTTGAGCGTGGCGACGCCCTCGGGGCTGCCCTGGAGCAGCAGCAGGCGGCCAAGGGCGAACAGCGCGTCGGCGTTGGTGGGCTCCTCGCCCAGCAGCAGGCGGTAACGCGCCATCGCGCCCTCGGCATCGCTCGCCTCTAGCTCGCGTGCGGCCTCCAGCAGCGAGCCGCCTGGCTCGGGGACGAAGCGCTTGAGCCAGGCGCGGATCTGCGACTCGGGAAGGGCGCCCACAAACTGGTCGACTAGCTTGCCCTGGCGAACAGCCATCACGGCGGGGATGCTCTGGACGCGAAACGCCTGCTGCAGGCGCGGGTTCTCGTCGACATTGACCTTAGCAAGCATCCAGGCGCCCTTTGCCTCGACGGCCAGGCGCTCCAGCGTGGGGCCGAGCGTGCGGCAGGGACCGCACCAGGGCGCCCAGAAATCGATCACGATCGGCAGCTGCTGCGAGCGCGCAAGCACCTCCTGCTCGAAGCCGCGCTCGTTCACCTCGATCACGGCGCTGCTTGCGTGCACGGTGGATGGCACCCCATTCGGCTGCTTTGTTCCGCCCAGCATTGCCTTCCCTTTCACGAGCATCGATACCCTCCCCCAGTATACCAAACTTTCCGCTTGCCTGGCGGCTGAAACCGCGGCGGCATGGCCTGCGGCCGCGCGTCGGCGCAGGCCGACGCGTCCGGACCCGCCCGCGCAGGTGGGCGTTGCCCAACCGTAGCTGCAGCTTCAGCCGCCAGGCAAAGGGAACGCCACCGCGTCGCCCGAAAACCATGCGCCGCTGCCAGATCGGGGCGCCAATCCACCTTGACGCACCCCTGCCGATAGGCTACAATCTGGCGCCAGAACGCACTGAAGGGACGCGTGATGCCCCACTTCCTCGTGACGGTCGCCCCCCGCGATCCTGCTGCCCACGGCGAGATCGTCCACACTCTGTATCTGCTCTCCGGCCCCGCCCTGGCCGCCCCCGCCGTCGCCCGGCTCGTCGCAGCGCTGCTCCACGATCCGGTGGTCCAGATTGCCACGTGGCATAACCTCGCCCCAGAGGCCCTTGCCGCAGAGGAGCTGCCTGCCGAAGCCAGCGTGCTCGAGATCGCCTACCGCCCAGGCGTCACCGATGCCAGCGGCGAGATGGTAGTGCTAGGCGCCCGCCGCCTCGGCATAAACGAGCTGGACCAGGCCCGCACCCTGCGCCGCTACATGCTCTCGCCCAGCGCCGATCCCGCTGCCCGCGCCGCCCAGCTGTCTATCGAGCTGGTGCAGACCAGCCTCAGCTACCGTGGCGGTGCCAGCCTCGTCGAGCGCCTGGCCTTCTACAGCGCCCTGCTCGCCGCGCCCCCCGAGACGAGCGCCCGCGTCGCCCAGATCCCGCTGCGCGCCGCCGACGCCGCCGAACTCCTGCGCATCAGCCGCGTCGGCGTGCTCGCCCTCGATCTCGCCGAGATGCGCGCCATCCAGGCCTACTTCGCCGCCCAGAGCCGTGACCCCAGCGACGGCGAGCTGGAGACGCTCGCCCAGACCTGGAGCGAGCACTGTAGCCATAAGACGTTTAAGGCGAGGGTGCGCTATCGGAACGTAGAACGTAGAGCGCAGAACGTAGAACGGCCCGACGCCAAGCTATACGCCATGCTCACGCTGCTGGAGCAAGGCGAGGTGGAGATTGATAGTCTGATCAAGACCTTCCTGATGGCGGCAACCCAAAAGGTGCTGGAGCAGCACTCAGCACTCAGCACTCAGCACTCAGCACTTCAAGCTGAGTGGGTGCGCTCCGCCTTCGTCGACAACGCCGGTATCATCGCGTTCGCCGAGGCCCACGAGGTCTCGATCAAGGTGGAGACGCACAATCACCCCAGCGCCCTGGAGCCCTTCGGCGGCGCCAACACCGGCGTCGGCGGCGTGATCCGCGACGTGCTGGGCGTGAGCGCCGAGCCGATCGCCAACACCGACGTGCTCTGCTTTGGCCCGCCCGCAACGCCGCTCGCTGCGCTGAGCCCAGGTGTGCTGCACCCGGCCCGCGTGGCGGCCGGTGTGGTGGCTGGCGTGCGCGACTACGGCAACAAGCTTGGCATCCCCACCGTGAACGGCGCCGTGCTCTTTGATGAGGGCTACATCGCCAACCCGCTCGTCTACTGCGGCACCGTCGGCATCGCCCCGCGCGGCGCCCACCCGCGCAATGTGCGCCCCGGCGACGCCGTGGTAGTGCTTGGCGGGCGCACCGGCCGCGACGGCATCCACGGCGCCACCTTCAGCTCGATCGAGCTCACCCACGACACCGCCACCAACGTGGGCAGCGCCGTGCAGATCGGCGACCCGATCACCGAGAAGCAGCTGCTCGATGTGCTGCTCCAGGCCCGCGACCAGCGCCTCTACTCTGCCATCACGGACTGCGGCGCCGGTGGCCTCTCGTCTGCCGTGGGCGAGATGGGCGCGGAGTGCGGCGCCAGCGTGGAGCTTGAGCGCGTGCCCCGCAAGTACGCCGGCCTTCAGCCCTGGGAGGTCTGGCTCTCCGAGGCCCAGGAGCGCATGGTGCTCGCGGTGCCACCGGCCAACCTCGCTGCCTTGCTTGCGCTCTGCGCCGCCGAGGACGTGGAGGCCACCGCGATCGGCCATTTTACGGACGACGGCCAGCTGCGCGTAATCCACGCAGGCCAGCCGGTGGTCCAGCTTAGCATGGCCTTCCTCCACGACGGCAGGCCGCAGCGGGTTTTGGAGGCGGTGTGGGAGGGCGATGACCAGATGACACGGTGGCAGGGTGACAAGGTGACACCTGACGGCGCGAGCGACGACCACGCAGGCAGAAGCTCGCCCCCTCACCCTGTCACCCTGTCACCGTCGGTCACCCTGTCACCTAGTCACCTGGTCATGCTGCTCCTCGCCCACCCCAACATCGCCTCGAAGGAGCGCATCATCCGCACCTACGACCACGAGGTGCGCGGGGCCACTGTGGTGAAGCCGCTGGTGGGCGCCAGGATGGACGGCCCAGGCGACGCCGCCGTGCTGCAGCCGCTCGACACCAGCCTGGAGGGCCTCGCCCTGGGCTGCGGTATCAACCCGCGCTACGGCAGAATCGACCCGTACTGGATGGCGCTCGCTGTGGTGGATGAGGCGCTGCGCAATGTGGTGGCTGTGGGCGGCGACCCGCGCCGCACTGTCATTCTGGATAACTTCTGCTGGGGCGACCCGCGCCAGCCTGATCGCATGGCTGGCCTTGTGCGCGCCGCCGCCGGCTGCTACGACGCCGCCGTGGCCTTTGGCACGCCGTTTGTCTCCGGCAAGGACAGTCTGAACAACGAGTATCGCGACGCCCAGGGCGCCCGCGTGGCCATCCCCCCCACGCTGCTGATCACCGCCCTGGCCCACGTGCCTGATGTGCGCCGCTCCGTCACGATGGATCTCAAGGCGGCGGGCAGCCATGTCTACCTGATCGGCGCCACGCGCCCCGAGTTTGCGGGCAGCCACCTCGCGGCCGTAAGCCCTGAGCTCGCAGCGTTCTGCGCGGCGAGTGCCGTACCGCAGGTGGAGCTTGATACGGCCCGGCGCAGCTTCGCCGCTCTGCACGGCGCGATCACACAGGGCCTGGTGCGCGCCTGCCACGACCTGAGCGAGGGCGGCCTTGGCGTGGCCGCCGCCGAGATGGTGATCGCCGGCGAGCTTGGTATGCGCTTGGATCTGGCCGCCGCCGACATGGCCGACGAACCCTTGCTGCTCTTCAGCGAGACGCCGAGCCGCTTTCTGGTGGAGGTGCGCCCCGCCGACGCCGCAGCGTTTGAGGCGGCCATGGCTGGCGTGCCACTTGCCCACGTTGGTGTGACCACCGCAGAGACCGTGCTGGCGCTGCACAGCGGCCCCGCACAGCTTGGAAGCTTGCCTATCGCCAGCCTGCGCGCCAGCTGGCAGTCGGGCCTTGATGGGATCGATCTATGAGCAACGAGCCAGCCCTGGACGCAGAGGGCTTTGCCGGGGTGATCGCGCAGCGCATCCTGGCCCAAGGCGACATTGAGGTTCGCGGCCGCGAGGGCCTAACGCTCACGCTGCACGTCGGGCAGAGCGACCTCGCTGTGGCGCTCGACAACTTCTACCGCGTCTACCGTCAGCACCCCGATCAGCTGGACGCCGTGGCCGACACGCTGCTCAAATCGCTGCGCGGCTACGATACTGCCCGCACCATCACCAGCTTCGAGCCGCTGCGCGAGCGGGTCTTCCCTATGCTCAAGCCGATCACACTGCTGGCCTCGGTGCGCGAGCGCAAGCTGCCCATGCTGGTGTACCGGCCCTTCCTGGCCGACCTGATTATCGCCTACGTGATCGACGAGCCAAGCAGCGTGGCCTACATTAACGAGCAGCACCTGGAGCGCTGGGAGCTGCCCGAGCACGAGCTGCACGCTCAGGCCATGGCGAACCTGCACCGCCGTACCGACGAGCGCGCCAACTTCACCGTGGTGGGCGAGGGCGCCCAGCGCCTGATCATCTTCAACTCGCTGGACGGCTACGACGCCACGCGCCTGCTGATGCCCGCCCTGCTGGAGCGCTGGCGGCCGGAGCTTGGCGGCCGCATGGTGATCGGGGTGCCCAGCCGCGATTTCCTCATCCTCTTCGGCGATGGCGACCGCCAGATCCTCGCCACTGTCGCCCAGCAGATCCAGATCGACGCCGCCAACCGCGAGCACGGCCTAAGCGACCAGCTCTTCACGCTGATCGACGGCCAGGTGCGCGAGTACGAGTGGGATTAGCGCCTATGAATGCAAAATGCAAAATGCAAAATGGCGCGCCAGAGAGCGGCCCGCGCGGCTGTTTGCATTTTCAATTTTGCATTTTGCATTAAACTATGCAGTTTGCCACCATTGTGCTCCTGATCATGTGCTACGGCCTGGCGATCTACCTGGGCTGGCTTCAGCGCACCCCACTCTACCTCTTCACCATCGTCGCCGGCCACATTGGCGCCCTCACCTCGCCGCTCTGGCGCGTGCTCTACGGCGTGCGCTACAGCCTCGACCTCGGCACCGTGCAGACGCTGCTTGGCCAGCCTATCCCGCTACCAGTGCTGACCGGCGCCGGCTGGTTCTACCCATTGCCCGCCCTGATCGTCTTCTATCTCTATAGCACGCGCTGGTGGTTCCCCGGTAGCGTTACGGGTGCGCTCACCTACCTGGTCTTCCTGCTCTACCACCTGCTGATCGAGACGCTCGGGCTGCGCGCGCAGGCATGGGCCTACAGCGGCGAGGCTCTGCCGCTCGGCGTCAGCGCGCCGCTGCTGGCCGCGCTGATGGGGAGCCTGGTCTCCTACGGGCTGCTCTACGTGCTGCTCTCCGCTCACCGCAGCACCTGGCCGAACATGCTGCTCGCCGTGCTGCCCGCGCCCCTGCTGCTGAGCCTGCTTGTCCACGGGCTGCTCGGCGCTCCGCTCTGGATCGCACTGCTGCTGGATGGCCAGGCCTGGGCTGTGCTCGCCGGGCTGCTCAGCGCCCTACTGCTGGTCGGCTGGGCTGTGCAGATCATCACCGGCGGCATCAGGCGCCTGGGCTCGTGAGCCTGTCGCCAGAGCTGCTGCTCGCCGCCTACAGCCAGGGGCTCTTCCCCATGGACGACGAGGGCACGATCAGCTGGTACGAGCCCACGATCCGCGCGATCATCCCGCTCGACGGCTTCACTATGCCCCGGCGCCTCGCCCGCACCGTGCGCGGTGGGCGCTTCGAGCTGCGCTATAACACGGCCTTCACGGCGGTGATGCGGGCCTGCGCCGCGCCTGCCGCTGGCCGCGAGAGTACCTGGATCGCCGAGGAGATGGTGGCGGCCTACAGTGAGCTGCACCGCCTTGGCCACGCCCATAGCGTGGAGTGCTGGCGCGAGGGGCGGCTTGTCGGCGGGCTCTACGGTGTGGCGATCGGCGGGCTCTTCGCCGGCGAGAGCATGTTCCACCACGAGCGCGACGCCTCCAAGGTAGCCCTCGTGCAGCTCGTGGAGCGCCTGCGCTGCGGCGGCTTCGCCCTGCTGGACTCGCAGTACATCGTGGGCGACCACATGCTCCAGTTTGGTACGATCGAGATCCCGCGCGCCGAGTACCACCGCCGCCTGCGCCACGCCCTCAGCATCGACGCGCAGTTTTAGCCATGCGCCCGACAGCCATTTGGACCACGAAACCGCGAACGAGTGCGAACCACCGCGAACCCAGCCGCGTTCTATGCGCCGGTTCGTGTTCGCGCTGTTCGCACTCGTTCGCGCCGTTCGCGGTCCAGACGTCCCTACCCGTTCGCGGTCCAGACGTCCCTACCCGTTCGCGGTCCAGACGTCCCTACCCAAAATCCCAAATGGCTTCACCCGGCACAGGCCAGCTGCTCGTGCATTGCGCGCTGCACCGCGTGGCGTGCCCGGTGGACGCGCATCTTTACCGCATCGTCTTCGGCCGAGGCGACGGCCAGGGCGCGCTCAGGCGCGGGGGCCTCTTGGTCGTCGGGGGGGGTGAGCGAGACCGTAGCGGGGCGACGCTGGCGGTGGGCCAGCGCGTCCAGGCAGGCGTTCACCGTGAGCCGACGCAGCCACGGCCTCAGCGCCGCCGGCCGAATCGGTCAGTGGAAGACGCATCTCGGTTGATGCGGAAAGTTGCACAGTGCGCAGCACGGTCACGGCGGCTCCTTCAGTACGTCATACGCAACGAACGGGTTGTGTTTACACGATACCAGCAGCCCAGCAGTTCCTGGCTGGCCCAAGGGCGAGGCCGGCGCCCTAACCTAAAGGCTAGGCGATGTCGTCGGAGTGCAGATCGTGGTAAAATAGTCGGCGGTGCCTACACACGCGGAATAACGGCCATAGAAATTTTCAACGTCCACATTTTTGAGTTCCTGCTGATCGGCGGGCTCGCCTTGGTCGTATTCGGGCCAGAGCGCCTGCCCGAGGTGGGCCGCTTTCTTGGCCAGCAGGTCGCGCGCTTCCTGGCGTGGCAGCAGCAGTCGCCTGAGCTTCAGATGCTCAACGAGGTGCGCGGCGAGTTCGAGCGCGAGATCGCCAGCCTGCGCGATGAGCTCGTTCGCACCCGCAAGCAGTTCGATATTTCTAGCGATATAAGCGCTATCAAGGAGGAGCTGCGCCCGATGCTCGATCTGAGGGGCAGCCTGAGCTCCGCCGATACGAACAGCATCATGCCGCCGACTGCGCCGCTCACCGAATCGCCCAGTGCGCCGGAGGCGATCAGCACGCCCGATGCTGCCGAGGCGCTGCTCGATGTGGCCGAGTCCGCCGCTGACGAGGCGCCTCTGATCACGCGGCCCGCCGCGCAGACGGTGCCCGCTGCCGCCCGACCCGACCGACTCGCCCTTACTGAGCCCACAAGCGTGCTTGGCCCCGCGCCAGCATCGGCAGAAGTAGACGCCAATGACACGCGCGCCAGCTACCTCGCGGAGCGCCGCCAGAGCCTTCACGACGCCCCAGCGCTGGACGATCCCGCCCCGGCTGTGTCCCCAGATCCGGATATACCTCCCGCCGAGTCCGAGCACGAGCTGCTGCTGCGCCGCCTTGGCGAGCTCTCTGCCGAGCTACAGGCCCTGGTGGGCGAGCTTCAGGAGCGCGGCGTGATCGGCGCGGGCTGGCGCGAACCCGCCCAGGCCTCCGAGCAGGAGACGCTCGCAAGATGATCTCCCAGAACACAACCCCCGCCACGTCTACGCCCGCCCCGGAGAGCGAGCAGGCCATGACGCTGATCGAGCATCTGGTGGAGCTGCGCACCCGCCTGGTGCGCGCAGGCTTCGGCGTGCTGCTTGGCCTGATCGTCGGCGTCGTCCTGGTTATTCCCGACGGCCCCGTCGAGCTGGTGGACATTATCATCAAGACGTTTGCGCCGCTCGATAACCCCTACCCGCCGATCCAGGCGGTGACGACGCCTGAGCAGTTCAGCAGTTTCATGGGCGTGGCCCTGACGATCGGCATCATCATCGCTATGCCGGTGCTCGTCTACCAGCTGCTGGCCTTCATTGTGCCCGGCCTCACCGACCGCGAGCGCAAGGTGCTCTACATCTCCATCCCCTTTGTGACGCTCTTTTTTCTGGCGGGGATCGTGTTTGGCTGGTTCATCACGGTGCCCACCGCGATCCGCTTCCTGATCGGCTTCTCCGGCTCCGAGCTGATCCAGGCCCAGCCAACGCTCTCGGATTTCCTCAGCACGATCACCACGCTGCTGCTGGTCAACGGCGTGGTCTTCGAGCTGCCGGTGATCATCTATGTGCTCGCCTTTCTCGGTGTGGTCACAACCAAACAGCTTGGCAAGTATCGCCGCTTCGCCCTGGTGGCCGTGGTGATTATTGCGGCGGTAATCACGCCAACCGGCGACCCGATTAACCTCTTGCTGCTCGCCATTCCGATGTATCTGCTCTACGAGGTTGGCGTCATTATGTCGCGCTTCGTGCCGAAGCGTGCGTAGAGGCGCCTACAAGGGGCACCCCTACGCGCCCTGATCTGCTATACTTTTAAGCACAGCCTTCCCCCGCCCGAGCCAGGAGCCAGACGATGGTTGAGCGCATCTGCCCCGCATGCCAGCACGGCAACCCCCTGGAGAACCACTTCTGCGGCGCTTGCGGTGCCTCGCTAGAGCGCCACGAGCTTGCCCGACGCGAGCAGGGCGCGATCATGATCGCCGGCCAGAGTATCCCCATGGCGCAGATCAAGCAGGTGAGTAAGGCCGTAGCCGTTGGCCTCGCCGCCCTCGCCGCCGAGGCGGGTATCGCCTACCTCAAGCGCCGCGCCGAGCGTGTGGGCGTGCCAACTACCGCACTAGCCGTGCGCCCCACCACGAGCAGCAGCCTTGCCCCGCAGGTCGGCGAGGAAGCCGCCCGCGTCGTCACCATCGTGAGCCAGCGCGTGATCGAGGTCTGGGAGCAGGGCAGCCTGGCGCGCCAAATCGTCGAGAAGCACGTCTGGAAGAAGACAGGCGAGTAACAAGCATTGAGCAACGCCTCGAGGCGCCCCTTGTGGGCGCTCCCCCGGAACATTTCGGTACCGCTCAGCGTCCTTCCTACATAGCATTGTGATGGTGATGGTGGCGGTAACCGTCCACCGTCCTCCGTCCCCCGTCCCCCGTCCCCCGTCCACCCTCGAAAGGCGCACCATGGCCCAGGCCTTCAACTCCTACGACCAGGTGCGGCGGCAGCTACGGCCGCTCGGGCTGCGCCTGCGCCTGAGCGATACGCTGCTGTTTGCCACACGCAGCTTCTGGATCGCCGCCGCCGCCTTCGCCCTCGTAGCGCTGGCCGGGCGTGTGGTGCCAATCGTCAACCTGCAACTGTGGGCGCTGCTCCCGCTCCTGCTCTGGCTGCTCGCTGTGGTGGGCTACGCGCTGTTCAAGCCGCTTACGCCGCGCCGCGTGGCTCAGCGCGTGGATCTGATCCTCGGCCTGCGCGAGCGCCTCGCCACGGCCATCGAGCTCCACGACAGCGACGCCCATGATCAGATCAGCGAGCGCCAGCAGGAGGATGCCGGCAGCATCGCGGGGACGCTCAAGGCCGCGCAGATCCCGCTGCGCTCCGACCGCCAGCGCCTGCTCTGGGCGCTGCCCCTGCTCGCCATTGGCCTGCTGCTGCTGTTCGTGATCCCCAACGCTCAGGATCGGGTGATCGCCGAGCGCCAGGCGGTGCAGGCTGCGCTCGCCCAAACCGAGCAGCAGGTTGCGGAGCTTGAGCGCCAGATCACTGCCGACGCCGAGCTTACCGCCGAGGATCGCGAGCAGCTGCTGCGCGAGATCCAGGCCCTCCAGGAGCAGCTGCGGCGCAACCAGGGCGACCGTCAGGAGGCGCTGGCCGATCTCTCCGCCGCCGAGGCGCGCCTTCAGCAGGGCCTCGACCCCAACGCCGACGCGCAGCGCGCTGGCCTGGAGCAGATGGCCCGCAACCTGGAGGCGCTCTCCGGTCGCCAGGCCAGCCAGCGGCCCAGCCTGGAGCAGGCCGCCCAGGATCTTGAGCAGCTCGCCAGCCAGCTCGATCAGATGAGCGAGGAGCAGCGCCAGGCGCTTGCCCAGCAGCTCGCCCAGCAGGCTGCCCAGATGTCTGGCAGCGACGCGCAGACGGCTCAGAGCCTCCAGAACGCCGCCAACGCGCTCCAGCAGGGCAACACCCAACAGGCCGCCGAGCAGCTCCAGCAGGCCGCAAACGGCGTGCGCCAGGCTCAGAGCAGCATCGCCAATCAGCAGAGTACCCAGCAGTCGCTCTCCGAGGTGCAAAGCGCCCGCGAGCAGATCGCCCAGGCCGGCCAGCAGCAAGGCCAGCAAGGCCAGCAGGGCCAGCAAGGCGAGGGCGAGCAAGGCCAGCAGGGTCAAGGCCAGCAAGGCCAGCAAGGCCAGCAAGGCCAGCAAGGCCAGCAAGGCCAGCAAGGCCAGCAAGGCGAGGGTCAGGGTGAGGGTCAGGGTGAGGGTCAGGGTGAGGGTCAGCAAGGCCAGGGCCAAGGCCAGCAGGGCCAGGGCCAAGGCCAGCAGGGCCAGGGCCAAGGCCAGCAGGGCCAGGGCCAAGGCCAGCAGCAGGGCAGTGGCGGCGGCAGCAACGCCCCGAATCTTGGTGAGGGCCAGAGCGGCAACAGCGGCAACGTGGACCCGAACCGGCCGGCGAACCAGCAGGGCAGCGGCGCAGGCAATGCCGGCTCGGTCTACCAGCCCTACCGCCCCTCGGGCCAGCAGGGCGAGCAGAGCAATGTGCAGGGCCAGCAGGGCCAGGGCGGCTCGAGCCAGACCCAGCAGGGTCAGAGCACGCTTCCCGGCGCGAATAATCCGTCCGTAGTACCGTACGAGCAGGTCTACCCCGAGTACTCCCAGGCCGCAAGCGAGGCCCTAGACCGAGGCTACATCCCGCCGCACCTGAAGGACTTTGTGCGCGACTACTTCTCCCGGCTGGAGCCGGGGTCGGGACAATAGACAGGGAGAATAGACAGATGACATCCCCCGCAGCCCCCCGCATCAGCCCCGACGAGTTCCGCCAGCGCGCCCAGCTGATCGAGGCCGAGGTGGGCACGGTGATCGTCGGCCAGCGCGATATGATCCGTCAGGTGGTGGTGGTGCTGCTCGCCGGCGGCAACGCGCTGCTTGAGGGTGTGCCCGGCCTCGCCAAGACGACGCTTGTGCGGACCCTGGCCGACGTGATCGACTGCGGCTTCTCGCGCATCCAGTTCACCCCCGACCTGATGCCCGCCGACATCATTGGGACCACGCTGATCAGCGAGGACGAGCATGGCCGCAAAAGCTTTCGCTTCGAGCCCGGCCCGATCTTCGCTAACCTGCTGCTCGCCGATGAGATCAACCGTGCCACGCCCAAAACCCAGTCGGCGCTGCTCGAAGCCATGCAGGAGCGCACCGTAACGGTGGCGAAGACGATCCACAAGCTCGACCAGCCCTTCTTCGTGCTGGCCACCCAGAACCCGCTGGAGATGGAGGGCACCTACCCGCTGCCCGAGGCCCAGCTCGACCGCTTCTTCTTCAAGATCAATGTGACCTTCCCCACCACCGCCGAGCTGGTGGAGATCGCCCAGCGCACCACCGGCTCACGCAAGGCCGACACGCGCCATGTTGCCAGCGGTGCGATGATTGTGGAGATGCAGGAGCTCGCCAGGACTGTGCCGATCGCCAGCCATGTGCTCGCCTACGCCGCCCGTCTGATCACGGCCACCCACCCCGAGGGCAAAGATGCCCCCAGCATGACGAAGCAGTATGTGCGCTATGGCGCCTCGCCCCGCGGCATGCAGGCGATCATCCTCGCCGGTAAGATCCTCGCGCTGCTCGACGGGCGCTACAACGTGGCCTTCGCCGACCTTAAGGCCGCCGCTGTGCCCGCCCTGCGCCACCGCGTGGTGCTCAACTTCGAGGCCCAGGCTGAGGGTATCTCGCCCGACGAGGTGGTGCGCGGCGTGATGGAGGCGGTGAAAGAGGAGTAGCTCACGAATGCAAAATGCAAAAGCCGTCCAGGTTCTTTTTTGCATGTTGCATGTTGCATGTTGCATTGATTATGACAGAACCACTGCTCGACTCCACCTTTCTGCGCAAACTGGATCGCCTGGCCCTGGTGACGAAGCGCCCCATGGCTGGCGACATTCAGGGCGAGCGGCGCAGCCCACGGCGCGGCTCGTCGGTGGAGTTTGCCGACTTTCGGCCCTACACCCCCGGCGACGATATTCGCCAGATCGACTGGAACCTCTACGCCCGCGCCGAGCGCTTCTACCTGAAGCTGTTTGTGGCCGAGGAGGAGCTGAACGTCCATCTGATCGTGGACACCAGCGCCTCGATGGACTGGGGCACGCCCAACAAGCTGCACTACGCCCGCAAGCTCGCCGCCGCCTTCGGCTACATCGCCCTCGCCAACCTTGATCGGGTGAGCGTCACCGCGTTCGGCGCCTCTGGTGCGGCCGCCCAGCCGGGGCTCGCTAGCGTGCGCGGCAAGCGCGGCGCCGTGCCGCTCTTCACCTTCCTCCAGCGCCTTGGCGCCAGCAAGGGCGGCGATCTGGCCAAAGCCTGCCAGCGCTACGCCCAGACGGCGCGCACCCCCGGCCCGCTGCTGCTCTGCTCCGACCTGCTCGACCCTGGCTGGAAGAACGCGCTCAGCGCCCTCTCCGCCCGCCCCTTCGAGATCACGGTGATGCATATCCTCGCCCCCCAGGAGCTCGAGCCCGAGCTCGATGGCGATTTTAAGCTGGTGGATGTGGAGGGCGGCAACCCGGTGGAGATCAGCGCCGACATCGATCTGCTGCGCCGCTACCGCGAGAACCTTGCCAGCTGGCGCGCCGAGATCGAGAGCTTCTGCGCCGGGCGCGGCATCAGCTACCTGTCCATCGACACCAGCATGCCCGTGGAGGAGTTTGTGCTCGGCCGCATGCGCCGTCGTGGCGTACTACGATGATAGTGCTGAGTCACGAGTGCTGAGTGCTGAGTCCTGACGGCAACAACGCAAGCCGTGCGCTACTCAGCACTTTGCCCGGCACTCAGCACTTTGCCCGGTACTTGGCCCGGCACTCAGCACTCAGCACTCTGCCCGGCACTCAGCACTTTGCCCGGTACTTGGCCCG
>ENA-ORBV01010196-ORBV01010196.1-microbial-mat-metagenome-genome-assembly--contig:-NODE-10196-length-15129-cov-4.546971_pt1 | contig 15129 bp, 14 predicted proteins | sample MGYA00237777_ERZ505514 | MGnify/ENA primary metagenome ERZ505514 (study PRJEB26160, sample SAMN06269048) | microbial mat metagenome | isolation source: Oligotrophic lake microbial mat | place... | reverse complement strand
CCGGTTGGGACCCGCAATACGGCGCCCGCCCGCTGAAGCGCGCCATTCAGCGCCACGTGGAGGACGAGCTCGCCAAACACATCCTGTCTGGCGCGTTCGTCAGCGGCGACCGAGTGATCGTCGACCGCAAGGGCGATGCTCTCGTGTTCGGAAAGCCCTCCTGAGCGAGAAGGGAGCACGATCTTGAACCACCAAGGAGTCCGTAGACGGTGGCTGCTCTCATTACTGTGTCTGAAGATTCTTGTGTCTGTGGTGCGAGGGCCTGGCGGCTGACGCTCTCGAACAAACGGATATCGGTCACACAGTGGACGGTCGCCGGTCCGGTCCGGAGCTTGGTCCGGAAGGAATGAGTTTGCGATGACGTCATGAAATTCGGTTCATCGTCCAGCTGGGCCTCCGGCGCGCGCGGCGCGGTCACAACCCGCCACGACCAGCAGCAACCCAGCCAGCCCGATGAGCGCGCCCTTCGCCACGCCGTTGCTGCGAGCCAGACGTCGCCTGGTTTCGCGTTCGATCGATTCCTGAGTCGGCGACGCCCACCCACATCTCCAGTAACCTCGCGCGATGCGCAATTGGCGATGGCGGCACAGCACGATCGTCCGCGTCGCCGCCGCGGCGTGCTCAGCGCTCAAGGTGCCCGTCGATTGAAGGCACCGACCGCGAGAAGGAGCGGGGCGAGCGGGCTAACGCGGTTCATAGGGCGCGAACGGGATTTGCGGGCGCTGCGTGAGCTGGTCCGGGAGGCCCGAGTTGTCACCGTGCTCGGCCCCCCCGGCGTCGGAAAGACGCGCCTCACGCTCGAGCTCGCCGCGCGACAACAGACCCATCTGGCACGGACCGTGGTTTGCGATCTCACCGAAGCGCGCGACGCGTCGGGCATCGCAGACGCCGTGGTGCGCGGCGTGGGGGGCAGCTCACCGGAGAGCGGCACCCTCGAAGAGGCCGTGGGGCGACTGATCCGCGGCCTCGGTCCGGCGGTCGTCGTCCTCGACAACGCCGAGCAAGTAGCCGAGACAGTGGGGATTGCGTTGGGAGAATGGCTGGTCGCCGCGCCGGAGGCGCGCTTCGTGATCACCTCTCGGACAAGGCTCGGTATCGAGGGCGAGCGGGTCTGGGAGGTCGCACCGCTGTCTCTCGTCAGCGGGGACGAGGACGCCCGACCCAGCGAGTCGGTCGAGTTGTTCATCGATCGGGCGCGAGCGGTGCGTCCCGACTTCGATCCGCGAGACGAGGAGCTCACGCTCGTTGCAGAGATTGCCTCGAAGCTTGACGGCCTTCCGCTGGCGCTCGAGATCGCGGCGGGAAAAACTCACTTTCAATTCCCTCTACAGGACGCTGAGGAGGAGTTGGTAGCGCGATCCGCTGTCGTGCGCGTTGTCGACCTCGACCGGTAAGGACCTGGTCTACGAGCTCAAGGTTCCGCTGTTGCAGGGACTGAAGTTCACGCTGACGTCCAGCTTCGACGCCGCCACCGGCCAGGAACTCTGGCGTGGCTACGGCCTGAATCCCAAGGAAGGCGAATGGATGCGCGTCGTCCCGAGCCCGGTGAGCGCTGACGGCCTCGCGATCGCCGCCGGCCCGAAAAAGGAACCGCTGCTCGCCTTCCGCACCGATGGCCACGGCGACGTCTCCGTCTCGCACCTCGCGTGGAAGATCGACGACAAAACCGCGCCCGACGTCTGCACGCCCGCCTACTACCAAGGCAAACTCTTCGTCCTCAATGGCGACTCCAAGACCCTCTTCTGCCTCGACCCGAAAACCGGCGAGAAGAAATGGCAGGGCGCGCTCGATACCAAGATGGTCATCCGCAGCTCACCCACCGTCGCTGACGGTAAGGTCTATATCATGGATGAAAAAGGCACCGTCTTCGTCTGCGGCACTGGCGATGAATTCCAGCAAATCGCCAAGATCGAAATGGGCGACACCGAAGGCAGCCGCGCCAGCATCGCCGTGAGCCAGGGCCAGGTCTTCATCCGCACCACCCAGGCGCTCTACTGCGTCGGCAAATAACCGCCCGCCCGCCTCACAGTTGCCTGAATCTGCGGGCAACCTGTTAAGGGAAGCTCGGCCGCATTGTGTGGCGAACGTAAACACCAACGGACTGATCCGGCAGTATCTACCCAAGGGCCAGAGCATGGCCGGAGTGACTCAAAGTCAGTGCGACATGATCGCCGAACAACTAAACTAAAGACCCAGAAAAAGACCTACCTACCAAACACCCCATCAATGCTACTATGCCCACCAACTCATGTTAGACTTCAAAGTGGAGTCTAGGCGTTGCGGTCATCGGAGTTTCGGTGGGATTGACGCGATTGAGGCTGCAAACTGACTGTGAACACTCGGCTCCACCGGGCGATGCCTGATGGTTGTGCTGGCAGGTTAATTACTTCACCGGGTCGGTCACATACAAATGCATGAAGCGATCCTCTGTTCGGTGCTTTTTCGTGGTGCCCTCCCAGGTGTCGTCGATGTCTTGATGGTTCGCCCATTTTCAATTCAACCTTTTAAACCCGAACAATATGGGAATTAAGTAACTTGTGGCCGAATAAATAGCCTGTCCCTGCGAATTGTGCCCCCGAACCCCCTTCCCCGGACCAAGGGTGACAAGGATTCGGAAGAGTTGAAAAAGCAAATTCCTGCAATAATCATTGACCCTGCTGCGGTGATCAGGCGATCGCTACGCTCGATGGTCCCAATCGCCCCCTCCCTCCCCCTGAACCTCATTCCCCAGCCCAAAGGTGGGGTGGGAGCAGACGGGCTGAGAAGGAAATCCCTAACAGTTCTGCGTTTATCTGTGTTCATCTGTGGCTTTCTGCTGTTGCCGCTCGCCTGCCCGGCGGGAGATGACGCGCGGCTCGTATTGAAATCTGATTCGAAGGACGGCGTCTGGCGCTTCTATCCGGCGAAGACCGAAATGCGCCTGCGGCGCGTGCTCTTGATCGGCGACTCGATCATGAACGGCTATCACAGCGGCGTCACGGCGCAGTTGAAGGGCCGCGCCACGGTGGATTTCTGGCTGACGCCGCTCGCGATCAATTCACCCGAACTGCACGAGGACCTGCGCACGGTTATCAAGCAAGGACCGTACGATGTGATTCATTTCAATATCGGCCTGCACGAATGGCCCAAGGGTTTCATTCCCGACGGCCAGTATGAACCGTTGCTCCGTGCATACGTCAAAACTCTGCGCGACAATGCGGCGCGCGCGCGCTTGATCTGGGCCAGCACCACGCAAATCACGGTTCAAGACAAGCCGGTCGAAGTTGATCCGGAGAACAACCCGACCATCGCCGAACGCAACGTCATTGCGGCGCGCGTGATGCAGGAGAACGGAATCGCGGTCGACGATCTTTATACTTTGATGAGCGACAAGCTCGAACTGGCGAAAGGCGACAAGTTTCATTGGTCGCCCAAAGGTGTCGCCGTTCAAGCCGATGCGGTCGCGGCAATGATCGGTGACACGCTGTGGAAGATCGCGAAGCTGGCGGACGGGCAGGGGGCCAATTACGACGAAGCCAAAGTCGGCACGCTCGAACTGCCGGCCTTGCTGACTGCGGCGGATGGCTCGGTGATCGCCACCAGCAAGGATTGGACGGCGAAGCGCCGGCCGGAAGTGCTCGAACTGTATCGCGAGCATGTCTACGGCCGCACGCCGGAAGTGAGCAAAACAAAATTTGTAGTCACCGCCATTCAGCCCGCGGCGTTCGGCGGGCTGGCCACGCGGAAGCTGATCCATGTTACTCTGCCGGACTATCCGCAATGGCAGGGCATGGACGTGATGCTGTACGTGCCCAACGCCGCACCGAAACCCGTCCCGGTGTTTTGCGGACTCAATTTCGACGGCAACCACGCGGCGTCGCCGGAGAGCGATGTGCCGCTCTCGACGCGCTGGATGCGCGAGTCTGCCGTGAAAAACATTGTCGATAATCGGGCGACGGAAGCGTCGCGCGGCAACGAGCGCCATTATTGGCAGTTGGAAATGGTCTTGAAGCGAGGCTACGCCGTGGCCACCGCCTATTACGGAGACCTCGAACCCGATCACCGCGACGGCTGGAAGGACGGCCTGCGCGCGGTGCTCGGCAAGGACGGCGCGAACACGGTGTGGAAGGACGGCGACTGGGGTGCCATCGGCGTGTGGTCATGGGGCCTGAGCCGCATGCTGGACTACCTGGAAACGGAATCGGACATCGACCTGCGCAAGGCCGCCGTGCTGGGGCATTCGCGTCTCGGCAAGACGGCGCTGTGGAGCGGCGCACAGGATCCTCGCTGGGCGCTGGTGATCGCGAATAATTCCGGCGAAGGCGGCGGTGCGCTGATGCGGCGGGACTTCGGCGAGACCACCGAGATCATCACGCGCGGCTACCCGCACTGGTTCACGCCGAAATACAAGAGCTACGCGAAAAACGCCGCCGCGTGTCCCGTCGATCAGCACATGCTCGTCGCGCTGATGGCACCGCGGCCGATTTATCTCGCCACCGCCGCGGAAGATTTATGGTCGGATCCCAGAGGCGAATTTTTCTCCGGAAAAAACGCGGAGCCCGTCTACGCGCTCTTTGGCAAATCGGGCCTGGGTGTCATGGAACAGCCCGCCATTGATCAGCCCTGTGGCGATTTCATTCGTTATCACATCCGCGCCGGAAAACACACGGTCAGCGACTGGGATTGGGAGCAGTTCATGACATTCGCCGAGCGGCACCATGCGAAATTAAGCCAGTAACCGGCGACCGTGAAAATTCTCAGCCTTATCTACCAAGCGGTTCCCTGGAGCGAAGCAGTGGCTCGCTTGAGGGCGGTATAAATCACTTTTTAATGGAATTTTTACACACCGTTTCTATATTTTTTGAGCGGACTTAGGAGAGCCTAAAGACCCCACTGATGGGTGCGGATCACTTCGCCGGGTCGGTCACATATAAATGCATGAAGCGATCCTCTGTTCGGTGCTTTTTCGTCGTGCCATCCCAGGTGTCGTGGATGTATTGGCGGTTCGCCCAAAACATGGAGTGGACGAGCGACAACCGTCCGCCGTCGTTGATGAAGCTCGGATTTTTCTCAATGTCGCCGCCTGCCGGGTAAAGGAGGCCGCCAAGCAACTCGGTGCGGGCCGACTTGCCATTGCGAAGTTCCGTCGCAATTCCCTCCGCTTTGTAACCCATGATCCACAGGTCCGCGGCGCGGTTGTCGATCTTGAGGCCCTGGCCCATCTCGCAATTTAAGCCGCGTAGCCACACGGTTTGCGGGAACTCGAACAGCAGCGGCGCTCCGCACAGGTCGTCGGCGAAAAGTCGCCCGCACCCTTTGCCGTTGCGATACGTCAGCCAGCGCGTGTGCGTGACCACGAGATCGGCCTTGCCGCGATGCTCCAAGACGAATTGTCCGTCCTTCGGGAACCGCTGCGGCAAGCTGATGCGATCGAGGAAGACGGTCTTCGCGTCGGTGTCGCCCAGCACGATGGCGGCGTTCTCCTTGATCATTTCGCGATCGAGCAGGACGTAAGAGCCGCAGCCCTGAATCACCTTTACCTTGCCGCGGATGACGATCGGCTTCCGCAGGATATACGTCCCGTGCGGGAAGTAGACCGTCGATTTTCCGCTGTCGATGGCCGCCTGCACGGCGTCCGCCGCGTCGTAGCCGGTGTCGTTGTGGTCCGTCGTCCAAAGAGTAATGACCTTCGGTTTATGATCGAGGACGTTGGCCCAATCCTTGTGGTCGTCCCACGGGATGGCTGGCGTTTCCTCGACCGGGAGGTTCAGGGTCTTTTTTGGGGAAGTATGTTGGACGACGGGTTCGCCTGACACGTATTCCTCGACGGTCGTGCCCGGTAGTAGCGTGCCCTTGTGACGAACCGCAGCCGCGTAGCCGGTCGTCTTGACATCGCGGAGGAATAACCCGCCCTCGTTCTCGATGGCGACCGCCTCTTTGCCGCCGCCGTTCAGCTCCGAATCGAGCATCACAAAGTGACCGTTCGCCTTCGAGTTCACGATCGCTGGCACGGCGTTCTCGCTCACCAGCTTCCGCACCACCAGTGGGTGGTCGTGGTTCACCCAACCGGTCTTTTTCTGACCCTTCAGGTGAATGTTCTCGAACGTGCTGAAATAAGACTGGTGCCACGACTCGATGCCCACATCGAATCCTTGAATGCGAACGCGTTGGAACAGGCACGGCCCGTTCCAAGGAGTCCGAAGGTCGAGGCCAATCAGGCCGGCGTCCGTGGAGCGAATCGTCACGTCTTCCAGGCCGCCGCCGTTGTGCGAGATGAATTGCACGCCGATCGCGGCGGGGTTGCCGGTGCCGACATCCAGCGTCAAGTTCATGACGTGGTTGCTGAAGGCCATATTATCGCCACCCGGGCGCTTCTGCGGTAGCATCGGGTCGGTGGTGGCAAGCAGCCAGTTGGGCGTTTTCACATCACCGTAGCCCGGACACTTGTCTTTCAGCTTGATGATCGTCTTGTCGCGATTCTCACCCTGCACGAACATCCAACCCCGGAAGTGAACCGGTTTGGATACCAGATAGGTGCCAACGGGGAAATAGACGACCTCCATGTGCTTCTGCTGGCAGGCATCGAAGGCTTTCTGGATGGCAACCGTGTCGTCGGTGGTGCCGTCCCCCTTCGCCCCGAACTCGGATTTGACGTTCCGGATCTTCGCGTCGGCGGGGAACGCGATGTCCGCACCGCTGGCGTGCGGGCAGGCTGCGACCAGGATCGCCATCGCGACGCCAGCAGCCAGACAGGCCCATCGCATCGCGCGTCCTCCGCCGCCTAACTCTGATTTCGGCGAAAGTGAGGGGACGGGGAGAAGTGGCGGAATGAGTCGCATAAATCCGGCGTGGCTTTTACCTGACGAGGAAGCGTTTCGGATAAAATGGGAGTTTGGCCAAGGCCAAACTCCCCGGTCCGGGGAGAAGTTTTCGGCGAATCGGGGGCAGAGGGGGTAACCGCCGCGTTACTGCTCCCAGCAATCAGGGAGGCAGATGATTTCGCGCACCACTTCCATGGCTACCGCGAGCCGGTTTTCCACGCCGATTTTCCCGATGAGATTGCGCACATGCTTGGAGACGGTGCGGTGGGCGCACTGCACGATCACGGCGATTTCCGGGTCCTGTTTCGCGCACACGATCCAGCGGAGGACTCGGCATTCGCAGGGGGTGAGGACCGGGAAGACGCGGGCGATCATCGTCTCGGGGATATCCCCGGGCAATTAGGGCGCCGGCCCTACAAGCCATTCGCGCTGGGCCACCCAGGCGTGGCCGCGTCAGAACTGGAAGTAGATGAAGTCCTGCGTGGTGTCGCTGCGCAGGAGCAGGATGCCGACGAAGAGGACGAGCGAGAGGAGCGTGGCCACCGGCCACGCGAGGCGCGGCCAGGCGCGCGTGCTTTCGAGTCGCGGGCGGAGGAGCAGGTCCCAGATCATGTGCAGGACGATCGGCAGCGCGAAGAGCGCGGTCATCGTCGTGAGATAAGCGGCGACGCGCCAGTCGGCGGCGGGCGTGGCCGCGGGCGAAAGGGTGAGCCCGCGCCAGAGATGATGGACGTCGTGTTCGCGGAAGATGAACCATCCGAGATTCGTGAACAGGAACATGAGCGCGATCTGGCCGAGGCGCAGGCCGGGCAGCGTTTGCAGGGTCTTCGGCACGATGGCCGCAGCCGCGCGATAGATGATGGTGAGCACCGCGTAGTAGAGGCCCCAGAGGACGAAATTCCACGACGCGCCGTGCCACAGGCCCGTGAGCAGGAAGACGATGACGAGGTTGATGATCGTCCGGCTTTCGCTCTGCCGCGAACCGCCGAGCGGGATGAAGATGTAGTCGCGAATCCAGGTGGAGAGCGAGATGTGCCAGCGCCGCCAGAAGTCCGACGGCGAATCGGCGAGATACGGGTGATTGAAGTTCGGCGAGAGATCGAAGCCGAAGAGCCGCGCGGTGCCGCGGGCGATATCTGTGTAGGCGGAAAAGTCGGCGAAGATCTGGATGCAGAAGGCCAACACGCCGGTCCACAAAATCGCGAACGACGGGTCCTGCATGGCGAAGACTTTGTTCGCGGTGATGGCGACGTTGTCGGCGATGACGAGCTTCTTAAAAAAGCCCCACGCGATGAGCACGAGCGCTTCGCCGACGATCCCGGCATTCACGGTGCGCGGGCTCTGGATCTGCGTGAGCAGATGGCCGGCGCGCTGGATCGGCCCGGCGACGAGCTGCGGGAAAAACGACACGAAGAGCGCGTAGTCGCGGAAGCTGTGGCAGGCGCGGACATGCCCGCGGGAGACATCGACGACGTAGCCGATGCTCTGGAAGGTGTAGAAGGAAATGCCGGCGGGCAGGACGACATTCAAGACCGGCAGCGAGACGGGAATGTGCAACGAGGTGAGCAGCGCGGCGGCGTTTTCGACGAAGAAGTTGTAATACTTGAAGACGCCGAGCAGGCCGAGATTGCTGACCACGCTCACGGTGACGAGCGCGCGTGTGCGATCCGGGTGCGACTCGATCCCGCGGGCGACGAAGTAGTCGATGATCGTGGTGGCCGCGAAAGGCAGCAGGAACCACGGATGCACGAAGCCGTAGAAAACGATGCTCGCGGGCACGAGGAGGAAATTGCGCCAGCGCGCGGGCGAGCCCCAGTAGATCGCGAGGACGACGATCAGGAAGACGACGAAGTGCAGGCTGTGGAAGATCATCGCGCGCCTCCCGTCTCCACGAGCGGCCCGACTTTGCGCCAGAAAAGTTCGGTGTATTCGGGCATCTTCGCGGGCGCCACGTGATCGCCCGAACCGTAGAAATCCACGATCACATCCGCCTCGCGCGTTTCGTCGAAGAGCCGCGCGCCCGCTTTTTCTAGATAAGCCCGAAGCGCCACATCGTAGGCTCCATTGGTCGGGCTTTCCTCACCGGCGCTGCCATCCGGTTTCGGCCGGCGCTTCACCTCGTAGAAGACGAGCTGGATGCCTTTCTCGCGCGCGATCTCCAGCATCGGCGGGAGAAAGGATTTGCCGACTTCCGCGGCGAAGTCGTGCCCATCGGGGTCGAGGCTGGTCGCGCCGCCTTCCTTTTGTTCGTCCACGGCGGTGCCGACACGCAGGTGTTTCGGGCCGAAGACGACCTTGGCGTGATTGTGGATGTGTTCGTATTCGCGGCTGCTGGCGACGAGATCGAGCGACCAGGCCTGCACCTTGTCCTGCGCCTGCTCACGCCGCCGATCCACGGGGTAAAGCGCCTGCACCACGGCATCGAGCACGCCATCGGGCTTGCGCCCGGAGGAACCCGCGAGCTTTTCCACGAGCGGTTCATCCCCGCGCATGTAGGGCTCCATCGATTTGCGGTAGTCGCCTTCCGCGCGATGCGTCGGCAGCGTGAGCTGGCGGCTGCGGAAGAGGATGATCACCGTGCGCGGCGGAGGCGTCTGCTGAGCGACGATGTTTTTCAGCATCAGGAACCACAGCGCCGAGCTGCTGCCCGGTTGCGCGAAGACGGAGCAGCGTTCACCAGAGAGGCGGTTGAGCACGCTCTGGTCGATGCGCGTTTCGAGCATGGAGTCGCCGATCAGCACCACGCGCGGCTGCTCCTTTTTCAGCAGGCGCAGCGGTTTTTCATCGAAGGGCCGCCGCGGAGTCGGGCCAAATTTCAGGAGCATGGGCAGCCCCAGAACCAGCACGGCCATTGCCCCCACCGCCAGCCAGCTCCAGCGCGCGCTGGGTGAAGGAAGGGTCGGGGAAGTGCTCATGCGAGCCGCAGAAAGTGAGCAAACGCCCTCCTTCTGGCCAGCCCGATGTCGCACGCGCCGCCCGTCTTGCGCTCGCGCCCCGCGCACCCTACGTTCGGCGCCATGGCCGAAGAAACCCTCTGGCAAGGCACGTCCTCGCAGCTCAAGAATTTTTGGGCGTTCGTGCTCTGCATCCTCATCATCCCCATCCCGTGGGCGATCTACCGCTGGCTCATGGTCAAGACGACGACGTATCGCCTGACCTCCGAGCGTCTGATCACCGAACGCGGCATCCTCAACAAGACGACCGACACGCTGGAACTCTATCGCGTGCGCGATCAGCAGATCACCGCGCCGCTGATTCAGCGGATGTTCGGCCTGCAAACCATCCATCTTCTGACCACCGACACTTCGACCCCGGAGATCGTCATCGACTTTATCCCGACGGCGGCCGGCATCCCGGACATCTTCCGCAAGCAGGTCGAAGAATCGCGGATGCGCAAACGCGTGCGCACCGTGGATCTCGAAGACGACACGCCGGGCGACGGCTCTACGGATCTGAACTAAACCATGCTCACTCACTTTCTCGACAAGGACGAAGCCGGTGCCGGCGCGATCCCGACCCGCGCCGAGGTCGCCACCACCGACACTTGGGATCTCACGCTGCTGTATCCCACGCCCGCCGACTGGCAGGTGGCGTTTGAAAAACTCCAGCAGGATTACCCGAAGATCGTCGCGTGGAAGGGGCGCGTCGGCGAGTCCGGCGTGACGCTGCTCGAAGTGCTGGAGTTTGAAAAAGCGCTCGGGCTGAACATCGAGCGGCTCGCCCACTACGCCTCGCTGCAAACCTCGGGCGACAGCTCGGACAACGCGAACCTCTCCCGCGAAGGGCAGCTCGAAAATCTGTTCACGCTGATCGGCGAATCGCAGTCCTTCGTCGAGCCGGAGATCATGGCGATCGAGGACGCGCGCTTCGAAGAGTTCCTGCAATCTCCCGCGCTCGCGGAATGGAACACGCCGCTGCGCAAACGCCGCCGGCTCAAGCCGCACACGCTCACCACCGCCGAGGAACGCCTGCTCGCGCTCGGTGGCAGCGCGCTGAGCGGACACGGCGAAACGTTCTCCCAGCTCACGAACGTGGACATGAAATTCGGCACGCTCGTCGATGAGAAGGGCGTCGAGCGCGAACTGTCGCAGTCGAGTTATTCGTCGTTCATGGTCAAGCGCGACCCGGAGCTGCGGAAGCGCGCGTGGCATCAGTTTTACGCGGAGTTCGACGCGCACAAATTCACCGTCGCCTCGACGCTGGCCAACTCGGTGAAGGCCGATGTCTTCAAGGCGCGCGCCCGCAGTTATCCCAGCGCCCGCGAACGCGCGCTCTTCTACGACGACGTGCCGGCGAGCGTTTACGACAACCTCATCGCCAGCGTCCGCGCCAATCTCGCGCCGCTCTTCCGCTACTTCGCGCTCCGCAAACGCGTCCTCGGGCTCAAAGAAATCCACGCCTACGACACCAATGTGCCGATCGTGCCCAACATCGAGACCGATGTGCCGTGGGATGAAGCGTGCGACCAGGTCCTCGCCGCGCTTTCCCCGCTCGGCGGCGAATACGTGGAGACGCTCGGCAAAGGTTTGCGCGGGCGCTGGTGCGATCGTTACGAAAACAAAGGCAAGCGCAGCGGCGCGTTCAGTTCATCGAGCTACGGCAACCCGCCGTTCATCATGATGAACTACAAGCGCGACGTCTTCAGCGACGTTTACACGCTCGCGCATGAGGCCGGACACTCGATGCACACCTGGTATGCGCAGAAGACGCAGCCGTTCCAGACCTACGACTACCCGATCTTCCTCGCGGAAGTCGCCAGCACTTTCAACGAAGAGCTGCTCACGCATTACCTCCTCGAAAACACCGAGGACAAAGCGATGCGCGCCTACCTCATCAACCGCCAGATCGACGACATCCGCGGCACCGTGATCCGCCAGACGATGTTCGCGGAGTTTGAAAAAATCGCGCACGCCAAGGAGGAAGCTGGCGAACCGCTCACGCTCGACACCTTCCGCGGCATCTACCGCGGCCTGCTCGATGCCTACTTCGGCCCCGAGTTCACCATCGACTCCGAACTCGAAATGGAATGCCTGCGCATCCCGCATTTCTACAGCGCCTTTTACGTCTACAAGTACGCCACCGGCCTGAGCGCCGCGGTCGCGCTCGCGGACCAGGTGCTGAAGACCGGCGACGCCTCGCGCTTTCTCGGTTTCCTGAAATCGGGCGGCGCGGAATTTCCCATCCCCACGCTGCAACGCGCCGGAGTGGACATGTCCAGCCCGGCGCCCGTGGAAGCCACGCTGCAGCTCTTCGCGCGGCGGGTGGAGGAACTCGAAACTCTGCTTGGTTGATGGAGAGTCACGATCGCACCCTGCTCGCCGCTCAAGGCTACTCGGAACTCTCGATGTTCGACGACGCGCTCGCCGAGCTCGATACGTTGTCGCCGGAGATCGCCCGCGAAGCCGTCGCCGTCGAAATCCGCACCGTGATCCTCATGCAGGCCAAGCGCTGGAAACCCGCGCTCGCGGCCAGTCGCGATCTTTGTCAGACCGCCCCGGACAAGAGCGTCGGCTTCATCCACGCGGCCTTTTGCCTGCACGAACTCGGCCGCACCGCCGAGGCGCGTGACGTCCTGATCGACGGCCCGCAGAGCCTGCACGCCGAGCCGACCTTTCACTACAACCTCGCCTGCTACGAGTGCCGCCTCGGCAATCTCGACCTCGCGCGCCTGCACCTCGAGAAGAGCATCGAGCTCGACAAAAAGATGCGCGACTTCGCCAAGACCGACCCCGATCTGGCGGTGCTCTACGCGGAGTAAAGCGGCGGAGTTCTTGTGCCGCCCGCCGGAGCGCCACACGATGGCGACCCAGATGCTACCCTCACGACTTAGCGCCCCGTTTGCGGAGAACTTCACCGAGTTGGGAGAACTCGGCGCGTCCGTGTGCGTGTGGCGCGACGGGCGCGAAATCGTGTCGCTCGCCGGTGGCTGGAAAGACCGCCAGCAGACGCAACCGTGGACCGCCGAGACGATGGTGCTCGTGTGGTCCGCAACCAAGGGCCTCGCGGCGGCCTGCCTGCTGCACGCCTGCCAGGAGCATGGGGTCTCGCCGCGCACGCCGGTCGCCGCGCTGTGGCCTGAGTTTGCCGCTGCGGGGAAAGAGCGGGTCACCATCGCGGAGCTGCTTTCCCATCAGGCGGGACTCTCGGGATTGCAGACGCCCGCCGAGGTCATGGATCACGCCGCCGTCGCGTCTGCGCTCGCCGCGCACGCGCCCGCGTGGCCGCTCGGCGAAGGCCACGGTTATCACCCGCGCACCTTCGGCTTCCTCGTGGATGAAACGCTGCGCCGCGTGACCGGCGGTCGCAAGTTGCGCGAGTACTGGCGCACGGAATTTGGGGAACCGCTCGGCCTCGATCTCTGGATCGGCCTGCCCGCGGAGCGCACGCACGAACCCGCGTCTATTTTCCCGGCGAAAATCTCGCCGCCCAAAGGCGACCCATTTTATACAGCGTTCCTCACCACGTCCTCGCTCACCGCCCGCGCCTTCGCTTCGCCGCGCGGGCTGCACAGCGTCGCGGCGATGAATGGCCCGGAAGCGCGCGGCGCTTCGTTTGGCGCCTTCGGCGGCATCGGCACCGCCAGCGCACTCGCAAAATTTTACGCCATGCTCGCGGCCGGCGGGGCGCTCGACGGGCGGCGCTTTTTCCAACCCGAGACGCTCGACTGGATGACGAAAACGCTCACACAGGGTCCCGATCGCGTGCTCTTGCTCGAGACGGCCTTTTCCGCCGGCTTCATGCGCGACCCGGTGGATGCACAGGGCCACAAACTGCGCCAGAATTTCGGCCCATCGATCAGCGCTTTCGGCCACCCCGGTGCGGGCGGCAGTCACGCGTTTGCCGATCCCGAAAATCGCGTGTCCTTCGCCTACGTCATGAACCAGATGGAACCCGGCGTTCTCCCCGGCCCGAAGGCGCTCCGCCTCGTGGATGCGCTCTACGCCAGCCTCGCGGAGGTGTCGCGATGAACGGCCCCGATCTCGAGCGCTATCTCCGCGAGCAAATCCCGCTCACCGTCGCGATGGATGTGCGCGTGCTCTCGTGCGACGACAACATGCTGGCGCTCACCGCGCCGCTCGCGCCCAACCGCAATCATTTGCAGACCGCCTTTGGCGGCAGCCTGAACGCGCTGGCCACTTTGAGCGGCTACGGATTGCTCTGGCGACTCCTCGGCGACCCGGGCGCACACATCGTCATTCGCGAAAGCCATATCCGCTACGACTCTCCGGTGACCGGCGATCTCCGCGCTGTCTGCCGCTCTCCATCCGTCGAAGCCCTGGAGCGGTTCCGCAGCGATTTCGCGCGCAAAGGCAAGGCGCGCCTCGAACTTGAATCCACCATCGAAAGCGGCGGAAAAATCGCGGTCACCTTCCGCGGTGTTTTCGTCGCGGTGCGCTAAACGCCGACGACCGAGACCACGAGGTTCCGCCGATGCGGAGCGCGGCGGTGCTCGAAAACGAAGATGCCCTGCCAGGTGCCGAGTTGCATCCGGCCTTGCGCGACCGGGATGACTTCGCTCGTCCGCGTGAGCACCATGCGCAGGTGCGAAGGCATGTCGTCCGGGCCTTCGTCGGTATGCACGAAATAGTTCTGATCTTCCGGCACGAGCCGCTCGAAGAACTCGTGCAGGTCCGTCCGCGCCGACGGGTCGGCATTTTCGTAGATGATCAGCGAGGCGCTGGTGTGCTGGATGAAAACGGTCGCCGTGCCGGTGGTCACGCCGCTCTCGCGCACGAGCCGCGCGACCTCCGAGGTGATTTCGTAAGTGCCCTTGCCGCGGGTCGGGACGCTGAAGCTACCGGTGTGTGCTTTCATGCCGTGATGATCACGCGGCGCCGCGCAAAATGGCGAGCGGCGGATGCCGGCTCACGCCGCGGCTAAGCGCGAGTCCGCCGAGGATCGCGAGGCCGGTCGTCGCGGCGAAGGCGGCGGCGAGCAGCGTCGGGGCGGGCCACGGCGGGGCTTTGAAGACGAAGACCGCCAAGGCGACGTTGGCGGCGATGGCGAGCACGAGACCAGCCAGCGCGGAGAGCGCGCCGAGCGTGGCGTATTCGATGATCAGGATGGTGCGCACCTGTTTCGCGGACGCGCCGAGGGTGCGCAGGAGAATGCTCTCGCGCAGGCGCTGGTCCCGGCCGTTGAGCAGCGTGCCCACAAGGATCGGCAACCCGGCGAGCACGGTGAATCCGGCGAGCACCGAGATGACGCGCGAGATTTTCTCCAGGATGCTGCGGACGGTTTCCAAGATCAGCGTGAGGTCTGTCTCTTATACACATCTCCGAGCCCACGAGACTAAGGCGAATCTCGTATGCCGTCTTCTGCTTGAAAA
>ENA-ORBV01010194-ORBV01010194.1-microbial-mat-metagenome-genome-assembly--contig:-NODE-10194-length-15129-cov-20.184427_pt1 | contig 15129 bp, 20 predicted proteins | sample MGYA00237777_ERZ505514 | MGnify/ENA primary metagenome ERZ505514 (study PRJEB26160, sample SAMN06269048) | microbial mat metagenome | isolation source: Oligotrophic lake microbial mat | place... | reverse complement strand
CTGTTGGATCGCGTGGTGGGCGGGTTGCGGGCGACGCGGGGGGGGCTTGGTGCGCCCGTCGTGGCTGGGCCCCCAACAATCTGTCGAAGGAGCCACCCATGGGCCGCAAGAAGAAGGATCAGGGGCCGACACCTCCGCCGGCGGAGCATGATGCGGGGGGCAAGCGGCGGGGAAGGCCGATTCCGTTGTGGCAGAAGATGCTGCTGGGCGTGTCGGTGGTGCTGATGCTCGGGGGCGGTGCGGCGTGGGGGTACTCGACGTTTGTGGCCAAGGAGCGACCGGCGCGGGTTGCGGGCACGCCCGGCGACAGTGCCAACGGCGGCGCATCGGGCGGCGGTACGACGGGTCTGCCCGGAGGCCTGGTCTCGGACTTCGGGCCGGGGGGAACCGGGACGGGATCGGGCACGGGTGGCGCAACCGGCGGGGCCGTCCACGGGACCGACGGTTCGGGCACGCCGAGCGGGTCGGAGATCCAGACCGCCTTGGACACCTGGTCGCCGGCGGTGTTCCGCCTGGGGTTCTCGTTCTTCGCGGCGTTCGCGATGGCGTATGCGCTTCGGCAGTTTTTGAAGGTGACGCTGGTGGTGGTGGGGGCCGCGCTCGTAGGAATGTTCGCGCTGCAGTACCTCAAGGTCATCACGGTGGACTGGTCGCTGGTCGAGGGGAAGTTCGATTCGGTGGCGGCGTTCATCAGGAGCCAGACCGAGACGTTCACGAAGTTCGTGAGCGGGTATCTGCCTTCGGCGACGAGCGCGGCGGCGGGGGCGTTTGTGGGGTTCAGGAAGAAGTAGTTCACCACGGAGGCGCGGAGGAAGGCGGGGGAGAGACGTGGGCGATGCGCGACCGCGGCGGTCGGGTCCGTTGCTGCAAGGCCGCAACCACGCCAGTCGGATAACCGCACGCCGTTCACATCCGCAGTTCCCGCCGCCCGAATCCCAGCCCCATCTTCTGCTTGGCCATCCAGAGGGTATCCTCGGCCACCACGTTGGCGCGTTTCGTGCCGGCGCGGATGAGGTCCACGACCTTGGCGTCGCCGTCCTTGCCCTCGAACTCGGCGCGGCGGGCCTGCATGGGGGCGAGCATGGCGCTGATGGCGTCGGCGAGCTCGGCCTTGACGTGGCCATCGCCGATGTTGTCGCCGCGCGAGTAGCGGTCCTCCAGCTCCTTCACGCGCGGTTCGTCGCGGATGAAACAACGCACATATTGGAACAATGCATTGTTGATATCTCCCGGCTCGGTCAGGCTCCGCCGCCCTGTGAAGATCTGGCCGACCTTCTTCTTCACTTCCTTGGCCGGGTCCGAAAGAAAGATCGCGTTGTTCAGGCTCTTGCTCATCTTCTGCTTGCCGTCGATCCCGATCAGGCGGCCCACGCGACCCACCAGCGCCTTGGGGATGGGCCAGATGGCCCCGGCCTTCGGGTAGTCCTCGTCGGGCGTGTGCGGATCGACTCCCGCGTAGAACTGGTTGAAACGCCGCGCGACCTCGCGGCACATCTCGATGTGCGCCACCTGATCCTCGCCGACGGGGACGAGCTCGGGGCGAAAGGCGAGGATGTCGGCGCACTGGCCCACGGCGTACAGCGGGAAGCCGAACGAGTACTGGTCGCCCAGGTCCTTGGCCTCGATCTCGGTCTTGAGCGTCGGGTTGCGCATCACCCGGTTGAAGGGGATGAGCATCGAGAAGAACCAGGAGAGTTCCGCGATGGCCGGGACTTCGGTCTGCAGCACGATCGTCGAACGCTGGGGGTCGATGCCCACCGCCAGCCAGTCCTTGACGATCTCGATCGTGCTCTGGCGAATCTCCGCCGGCCTGTCGGCCCTGGTCGTGAACGCGTGCATGTTGGCGATCAGGAAGTAGCAGTCGTACTGGTCCTGCAAGCGCAGGCGATTCTCGAGTGAACCGACGTAGTGCCCCAGGTGCAGCCGGCCTGTGGGCGTGTCGCCGGTCAGAACCCTGGGCTTGCCGGCTGGCGAACCGGAAGCGGCGGCGGGCTGGACGGCGTTCTGGCCGGTAGGCTGGCCGGTCGGGTCCGACGACGATGAAGCGGGCGGGGTCATGGGGCGAACTGTAGCGGTGGCTGGCCGCACGCTGCCCCGCCCGCCAGCGACTTGCCGACGGGCCTCTCTTCTTCTTCTCTGAAAGAGACATACTTCGTAGTAGTAGGAGTGAGGCCTGTCGGCTTGTGGACAACGGGCAGGGTGGGATCGGCAACCGGTGCGTAATCAGAACGTTGCGCCGAACGTGGGGTGGAGGAGAAGGTGTCCGTGGGCCTGACGGGGGCGCGCCGGTGGGGGTGATGAAGGGGGGTTCACGTTGGGTGCGGACAGCGGAGGGGGTGGGGGGGATGGCGGCAGGGCCCGGTGCCGGGATCGCCAGCCGAGCGCAAGTGACAGGGGGTACACACCGGCGAACGCGATGCGCGAGCGAGCGAGGACACCCGCCGGACGCTGACGGGGCAATCGCGTGCGCTGCGCGTTCCACTTCCCCCCCAAACGACACAAGGGCGGGTTTCCCCGCCCTCGGCGTCGCTCGCTCCCTCCTCTTGGGCGGAAGGCTGGTGCCCGCGAGTGGGCAAATGTCGTTTACTCGAACGCTCTGAACACCTTGTCGATATGCAGCACGCGCACGGGCGGGCGCTCCACGCCCGTCACCATCCGCCAGAACGGCTCGCCGGTTTCATCCGCGCGCCAGGTCTGGAACTGTCCGCGCGGGTTCTCGGCGTACACCGCCAGCAACGGCCCGCCCACATACACCGTCCGCTGGATCAGCAGCGCATCATCGCAGACGTACTCGAGTTCGGCCGACACCCCCGCCAGCGCGTCGGCCGCCTCGCCGAACAAGTCGTGGTTCTCACGCACTAGCACGTCCGCATCGTGCCAGATCATGTACCTGAACTTGCTGGCTGGGCGCCCGGGGAACGACTCCCGGCTGCGCAACAGCGAGGCGACGCCCAGTGGCCCGTCGATGCGGCGTTCCAAGGGCGCGCCGGGGATCGCACGTTCCATCTGGTAGCACAGGGCCTCGATGTCGATGATGTGGCGTCCGTACAGCGTCACCACCTCGGCGTGCCTCATGCCCTCAAGGAACCGCGCGAGCGTGGCGGCGAATGTCAGACGACGCCGCGGCGAATCGGACCAGGCCACCACATGGTGCTCGTCGAGCAGAGCGGTCACCTCGGGCTGCCACTGGGCGGCCCCGAAGGACGACTCGAACTGCCGACTGAGAACCGACACCACGACCTCCCCCGCAAGCGATGCTTGCCGACGTGCTGAACTGCCCAGACAGACCCGGACAGACTGGGCCCGACCCGGACTCACCCGACCGGACCGAATCGGCCGCCCGTTGGATCCATCCAACGCCGACCGCCCAGGCCACGCCGGCGCACGCCGACCGACCTCCCTACCCCGCGCTCGACGCACCGACCCGGGGTTCCACCCCCGACCCGGCCCGGCTTGCGCGGCCAACGGCGATCCGGGCCGAACCCCGGGAACGCCACACCACGCCCCGGCCCAACGATCTGGGCCTGGCGCACGAACGCCGTCCTGTGTTGGTGGCAACCACCCCGACAAACGCCGGTTTGGCCCCCTGGGCGCAGAACGACCAAGCAGGGAGTTCCACCCCCCCGCGTATGAAGTGTGACTCAGGTTCGACAATCCGCCACCATCGCGGTCGTTTCACGCGTAAAAACCCGCCCAGACGGGAGAAACCCACTGAAACCGACCGAGAACCCGCCCCCCGCCCCTAACGCCAGTGTGGTTCCCGATGGGTGAAGGCGGCTAAGACTTTTCCACGGGTTGCCCACATTTGCAGGCCACCACGGGGTCGTTGTGGGTGGAGCGGGCTCGGAGCGCGAGTGTGCCGGCGACCGGGTCGCGTAGCGCCGGGTTTATGTGGACAGTCTGTGGAGGAACGGACATGCCGGGGTGTCCGGGATACCCGAGAGGTTGCGGATGGATCGGAGTTGGTCGAGGTTGTCCACAGGATTTCGGAGGCGGTGGATAGTTGATGCAACATCAGCATGGGTCAGTGCTTGCGGCGTGGAACCATCGCGTGTCCGCCTGTGGACAACGGCGGGGGACCTTGTGCGGTGTGATCTGGACTCTGGTGCTCGGTTGCTTCCTGTCGGTCGCGGGGTGTGACCGCTCCACGGGCCGGCTCGACGCCATCGCGACGCTTGCCTTGACCAATGTCTCGGGAGCCTCCGCCCAACTCCACGCGGACTGGGCGGACGGCACGCTAACAATGAGCGATTCGCTCGACCTCGCCCACGTTCTGCTCGATCGGGGCGACCCGCGTGGCCCGGGGTTCGGCGCGGCCGTGCTCCAGACCATCGAAGATCGCCGGGGCTCGATCAACGACGCCGGTGAGTTCGAGATCTTCTGGCGCCGGGTCGCCCGCGTGGCGTGCAAGGTGGCGGTCGCGGAGTTCGAGGCCGGTCGATACGACGAGGCGTCCCGTTGGGTCTTTGCCGGCACGACGCGGTGGCAGACGGATCAGTACTGGCTCAAGTACTCCGATCACGACGCGATCGCCAGTTACTGCCTGGCTCGCACCGGGCGCATGGCCGAGGCGGTCGCCCGCCTTCGCGACAGGCCGAGCCTGGAAGGCGATGCCGCCGAGGCGCTGCGGGTTCTTGAGAGGCGGGGCGGGGAGTAGTCGGCGCCAGCCCCCCACGGGCGTGCAAAGGCGTGATGGGCCACAAGATCGTTCGTGCGGGGGCTCGCGCCGGGCGCCTCGTCGCTTGCTCGGCAATCTCCGGTGGGGCGACGCGCGAGTTCCAAGCCGAATCCGTATCACTGCTTGCGTGACCGTGGCGCGGTCCGGTGCTCTACTTGAACGCCTTGGTCGCCTCCGGCAGCGTTTTGACGAACTTGGCCACGCCCGTGGCCAAGCCCACGGTCTTGGCCGCCGCGACTCCAAGGCGGATCAGGCGCACCGGTCCGAACACCGCCGCCAGCGCGACAATAGCGGCGACGGTAGCGGTCGGATGGTCGCGGACGAACGCCGCGGCCTTCTTGGCGGGCGAGGGTTCGCCGGACGCGCCTGAGACCTTGCCGGGCGAGTTTTTCGCGGAGGGGGATCGGGCGGCGGCCCGAAGGCGGTTCTTCGCGCGGGTGCGCGGGTCGCCGAGTTGGGATGCACGGGCAATCATTCCGGGTACTCCGGGGGGTAGAGGAATCGGTTCTCGGGATCGGTCTCTTCGACAGGGTCTTTCGGGCCCGCCAGGCGGCGTGTGACGACCAGGCCACCCAGCCCGGCGCCGGCGACCACGACCAGGCCGACCAGCGCCAGCGCGGCGCCCATCCCGATCAGGTCGCCCAGGACCCAGGTGGTGCCCACGAGCGCGGCCAAGAGGCCCAGCAGGCCCGCCAGGCCGCAGATGACCAGCAGCACGGTGCAGGAGGCGAGTTCGGCGGCGCGATCGCGGGCAACGCGTCCCTCGGCCTCGAGCAGCTCGACGCCGGCGATGAAGGTTTCGGTGAGTCGCTCCAGCATGGCGTCACCTCCCACGTTCACCGCAGGATGCGAGCCAGGATCGCTCCCACGCCCAGCGCGATGGCGATGGAGGTGATGGGGCGCTCCCCGACGAACTCCTTGATTTTGTCGTGGGTCTTGGTGATCTCGTCGCGCGAGCGCTGGGTGATCTCGTTGAGCTTCTCGACCGCGACGCCCTCGATGCCGTGGACCAGGCGCGACGCATCGGTCCGCAGGGCGGCGGCGTCCGACTTCATCTCGTGCAGCGGGGCGTGAACGGAGTTGTTGGTGGTGCGGGCGCGGGACGCCGTGGTGCGGGCGCCGGTGCGCCGTGTGCCAGCGGACTTGGAACGTTTGCGGGCGGGGGCGACGGTCCCGTTGGAACGGTCGGCGGCCTTGCGGGGGGTCTCGGACGGGGTCGAGTTGGTGTCTGCCATTGGACGAGTCTCCCATGCGGTGACACGGGCTCCGGGCCTCGCTGTCGTCCACGCAAAGAGTTTCGCCCTCCACCCGGATGACGGGGTGAACACCCGGTGAATCGTGGATCATTTCGGGGTCGGGCAGGGCGTGCGACCCCGAGTGGATCGTCCAAGACCGGGTCAGGTTCCGAACGCTCGCACGCCGGCGACCGACACGGGCGGAGGGCGGGTCCACCACGCGAAGTGCGGCACCACCCGCTCAAAGCCGCGGGTGGCGGCACGTTGGGCAGCCACGTCGGCATTGATAAGGATGCGCCGGGCCGGTCCGTGCTGGGCGGGCCCGACCCGGCGCACCACAGTTCTCGCGCCCGGCGCTGGCACGAAGACTCGCGGCCTCATCGCCCCAGTCAGCGTGGTCCACTCCAGCATGTGGAGAACCGCCGGGATCAGCCGCGAGTTGTCAGGGCGCCTCCTGGGGCGCGGAGATGAGCCACATCTCGCCCTCGTCGATCACGTCGGCCAACCCAAAGCCCGCACGCCTCAGGAAACTGATCGCCAGCCGCATCTCTCGGGGGGCGACGGCGTGCTCGGGCGCGCCCGTCCCAGCGGCCTTCAGCACGCGGGCCGATCCGCTCTCCTGGGCACGCAGCAGCAGGCTCGCCACAAAGATGACGCGGTCGATTGAAACGCCCTTGGCCCACTCAGTCATGGCATGACCCCTTCGGGGAGGATCGTGATTCAAGTTTGAGAGTCAAACCGCGCCACGGGGTGTCCCCCACGGCACGCGGTGCGGAGTCGTTCTTACATGGGGCGCGGCGAGCGGCCGGCACCGGTCTCGGGCTGGTCGTCGATGCCGCCCTCGGGGGCGTCCACGTCCGCCGCCTCGTCGGCGCCTTTGTTGACCGCGGTGCCGATGCCGATGGGCTTGGGCTCGCGGTTGACGCGGGCGGCGTCGGCGTCCTGATCCTGGGTCGCGTTGCCCTGGTTGCCCGTCGAGTTGCCGGTGTTGCCTGTGGTCTTCTGGAGGGGCTTGCGGGCATCCGTGGCGGACTCGGCCGGGCGGTTCGTCCTGGTCGTCGTCATTTCCGTCTCGCGGGAGTCGGTGCGCCGCTGCTGGGTCTTGTCGAACTCGTAGCCCGGGTTGCCCTCGCCCTGCGACGGCGTCGCCTTGGTGGGCGCGCCCGGGTTGGTGGCGGGGTTGGTCTGGGGCTTGGTGGTTCCGGTGCCGGGATTGGAAACGGGATTCGACCCGGTGGTGCCGGGCTGGGTGTTGTGCGTTGCCATGGGAGACAGCTCCTCAGGAGTGGGCTCGGAAGTCAGCCCAAGACGCGGGGGGGACGGCGGACTCCAGTCCGCATCCCTTCCCGCAGGCTTGAGGAGTGTGCGTTGGCGGAGTGGCCCGGCAGTGAACACCCGGTGAAGCGCGGCTCATTCTCTGCCCGTGTGGGGCGCGCCGACGCAAGCGATTGCGGCACAGGCAGTTGCAGCCGGCGACCACGGGTGATCAACCGCTTGACAAACCGGGCGGCGGGATACAGTTTCCGGTCGCCGCCCACATGCTGGGTGGGCGCAGGAGGGTTTTCAATGCCAGCGCGAACCGCGGAGGCGCAGTGGTCGGGCAACCTGACCGAGGGCAAGGGACGGATCAAGGTTCAGAGCGCCACGTTCGATGCCCCGTACGACTTGGGTGCCCGCGCCGGTGACGGCAAGGGAACCAATCCCGAGGAACTGATCGGGGCTGCCCACGCCGGGTGCTTCACGATGCAGCTCTCAGCCCTGCTGGGCGCGGCGGGGTTCACGCCCACCAGCCTGCGCACCACCGCGAAGGTCCATCTGGAAAAAGAGGGCGGCGGGTTCGTGATCCCCAAGATCGAGCTGGAACTTGAGGGCTCGGTGCCGGGGATCAGTGCCGCGCAGTTCCAGGAGCACGCGCAAAGGGCCAAGGCCAGCTGCCCGGTGAGCAAGGCGCTCTCGGGCACGCAGATCACGCTGGCGGCACGCCTGGTCTAGAGCACGCGCGGGCGCGGTGAAGAGTGCCCTTGTCGCGGCCTGGAGCGGCTACGGCGCACGTCGGACGCCAAATGCCGGTGTGAGGCCGATCGCGTCACGCGGTCCGGCGTGCCCGCCGTCGCTTGGCCAGGATTGGCACGAAGAACAGGTACACGCCGGTGAGCAGCAGCCCAAGCAGCACCATCGCCGACGGGATGAACAGCCACGACTTGACCAGCGGGTGGAACCACGAGCCGTCGTGAAGGGACTCGATGAGGTCGGAACGGCGGTGGGCGACCTGAAGGACCTGGCCCGTCGCGGCGTCGATCTGGATCTCAGTGCGATTCTGGGAGACAACTTTGATGAGGTTGCGGCTCGGGCGGAGTTCGACGCGGTAGACATCGTCCCACGACTCGATCGCGGCTGCGGGGACGACGCGGCTGATGTCCAGAATCTGCGGGATCGTCAGCGCGGGAGCGGCGGCCTGTCCCCGTTGCTCCGGCGGCTGGACCCAGGGCAGCGACTTCTTGAGCTGCAGGATCAGGCCGGTGGTGACGATGATGAGAATCGGGATGGCGATGGGAAGCGAGGCCCAGTAGTGGACTCGGCGGAAGAAGATGTGTGGTTTCATCGCGCCGGCTCGGGAGGGGTGAGGGCCAGAGCATAGTCGATCGCGTGCATCGGGCGGGGAGAAGGCTCGATCGCGAGCCCGGCGGGCGGGCTCCAGCGACAAGTTTGGACCACTTCGGCGTGAGCGTCAGACAGCGGGCGACGCTGTTGACAGACCCCCAGAGCCGCGGCGCGAGCGCCGGGGGCGGGGCCGGAGCAAACACCGTGAAGACCATGCCGATTCGTGGGCGTCTGTTTTGTCGTGCGCACATGCTGGCCGCGGCCGGCGTGTGCGGGATCGGCGGGGCGGCCAGCGGGCAATCGTTCAATGTGGACCTGGACGTGACGCTGGGGAATCCGACCAGCGGGGCGATGGGCGCGCCGTCGGCCGGGTTCGGCGGGGCGGCTGGCCAGGTCGGGCACTGGAACGCCCACGACTCGCAGTGGAACACGCCCATGCCGCTGAACAGCCTGGCGAACTCGCCGACCTCGGTGACGCTGCTGTCGGCCACCAGCGCTCCCAACGGCTTCGCGCACTGGTCGTTCCCCAACAACAGCAACACCGGCGACTGGGCCAAACTGCTCAACGACTGCCACATCGTGAACAACAACCCAGGTGCGTACACGAACACCTACACGTTTAGCGGGCTGCAGCCCGGGACGTATGACGTCATCACCTACGGCGTGCGCCCGCTGAAAGCGCTCTCTTCGACACGGGTGTCAGTGTCGGGCGGCAGCGGGTTCCAGTTCGTGGTGGGGCCGATACCGGGCAACTCGTTCAGCCTGGGCGTAACGCACCAGTGGGACACGGTGGCACTCACGGGTTCGACGCTGACGATCACGGTCGACCGCAACCCGATCAGCCCGGCGCCGGGCGCGTACATCAACGGGTTCCAGTTGCGGCACGCGCCGGTGCCCGCGCCGGCGGGGTTGGCGATGATGGCGGCGGCGGGCGCGATCGGGGGGCGGAGGCGTCGGCGCGGCGCGTGCCTCGGCGGGCGTCTGGTAAACTGGGCGGCTGAACCGGAGGCAGCAGCATGGCCACGCGCACATCGGGTACCGCATCCTGGGGTCTGACGGCGGCCGCAGTCCTCTTGACCAGCCCCGGCGGGTTCGCACCAGCCCGTGCGCAGCAAGAGCCGCCGCCGCCTGAGCAGGTGCCCGAACACTTCTGTGGCGTTGATCTGAGCCGGGCCGGGCAGATGAAAAACGTCGTGTGGAACGCGCTGGGCCTGGGGTTCAATCGGCCCGGGTCGAGCGTCGGGGCGTTTCTGGATGGCGCGGAGACCAGGTACGCGACCGGACGGGAGCTGCTGAGCGCGGCTGCGGCGCACGTCGGGATCACGGAGGCGGGGCTGTGGGCCGAGGTTGAGAAGTACAAGCATGTGAACTGCGGCATCTAGCCGCTCTTCAACGGCGATGACGCGGCCATCAACGAGGACCGCGGGCACTTCGATGGCGTCGGGGCATCCGAGGCGGCGTGGACGTTTGCCCGGGATGTGACGCTGCATGTCGTGCTTCACGAGATCGGGCACGGGCTGATCCGCGAGTTTGACATCCCGGTTCTGGCCAATGAGGAGACGACGGCCGATGCCTTCGCGACGCACTACCTGGTGATGCACATGCCGGACCGCGCGGTGGAGGTGCTCGAGGCGCGGGTCGCATCGCTGATGATCGAGGTGGGCGAGGGGCCGGTGGAGGGCTGGGGCGGCGAGCGCGACCATGATGGGCGGCGTGCGTTCCAGATCGCGGCGCTGGCGCTGGCGGCGGATGCGGAGAAGTATGCCCCGGTGGCCGCGGTCGCTGGGATGTCGGAAGAGGACATCGAGGGTGCGGCGGACTACGGGGCCGAGATCCACCGGTCGTGGCGGCGGGTGCTGGGGCGGCTCTGGATGCCTGCGGGCGCGGCGCAGGTGGAGTGTGACGCGGAGAGCGTGTTTGTCTGGCGTGTGTGCGAGTGCGCGCTGGCGACGGAGATCGAGCAGGCACTGCGGCGGTTCGACTGGCACTCGATGGTGACGGTGGACTTTGTGGATGAAGGGGGCGGGGCGGGGTGGAGCCGCGGGAACCGGACCGTGACGGTGAGGAGCGGATATATGAATCGGTTCGTGGAGCAGGGGGGGAGGGGGTTGGTGGCGCGGGAGTGAGGGTGTTCGCGTGTCGCGCGACACTTTTCGAGGCTCTTTCCGAAGGCGCGCGGACGACCGACGGCGACGAGACTTGGACGGCGGGTAGGGGGAAACAACCTTGCTCGGAGCAGCAAGATCGTGGCACACGGTCGGGTCTCCCCGCCCGGGTGCCACCAGTCCGACGCCGCTTTGGGCGGCGCGGCGCGTGCGTCGGGCGAATGGTGGCGGGTGATGATCCATGTGGCCGCTCCCTGGTTGGCGTGCCGCGCAATGTAGTTGGCGACGGCCAGCTGGTGGTGCCGGTCGGTGATCGCGGTGATCTTGAAACGTCTGGCCCAGACGCCACCTTCGGGTGCGAGCCCGGCCTGGGAGATCGCCCGTGCGGACCGCGACTTTGCCAGGCCGACCTCGTGCCGGATGAGCGCGTAGATCGGCTGATTGCGTGTCCCGATCGACGCGGGCGGCCTGTGGGCCTCGGACAGACGAAATCGCGCAAGACCATGGAAATGGTGGTCGTCGATCGCGCACGCGATGAGCTCGATGCCGCGTTGATAGAACGTCTCGACGAAGGTGTTGAGTGCGAGAAGCCGAGCCTCGGGGGAGAGACGCACGGGTGGTTGGGTCATCGAACGCTTCGAGTCGAGCAGCTTGACGCGGTGTGCGCCGGGCGGGGGCGGGTTCCTGTAGTCGCCCTCGACATGCTCGCGGTGGCGCCGGGCTGGCCAGCCCCGCTCATCACCTCGGAGCCAGATTCCATAGGTGCTCCCGTTGACATGATACCAACCGTTCCATGCGTCGATGATGCGCGCGGGCATAGGAACAAGCAGAGCGGGATCGGCGCAATGAGAAGCCCACGGGTCGGACCCGTGGGCTTCGGTGGTCAACGAGCTGCTGGCGAGGATCAATAATCCATATCATCCATCCCGCCGCCGCCGCCGGCGGGAACAGCCTTCTTCTCCTTGATCTCCACGATCGCCGCCTCGGTGGTCAGCAGCAACGCAGCGACCGAGGCCGCGTTCTGGAGGGCGATGCGTTCGACCTTGGTGGGGACGATGACGCCCATCTGGACCAGGTCGCCGTATTCGTGTGTGAGGGCGTTGAAGCCGTAGTTGTTTTGGGTGGACTCTTCGACCTTGTTGGCGATGACCGAGCCGTCGAGGCCGCAGTTGTGGGCGATCTGCTTGATGGGTGCGGAGAGGGCGCGGTAGACGATGTCGATGCCGGCGCGCTCATCGCCCTCGGCCTTCTTGCGGATGGCTTCGAGTGCGCGGCGGGCGCGGATGACCGAGACGCCGCCGCCTGGGAGGATGCCCTCTTCGACGGCCGCGCGGCAGGCGTGGAGGGCGTCCTCGACGCGGGCCTTTTTCTCTTTCATCTCGACTTCGGTGGCGGCCCCGACGTTGATCTGGGCGACGCCTCCGGCGAGCTTGGCGAGGCGCTCTTCGAGCTTCTCACGGTCGTAGTCGCTGGAGGTGGCGTCGATCTGGTGGCGGAGCTGGCCGATGCGGGCCTTGATGTCGCTGGTGTCGCCCGCACCCTCCACGATCGTGCAGTTGTCCTTGTCGATCGTCACCTTTTTGGCCCGCCCGAGGTCGGAGAGCTCGACCTTATCGAGCTCGATGCCCAGTTCCTCCATGATCGGCTTGCCGCCGGTGAGGACCGCGATGTCCTCGAGCATGGCCTTGCGGCGGTCGCCGAAGCCCGGGGCCTTGACGGCGGCGATCTTGAGCACGCCGCGGAGCTTGTTGACGACCAGGGTGGCCAGAGCCTCGCCCTCGACGTCCTCGGCGACGATGAGGATGGAGGAGCCGGCGTCGGCGATCTTGCCGAGCAGGGGGAGCAGGTCCTTGGCGCTGGTGATCTTCTTCTCGTGGATCAGGATGTAAGGTTTGTCGAGCACGACCTCCATCTTGGCGGGGTCGGTGACGAAGTGGGGGGAGAGGTAGCCCTTGTCGAACTGCATGCCCTCGAGGAGCTCGACCTCGGTGTTGAGGCTCTTGCCCTCTTCGACGGTGATGACGCCGTCTTTGCCGACCTTGTCCATGGCGTTGGCGATGATCTTGCCGATCTCGGCGTCCTGGTTGGCGGAGCAGGTGCCGACCTGGGCGATCTCCTTGGAGGAGGAGATCTTCTTGGACATCCTCTTGAGCTCCTCGACGATGGCGGTGACGGCCTTGTCGATGCCGCGCTTGACGAGGTTGGGGTTGGCCCCGGCGGTGATGTTTTTGAGTCCTTCGGCGTAGATGGCCTCGGCGTAGATGGTGGCGGTGGTGGTGCCGTCGCCGGCGTCTTTGGAGGACTTGGAGGCGACCTCCTTGATCATCTGGGCGCCCATGTTCTCATAAGGGTCCTCGAGCGTGATCTCCTTGGCGACGGTGACGCCGTCCTTGGTGACGGTGGGAGCGCCGAAGGACTTCTCGAGGACGACGACGCGTCCCGAGGGGCCGAGCGTGACCTTGACGGCGTGCGCGAGTTTCTGGACGCCGCGGAGGATGCGTTCGCGTGCGTCGGTGTTGTATGCGATCTGCTTGGCGGCCATGTGTGCTTTCCTAAGAGTTCACCACAGAGGCACAGAGGCACAGAGAGAGACGTTGTGCTCCGCGGTGACGTGTTTCGAACTGAGTCTCTTCGATGTGTCTCTGTGCCTCTGTGGTGGATTCTGGTTTGGATGGACTGGGGCTAATGAACCTTCTTGAGCCCGATGCGGAGCCAGGCGATGCGTTCGGCGTCGAGGACGTAGATGGCCGAGCCGTCGGTGACTTTGACGAGGTGGTCGTCCTCGTCGGGGATGAGCATCGCGCGCTTGACCTCGAGCGTCGCGATGGCGGCCGGGCCGGTGCCGGGCGAGAACACGCCGGTGAAGACGACCGAGAGGTCGCGTTCGCCGTTGAGTTCGGAGAGGGCTTTGCGGAGCTGGTCGTTGGTCAAAGGGGAGATCCTGGGTCGTGAGGCCGGGGTCGAGGTGCGGAGTCCTGAGTCCTCGGTCCTGAGTCATGGAGGTCGGGCACCGTGCGGATCGGGATGTGCGGTGGATCGAGGCGACCTGGAGCGGGTAGAGAGTCCGGCTCGGAGAGCCGGCCCACCTTCTCAGTCTTGGATCACCGCGAGAATGTCATCCTCCGACATGATCAACAGTTCCTCGCCCTCGAGTTTGACTTCGGTGCCGGAGTACGACGAGAAGATGATGCGGTCGCCAGCCTTGACCGAGAGGGCGATGCGTTCGCCGGTGTCGGTGTTGAGCTTGCCGTCGCCGACGGCCTCGATGGTGCCGGTCTTGGGGCGGTCTTTGGAGGTTTCGGGCAGGAAGATGCCGGACTTGGTCTTGGTCTCGGCCTCGTCACGACGGACGATGATCTTGTCGTGCAGCGGCTTGATGGACGAGTTGCGGGACTTGGACGACTTGGTGTCGCCCTTGGTCTCGGTGCGGCCCTCATTGCGGGCGTTTGCGGGCTTGGTCGCGGTTCTGCTCATGTGTGCTTCTCCGAGGTAAGGCGGTGGTGCAAGGTTGTTCTGTCAAGACGACGCCGCCCCGGCGCACGCGCGCCGGGACGGGGAGTTGGTTCAGGCGGTTCCGGGCCAGCGTCCTTTGTAGAACCGGCAGAGGCACCGGCGCAGGACGTCGAGCATGATCTCGAGATCGCCGGGGGTGCTGGGGCGATCGACCACCGCGAACGCGCCGGCCTTGAGTGCCGCCGAGATCTCGCGGGCCTCATCCCGGTGCGAGCGCATGCGTTTGACGATGACGGTGGGGGGGGCGGATTCAAGCCGCCGGAGCATTTCGAGCAGGCGCAGGCCGCCGTCGGGGGAGGCGGTGGATTCGGAGCCGCCGGCGTCCAACGGCAACCCAAGGTCGACCACCGCGATGTGGATCGATGTGCTCCGCATCACGCGGCTGGCGTCGGCCCCGCTCGTCGCCCGGTGGGCCACCACGCCCATCGGGCCCAGGAGCGGCGGAATCTGGTCGACCCAGGCTTCGGGCCGCCACCCTGCGTACGACAGCAGGAGATTGAGGCGCCGACCGCCGCCCGGCGGCTGGCAAGCCGAGGCACCGGCGTCATTCCCCGCAGGCGCGCCATCCCCCGCGTTCGGAACGAATCCCGAACGAGGGCCAGCGTCGTCATGGGGGCGCACAGTCACCACGACGGGAGGAGAGGCAACGCGGGTGCCAGCCGGGCACGGGTTTTTAGTAGTCGGCACGGCTACTCGGGCGGGGATGGGGGGGTTGAGGGGTGTTCCGCTCTGCCAGCCTGTTTGCGGGCGACGGGTGGAGTGTCAACTTGGCAGGTGGCGCGGGGCATTCGCCGGCTCCCTAAGCAGCCCGACGGTGAGGGCGGGCTCCTTCCAGATTTTGCGTCCGGTCTAGCGCGATCCCTTCCCGGATGCCGGGCTGGGGTGACCCGGAGGTTGGGCAATCACCCGCCCCCTCCGGTCGGCGTCGCGGAGCCTCGCGACCACCTAGCCCGCACGCGGGGGACGCTGTCTCTTATACACATCTGACGCTGCCGAC
>ENA-ORBV01010191-ORBV01010191.1-microbial-mat-metagenome-genome-assembly--contig:-NODE-10191-length-15133-cov-5.163789_pt1 | contig 15133 bp, 13 predicted proteins | sample MGYA00237777_ERZ505514 | MGnify/ENA primary metagenome ERZ505514 (study PRJEB26160, sample SAMN06269048) | microbial mat metagenome | isolation source: Oligotrophic lake microbial mat | place... | reverse complement strand
TTTTTTTTTCAAGCAGAAGACGGCATACGAGATTCGCCTTAGTCTAGTGGGCTCGGAGATGTGTATAAGAGACAGGCGCAGCGCGCGCCCGTGTATGTCGTGAGCCACGGACTCGAACGACGGGGCTGGCAGATGCGGTGTGCAGGGGCGTGGGGCCCGGCTGACATGCCCTCGTGGCGGTCACGGCTCCTGTTTCCGCTCTGGCGCCTGCGCGGCGCCGACCGCGGCCTGCGGCACGCCGCACACGTCATGGTGCTCAACCACGAAGACGCCACATTCGCGCAGACCTACTACGGACGCAGGCCGGAAGACGTCACCGTGCTGCGCCACGGCGTGGAACCGACGACGGTCACGGCAGCCGATGTGCCGAGTGGGACCTTCACCGTGTTGTTTCTCGGCAGCTGGTTGCCACGCAAAGGGATCGGCACGCTGATCGACGCCGCCACCCGTCTCGTCGCGCGCGGCACCCACGTGCGTTGGGTGCTGGCCGGCACAGGCGGCACGGCGGCCGACATCCTGCCGCAGTTCCCGGAGCACCTCCGCGCGCACGTCGAGGTCATCCCCTGGTTTGCGCCCGCTCGCGAGGAACAGTTGCTGCGTGATGCCCATGTCTTTGTGCTGCCAAGTTATTTCGAAGGCCAGCCGCTCGCGTTGCTGCAGGCGATGGCGACGGGGCGGTGTTGTGTGACCACGGATTGTTGCGGACAACGTGACCTGATCACGCATGGCGAGACGGGGTTGTTGTTTGCGCCCGGTGATGCCGCGGCGTTCACCGAACACCTCGCGAGGTGCGCCAACGACCCGGCCCTTCGTCACCAGTTGGGCGCCGGGGCGCAACGCGCGGTCGCGAGCCGCACGTGGACGGCCGCCTTCGATCAAGTGTGGGAGTTGAGTTCTCGATGATGGACGTGCCGTATCTCCGTGCCGCAGGATCGGTGTGGGCGTTTCTGATGGTGGGCGTGCTCGTGAAGCTCGCCGAGTTGACGTGGACGTTTGAACACCGGTGGTTGCTGCCCTGGGACAACGAACTCGTACGCCGCACGGGCCAACTCTCGCTCCTGCTCCGATTCTCGTGGCAGGAGTTCGCGATCTCGGCAGGATTGTTCGCCGTGGTCGCGGCGTTGCACCACTGGCGCCCAACGCCCGGGCGTGCGCTGCGACGCGGACTCGGCGTGTTCCGATTCCTGCTCGGATTCACGTCGCTCGCGAGTGTGCTCGGGATCGCCTACTACGCGGTCTACCAGACCCACCTCACTGTGGACGACCTGGAGTACGTGGTGTGGGCCAAACACCTGGTCGCGTCCGCGGGCCCCTGGACGCTGCTGTCGGTACGCCTGGTGTTCGCCGCGTGGGTGGTGCTGACATTCGGGCTGCCATGGCTCATGGCGCGTCGCGCGGAGCGGCGATGGACGCCGACGGCTGCAATCAGCAGTGTGCTGCTGGCCGTGATGGGCTTCGGGCTGTGGGCGGCGGGACGACCCAACCTCGCCGAAGCGATGCTGGAGCCCCACCCGGTGGCGTGGATGTTGTTCGGACGTCGTGTGAGCTACGTGGATCTGCCGCCGGTCCGCACGATGGCACCGCTTGGCGACACGCGTCGTGGCTACCAGGTCAGCGAACGACCGCTTAACGTGGTGCTTGTCGTGCTGGAGTCGGTGCCGGCGGGGTCCCTCGTCATGTTCGACCCGACGGCGGAGGCGGGCCGCACCATGGTCGAGGAGTTCGGCGACGACCTCACGGTGTTTGACGACATTTTTGCCGGAGCACCCAACTCCGTGGCGTCGTTGTTTGCGGTGTTGACCGGACGCGTGGCGATGCCCACCTCGGCGGCCGCCATCAAGACACTCGGGGATTTGCCGACCGTGGCGCAGATCCTCAAGGGCCGGGGCTACCAGACCCAGTTTTTGCTCAATGGACCGGAGGACCACATCATTGCGGATCTGGCCAGCCGCGGATTTGATCGCGCCATCGACATGAACGACCCGTGGCCCGATGCGGCGCGGTACAGCGCGACGACCTGGGGCTACGACGACCGGATGTTGTTTGATGAGGCGCACTCCGTCCTCAAACAACGTACGCCTTCGTCACCCCCGTTTTTCCTGACGCTGCATACAAACAACCCGCATCACCCCTATAGCTCGGAGCAAATCGAGGGGTTGCCCAGCAGTGACGATCCCAAGGTCAGGCACCGCCTCCTGGTCCGGCACACGATGGAGATGTTCACCAATTTTTATCGGGACCTGAAGGCGTCGGGCCTCGCCGACTCCACACTGGTCATCGCCTACGGGGATCACGGCGAGGCGTTCGGCGAACACGAGGGCAACTACATCCACTCGCGGGAGCTGTACTGGGAGAACCTGCACGTCCCGGTATTGATCCTGCACCCGCGCCGGCTCGGCCTGCCGGCCCGCATCAACCAACTCGGCACCCTGGTGGATGTGCCGGTCACGATTCTCGACATCTTGGGGCTGCCGCTGGGCGAGCGCGACGGTATGTCGCTGCTGTTCGAGGCACCGGACCGCATCGTGTTTTCGCTGACCGATTGGGGCCCGGGACAAATCGCCCTGCGCGACCGCCAATACTCCTACATCCTCTCCCGCACGGGGCGTGAATTGCTCTTTGACCGCCAGGCCGATCCCTTCGAGCGGAAGAACCTTGTGGCCGAACGCCCGGAGGTCGCCGCCGCCTTCCGGGCTCGATTCGGGAAGCAATAATCGCCTCTGCAAGAGCCAGACCAGACTAAAATGGCAGGGTGTCCGCCCCCCGCAGAAACGAACTGGTGCTGGAGTCCGTCCGGCGTCTGCAGCGGATGGGGGCGACCCCGAACCTTCTGAACCTGCTCCAGAAGCAACATCCGGCCGACCTGGCCCAGGTGTTCGCCGAGCTGTCCGACAAGGAATGCCACGCCGTTTTCAACATCCTGGTCGAACGCAACGGCCGGCTGGCGGTCGAAGCCCTGTCGGAGTTGGGCCCGGAAAAGGGCGCGCTGCTCCTGGCCGATCGACCGGCGGAAGAAATCGCCCGGCTCCTCCAGGAAATTCCCTCTGACGATGCGGCAGGGCTGATTGATAACTTGCCGGAAGAGTTGTCGTCGATCGTCCTCGACCTGATCCGGCCCAAGCCTGGCGGCGGCGTCTCGGAACTGCTCGAATACGAAGAAAAGACGGCCGGTCGTCTGATGAACCCGCACGTCTTCGCGTTGCCCGAAGACCTGACGGCGGGTGAGGCCATCACCGCCATCCAATCCGCACGCGACGTCGAGATGGTCTTTTATCTCTACGTCGTGGACCAGCGGCGTCATCTGGTCGGCGTCACGTCCCTGCGTCGACTGATCCTCGTTTCGCCAGACACGCCGCTCAAACGCATCATGACGTCGGACGTCTACAGCGCCCGCGTCGACGTCGACCAGGAAGAAGTCGCGAGCAAGGTCGCGTCGTACAATCTCCTCGCCATCCCCGTCGTCGACACCGAAAACAAGCTGGTCGGTGTCATCACGGTTGATGACGTCATTGACGTCTTGAAGGACGAGGCCACCGAGGACGTGTTCCGGTTGGCCGGCGTGTCGGCGGAGGACGGCGTCCTTACGCCACCGCTTGAGTCACTCAAGAAACGTCTGCCGTGGCTGCTCGTCAACCTCGGTACCGCCTTCATCGCCGCCTTCGTCGTCAGTCGCTTCAGCGGCACCATCGCAAAAGTGTTGCCCCTCGCGGCCCTGATGCCCGTCGTCGCCGGGATGGGCGGTAATGCCGCCACACAAACGCTCGCCGTGGTCGTGCGTGGTATCGCTCTGGGTGAGCTGACGTGGGGCAATGCGCGACAGGCGGTCTTGAAGGAAGCGCTGGTGGGCCTGGGTAACGGCGTCGTACTGGGCCTGGTCGCCGTGCTCGGCGCGTGGCTGCTCGCCGATGACTGGGCGCTGGGCGCGATTCTCGGCATGGCGATGATCATCAACATGTTCATCGCGGCAGTGGCGGGCACGTTGATTCCGCTGGGCCTGCGCGCGGCCAAGGTGGACCCCGCGCTGGCGTCGTCGGTGTTCATCACGACGTTGACCGACGTGTTCGGCTTTTTGTCCTTCCTCGGACTGGCGACGTTGTTCATCCGTTTCCTGCACGTGGGATGAAGACCCACGTCGCCGAGGCGATCGTGCTGCGCACGTATCGGTATGCGGAGGGCGATCGGATTGTGGTCTTCCTGACGGAGGACCGGGGCAAAAAGCGGGGCGTGGCGAAAAACGCCACGAACTCGCGACGCAGATTCGGCGCGGCGCTTGAGCCGTTCACGCGAGGGCGCGTGACGTATGTGGAGCGGGAAGGACGCGACCTGGTCCGGTTGGATCGGATAGAGCCGGCCACTAGCTCGATGGGCGCATCGGCCGGTCGTGAGGTGGGAGACGGGGCGAGTGCCCTCGGGTACGCGAGTTATTTCGCTGAGCTCGTGGATGAGTGGGCCCCGGATGCGATGGCCAACGAACGGCTCTATCGCCTCGCGGCGTCGGTGGGGGATGCATTGGGACGGGCCGGGTCGGCCGAGTGCCTGGCGCGGTATTTCGAGTTCTGGTTGCTCCGGCTCGAGGGCGTGTACCCGGCGCTGAACACATGCGCGCGCTGTGGACAGACGCTGGCCGACGGTGCGGTGCTCGATACGGGCGACTGGCAGTTTGTGTGCGCACGATGCGGACACGGCTCGTTGACGGTGTCGAAAGAGGCGTTTCGGTGGTTGCGGCGAGCGGCAGCCGAGTCGCCGTCGGTGGTGACCGACGAAGGAGCCGACGAGGCTCCGTTGCGGGAGTTGGAAGCGGTGCATGCGCGATTAATCACGCTGCACCTCGAGCGCGAAATTCGGTCAGCGCGCGTGATGAGGGAGTTGAGGCCGTCGTGACGTTTCAGGATTTGGTTTTTAAGCTGTCAGAGTACTGGTCGGCACAAGGGTGCCTGATCCAGCAACCCATGGACATCGAGATGGGGGCCGGCACGATGCACCCCGAGACGTTCCTGCGCGTGCTGGGGCAGAAGCCGTGGAACGTCGCCTACGTCCAGCCCTCCCGTCGTCCTGCCGACGGCCGGTTCGGTGAGAACCCGAACCGGTTGTTCAAACATCATCAGTTCCAGGTGATTCTCAAACCCGCGCCCGATGACATCCAGGATCTCTACCTGCAGAGTCTCGAAGCGTGCGGCATCGACCTGCGGTCGCACGACATACGGTTTGAAGAGGACAACTGGGAGTCACCGACGCTCGGGGCGTGGGGGATTGGCTGGCAGGTGCTGTATGACGGTCTCGAGATTACGCAGTTTACGTATTTCCAGCAGGCCGGAGGCCAGGACCTCTCGCCGATCTCCGTCGAGTTGACCTACGGGCTGGAGCGCTTTGCGATGTCGCTGCAGGGCGTGGACAACGTCTATGACCTCGAGTGGACGAAGGGCGTGACCTATGGCGACGTGCGATTGAAGGACGAAATCCAGCAGTCCAAGTACGCGTTCGGCCAGGTGCCGACGCTGCCGCCCGGCGCGTTTGCCGAATTTCACCGCAACCTGTTCAACCAGTACTACGACTTCGCGAAGTCGCTGCTCGACTCGGGCCTGGTGTTGCCGGCGCTCGACCACGCGCTGAAGTGCTCCCACGCCTTCAACGTGCTCGACGCAAGCGGCAGCATCGGCGTCACCGAACGGACGTCCTACATTCTGCGCGTGCGGCAACTGGCGGTCGGCATCGCCAAGGCCTGGACCGCCGACCCACTGGAACTCAATGAGGGAGCTCGCGTCGCGAGCCCTGAGCAAGCGAAGCGCGTCGAAGGGGCGAACCATGGATCGTGAACTCCTCATCGAATTGGGCCTGGAAGAGTTGCCGGCCTCGTGGTTGCCGACGCTGACGCAGCAACTGAGTGAGACGTTGCGCAAGGCGCTGAACGACCATCAGTTGCCCAACACCGATTCGATCGAAGTGCATGGCACGCCGCGGCGACTGGCTGCCTGTGTGCCGGAACTGATCGACCGGCAGGAAGACCGCGACGAAGTGTTGACCGGACCGCCCGTGTCCGCAGCGATGGGGCCGGACGGCAAACCGTCGCCGGCGGCGCTCGGGTTTGCGAAAAAGAACGGCGTGGACTTCGGGGGCTTGACGGAGGTGGACACGCCGAAGGGCAAATACCTGGCGTTCAAGAAGCTGACGCGAGGCCGCGCCACGGTGGACGTGTTGCCCGATGTGCTCACGCAGGTGCTCCGAACATTGCCGTTCCCGAAGCAGATGCACTGGGATGCGGAGCTGGGCGACGGCAAGGGGGAGCTGGTATTCGGGCGTCCCATTCGCTGGCTGCTGTTCCTGTACGGTGGGCGTGTGGTGCCGTTCACGATTTCGCGCACCACGATGGCCGCCGGTGTGCGTGTGCAGGATGTGACCTCGGGCGCCGTGACCTACGGCCACCGCGTGCTTGCGTCGAGTGGACGCGCGGGCCGCGCCATCAAGGTGCGCGGCTTCGACGAATACAAGAAAAAGCTCGCCGAGCATTTCGTGTTTCTCTCCCGCATCGAGCGGAAGGACCGCATCATGCGCGAACTGGATGCGCAGGCACGCAAGATTGGCGGACGCATGTTGCACCACCAATCCACGCAGGCCGAGGCGCTGCTCGAAGAAGTCCCGGACCTGGTCGAGTACCCGGGCGTGGTCTCCGGGACCTTTGCCTCGGAGTTCCTGTCGCTGCCGGCTGAAGTGCTCATCACCACGCTCATTCATCATCAGCATTTCTTTCCCGTGGTCGCGTCAGACGACAAACTGATGCCGTCCTTCCTGGCGGTGACCAACACGCAGGGCACCAACACCAAGTTGATCTCGGTAAACGCCGAGCGTGTGGTGACCGCGCGCCTGCGTGATGCGCGGTTCTTCTGGGAGTCCGACCGGGCCGTGGGGCTTGAGGCACGTCTCTCGCGCCTGGAAACCCTGACGTTCCACAAGGCGCTCGGGTCGTATCAGGCCAAGGCGTTCCGCGTGGCGGCACTCGCGAAGTGGATTGCCTCGGACGTCTTTGGACAGTCTGAGGAAGTCGCCGAGCAGGCGGAAACGGCCGGACGCCTGGCCAAGGCCGACCTCGCGACCGACATGGTGCGCGAGTTCACCGAACTCCAGGGCGTCATGGGCGGTATTTACGCTCGGGAGACACACCCCGAGGCCGTGTGGAAGGCCATCTATCACCACTACCAACCGATCAGTGTGGAGAAGACCGGCGCGCCGACCGTCGCACAGTTGGGCGAGGGCCGGGTGACGTGGGCGGCCGTGTCGCTCGCCGACAAACTCGACACAATCGCCGGGCTCTTTCATGCCGGCGAACGTCCGACCGGATCGCGTGACCCCTTCGGCCTGCGTCGAGCGGCCCATGGCGTGTTGCGAATCCTCCTGGATTTGGAAGCGCTGACCGGACTGACCAAGCGTCCGGTGCTTGAGACCCTCGTGAAACGCGCAGTCAAAGGGTACGGCGATGGCGGCCCTGAGCACGTGATGAGCGAGGCCGCCTGGACGGATCTCTCGGCGTTTCTGCGCGAGCGCATTGAATACGTGCTCGGTGCCCGCGGGGCTGATCGTCGGAATGTCCGCGCGGTCCTCGCGTCTGGCACCACGCGCGCGGTCCAGGATCTGGAAGCAAACGTGACGGCATTGCCGGCCGTGGCCTCGTCGGAGTCCTTCCGCGCACTCGCCACCGCCTTCAAGCGTGTGCGCAACATCGCACGGGAGTTGCCCGATGAGCCCGCCGTGAACCCGGCGTTGGGTTCGGTCTTGACCGAGCCTGCGGAATTGGCGTTGTTGGCCGAGATCGACAAACGGCAGGCGGTGATTGAACAAGCCGTAGCCACGGGCCGCGGCTACAAAGAGGCGTATCAGGAAGCCGCACAGTTTGAACCGGCCGTGGCGAAATTTTTTACGGACGTGTTCGTGATGGCAGAAGACCCCGCGCTCCGACAGGCGCGGTTGCAGTTGATGAAGCGGTTGGAGCGGTTGATTTTACAGCTCGGGGATATCTCCGAGATCGTAGCAGCGGAGTAATGGAGTTATAGATGGCGAAGAAGAAAACAGCGAAGAAGAGCACGACGAGGTCAAAGGTCGCGGTGAAGAACACGGCCAGGGCAAAGGCCAAAGGTACGGTCAAGAAGGTCGTCAAGAAGAAGGCCGCGCAGAAGTGTGTGTACCAGTTCGGGCACAAGACTGACGGGAACGGATCGATGAAGCCGTTGCTGGGCGGCAAGGGGGCGAACCTCGCCGAGATGCGTCGCATCGGGCTGCCGGTGCCTCCCGGATTCACCATCACGACCGAGGTCTGCACCTACTACTACGCGAACAAGCGCACCTATCCGCCCGCCATGCGCGCGCAGGTGGAAGCGGGTATCGCGGCCATCGAGAAGGAAACCGGCAAGAAGTTCGGTGACCTGTCCAACCCGCTGCTCGTCTCTGTGCGCTCCGGCGCGCGTGACTCGATGCCGGGCATGATGGATACCATTCTCAACCTCGGCCTCAACCGCAAGACCGTCGAAGCGCTGAGCACAAAGACCGGCAACCCGCGTTTTGCGTGGGACTGCTACCGCCGCTTCGTGCAGATGTACGGCGACGTGGTGCTCGGCGTGCAGAAGCGCCCCGACGAGGATCACGACCCGTTTGAGACGGTGATTCACGGCCTCAAACACGAGCGGTATCACCACGACATCGAAGACACGAAGTTGACCGTCGACGACCTTCAGGAACTCGTCGCGCGTTTCAAGACGTTGGTCAAGGACCGTGTCGGTCGTCAGTTCCCTGAGTCACCGTGGGATCAGCTGATGGGCGCGGTCAGCGCCGTGTTCGGCTCGTGGATGAACGACCGCGCGATGGTCTATCGCCGCAAGTACAACATCCCCAGCGAGTGGGGCACGGCCGTCAACGTGCAGGCGATGGTCTATGGCAACACCGGTGAGCGGTCGGGCTCGGGCGTCGCGTTTACGCGCAACCCCGCCAACGGCGCCAAGGAGTTCTACGGCGAGTTCCTGATCAACGCGCAGGGTGAAGACGTGGTCGCCGGTGTCCGGACGCCCGAACCTGTCGCCGAGCTCAAGAAGCAGATGCCAAAAGCGTACGCCGAACTCGCGCGCATTCGCGTGGCGCTCGAAAAGCACTTCAAGGACGTGCAGGACTTCGAGTTCACCATTGAAGACGATGTGGTGTACATGCTGCAGACGCGCAACGGCAAACGTACGGCGATGGCGGCGTTGAAGTTCTCCATCGACATGGAGAAGGAAAAGCTGATCGACTGGAAGACCGCGATCATGCGCAACCCGGCCGATCAGCTCGAACAGCTACTGGCGCCCGTGTTTGATGCGGCCTCGGTGGCCAAGGCGCCCGTGATCGCAACGGGCCTGCCCGCAGGTCCTGGTGCGGCGTCCGGTCGCGTGTATCTCAATGCGGAGCGCGCGGTGGACGCGGCGGCTCGTGGTGAGAAGGCCCTCCTGGTGCGCGTGGAAACATCACCCGAAGATCTGCGCGGCATGATTGCGGCTGAAGGCATCCTGACCGCCCGTGGTGGTGTGTCGTCACACGCCGCCCTTGTGGCCCGTCAGATGGGCAAAGTCTGTGTGTGTGGCGCGGCGGCCATCGAGATCGACTACCAGGCCAAGACGGCCACGGTCGACGGTCAGACCTACAAAGAGGGCGACTGGCTCTCGATCGACGGCACGGCGGGCAAGGTGTACGCCGGCGAGGTCAAGACGGCCCCGTCCGAAATCGTCGCCGCGCTGATCCACGACGACAAGGGCGCGCAGAAGAGCGAGAAGTTCCGCGACTTCCAGCAGCTGATGAAGTGGTGTGAAAAGGCGACGCGCATGAGCGTGCGCACCAACGCCGACACGCCGGAGCAGACGGCCAATGCCGTCGCGTTTGGCGCGGTGGGCATCGGCCTGACCCGCACCGAACACATGTTCTTCGAGGGCAATCGCATCGACGTGATGCGAGAGATGATCCTCGCCGAAACCGTGGAAGACCGGAAGGTCGCCCTCGCCAAGCTCCTGCCGTTCCAGCGTGAAGACTTCGCCGGCATCTTCCGCGAGCTCAAGGGCTACCCGGCGACGATTCGTTTCCTGGATCCGCCGCTGCACGAATTCCTGCCCAACACCAAGGAGTCGCAGGAAGAGCTCGCCAAGAAGATGGGCGTCCCGGTGGCGCGCATCCATCAGCGCGTGCACAGTCTGCACGAGTTCAACCCGATGCTCGGCTTCCGTGGGTGCCGTCTCGGGATTGGCTATCCCGAGATCTCCGAGATGCAGGCGCGCGCAGTATTCGAGGCGGCTGCGCAAGTCCAGAAGGAAGGCATCAAGGTCCGTCCGGAAGTGATGATTCCACTCGTCGGCTTCAAGAAGGAACTCGACCTGCAGATTGCGGCCGTGCACAAGGCGGCCAAAGAGGTGCAGGCGGAGCAAAAGGTCAAGTTGACCTACATGGTCGGCACGATGATTGAAATCCCCCGTGGCGCGTTGACGGCGGATGAGATCGCGCAGTCGGCCGAGTTCTTCAGCTTCGGCACCAACGACCTGACCCAGACCGCACTGGGCATGTCGCGCGATGACTCGGGTTCGTTCCTGCCCAACTACCAGGAGCTCGAGATCGTGACCAACAATCCCTTTGCGACGATTGACGTGGCCGGCGTGGGTCAACTCGTCCAGATCGCCGTCACGAAGGGACGTGCCACGCGGCCCAACATCAAACTCGGCATCTGCGGCGAACATGGCGGCGACCCGGCCTCGATCTTCTTCTTCGAGTCGGTCGGCCTCGACTACGTGAGCTGCTCACCGTATCGCGTCCCCGTGGCGCGACTGGCAGCCGCCCAGGCGGCCCTGAAAGCAAAGGTCAAAGGGTAAAGGCGAAAGGGAAAAGGTACGGAGCCATCCGTACCTTTGGCCTCTCGCCTTTAACCTTTACGAAGTTCCGAATGATCACGACTCTTGTGCACCGGGATGGCCAGACGCGCCAGGTCGACGCGGTCGACCCAGCGTGGCTGGCCCCCGGGGCATCGGAGTTGGTGTGGGTGGACATCGAACTGCCCGACCCAGGCGCGCGTGCGTTGCTGCAAGACGTCTTCCAGGTGCACGAGCTGGCGCTGGAAGACGCGCTCAGCGCCATCCATCATCCGAAGATTGAACTCTACGACCGGTATCTCTACCTGATCCTGCACGGCATCCAGGCCGCAGGGGCCGGCGACACCGGATTTGAAACGCACGACATCGACTTTTTTCTCGGCGACCGGTTTCTTGTGACGGTGCACACGGCACCCTCCCGGTCGATCAGCATCGAGCATCAGACCTGTCTGCGCAACGCACATGCCCTCGGTGAGGGGCCAGCAGGGCTCCTGCACCGCATTACCGACGCGATGGTGGACCACTATCGCCCCGAGGTGGATGCACTCGACCTCCGACTCGAAGCTCTCGAGGACGTGGTGTTTGAACACCCCAGTACAAATCCCGTGCGCGACATCCTTGCGCTGAAGCAGGACGTGGCCGCGCTGCGCCGGGTCGCGCTCCCGCAGCGGGACGCGCTGGGGCGTCTGGCCCGGCGCGAATTTGCGCTCATCCCGGATGCGATGGCGTATCGCTTTCGCGATGTCTACGACCATCTGGTGCAGCTCACCGATGAGTCCGTCTTTTTTCAGGACCGCGTGACGGGCCTGCTTGACGCCTATCTCTCAAGCCAGTCCAATCGCCTGAATCAGGTCATGAAGGTTCTGACGGTCATCTCGACCATTTTCATGCCCTTGACCGTGCTCACAGGCCTGTATGGCATGAACGTCACGCTCCCGCAGTTTCCCGGCGGCCCAGACGCGCAGTTCTGGTGGCTCATAGGCATTGTCACCGTCATCGTCGTCACCATGCTCGCGGCGTTCCGCCGGAGGAACTGGCTGTGAACCGCATCCATCGGCTTCCCCCCGAACTCTCGAACCAGATTGCCGCCGGTGAGGTGGTCGAACGCCCTGCGTCGGTGATCAAGGAACTGGTCGAGAACGCGATCGACGCCGAGGCCACACGCATCACAATCCAGCATGAGTTCGGCGGCAAGAAGATCATCAGCGTCGAGGACAACGGCGTCGGCATGTCTGCTGATGACGCCCGGCTTGCTGTTGAACGGCATGCGACCAGCAAGATTCGAGAGGCGACCGACCTCGCGGCGATTCTGACGCTGGGCTTCCGAGGGGAAGCGTTGCCGTCGATTGCCTCGGTCTCGAAGTTCCGGTTGCGCACGCGCGAGCGTGGAGCGTTGAGCGGGATCGAGATTCGGATTGAGGGGGGACACGTCATCTCCGACAGGGAGGTCGGCGCGCCCGAGGGCACGCTGATTGAGGTGGGTGAGCTCTTCTACAACCTGCCCGCGCGTCGGAAGTTTCTCAAGGCAGACACTGCCGAGTCTGCACAGATTTCCCGCCTCGTGACGCAGCTGGCGCTCGGGTATCCCGAGGTCGGGTTCACGCTCAAGAGCCGTGACCGCGCCCTCATCGAGGCGCCGCCGGCCTCCTCAAGCGAGGAGCGATTTTATCAAATCTACGGTGACCGTCCAGACCTGGTGCCTGTGCACAAGGTGGCGGCGGGGATGAGTGTGAGCGGGTTCATCGCGGCGCTCGCCGAACAGGGTCCCGTGCGTGGCCCGCAACACGTGTTTGTGAATCGTCGGCTTGTCAAGGACCGCACGATCGCCCATGCGATTTCATCCGCCTACAGCGTCGGGACGATCAAGGAACGTAGTCCCGAGGTGCATCTCTTCATCGAAGTCCCGCCGGACCGCATCGACGTGAACGTGCACCCGACCAAGGCCGAGGTCAGGTTCCTCGATCAAAGTCTTGTACACGAGGTCCTGCGTCGCGCCCTGGTAGACGCGCTTGGTCAAGGGGGCGTGCCCGAGTTGGTGCTCAGTCAGGGCACAGCCCCACAGCCCGAACCGCTTGGCACTTCATTGCCGTGGTCGTTTGGCCAGGGCCAATTGAGCGGTGCCGGATCTTCGGGCAGGGCGGAGTGGCCAGGAGCGTCTCCTGGAGGAGCCGGCTCAGTCTTCGGAGCTGCCGGGCTTCAGCCCGGCAGCCAGGCCGCCGCAACCGCCGACCCCCGCATCGGCCTCACCGGTGGCACGTCCACTGTGCAGTCGCTCATCAAGCCACTGACCCCGCTCGGCCAGTTCCGCAACACGTTCATCATTGCGATTGACGACGAGGGAATTGCGATCATTGATCAGCACGTGGCGCACGAGCGGATCCTGTATGAGCAGGTCGCCGAACGCCTGACCACCGGCCGCGTCGAGGTCCAGGCGCTCTTATCCCCGGTGATCCTCGAGTTGTCGTCGGGTGAACACCAGACGTTGCTCTCACACATGGGCGAACTCGCCAAGCTCGGGTTTGAGTGTGAGGACTTCGGGGGCACCAGCCTGCGCATCACCGCCGTGCCTGCGCTGCTCGATTGGAAACAGGTCGATGCCACACTCCGGGCCGTTGCGACCGATCTGGATGGTCTGTCTCCCGGCGCCAGCGTCGACATCGCCCTCAGGCAGATGGCGGCGACGATGGCGTGTCATGCGGCGGTGAAGGCGAACGACCCGCTCACGCGCGAGAAGATGCAGTATCTGCTCGACGAACTCCGCCGTACCTCGCACTCCACCGTTTGTCCCCACGGCCGCCCGGTCGTGCTCCGGCTCACGCGGCGGGAGATTGAACGCAACTTCGAACGTACTTAGTCACAGGGAGCCACGGAATCACGGAGGTGTTTACGCGAATTCCTCTGTGCCTCTGTGTCTCCCTGTGCGAAACAACGACGTCGAGTGCCTTCCCGGCGGTCGGATATCATCTACGCCATCAGTGGAGGTCCCAATGTGGTTGTGCGGCAAGTGTCATGAGTCGCTCGAAGACACGTTTGAGGCGTGCTGGAAGTGCGGGTCGCCACGCTACGGCGACGCGACGAGCGACATTGAGCCAGTGACGGTTGTCTCACTGAACTGCCTGCGGTGCGACGTGGCACTCGAACATGTCGGCACCAAGCGGTTCCATGAAGGTGCCAGATGGGGTGTGCTCGGAGAGCTCGGCGAGTTGTTTGTGAAGCGCGAACGGTTTGATGTCTACGCCTGTCCGCGATGCGGACACGTCGAATTCTTTCTGGACGGCGTCGGCGAAGCCCACAGACCTCCGGAAGAGCAGTAGTATCGCCAGATGGATGTTGTGCAGGTAGGCAGGGACTATGCGGTGGGGTGGGGCACGTTGGCGCTCATCAACGCCGGTCTGGCGCAGTCGAAGGGACGCAGCGGCGGGAACTGGTTCTTCGTCTCGTTGCTCCTCGGCCCCCTCGCCACCCTTGCCATCGTCATCACCGACCCGCCTGTGGTGAAGCCGAAGTAGGCTCGACAACGTTGTAATGTCGTGATGGATGAGCCAATGAACACACCCCAACACTGTCCCAAGTGCAACGGCCACATGGTGCAGGGCTTTGTACTCGACAACACGTACGGGGCACACGACGTCAGCCAGTGGGCGGAAGGTGCGCCGATTGAGTCCTTGTGGGTCGGCACCAAATTGCCCCAGCACGCGATGGTGCCCATTGGCGCCTACCGGTGCGAGGCCTGCGGGTTTCTGGAGTTTTACGCCCGCTCGGAATTTGCGGCGCAATAGATGGACCTGGACGCACTCGACCAACAGATCGCCGGCGTGATGGCGCGCGTGGGCGTGCCGGCACTCCGGATCTCGCTGGCCATCATCTTCATCTGGTTCGGTCTGCTCAAACCCCTCGGGCTGTCGCCCGCTGGCCCACTCGTCGAGGCCACCGTGTCGTGGATGCCGTTGTTCACCCCGGCCCAATGGGTGGGCGTCATCGGGTGGTGGGAAGTCGTGATCGGCGTGACGTTCCTTTTCAGGTCAACCATTCGCATCGCCGTAGCCTTGCTGGCCCTGCAGATGACGGGCACGTTCCTCCCGTTGGTCATGCTCCCGGACGTGACGTTCCAGACGGGCTTGTATCCGTTTGTGCCCACCATCGAAGGGCAATACATCATCAAGAACCTGCTCATCATTTCTGCCGCGCTGGTGGTGGGCGGCACCGTGCGGGCGTCGCATGTCTGTCTCTTATACACATCTCCGAGCCCACGAGACTAAGGCGAATCTCGT
>ENA-ORBV01010190-ORBV01010190.1-microbial-mat-metagenome-genome-assembly--contig:-NODE-10190-length-15134-cov-5.450953_pt1 | contig 15134 bp, 3 predicted proteins | sample MGYA00237777_ERZ505514 | MGnify/ENA primary metagenome ERZ505514 (study PRJEB26160, sample SAMN06269048) | microbial mat metagenome | isolation source: Oligotrophic lake microbial mat | place... | reverse complement strand
GAGCAACGGGAGCACGAGTGATGTCGCGCCGCGTGCCCGGGCGATGCGGACGCCTTGTTCGAACGCGGTGAAGTCGTTGTTGAAGAGCGGCAGCGCGCCCGGTTTGGTGGCGGGATGCAGGACGCGCTCGTTCGTTCCCGCGCTCAGCGTGATATGCGCGGTGTCGCGCTCGAACGCGATGGAGCCGCGCTGGAGCGGCGCCGCATCGACCGGCGCGCCGGGCGCGCGCGCGCTGAAGGTCGCGCGAGAGATCAGATGCGTCGGCGCGAGCTCGTAGGTCACTGAGATGCTCGGCATTCCGCGCCCTGTGACGACCGATTCCACCCGGTCGGCGGTGCGCGTCAGGCGCTGGACGAGCACCGTGTCCGCGCCGCGCAGCAACACGATCGCCGCCGAACGCACGGCCTCTTGGGCGTGCGCACGTGAGGCGAGCAGGAGACCGGCGAACAGCAGGCCCGCGGCGAGGATGACGAGTCGAACGATCAGAGGCCGCGGACGGCGGCGCGCGAGGTGCAGCATCAGGACTCCGGGGATTCAGGGCCGTGCGTTGATTCGGCTGGCGAACTGGAGAGCGGTGTCGTCGATGACGACGCGTTCGGTCGCGCGAGGGCGTCAGTCGACGTGGCCGCGCGTCCCGCGCGCCGCAATGCGTCACGCAACACGAACTCGATCTGCGCATTCACGCTGCGCAGATCGTCGTTCGCCCACCGCTGCAGCTGCTCGAGCAGCTCGCGGTCGACGCGTAACAGGAAGGGCTTCTTCTCGGCCACGAGAGGCGCCGGCTCAGGTGTAGAGCGAGCCGGTATTCAACACGGGCTGGGTCGAACGTTCGGAGCAGAGCACGACGAGGAGATTGCTCACCATCGCGGCCTTGCGCTCCTCGTCGAGGCGAACGATCTGCTTCTCATTGAGCATGGCGAGCGCCATCTCCACCATCCCTACTGCGCCCTCAACGATCTTCTGACGCGCCGCGATGATCGCGCTCGCCTGCTGCCGCTGCAGCATCGCCGCGGCGATCTCCTGCGCGTAGGCGAGGTGACTGATGCGCGCCTCGATCACTTCGACGCCCGCCTTCTTGAGGCGATCGACGAGGGCCGTCTCGAGCGTCTGCGAGACTTCGGTGGTGTGCTGCGAGAGCGAGAGTTCGTGGGCCGAATGCGAATCGTACGGATACTGCACCGCGACGGCGCGGAGGGCCGACTCACTCTGCACCTCGATGTATCGGAGGTAGTCCTCGACCTCGAAGAGCGCCTCGGCGGAGTCCACGACCTTCCAGACGACGATCGCGGCGATCTCGATCGGGTTGGAGTGGTTGTCGTTCACCTTGAGCTTCGTGGTCTCGAAGTTGCGGACGCGGAGCGAGATCGACGCCTTCACGAGGAAGGGGTTGGCCCACCAGAAGCCGTCCTGGCGCACGGTCCCTTTGTAGGTGCCGAAGAGCGTCAGCGCCTTGGCCTCGTTGGGGTGGACGATGAACAGCCCGCTCAGCAGGAACGAGGTGAACGTCACCCCAATGATCGTGACCAGTCCGCGGGCTTCGCCGCCTGGCGATTGAAATGCGTGGATGGCGAGCGCAACGCCGAGTCCGGTGGCCACGACGAGGACGATCAGGGTGACGAGGCCGTTGAGGGCGGGAAAGCGCTTTTCGGAATACATCGGGTCGGGGACTCCGTTGGGGTGGTATCTAAGTGATATCACTTTGGAATCCCTTCTGTCAAGTCTGCGACGTGCATCGCAAATCCCCTGTGCGCCTGCGCGTTGCGGACTCGCCCGCATTGTTTGAATATTTGGCTGGCCCGAAATGCGACCCGCTCAAGCACTCTACTAATGATTTGCGTCCACTGCAGCGTCCCCGTTCCTGACGAAGCGAAGTTCTGTCACAGCTGTGGCTCGATGGTTTCCGACGCCGGAGGTCAGGCAGCGGCGACCGCGGCCATGGATCTGTCGGCCTTTGCGCATATGGAACGGATGTTGCGCGATGAGACCAAGGGCGAATACGTCGTTGGGAAGATGCTCGGGCGCGGCGGCATGGCGGTCGTCTACCTCGCGGATGAGACGCGACTGGGGCGCAAGGTCGCGCTCAAAGTGTTGCCTCCCGAGCTGACCTTCGGGCACGGCGTCGATCGTTTCCTGCGTGAAGCGAAGACCGCGGCGACGCTCGATCATCCGAACATCATCCCGATCTATCGTATCGCGTCCGGCGGGAAGCTTTTCTGGTACGCGATGAAGTACCTCGAGGGACGCTCGCTCGACGATGTGCTGCGGGAACGTGGCACCTTCACGGTCGAAGAGACGATCGAGATTCTCGAGCAGGTCGCCGATGCGCTGGACTACGCGCATGACCACCAGGTCATTCATCGCGACATCAAGCCTGGGAATGTCATGCTCGACAGTCGCGATCGCGTGGTCATCACCGATTTCGGCATTGCGAAGGCGCTCTCTGAAGGGGCACTGACGGCGTCGGGTTCGGTGATCGGCACGCCCTACTTCATGAGCCCCGAGCAGGGGATGGGGAAGCCCGTTGCCGGCGCCGCGGACCAGTACTCGGTTGCCGTGATGGCGTTCCGCATGCTCGCGGGACACATCCCCTTTGACGGCGACTCGGCGATCGACATCCTGCACCAGCATTGCATGATGGAGCCGCCGCGTCTTGAGGACACCAATCCGGATCTGCCGCCGCATGTGTGCGATGCGGTCGACAAGGCGCTTTCCAAGAAGGCCCCGGACCGTTTTCCTAATATCCGTATGTTCGTGAAGGCGCTGAAGGATCCGCATTTCAAGGCGCCGCGTCAGAGTGCGAGTACGGTGGTGTTGACGGCCGATGAGATTGCGAAGGCGAACAGCGGCCCCGTGCAGAAGTATTCGGGGAAATCCGCGGCGGCCTCGGCGGCCGCGAGGTCCGCGGTCGCGAGGTCGGCGGCGGCGACCGCGGCCGACAAGACTGTTTTGGCGTCGCCGGGGGTGAGCCCCGCAGGCTCTGCTGCGGCATCCGCACCGGCGGCAAGAAGTAAGATGCCGATCTTTGCGGGCATCGGGCTGGTGGTGGTGGCGGCCGCTGGGTACGGCTTATTCGAGTTGGGAAAACCCAAGCCTAACGATACGACGGCGCCGCAGACGAGTGCGGCCCCGGAGCCGAGCACTCCCACCGTGACGCCCAACGTGGAGCCGCCACCAGCGCCTGTGCCAGAGCCGTCGGCCGCCGTCGCACCGACCAATACCGCACCAACGAAGGTGGCAGCGACGACGTCAGTGCCGCCGCGCATTCCGCCTCCGACGAAGGTGGTGCAGTCTACTCCCGTCGCGCCGACCCAGCCGGTCCCCGCACCAACGCCGAGTGCGCCGGTGGCGGTGGTCGCAACGACTGGAACCCTTCTGCTTCGCCTCTCCGCTCCTGCCCTGCTCAGCATCGATGGCGTGGACAAGGGCGAGCGTGTCAGCTTCCGCGACGCGATCGCGCCTGGACGGCACTTGCTGAAGGCCGTCACGCCCGATGGCACGAAGTCCGCAGAACAGGTGATCAACGTAGTGGCCGGCGACACATTGCGCCTCAACCTCACACTTCAGGCCAAGCCGTGAAGCGTATCCTCCTCGTTGGGGCGCTGCTGGTCAGCGCCATCGCACTCCTGCCCATGAGTGTCGATGCCCAAGACCGAATCGCGCTGCTCCGTCAGGCGCAGACCGCGTACGACGACTTCGATCCCCCACGAGCGCTTCGTATCGCGCGTGCGGCGCTCGATCCGGCGCTCGGCCCCCTCGACTCGACGTGGGTGCGCGGCGTGCATCTGCTCGCGCAGATCCTGATCGAGGAGCAGCAGGCAGATGCCGCGAAGACCTGGGCGCGATGGGCGATGCGGGCGCGTCCCGATCTCCCGATCGACTCCGTGAACTTTCTGGCGGGAGTGGTGACCACGCTGCGTGCGGCGCGTACCGAGGCCCCACGCACCGTCGCTGACGACAAGACGACCCCCACCTACACCTGGCCGGGCGCGAACGCGACGACGGCCGAGTCGCGGATTCGCGTCGCGTCGTCCTCATCGCAACTCAATGTGCTGGTGCGCGGCGTGGGCCTGGTCGGTCCTGAGGGACTCGTCGTGCCGCCGGGAACGTACGAGCTCGAAGTGAGTGGAACGGGGCTATTGCCGCTGCGCGTCACGCGCGAGGCGCTGCCCGGAGTCGCGACGAGCTTCGCCTTCAATTTGACGCCCGCGGCCGCCGCCGCGATGACGCTCGCGGCCGATGTGCGGGCCCGCGTCTTCGCGGCCACGGTGCCGCTCAGCATCGCCCGCTTCGGTGCACCCCAGGCGGCGTGCGCGGCCGGTGTGGCGAGCGGGGGCGAGCGCTTGGTGCTCACGTCGTATCAGGCCATTCGCGGCGCCGATGCGGTGACGGCGAACGGTGAGGTGAAGGTGGCGGCGTGGCATGTCGCGTCGAATCTCGCGGTGCTCGTGCTGCCGGCAGCAGCAGCCACGACGTTGGCGTCGACCGCGGACATCCTCGACGGGCAGGCGCTCTGGGCGGTGTCGCTCGCCGAGTGCCGCACGCCAGCGGAATCGCGCGTGGTGTTGCAGGGGTGGGAAGGGCGTCCGCTGGGGGCACTCGCGTTGAGCGAGGCGCCGGCGAATGCGGCCATCGGATCGCCGCTGGTGGATTATCGCGGCAACGTCGCGGGGACGTGGAGCGGCGGGAATCGTGCCGCGCCGGCGAGTGTGATCGCGCCGTTGCTGGCGCGCGCGCGTGAGAATGTCGTGGCGCAGCGCACACTGACGGCGCAGCAGGTCGCGGTACAGGAGAACCACCGGTATGGCTCGGTGGTGATCGCCGTGGATGTCCCGAATGCGACGGTGAAGCTGACGCCGCTCGAGGCGTGGCAGTGGACGGAGCTGACGGCGCAGGGTGTGGCGCCGTTCTCGTTCCGCGGCGCGGCGGGGCGGTATCGCGTGGACGCGAGTGCGCCTGGCGTGGCGGCGCGCACGCAGGAAGTGGTGGTGCGCGCGGGTGAGACGACGCGGTCGGCGATCTCGTTGCGGGCGGTCGCGGCGGTGCCGGCCGGGCCGGCGGTGCGCGAGAAGAAGGGGATTCCGAAGTGGGTGTGGGCGGTGGGGATCGGTGGCGTGGCCGCGGCGGCCGCACTCGGTGGCGGCGGTGGCGGTGGTGGATCGAGTGGTGGCGTGATCGAAGTGGTGGTGACGCCGTGATCAGTTTCCTGAAGACGTCACTCAAACAGTCGACTCAAGCGCGGATGAACACGCCGATGAAGACGCCGACTCGCCGCCCGTTTGCGGGCCTCGCTGCGGGGCTGTTGGCCGCCGCGTTCCTTGTGTCGTGCGACCAGCCGACGCGTCCGCCGACCGAAGGCGCCATTGCGCCGATCATCTCCTTCGTGCGCGGCGATCCCGCCCTTGGGCAGTCCGCCGCGAGTGACCTCACGGCCGTGAACGCCATCGTCACGGGGCCCGATGTCAGTCGCAATGTCAGTCTCGTGAAGGAGGGCCTCAGCTGGCGCGGCAGCATCTCGGGGCTGCCGGAAGGCACGTACAGCCTGCGGATCGAGGGACGGGACGTTTCTGGCGCCGTGATCTACTTCGGCCGCGAGAACGCGGTCACCGTCGTGCGTGGCCAACCGAATTCTCGGAACGTCGTCTTCGCGCCGACGGTCACGGCGGTGGCGGCACTCACGCTCGACAACACCACGAGCTACACGCAGAACATTCGCTTCCCTCGCATCGTGGGGGCGAGTAGCTACGAGCTACAGTGGAGCCAGGCCAGCGACTTCGGCAGCGGCGTCACCTCGGTCGCGCTCCCAAGCGCCGACGACACGACGCGCACGATCCAAGTGACGGCACCTGGCGCATGGTTCGTCCGCATGCGTGCGGCGTTCACTGGGGTGACCGGCACGATCCCGTGGTCGCCCACGGCGACCTGGACGGTGGTGAACGCGATCGGCGGCAACACGGCGGGAGCGGCGGTATCCGTCACGGTAGTGCCGCAGGCCGCGCAGACCATCCAGAACCGCAACATCTCCTCAAGCTCAAAGCAGCAGGACTGGTTCGACGTCGCGGCCGTCGCTGGCGACACGATCCGGCTCGAGACCTTTGCCGCACGACTGGATCCTGCGTCGCCGCTGAACACCGTGGTGACGCTGTTCCGCGCGAACGGGACGACAGAGGTGGCGACCGACGACAACGGGATCGCCGGGAGCACGGACTCGCGACTCGCCACCGTGGTCGCGAACACCGAGACCTACAAGGTGCGCGTGACCGGTGCGAGCAGCACCGTCGGGCACTACGAACTGCGCGTGGAGATCCGCCGCCTGCCGCTCGCGCCAACGGCGTTGAGCGCGACGGTGATCTCCGGTGCGCAGGTGAACATCGCGTGGACCGATGGCGCATCGAATGAGACCGGCTTTGCCATCGACCGTTGCTCGGGCGCTGCGTGCACGCCGGCGACGACCGACTCCATCGCCTTCGTTCCCGCCAACACCACGAGCTTCAGCAACACCGGCCTCACCCAAGGGAGTTACCGGTGGCGCGTGCGCGCGGTGGGCGCCGCTGGCTACTCGGTCAATTCGCCGGTCGTTGCCGCCACGAACGTCACGGCCGCCCGGCCGACGGGGCTCGCCGCCGCCACGCAGGCCGTCGATCGGATCGCGTTGACCTGGACCGATGTCGCCATCAATGAGTCGGGCTACGAAGTCGAGCGCTGCTCAGGCGTCAACTGCAACACCTTCGCCTCGGTGCGTCTCCTCGCGGCCAACACCGCGGCGTGGGTCGACTCGACCGCCGTCTACGGCACCGCGTACGGCTATCGCGTCCGCGCGCTCGCCGGCGCGGCGGGTTCGCTGAACTCCACGTTCTCCGACTCTGCGATCGCCAACACCTTCCCGCCCGCCGCGGCCACAGGCCTGACGGCATCGGTGATGGGCCCGCAACGCATTGATCTCGCGTGGACGAACGTGGCCACCAATGCCACCGGCTACAAGATCGAGCGCTGCGATACCGACGCGTGCACCACCAGCTTCACCGAGATCACCTCGCTCCCCGCGAGCGCCGTCTCGTATCAGGATGCAACCGTCGCGAACAATGCCGGCTACGGCTATCGCGTCCGCGCGTTCAATGTGATCGTGAGCCAAGCGACCTCGAACATCGCGAACGAGGACACCCGTCCGCCTACCGCGGCCACCGGGCTCACCGCGACGACGCTCAGTGCGACCAGTATCGGTCTCGTCTGGGTGGACAACGCCAACGACGAAACTGGCTATGCGATCGAACGCTGCCTCACGTCCGGAACGTGCACCTACACGCCGATCGACACCGTCAACGCGGGCATCCAGGCGTTCACGGATATCACGGCCGTGGTCGATCAGCAGTACGGGTACCGCGTGACGGCACTCGGGGTCGCGGGGAACTCGACGTCCAACACCACGACCGCGAACACCCTCCGCCCCGCTGCGCCGATCACGCTCGTGGCGCAGACGCTCAGTGCGAGTCTCGTCCGACTCGGCTGGTCGGATCAGTCGACCAACGAGACGCAGTGGGAGATTTCCCGCTGCAGCACCGCAGGGTGCATCAACTTCGCCCCCATCGCCACCATTCCCGCGGCGACTCCGACCTACGACGACATCACGGTCGTCGTCGGACAGACGTACCGCTATCAGGTGCGCGCGCTGAACGTGGCGGGCGCTTCGGCACCATCGAACGCGGTCGACGCGTCAACCGTGCTCCCGCCGACCCCCGCTACGCTCACCACGCTCACGGTGAGCGCCACACGGATTGACCTCGCGTGGACGTACCCCCCGGGCTCTGTCGACACGGTGCGTATTGAGCGCTGTCTCGGTGAGAGTTGCACCAACTTCGTGGACGTGATCAAGGTCCTGCCGGCGCTCTCTACGACGCCGGACACGGAAGTCCTGCTCGGCAACGTCTATCGCTACCGTGCGCGCACGCAGAATGCGGCCGGCTTCTCGGCGTACTCAGCGATCGCCATCGGTCGCACGACCGTGCCGGCCGCGCCGACCACGCTCGCCGGTCGCGCCGAGAGCGCGACGTCCGTGAGCCTGACTTGGGTGGACAACGCAACGGATGAGGCCAACTACGCCATCGAGCGGTGCGCCGATGGCGCCTGCACGTTCGCCGTTGCCGCCACGCAGGGCGCTGGTACGCAGGCATATCTCAACAACGGCCTCACGGCCGATACCATCTATCAGTTCCGCGTCCGCGCGCTGAATGCCGCCGGTGGTTCGGCGTACTCCAACGTCGTGACCATTGCGACGAAGGTGCCTCGTGCACCGCAATCGCTGGTGGCGCAGGCCCTGCCCGGGCTCGTCCGCCTCACGTGGGCCGACAGCTCGAGCAACGACGAAGCCGCGGTGGTCGAGCGGTGCGATACCGTCAGCTGTACCGGCTTCGTGAAGATCGCGGACCTCCCCGGCGCTGGTCAGGTGACGTTCGACGATACGAACGTCGCGCTCAGCAACAACTATCAGTACCGCGTTCGGTACTCGAACGGGGTCGGCGAATCGGCGAACTCCGTTGAGGCAGCGGCCAGCACCTTCGTGCCCGTGGAGCCGATCGGGCTCGTCGCCCAGACGGTCTCGGCGACGCGGATCGATCTCGTCTGGAACGACATCTCGGACAACGAGTCGGGCTTCCGGATCGAGCGCTGCACGGGGAACGCGTGCGTCACCTTCGCCGCAGTGGACTCGGTGGGGACGGGCATCACGCTCTACCAAGACACGTCAGTCACCCTTGGCAACGATTACCTCTTCCGTATCGTGGCGGTGAACGTGCTCGGCGTGTCCACGCCGAGCGCCACGGCGACCGCGAACACGCGCGTGCCGAACGCCGTGACCACGCTGGCTGCCACGACGCAGCCGGGCAACCAGATCGGTCTCTCGTGGGCGCACGACGGGCTCAATGTGGAGCGCTACAACGTCTTCCGTTGCACCGGCGCCTCGTGCGCGCCAACGGATTCAATCACGTCGACGATTCCCGGCGTGCTCGCGTACACCGACGCCAGCCTCGCGAATGGGCTGACCTTCCGGTATGCCGTGCGTGCGGTGAATGCGGCTGGAGCCTCGGGCGTATCGAACGTGGCAGAGGCCGCCACGAACTATCCGGCCGATCCGGTCATTCTCTCGGCGGCTCCGATCAGCCCAACTCGTATTCTCGTCACGTGGCAGGACAATGCGAACAACGAGGATGGCTACACACTCGAGCGCTGCCTCGGCAACGGGTGCGCGAGTGGCTTCCAGAACCTCGCCTTCCTTGCACCCAACACCTCGACGTTCGAGGACGAAGGTGACCTCGGTTTCGGCGCGGTCACCATCGGCTCGTACTACGGCTACCGCGTCCGGGCCTTCAACACCGCCGGAGAGTCGCGTCCGACGGCCGTGATCAACGTGCGGACCTTCGCGCCGGCACAGCCGACCGAAGCGACCGCGACGGCACTCTCGTCCACGAGTATCTCGTTGACGTGGACCGACCAGTCGGACAACGAAGGGTCATTCCGCGTGGAGCGGTGCGTCGGTAGCGACTCCTGCATCAACTTCGCGACGGTCGCCACGCGCGGGGCGAATATCTCGTCCTACAGCGACACGGACGTTGTGGTCAATGAGACCTACCGGTACCGCGTCTTCGCGGTGAATCCGGTGGGGGATTCGCCCGTCTCGGATATCACCACGGTGAACACGCTGCTGCCGACTGCGCCGAGCACGTTGGTGGCGCAGACGCAGTCGGCGTCGCAGGTGGGCTTGACCTGGACGGACAACGCGACGAACGAGACGATCTACCGCGTCGAACGTTGCGGCGATGTGAGTTGCGCCGTCCCGGTGGTGGTCGCGACCCTTCCGCCCGGAGCGACGAACTTCCAGGATGCGACCGTGAGCCCCGAGGTCACCTACTGCTACCGCGTGGTGGCGGAGAATGTCGCGGGGAAGTCGGCGTACAGCTTGGTGCAGTGCGCGAGCACGGCGCTTCCGTTGGCGCCGTCGGGACTGACGACGGCGGTGCTGAGCTCATCGTCGATTCGGATCCAGTGGTCGGACAACTCCTCGGACGAGTCCGGCTTCAAGCTTGAGCGTTGCGCCGGCCCGGGCTGCGGGGGCGCCTCGTTCATCCAGATCGCCACGATCGCCCCGAACCAGTCGAGCCACGATGACCTCGGGCTCGCGCTGAATACGCAGTATCGGTACCGCCTCCGCGCGTTCAACGCGGCGGGCAATACCATCTATACCGCGATCGTTGGCGCGACGATCTCCCTCCCGACGGCGCCGAGCGCGTTGAGCGGCACCCTCGCGGGCACGACGGCGCAGCTCTCGTGGACGGACGGCGCCATCAATGAAACGAACTTCCAGATCGAGCGCTGCGCGGGCCCAGGCTGCGTCTCGTTCGCGCTGGTCGGCACCGCGCCGGCGAACACCGCCAATGGCGCGACGCAATTCGACGACAGCGGCGTTCCGCTCGGGACGACCCTGCGGTACCGGGTGCGCGCGACGAATGCCGTCGGGCTCTCTGGCTTCTCCAGCACGATCGACATCAGCAGCGACAACGTGCCGGCCGATCCCACGGGGATGGCCGCGACAACCGCCCCAACGGTGCCGCTGCCAAGTGTGAATCTCAGCTGGACGGACAACGCGAATAACGAAGATGGTTATCGCATCGAGCGGTGCGTTGGTGCGTCGTGCACGAACTTCGCAACGCTCACGACGGTCGCGTTGGATGTGACGAGCTATCAGGATGCGCAGGCGGCCTTTGACCTCGTCTACCGATACCGTGTGCAGGCGCTGCGCGCGGCTGGGATCGGTGGTGGGTCTGGCTATAGCAACGTGGCCGAGAACAATACGATTCGTGCGGCGGCGCCGAGCGCGCTCGCGGCGGTGGCGATCACCAACACGCGGATCGACCTCAGCTGGACGGATAACAGCACGAACGAATTCGGCTTCCGCGTTGAGCGCTGCCTCGGCGTGGCCTGCAGCACCTTCACGCAGATCGCGCAGCTCGCCGCCGACCAGACATCGTATACCGACAACACGGTCACGACGGGAGAGTCGGCGACCTACCGCGTGCGCGCCAACAATGGCGCCGCGGCCTCTGATCCGTCGAACCTCGCCACCGCGGTCGCGAACTTGCCGGCCATCGTGGGCGGCGTGAGTGTGGTGCAGTTCTCGGCGACGCCCTCGGTGAAGATCACCTGGGCGACGCCCGCTGTGCCGGCCTCGCAGTTCACGTTGCGGCGCTGCGCCACGGCGGGATGCACTCCGACCGATACGTACCAGACGGTGGCCGGCTCAGCCTCGGAGTATGAGGATGTCGGCGTCAGTCTGAATCAGGTCTATCGCTACAGCGTGGTGGCGACCAACGTCACCGGCTCGGCGCCCGCCTCGGCGATCGTCGAAGTGAACACGAATGTGCCGGCGGCGGTCGGCGACCTCGCGGCGGCGATTGATTCGCCCACCGCCGTGCTCGTGACCTTCACCGCGGTAGCTGATGCCGCGCAGTATGAAGTGACGCGCTGCGTGGGGAATTGCGTGGCGACGCCGACCTACACGGCAGTGTCAACGATCGCGAACTCGCCGTATCTCGACACCGATGTGGTGCTGGGGCAGAGCTACTCGTACCGCCTGCGGAGTCTTGCGGTGGTTGGCGGTTCGCCGCTGACGGCGCCGAGCACGGTTGAGTTCAAGCTGCCGGCAGCGCCGACCGCGCTGACGGCGAGCACGGCGTCGGCGACCCAGGTGGACCTTTCCTGGACGAACAACGCAGACAACGCGACGGGCATCCGAATCGAGCGGTGCGCCGGCGTGGATTGCGGGCTCGTCCCCGCGAACTTCGCGTTGTTGGTTGGCCTCGCGCCGATCGACGTCGCGTACAGCGATGTCTCGGCCGTCAGCGGGGAGTCGTACAGCTATCGCGTGATCGCGTTCAATGAAGCCGGTGACGCAGCCGCATTCAGCAATGTGTCCAGCGCCACCACGAACGTCCCGCTGACCCCGACCGTGTTCGAGGCCATTCCGGCGAGTGCGACCCTCATCCAGCTCACCTGGACCAATCCGGGCGCTGGCGAGGATGGATTCCGCATTGAGCGGTGCGATGCGGCGGCGTGCACGTTCAGCCAGATCGACGAGATTGCGGCTGGGTCGGTGAACTACGACGACGTGAGCGTCACGGGCGGGGTTGCATATCGCTACCGGATCCGCGCCTTCAACGCCGCGGGCAACTCGGGTTACTCGGCGGAAGTCGATGCCAACACCCTACCGCCGTCCGATCCGGTCTCGCTGCGTGCGGCGCCGTCGTCGCCGACTGAGGTGCTGGTGCAGTGGTTGCATCCGGCCGATAACCGAACGAGTGAGTACTTGATCGAGCGCTGCGAAGGCGCCTCGTGCAACACCTTTGCGCCGGTCGGGACCGTCACGGCCCCGACTGTCGGCTTCACGGATACGGGCCTCACCACGGGGACCACGTATCGCTATCGCGTGTCGGCCAAGAACCCGGCGGATACCTCGGCCGTTTCCAATGAATGGGAGGTCGCGCTCGTTACGCCGGCCGACCCTGATCTCGGGGCTGTGACCGCGCTGTCGCCGACCGTGATTCAGGTCGAGTGGGTGGACCAGTCGACCAACGAGAATCTGTTCAATGTGATGCGTTGTAATGATTTCCCGACGTGCAGTGACATTGTGCTCGCCGGCACGGTCGGGCCGGATACGGCGATCTTCGTTGATTCGCTTCTGACGCCGGGGCGCGAGTATCGGTATGAGGTGCAGGCCGTGAATGCGGTCGGAACGTCCGCGGTCTTCGGGCTTGGGACGGCCATCACGCCGATTCCGGCGCCGGATACGCTGACGGCAACGCTGACGGGGGTTCCGAGTGCGGACCTCGCGTGGAGCGCGGAGTTCGCGGGGGTCTCGACGGTGCGCGTGGAGCGTTGCACTGGCGTGGGCTGCGCGGCCTTCGCCTTGCTCACGGATCTCGCACCGGGCACGACGACGTATCAGGATGCGTCGGTCGTGATCGGTGAGACCTACAACTATCGCGTGACGTTGCTGAGCAGTGCTACGTCGTCGCCGACGTCGAACGAGGTGACGGCCGCGGTGCTCGTGCCGGGTACGCCCACGGCGGTGAACGTGGTGGCGACGACCGCAACGACCACTCGGGTATTCTGGAGCTACACGCCGGGCATCGAGTTGGGCTTCAAGGTCGATCGTTGTCAGGGTGCCGGGTGCAGCTTCACGGAAGTCGCCACGTTGCCACCCGAGGCGCGTCAGTACAATGACGCGGTCGGTGGCCTGGGCGATCCGATCTCGTATCGGGTGCGTGCTTTCAACGTGGTCGGGACTGGAGCCCCGTCGACGGATGCGGTGCTGAATGTCGCACTGCCGTCGGCGCCAATCGATCCGAGCGCCACGCCGATTTTTGCGACCCGCGTGGATGTGACGTGGAGCGTGCTGGACGCGAATGCGGTCGGCTACACGGTGTCGCGTTGCGAGGGGCTCGACTGCGAGGACGTGGAGGCTAACTTCACCACGCTTGGGACCGTCGATGCGCCGGCATTGAGCTTCTCCGATAACTCGGCCGCCCCTGGCACGGCCTACACCTACCGGGTGCGCGCATTCTCCGGGATCGGTGAGTCGTCGTGGTCGGCGAATTCGCTGACCCTTACGGCGGTGCCGGCGGCCCCCACAGGGCTGGTCGCCGAGATCATCACGGCGAACAATGTGCAACTCACCTGGGTGAACCCGGCGACCAACGCGCTCAGCGTGCGTGTCGAGCGTTGCACGGGCCTGGATTGCGGGTCGAATACGGACAACTTCCAGGAGCTTCAGTCGCTGACGCCGACCGCCGCGAACACGAACGACGTGACGACGGTGGCGAACACGGCGTACAGCTATCGCATCCGCACGACGAACAACATTGGGTCCTCGTTCTCGGATGTGGTGTCACTGAACACGGATCTGCCGGCGGCGGCGACGAACCTTGTCGCCACGCCGGTCAGTGGCGTGGCAGTCCAGTTGACATGGACGGACAACGCCATGAACGAGAGCGGATTCTTCGTACAGCGCTGCTCCGGTCCTCTGTGCTCGTTCATCACGTTGACGTCGGTCCCCGCGAACACGACGAGCTACCTCGACGCCGCCGCGACCTTCGGCACGACGCAGGAGTACCGGGTCATCGCGGCGAATGCATCGGGGCAGGCGGTGTCGGCAACGGCGGGGTCCTCGACAGTACTCGAGTCGCCGTTCGAGGCGCGTGCCTTCACGGTCGCGCGGTTCGCCATTCGCTTCCGGTGGACCCACAGCTCGCTCTTCGAGAGCGGGTATCAGATTCAGCGCTGTACGGGTGAGAATTGCGAGGTAGTGGAGGCGAACTTCGGTAACCTGATCACGGTGGCGGCGAATGACTCCTCGTACTTGAATGGTGGGTTGGCGACGAATACGCGGTATGCCTACCGGGTGCGCGCCGTCACGAATGGTGGGGTCTCAGGTTGGTCGCCGCTCGCCATCCAGCCCTCCGACCTGCAACTGCCGTTCGCAAGGACGCCGCAGGTGCTCACGTCGGCAACCGCGGTGCTCGTCAGCGATGCGGCGGTCGGTACGGAGCGCCAGTTCGTCATCAGCGTACCGTTGAACACTCCGCAACTGACCGTTACGCTGCCTGCGACCGGGGGCGACGCGGACATGTACGTGCGGCGCGGCACGGCGGCCGTGATCCGCTTCGGTGGCACTGTGCTGACCGATTCACTCTGCGTGCCGTACTCCGGTGGGCCGGAGACCTGTACCTTCACCAATCCTGCGGCCGGGGATTGGTTTATCACGCTGCAGACGTTCTCGCCGTATGCCAACGAGGCGCTGACGGCGACGAATGCGCCGAACACCTTCATCATGCAGACCTGCGGTGCGGCTGGCGCGAATGGGCCCACTCCGGCACAGTGCAACGCGTCCTATGCTACCTCCACCACTGCGGTCACTGTTGTGAACGGCGTACAGAACTGGACGGTGCCGCACACGGGTCGCTACCTGATCACCACTCGGGGAGCGGCGGGTGCCTCGGCCACACTCAACTTCGTCGGCGGTAGAGGTGCCCAGATGCGTGGTGAGATCAATCTCACGGCGGGTCAGGTCCTCGGCATCGCGGTTGGGCAGG
>ENA-ORBV01010189-ORBV01010189.1-microbial-mat-metagenome-genome-assembly--contig:-NODE-10189-length-15134-cov-15.794381_pt1 | contig 15134 bp, 13 predicted proteins | sample MGYA00237777_ERZ505514 | MGnify/ENA primary metagenome ERZ505514 (study PRJEB26160, sample SAMN06269048) | microbial mat metagenome | isolation source: Oligotrophic lake microbial mat | place... | reverse complement strand
GGCGCGGCAACGACCGTTGCCTCCAACTACGTCGCCAAGGCGCCTGCCGACGGCTACACCATCTACGCCGGCGGCACCTCGCTCGTGATCAACCCCACGCTTACCGGCCAGGTTCAATACGACCCGCACAGGAGCTTCGAGCTCGTGTCGCTGATGTCGTTCACGCCCTTCATCCTGCACATCAACACGGCTTTCCCGGCCAGGAACATGGCCGAACTGATCGCCCATGTGAAAGCGAACCCAGGCAAGTTCAATATCGCAAGTTCCGGCATCGGCGCCACCAATCACCTGATCGCGGAGCTGTTCAAACTGCAGGCCGGCCTCGACATGATCCACGTACCCTACAAAGGGGGCGCGCAGGCAGGCCAGGACGTGGCGGGCGGCCAGGCCCAGATGATGTTCTCGGCCGCGCTCGAGGCAAAGCCGATTCTGGCCACCGCCAAGACACGCGCGATTGCGATCACCAGCGCCGTGCGCTCGCCTGCTTTCCCAGAGATTCCGACGGTGATCGAGGCGACCGGGATTCGGGATTTCGCGGTGGTGTTCTGGCAGGGGATGGTGGTGCCGGCCGGCACGCCCCGGGCCATCGTCGACAAGCTGGAGAAGGCGATCGCCAAGGTCGCGGCCGATCCCGACATGATCGAGCGCTTCAAGCCGCAGGGCGTGGAGATCCGCGCCTCCACGCAGGCGGAGTTCAAGGACTTCATGGGCAAGGAAGAGGTGCGCTGGACCAGGCTCATCAAGGAACGAAACATCAAGCCGGAGTGATTCTCGGCCGCTGGAGCAAGGTGGTCGAGGACTCGCATGGGGGCAAGCTACTCTCGAACTCGACGCGGCAACCTTGCCGTTGGGGCTATGCAGACGGACACAGGCGGGTGCTCGGGGAAAAGAAAGCGATGAGCGGGGATCTCAAGGAACCGTTCGGACGCCCATGCCGAACCTACCAGGGCGAGATCAGTGGGATGCGCTCGCGCCCGTTGCGCCGGTAGGCGGCGAAATCGTGATCGAGGGTGAACACCTGCGAATTGCGGTGCAGCTCACTCATGCGCACCAGGCAGGCATCGGCAAAGCTCATCGGCGTATCGGCGTACTTGTGCAGCAGCCGTAACGTGGCTTCGCGCTCGTCCTGAAAATCGAACCTGACTTCGAGCAAGCCCCGCTCAATGAGCGCAGCGAGCGCGTGGCACCCTCCGGAGACGCTTTGCAGAAGGTAAAACGCTTCCGACAGAACCGCTTCGCAGGTCAGCAGAGGCGCCGGCCGCGCCGTCAGTTGCGCTCGCGCCCAAGCATGCTGCCGGTCGCGCTTTCGCAGCGCCGCGACCAGCGGCCCCGCGTCAACGAGAACGAGAGCGGCCATAGCCGCGCAGCCGCGCCTTGTTCGACGCGAGGTCGGCCGGCGCCCGGTCATCGTCGATAACGAGATCCTGCATGCGGTCCCACACCGAGCCAACCGGGGTCTCCGCTCGCGCCAACCGCTCGCGCACGATCTCCGAGCGCGACACTCGGCGTGCGCGTGCGACGGCCTCTATCTCAGCGAGAAGGTGATCCTGGAGCTTGACGGTAACGGTGCGCAACGGCATCCATCAATGGTAATACCAAGTTGCCAAATTCGCAATACTTGGCCTTCGTGTGGCGATCGAATCAAGACGCCAGCCAACACCTCAACAGCACCTCGGCACCAACGCAACATCGCCCCAGCACATCGGCTTGACTAAATTAAATAGTCCTTTAATAAAGTCTTGACTAATTTAACAGCCCCGTTACTATAGCCAGATGGAGCGCTATCTCAACAAGCTGATTGCCCAAGACCTCAAGCGCAAGCTGGTGTTTGTCACCGGCCCGCGTCAGGTCGGTAAAACCACGCTGAGCCAGGAGTTGGGGCAGACCCGTTTGCCGTCGCAATATCTCAACTACGACATCGCCAGCGACCGCGCGACGATCCATCGGCAAAGCTGGATGCCCGATGCCAAGCTGCTGGTGCTGGACGAGTTGCACAAAATGGCCGGCTGGAAGCCCTGGCTCAAGGGGGTGATCGATGGCCGCCCGGCAGGCCAGCAGATTCTGGTCACGGGCAGCGCCCGCATGGACACCTTCCGTCAGGCGGGCGAATCGCTGGCGGGGCGGTATTTAAGCTGGCGTCTGCATCCGCTTTCGGTCAAAGAGCTGTGTGATGCCGGGCCGATTGACACGATCAAGGCGAACACCGTCAAAGCGAACATCACCAAAGCAGGTCGCAACAAGGCCGCGCTGACACCAGACGAAGCGTTGGCGCATTTGCTCAAGCACGGGGGCTTTCCAGAGCCGTGTTTGTTGCTGGACGATGTGCAGGCGGGCCGCTGGCGTGACCAGTACGCCAACGGTCTGGTGCGCGAAGACGTACTGGAGTTCTCGCGCCTGCAGGAGGTGAGCGCAATGCGCTTGCTGGTGGAGTTGTTGCGCTCGCGCGTAGGGGCGCCTTTGTCGCTTGCATCGATTGCCCGCGATCTCGGGCTGTCACAACCCACCGTCAAACGCTATATCGACATTTTGCAGGCCTTGTACATCGTCTTCACGGTGCAGCCCTGGAACAAGAATATCGCGCGTTCCTTGTTGCAGGCACCCAAGCTTTACTTTTTTGATATCGGCATGGTGGCGGGCGGCACGCCGGAAGCGGACGGGGCGCGATTCGAAAACGCCGTCGCCTCCATGCTGCTTAAACACGTGCATTTTTTGCAAGACTCGGCGGCCAAGCCGGTGGACTTGCATTACGTGCGCACCAAAGAGGGCGCCGAAATCGACTTCGCCTTGTCGAACGGCAAGGCGCTTACACACCTGATTGAGTGCAAATGGGCGGACAATACCCCTCACGCCGCATTCAACAGAATCAGTCCCATGTGGCCAAAAGCGAAAGCCATCCAATTGGTGCGTCACCTGCGCAATGACGAAGAGCGCAACGGCGTGCGCATCGCGCAGGCTGCACCCTGGCTTGCAGAGCTGGCGGCCTGAGCCAGCTGCAAGCTCGTCGTTGGGGCTATGCAGACGGCCGCAGGCGGGTGCCCGGGGAAAGAAGCGGGATTGATTTTCCTATCGCTGGAATGGGAAAAACAGGGAGAAGCCAGCAACCGACAACTGGAGACCGGCAAGCATTGACGGGCAACCGACCAGTCCGCGCAGCAACCATTCGACTCTTGCGGACCGAGACCAGGGGTTTGCAGACCCTTCCCGTAGTGGAGCCAACTCCGTTCATGTAGCGGATGGCGAATGCTTCTCCCCGGCCGCATGCGCGCGCCGGCCAGAGCCGGCGCGCCCGACTCGCGACGGGCGTCGGGACACCGGCGGCTCATGCCGCCAGCTTCGCGATTTCGATCACCTCACCTGGCATTTCGATTTCGATCGTATCGCGATTGAGATCCGCGATTTCATCCAGCGTCCGCACCGCGATCGCCTGCTCCAAAGCGAACTTCTGCCGCAACCCTTCGAGCAGATCGGGACCCGCCGTCTGCAACGTAACGACGAGCGCCGAGCGCCGCGAGAGCCAATCGGACTGATCGACTTGCATCGGCAGGTCATGCATGCTTGCCGCGCGCACCATGTCCGGCTTCTGCCCTTCGATGACGGCCTTGTAGAGCGATGCGCGCCGGTTCGCGCCTTCGACCCGTGCCAGTTTTCCGGAAATCCCGAGTTCGGCGTTTCGAATCGCGAGCGTCGAACGGATGATTTCCACCGCCCGGGTACCCACCTCGACCAGCACGAGGTCTTGCTCCGCGCGGCGCGCGATGTCGGCGGCCTTTTCCTCGATGCCGTCCTTGTTCCAGGAAGAAACGGTGGTGCCGGTGAACGCGGCCTTGATACGCGTCTCGCATTCCTTTAACGCCGCGTTGATGCGCTCGGTCACTTTGTGCCAGCGCGTGAGAGTCAGGTTGAATTTCATCTTTCGTGCCTCCTTTCGAATCGATATGCACGCATGCTAACGAGCGAGTACGCGTCGAGCCAAGTAAAGTTCATGAAAAATAACGCAACTGTTGCATGCACGAGACAAACGTGGTAACAATGTAGCTACGTTGACGCTACGTTGACGCTACGAGGAGTTCAGATGAGCCTCTCAACCGAAATTCGATGCCGCATTGACCAGCAACTCAAGGACGATGCCCAAAAGGTACTGGACCATCTTGGCCTGAGCATCAGCCATGCAATCCGGATCTTTCTTCGCCAGGTCGTGCGCACGGGCGGGCTTCCATTCGATATGAAGGCCCCGCCGCAGGCGCGCGCTCCACGCGCAACTTACGCGGTCAAGAGCAGGAAACGAAAGAGGCCCAAGCGCAGTTCGGCGCGGTAAGGGGCCGCCAACCTCGGGGCCGCCGCAAAGCGGGCGCCGGATGCGTTAACCTAGGGAAGCCCGAGTTCCTCGCACAACCGGATATAGGGCACCACCGTCACCTTGCCGGTCGAATAGTGCCGTTCCCCGAGATGGGTCTTGTCGTCGCCGACTCGAAATTGACCCAAGGCGTCGGACTTCGTTGACCCACGTCCAACTCCGCAACACGCTCTTCGGTAAGTGGTTTCGAACGTTGCGGGTGGGGCAGTAAAAATCAGCGGCCAGGGTCAATTCGGCGTCAGCGCCAACACGCAGTTGTCTCCGATCGCATTGCCGCCTGATCCTTCTGCGTTACGGCGTCCCGCCGATCACCGCGTCGAACCCCGCACGGGCGATTTGCGGCCCGAGGCGCGCAATCCCCGGGGCTTGGTCGACGATCCATGCGCGCGCTGCGTCGACGTCCGGCATCGAACCCCTGAGTGAACGCAGCGCCCGGGCATCGTCGCCTCGGCCAGCCTTGATCTCGATCGCGATGCGCTCGGCGCCGCGATCGAGCAGCAGATCGATTTCGGCGCCTGCGGCGGTGCGCCAGAACCACGCTTGGGCCGAAGGGTGCGCGATGCGCTCACGACGCAGCACGTCCTCGATCACGAACCCCTCCCAGCTCGCGCCACGGGAAGGGTGATTGGCAAGTTCTTCCGCGCTCGAAATGTTGAGCAGGTGATGCAGGAGCCCCGTGTCGCGCAGGTAGACCTTCGGCGCCTTGGTCAGGCGTTTGCCGATGTTGCGAAACCACGGCGCGAGCCGGCGCACGAGAAACACGCCTTCGAGCATGTCCAGATGCCGCTGGATCAGGTGGTGCGAGACACCGAGCGAGGATCCCAAGGCGGACGCATTGAGCAGACCTCCGTGCTGATGGGCAAGCATCGTGAGGAGCCGGTGCAGGAACACCGGATCCGCGGATATCCCGTACTGCGGCAAATCGCGTTCGAGGAGCATGCGCAGGTACGCCCTCCACCACGCACGGAAGTCGCTGCTCAACGCGTCCGGGAAACCGCCCTTGAGCCAGAGCGTGCGCCAGTCCAGCGGCGCGCCGCCGGTCAGCGCTTCGCACGCGCTCAGCGGATCAAGATCGACAATCGCAACCCGCCCGGCGAGCGATTCGGCGATGCCGCGCACGAGGCTGGGCTGCGCCGAGCCGAGGAGCACGTAGCGCCCGTTCTCCCGCCTGCGCGCATCGACCGCGCCGCGCAACGCCGCGAAGAGCGACGGAACCGCCTGCGCCTCGTCAAGTATCAGGCCTGGCTCCGCCGCATCGTCGAGGGCGAAGCGCGGATCGTCGCGAAAGCGCGCGGCCGTGCGCGGGTCTTCGAGATCGACATAGGCATGGTCCGGAAATGCCGCGCGCGCGAGCGTGGTCTTGCCGGCCTGACGCGCACCAAGAATTGCCACCACGGGAAAGTGGCAGGCTGCATCATGAAGGCGGGGAAGGACGAGGCGCTCAAACATACCTTGCATATTGGACACGGTCAATCCAATTTGCAAGGCTAATATCGTGCCGCTGGCGATGCCGCGTCGGCACGACTATCTGCTCGCCTACTTGTGCAAGACCCGCTAATTCTGTCCGAGCCGCCACCAGAAGCGCCTGCTGCTCTACGGGGAGTGGGTCGAGGCGAACGTGCTCGCGCCGGTGGCGCACCGCCAGTGCGTGTTCACCGTGCCAAAGCTGCTGCGCTCAGCCTAGAAGCACCTCGGGCTGAAGAGGAACTTTCAGGTGATGCCCGGCGCTCAGTGGCTCGCGCAGTAAGTGGACTGCCGGGTGCGCCCGAAAAGAGCGGGATTGATTTGGCTATCTGTCCCGCGCGGCGGAATCGACAAGCGTTGCTGTATTCAGGTCACGTTGAAAGGACCGGCCGCGGTGGTGATCGAGGATACGGAGAGCAGCCTTTACCTCGCCATCGACCGCGCCGCCGACCGCGCGGGACGCAGCGTCATGCGCCGTCTGGCGCGACACAACGAGCGCCCAGCGAGACGCGAGACCGGCCGCCGCGTGGCCGGCGAAGAACCCGGTAACTACGCGACGCCAACCTCGACTTGATCCTTGTTTGAGAGCATCGCTAACGGGTGGATGTAGGCGGGCTTCGCCGTGTTTGTCGTCGTGGCGGTTGCCATAGACCTGCTGGTAATGAAGAACCAGGGCGCGCACCGGGTATCGGTTCGGGAGGCGCTCAACTGGTCTGTCCTCTGGATTTCGTTATCCTTCGTCTTCTGCGGCCTCTTGTGGTGGCATCTTGACGCGAACGCCGGCCGCGAAATGGCGAACCTCAAAGCGACGGAGTTTCTCACCGGCTATCTGATCGAGAAATCGCTGTCGGTCGATAACATCTTCGTCTTCCTGATGATCTTCACCTACTTCGCGGTGCCGGCGGAGTACCAGAAGCGGGCGCTCATCATCGGTGTGATCGGCGCAATCATCCTGCGGGTGATCATGATTCTCGTTGGCGCGTGGCTGATCGCCAAGTTCCACTGGATTCTCTATCTGTTCGGTCTGTTCCTGCTCGTCACCGGCATCAAGATGCTGATCTTCGCCGATCACAAGCCGGACCTCGAAAAGAATCCCGTCCTCAGATGGATGCGCGGACATCTCGCCATTACCAAGGAATTCCACGGCGAGCGGTTCACGTTCATGAAAGATGGCGTTCGTTGGTATACGCCGCTGTTCATGGTGCTGGTGTTCGTCGGTACCAAGATGCTTAGCCTGGCTTGGAAGCCGGCGCCGAAAGCGGCGCGGTAAGCGAAAAACCGGGCCTGCGGGGGAGGCGGCAGCCGCTCGCGTGATTGTTCCGAACGCGCTGCAGCCGATCATCGTGGATCCATTATTGTCAATCGCCCGGTAAAACTCTAGCTCCCGAAAGCCTGGTTGCGCGCGGTCCGGCTGATTGCGAGCACCGCCGGGTGCTTGAGCCGCCGTTCGGTGGAGATGGCATAGATCTGTTCCACGACGGCCTCGGTCCGGCCCACCGGGACGACCTCGAATTGCCGCATGATCTGGGGTGCCACGAGCGTCGCGGCCGCGAACACGCCGGCGCCCTCCTGCGCGAAGGCCTTGAGCAACGCCGTGTCGTCGAACTCCCCGACGATGCGCGGCCGCACGCCCTTGTCCTCGAACCAGCGCACCAGGCGGGCACGCACGGCGGATTCCTCGCCGTGAAACAAAAACGGCGCACCGTCGAGCGATTTCGGAAACCGGCCTTTGAGGTGTTTGGCGACCGACCCGGCGGCGAGAAACGTAACGCCGCATTCGGTGAGCAGGTGGTTGAAGGCTTTCACGCTGGTCTGCGCGCCCATGGGGCGGTCCGACAGCACCATGTCCAGACGCCCGACGCCGAGGTCCGCGAGCAGGTCCGCGAGTCTGCCCTCGCGGCAGATGAGCCGGGGAGGGTGCGGTAGCGCGAGCGCGGGCCGCAGGAGGCGGTAGGCGATCGAGCGTCCGAGCACGGTGGACACGCCGACCTTGAACTGCGCGATGTACCCGCTGGGGCGGTCCCGCAGGGTCTCATCCAGTTCCTCGAAAACCCCGAAGGCACGTTCGGCGTGGTCGAAAACGACCTGACCGACCTCGGTGAGTTCCACACCCCGACCGGAGCGGCGCAAGAGCGGCTCGCCGATCGCTTCGGCGAGCACGCGCATCTGCGTGCTGATGGATTGGGGCGTGACGTGCAGGCGCTCCGCGGCGCGCGCGACGCCGCCCGCCTTTACGATGGCCCAGAGGTAGTGCAGGTGCTTGTAGTTGAAGCTCGGACTCGGCATTGCGCCATTGTTCCATTAAAACTGCCGCGGCATCCGGCAAACACTGACCTGGTCCCAGTTCGTATCGACCCGGCGATCTTCTTGAATACGGCGAAGTGCCAATACGGCCCGGGATGCCGGTCGAACCCATGATGTCCACAACTATCCGGTAGTCAAAGTCATCCGGGGTCGCGGATAGCAGGGCAACTTTTTTCCAGAGCTTGCCCAGGGCCACCCTCTCAGCAAGGGATACGTTTTCCAAGGGCAAGGTCAATCGTCCAGAAGCAATGCAGCTGCTTGTAGTTGAGAGCGGTCATAAGAGTGATTACACACGTTGGCAAATTCATGATGTCCGTAATTATTCCAAAAAACAGAGGTCTCCATCAGGTTAAATCGACTTATCTTTCATCTGGCCTGCAATTACATTGCGCTCATGCGCTGAAAGACGGCAACGGAGGCGCCCGTACGGGAAACCAAAAACAGGAGACAGACAACATGCTTCGTCGCGACTTTATCAAGAAGGCCGCCATCGGCGCAGGTACCGGCGGCGTAATCCTTGGCGCACCGGCCATCGTGCACGCCCAGCCCACCGTGCGGTGGCGCTGTTCGTCCGGCTTCCCCAAATCGCTCGACACGCTCTTCGGCGGTGCCGAAGACGCAGCCAAGCGCATCAGCGAAGCCACCGGCGGCAAGTTCCAGATCACGGTGGCCGCGGCCGGCGAGATCGTGCCGATGCCGCAAGCGGCCGACGCGGTTGCGGCCGGCACCGTCGAGTGCTCGCACACCGCCGCCTTCTACTATGTCGGCAAGGATCCGGCCTGGGCCTTCGGCACCGCGATTCCGTTCGGCTTGAACTTTCGCCAATATAACTCCTGGTGGAAACAGGCCGGCGGCGAAAAGCTGTTCAACGACTTCCTCAAGCCTCAGGGCCTGCAGTACATCCTTGCAGGCAACACCGGCGCGCAAATGGGCGGCTGGTTCCGCAAGGAGATCACCTCGATGGAAGACGTCAAGGGCCTGAAGATGCGCATCGCCGGACTCGGCGGGCGGGTCTGGCAGGCCGCCGGCGCGGTGCCGCAGCAGATTCCCGGCGGCGACATCTACCCGGCGCTGGAAAAAGGCACGATTGACGCGGCCGAGTGGGTTGGCCCGTACGACGATGAAAAGCTCGGTTTCCACAAGGTCGCCAAGTTCTACTACTACCCCGGCTTCTGGGAAGGCGGCGCGGCGCTCGGCTGGCTGGTCAACGACAAGGCCTGGAACGCCCTGCCGGCCGAATACCGGGCGATATTCACGTCCGCGGCGCACGAGGCGAACGCCACCATGATGGCCAAGTACGATGCGCGCAACGCCCCGGCGCTGCGCCGCCTGATCGCGGGCGGGACCCAGGTCAAGCCCTTCCCGCGCCCCGTGCTCGAGGCCTTCTACAAGGTAGCGCAAGACATGTACCGCGAGATGGGATCAACGAACGCGAACTTCAAGCGTATGCACGAATCCTACGCTGCGTTCCAGAAGGAATCGGTGAGCTGGATGCGCGTCACCGAGAACACCTTCGACGACTTCATGGCCGCGATGCTGCGTTCCTGATTCGCTGGCGGTTGCGGGTTTGCCCACGAACCCCGCCCCGGCGGGGTTCGTGTTTGGCGCAAACGTTTTCCGACAGAAAATCTGCAAGACATACCCGCCTTCCGTGCTTCGCGATGCGAGGGGAGCGGAGACAAAAAATGGAGGTGGTGGGGTGACCGGCATACTGGCAGCGTGCAGGCTGATTGACGCGATCAGTGAACGCATCGGCAAATTCGTTTACTGGCTGTTGCTCGCGGCTGTATTGATCAGCAGCACCAACGCCATCGTGCGCAAGGCGTTCAACATGAGTTCAAACGCCTATCTCGAAGCGCAGTGGTATTTGTTCGCCGCCGTCTTCATGCTCGGCGCCGGCTACGTATTCCTGCACGACCAGCACGTGCGCATCGATATCGTTTCCAGTCGCCTGAAACGCAAGACCCAGGTTTGGATCGACGTGATCGGCATCACTGTATTCCTGATCCCCCTGTGCATCGTGGTAGCCAAGATGGCGCTGCCATCTGTGCTGCTGTCAATTCAGACGCAGGAAGTGTCGGCCAACCCCGGCGGCCTGATCCGCTGGCCGCTTTACCTCCTGGTGCCGATCGGGTTTTCGCTGTTATGCATGCAGGCGCTGTCCGAACTGTTCAAGCGCATCGCTTTCCTGACCGGTCACGCCCCCGACCCGCACGCCAAACCCGAGAAGACCAATGAGGAAATGCTGCTGGAGGAGTTGCAGCACGATATCGAAGTTGAAGAAGCCAGGAAAGGCGGTGTGAAATGAGCTGGATCGCCGCCAATTTGCCGCCGATCATGTTCGGCTCTCTGCTGCTGCTGCTGCTGACCGGATTCCCGGTTGCGTTTGGCCTGGCCACCTGCGGCATTCTGTTCGGCCTGATCGCCGTGGGGCTGGATCTCGCGCCGACGCAGTTCTTCAATGCCTTGCCACTGCGCGTGTACGGCATCATGTCGAACGACACCCTGCTGGCGATTCCCTTCTTCACCTTCATGGGCCTGATTCTCGAGCGCAGCCGCATGGCGGAAGATCTGCTCGAAACCATTGGCCAGGTGTTCGGCCCGTTGCGCGGTGGCCTTGCGGTGGCGGTGGTGGTGGTCGGCGCCATGCTCGCCGCCACTACGGGCGTGGTCGCCGCGTCGGTGATTGCAATGGGCCTCATCTCGCTGCCGATCATGCTGCGTTACGGCTACAACCGGCCGCTGGCAGCTGGTGTGATTACCGCCTCCGGCACCCTGGCCCAGATCATTCCGCCGTCGCTGGTGCTGATCGTGATTGCCGATCAGTTGGGCAAGAGCGTCGGCGACATGTACAAGGCCGCTTTCCTGCCCGCATTCATGCTGGTTGCCATTTACCTCATCGCCATCATGGTGCTGGCGGTGATCAAGCCCAAGTGGGTGCCGGCCCTGCCGGCCGAGGCGCGCATTTACCGCGAAAGCAGCGGTGCATCCGGCTATACCTCGCTCGGTATCCTGACCGCCGCATCGGTGTTCGTGGGCGGCATGGTGTTTGCCAACTACACCGCGATTCTGGAAGCGCTCGGTGTCAAAGTCGATTACGCGCCGCCGACCGACGAAAGAGTCGTGATGATGTTCATGTCGGCTATCGTCTTCGCCCTCATCGTGGCGGTGCTCGACAAGCTGCTGCGCGTGAACCTGTTGTCCGAGATTGCCAAGCGCGTCACCTTCGTCCTGATCCCGCCACTGCTGCTGATCTTCCTCGTTCTCGGCACCATCTTCCTTGGCGTTGCCACGCCGACCGAAGGCGGCGCCATGGGCGCCACCGGGGCGATGCTCCTGGCGCTCGCGCGCAAGCGTCTCAACCTCAGTCTGCTGCGGCAAGGTCTCGATTCCTCGGCGCGGCTCTCGATCTTCGTGCTGTTCGTGCTGGTCGGTTCGACCGTATTCTCGCTCACCTTCCAGGCGATCAACGGGCCGCATTGGGTGGAAGAGCTGTTCAAAGGCTTGCCTGGCGGCGAGCTCGGCTTCCTGATCTTCGTCAACCTGATGATCTTCATCCTCGGGTGCTTCATCGACTTCTTCGAGATCGCCTTCATCATCCTGCCGCTGCTGCTGCCGGTGGCCGACAAGATGGGCATCGATCTCATCTTTTTCGGCGTGATGATCGCGCTCAACCTGCAAACCTCCTTCCTTACTCCGCCGTTCGGCTTCGCGTTGTTCTACCTGCGCAGTGTCGCGGCCAAGACCGATTACACCGACAAGGTGACCGGCGCGCGGATTTCCGCCCTGAAAACGGCCGACATCTACCGCGGATCGATCGCCTTCGTGATCCTGCAAGTGATCATGCTGGTGGCCGTGATCGCCAAGCCGGAGATCATTACTTCGGGCCTGGGAGAGCAGAAGAAACTCGACGTCGAGAAGGTCAACATCAACATCACGGCGCCGGACCAGGAAGACGAACCGCCGGCCGTGATGAAGTGAATCCGGTTACGAGATGATGCAGTCCACCCCCCCCAGCTTCGTTGCGGACGCTTCGAGTGAAGCGCCGTGGGTAGTGGCCGAATGGCTTGATCACTCCACCCACGTGCACGGCAACGCAACTGCCTGCGAGTTTTCGGCAGGCGACGAAAGGCGTGGATTTATTAGTCCGACAGATGCATTCGCTCTTGTTCAAAGGTAATCATCCATGCTGAACCCGACTGTGCCTCATTGCCTCCAGCCCTGGCGGGCTGCCTACGCGGCGGCCGGCATCGCGGGCGACTTGCCGTCACCCGCGTTCTCCTCGTTGGCGGCAATGATTCATGACAGTTGCCAGCGGTTCGGTCCGCAGACGGCCTTTACCTGCGTTGTGCCGAACGGCATGAATGGCAGCATGAGCTACACCCGGCTGGCAGAGGCCTCTGACGCGTTTGCCGCCTATCTGAGGCAGGTGTTGAAACTGCAACCCGGTGCACGCGTGGCAGTGCAGCTGCCGAACAGTCTGGGCTATCCGGTGGTGGCGTTCGGCATCCTCAAGGCGGGCTGCGTTCTGGTCAACACCAACCCGCTGTATACCCAGAGCGAAATGCGTCACCAGTTCGCCGATGCGGGCGTTTCGGCGCTGGTGGTGATCGACATGTTCGCCGACAAACTGGCGCCGATCATGCGGGAAACCGGCCTCAAGCACATTGTGGTCGCCAGTGTTTCGGAGTTTTTCCCGGCGATACCCAATGCCGTGGTGCGGGGTGTCCAGAAAGTCTGGAACCGGGTCTTGCCGCCGATTACCGTGCCGCACGTGCGCCTTGCCGCTGCCCTGGCGCAAGGCCGCCAGGTTCTCGGGACGGGTGATGCCCGCAGGTTGTGGCAAGACGTCGAGCCGGTTGACACAGCCGCACTGCAATACACCGGCGGCACCACCGGGGTTGCCAAGGGCGCCGTCCTGAGCCACGGCAATCTGCTAGCCAACGTGCAGCAAATGCTGGCCATGGGCGCGACGCACATGACGCCCGGCAAGGAATGCGTTCTCACCGCACTGCCGCTGTATCACATCTTCGCTTTCACCGCCAACCTGCTCGGCTTCCTGTCGATTGGCGCGCGCAACATCCTGATCCCGAGCCCGCGTCCGGTGCAGAACCTGCAGCGCGCGGTGGAGAACTATCCGCTCACCTGGATCACCGGCGTCAACACCCTGTTTAACGCGCTGCTCAACGAAGAGTGGTTCTTGGCCTATCCGCCGAAGCACCTGAAAGCGTCAATCGCGGGCGGTACCGCGTTGCACAGCGCCGTAGCCGAACGCTGGGCCGAGGTGACCGGCACGCCAATTGCCGAGGGTTATGGTTTGACGGAAACTTCTCCGGTCGTCAGCTTCAACCCGCTCACCGGCGGCGCGCGCCCCGGGTCAATCGGCATTCCGGCGCCGGGCACCGAAGTGCGCCTGGTGGGCGACAACGGCGCGGACGTGAAGGTTGGCGAGCCCGGCGAAATCTGGGTGCGCGGCCCGCAGGTGATGCAAGGCTATTGGAACAATCCCGACGCCACCGCGGAGATCTTGCGCGACGGCTGGCTCGCCACCGGCGACGTGGCGGTGATGGATGACGCCGGCTTCATGCGCATTGTTGACCGCAAAAAGGACCTGATCCTGGTGAGCGGCTTCAACGTCTACCCGAACGAGATTGAAGATGTGATCGCGCGCATGGACGCGGTGCTCGATGTCGCGGTGATCGGTGTTCCCGATGGTCAAAGCGGCGAGGCGGTGCGCGCTTATGTGGTGCCCAACCCGGGGCACGCTGAAGCGCCAGACGCTGCGCAGATCGTCGAGCACTGCCGCCAGTATCTGACCGGCTACAAGCTGCCCAAGTCGGTGGTGCTGCGTGAAGAGTTGCCGAAATCGCCAGTCGGCAAGGTGCTGCGCAAAGACCTGAAGGCCGAAGTCAGGGCCGAATTCGCCACCAGAAAGTGAGAACGTAAAAGAGGATCCGCGCCATGCTCACCGAACTCGAAACCAAGCTGCTCGGCGTGATGATGATGGTCATCATGCTGGGCATGGGCGCATCCTTGACCTATCGTGATTTCCTGATCGCATTTCGCAAGCCCAAGGGCGTGCTGGTGGGCCTGTTGTGCCAGTACGGCATCATGCCCCTTCTGGGCTATGCGCTGGCGATGGCACTGGCTCTGCCGCCCGGCCTTGCGGTCGGCCTGATCTTGATCGCCTGCATGCCCGGCGGCACCACCTCGAATATCTTCACCTATTTCAGCAAGGCGGTGCTGGCGTTGTCGATCATGATGACCAGCGTGTCCACCCTGGTGGCGCTGGTGGCGGTGCCGGCGCTGCTGGAGTTTTATTCCGGCGCCGCCGGAATTACCGGTGATTTCAGGATCCCGGCCGGCAACGTGGCGCAGGTGCTGGTGGTGTTGCTGGTGCCCACGGTAATCGGCATGGCGCTGCGCAAACTCAACCCCAACATTGGCGCTACCATCGAATTGCTCGGCGGCCTGCTCGGCATCGCAGTCATTCTGTTCCTCATCATCTCCTGGGTGCCGCGCAACTATCAGTTGCTCACCGTGACGCCCTGGTATGTGTATTTCGCCGCTGTCGGACTCGGCCTGTTCGGCATGGTGCTTGGTTACGGATTGGCCAAGCTGCTCAAGCAGGACAACAACCGCAGCCGCACCATTGCGCTTGAAACCGGGATCCAGAACGGACCCCTGGCCGTGCTGATCGTGACCCTGAGCTTCACCGGCACCATGCAGCAGGAAGTGCTGCTGTTTCCGGTTTTGTACTCGCTGTTCATCGTGCTGACCAGCAGCGCTGTCACGGTATGGTTCCGCAGATTGTCCAATCGCGAAGCGAAAGCGCGCGACAGTGCCAAAGTGGGTGCACTGAACGCGACATAGCCTGCGCGCCCGGCAATCCGTCCCGTTTGCACCATTCCGAGAAGGATTCTGCCTTCATGATTTCCTGTTTGTGCAGACCTTCGGGGACCTCGCCAACTTCAACCCGCACGTGCATGTGCTCGCCGCCGACGGGGCGTTC
>ENA-ORBV01010188-ORBV01010188.1-microbial-mat-metagenome-genome-assembly--contig:-NODE-10188-length-15134-cov-17.253304_pt1 | contig 15134 bp, 24 predicted proteins | sample MGYA00237777_ERZ505514 | MGnify/ENA primary metagenome ERZ505514 (study PRJEB26160, sample SAMN06269048) | microbial mat metagenome | isolation source: Oligotrophic lake microbial mat | place... | reverse complement strand
CTGTCTCACCTCCTGTCGTACCCGTGCCCGTGTCATCGTGGCCCTCCTTGAGGGACCACCCTCAACCGGACAGATCACGTGCTACAAAAACCGGACAGATGATGTGCTCTCTACAAAGGGGAAGGCCGCTCTTGCTCGAAGGCCGTATCCTGCATACAATACAGCATCGATTTTATCGCGGGAGGTGGCCATGTCTGTTCGATTGAACATTACGATGGATGACGATGTGTATGCGCGACTCAAGAAAGAAGTGCCTCCTAAGAAACTCAGTGCCTTTATCGCGGGGGCGGTCCGCGCTAAACTTCATCCGGATGCCAAAGCTCTCAACGCCGCTTACCAAGCCGCCAGCAAAGAGCGATGGAGGACAAGTTTTGACGAGGATTGGAAGCACATTGACGACGAGGGATGGCCCAAGTGAGGCGAATACCACGGCGCGGGGATGTGTACTGGGTGGCGCTGGATCCGACGCTTGGATCGGGGATTCAGAAAACGCGGCCGGCGGTGATTGTCTCAAATAACTCCTGCAATGCCTTTGGCGCACGTGTTGTGGTGTTGCCGCTCACCAGTAACGTCGATTCACTCTATCCTGGTGAGGCGTTGGTGACTGTGAAGGGGAAGCCATCGCGGGCATTAGGTGATCAGATCCGATGGCTGGACAAATCTCGATTGCGTTCCAAGATTGAGACGCTCAGTCAGGATGAGCTGGCAGCGGTCGAGGAAGCGGTTCGCATTACTCTTGGTCTGTGGCCCTAACGTCGGTCTTTCCAATCTCGTACCATACGGTATCAGCTACTAGCTCTTCACTCCTTCACCGTCATCTTCATCGTAACCGGTTCCAGGGGATTGTCGAATTCGTCGCGCGGGGTGGCGACGATTTTGTCTACTACATCCATGCCTCGAAAGACTTCGCCGAAGACGGTGTAGGTGCGGTCCAGCCCGCTGCTGTCATCGACACAGATATAGAACTGTGAGCCGTTATCGTTGGGATCCCGCGTGCTGTTGCTCTCGCGTGGGACCTTGGCCATGCCGATCGCGCCTCGTTTATGCGGTCGATCGCTGGTTTCCGGATTCAACCAATAGCCGGGGCTGCCAGACCCGTGCAGGGCACGGTCTGCCGTCTTGCTCAGTGGATCGCCCCAGTGTCGTGCTGTGATGCGGTCACGGCAGAGATTGATGATTATCACGGGTATCGTTATAATAACTCCCGTGATACGGTCGTTTCGAGGACAAGGCACCGAGAATCTCTTTGATGGGGTCGATACATCGATTACCCGAAGAACTTGTCCCCGTATCCTGTGGCAGGTTGCCCGGAGGAAGCTCGATCAGGTCAATCGAGTCAGAGACATCAGCGAGCTTGCTGTTCCACGGGGAAATCGCCTCGAACGGTTGCGCGGAGACCGGAGAGGGCAACACAGTATCCGGATCAACGATCAATATCGGATGTGTTTCAGATGGGAGGCCGGCGATGCCTATGAAGTTGAAATCACGGACTATCATTAAAAGTCGGACTATGGCGAAGCGGCAGAGTCACTCAAAAGAGCTTGTCGGTCGTCGGCTGCCTCGGCATCGACCGCCCACCAGCCCAGGGGAGATGTTGTTGGAGGAGTTTATCAAGCCGCTTGCCATTACTCAGTCGGAGTTGGCGTCTCGTCTGGGTATCTCGTTTCCACGACTCAACGAGATCATTCGAGGCAAACGGACGATCACGTCGGACACGGCTCTTCGGTTAGCACGGGTTCTGGGGATGTCGGCAGACTTTTGGCTTGGGTTACAGTTGGATTGGAATCTTTGGCACGCAATGCGCAGTTCGAAAGCGACTGAGATCGATCGACTCGAACCGTTGCGCACCTCGGCCTGATTAAAATCAGAGCGTATGGCTGATAGCATATAGCAGGAGAGAAGAGCTTATGGCGTATGGCTTATAGCGCGAACGAAAAAGTCCCGTTGGTTTCTGCGACATGCTATCGGCCATAAGCCATTGGCTCTTTCCCTCAGTCTGTACCAGACGCCATTAGCCATCTGCTCGTCGTCTACTCCTTCACCGTCACCGTCATCGTAATCGGCTTGCAGCGGGTTGTCGAATTCGTCGCGCGGGGTGGCGACGATTTTGTCTACTACATCCATGCCTCGAAAGACCTCGCCAAAGACAGTGTAGGTGCGGTCCAGTCCGCTGCGGTCATCGACACAGATATAGAACTGCGAGCCGTTATCGTTGGGGTCTCGCGTGCTGTTGCTCTCGCGTGGGACCTTGGCCATGCCGATCGCGCCTCGTTTATGCGGTCGATCGCTGGTTTCATGATTGAGCCAGTAGCCGGGACTGCCGGACCCGGAATCGGGGTCGTGGGGCCAGGCATGAGTATTGACTCATTTTCCGTTTCGTCACTACTCAGATAGATAGGCTGAAGGCTTTTAGTCTTCAGCCTGCGCCTTCAATAGCATCTCTGCTTGAACCCAAGGCCGTAGGAACGGGATAAGGGGACAACGGGGTAGTGGGGTACGGAAAAAATGTCTACGACTTCTATTTCGCTAACCCGACTATCCCTGTATCCCGCTACCTCCGCATCCGTGCTTTGCGAGATAATTCATAGCCTTCAGCCTGAACACCTGAGTCGTGACTCCGTTTCAAACAACCCCATGGACGAGATGTCGCGGGGCTAATCGCTTCACGCTAATCTTGCCTGCCCGCTGACGTACCAGAGCGAGATCATAGTTCAGCTGCATCCGGAGCCATGTGTCTGCCGTTCCGCCAAAGGCCTGCTCGAAGCGTACGGCCATTTCCGGCGTCACCACGCTCTTGCCGCGAATGACGTTGTACAACTGCTGACGGGTCACGCCGAGACCGGTCGCAGCCTCCGCGACGGTCAATCCGAGTTCATCGATATTGGCCTTCACCAAGTCACCGGGATGGGCAGGGTTTTTCATTGCCATCGTCATTCCTCCTTAATGATAATCGACAAAATCAACATCCAAGACCTTGCCTGCAATAAAGCGAAAAACGATCCGCCAGTTAGCCCGTACCACAACCGCCCAGTAACCCTTCAGATCACCTTTAAGGGGATGGAGCCTAAAGGTCGGCTGATCCATTCCTTCAACCGTGGTCGCGGCATCAAGCGCAGAAAGGATTAAACGAATCCGCGGCAACAACTCAGGCGGGAGCTTGCTGCCGTCATCGATCTCATACAACCGCTTTAGGCCTTTATGTCCGAAACTCTCGATCATGTCGCGTGAAATATAGCGGGCGTGCTGTAAAATGTCAATTTACGTTTTACATATGTGCGTAACGAGAGCGGACAATGAGGAGATAGACGGGATATTCAGGCTTGAGTATTGATTTATTCAGCATTGATTTTATTCTCCTTCGCCGAATACCCCGTAGCTCGCTACGGGGATGAAGGCGGGGAGAACCCTCCGTAGCCTTAGCGAAGGAGGGTAGTGGCTTCGGCACGCCGCCCAAAGGCTCTGGCCGACGGGTCGGAGAATTTCGCAAGATACCCCGCAGCTTCCGGCCTTCGTAGCTGAAGTGGCTACTTCGGCGGAGTAGGCTGCTGCAAGGAGCTTCATTGCCTGAGGTGCCCATGTCTGTTCGATTGAACATTACGATGGATGACGATATGGATGCGAGGCTCAAGAAAGAAGCGCCTCCAAAGAAACTCAGTGCCTTTATCGCGGGGACGGTTCGCGCCAAACTTCATCCGGATGCCCGAGCGTTGAACGCCGCCTATTAAGCTACCAGCAAGGAGCAATGGAGAGCGGGCATGGCTGAGGACTGGAAACACATTGATGAAGGCTCTCAGTCAGGATGAGCTGGCGGCGGTCGAGGAAGGGTTCGGATTACTCTTGGTCTGTGGCCCTAACGTGGGTCTTTCCGGTCTCGTGCCATACGCCATAAGCTATTAGCCATCAGCTCTCTACTCTTTGACCGTCATCGTGACCGTTATCGGCTTCAGCGGATTGTCGAATTCGTCGCGCGGGGTGGCGACGATCTTGTCCACCACATCCATGCCTCGAAAGACTTCGCCGAAGACTGTGTAGGTGCGGTCCAGCCCGCTGCTGTCATCGACACAGATATAGAACTGCGAGCCGTTATCGTTGGGATCCCTGGTGCTGTTGCTCTCGCGTGGGACCTTGGCCATGCCGATCGCGCCTCGTTTATGCGGTCGATCGCTGGTTTCCGGATTCAACCAATAGCCGGGGCTGCCAGACCCGTGCAGGGCACGTTCTGCCGTTTTGCTCAGCGGATCGCCGCCCTGAATAATGAATCCGGGGACGACGCGATGGAAGGTGGTTCCATCATAGAACCCCATCTTGGCGAGTTTGAGAAAATTCTCGACGTGACGTGGCGCGTCGTCAGGATAGAACCGAATCTTGATTTCACCTAGCGGCGTCGTAATCGTGACGCGCGGATCGATTTTTTGAAATTGCATGGTCATGTGACCAAACTAGCAAGGACGTAGCCTGAGAGGCAAGGCCTCCGAAGAAGTTCTGAGTTCTGAGTTGAGAGTTCTGAGTTGGCGGAAGGTTTCACAGCGACTCTCAATCGTACAAACTCAGAACTCAGCACTCAAAACTCAGAACTTGTCCTGCCGCAGTCCCTTCCCTGGATCGATTTTGAGCCACAGGACTCCGCCCAGGATGGCCACGGCTGCTGCCACACCCAACGAGACTGGCCAGCCCCATTGATCTGCCAGCCACGGAGTCAGGGTTGGTGAGATGGTGCCACCGATATTAGCTCCGGTGTTCATCAGCCCGGACAACGTTCCCGCATGGGTTTTGGACAGATCGGTCGTGGAGGCCCAGTAGGCCCCGACCGCAAAGTAGAGCCAGCCTGCGCCGAATGACAGACTGGTGATCGCCAGAAAGGGAGAATCAACCACAGCACCCAGAGCAATCGCCGATCCCGCCAGGACCATGCCGGTCATACCTGCCACAGATCGTCCGGTGGTGAGACCGTAGCGGGTTGCGAGTCGATCGGTCACCCAGCCGCCTAAGGGACAAAAGATCAACATGGCTAGAAAAGGTGCGGAGGCATAGAACCCACCGCGGAGCACATCGAATCCACGAACATTCACGAGATACAAGTAGAACCAGGAGAGATAGACGTAGGCGACATAGCCGAGGCAGCTGTAGCTGATCACGAGCCACCAGATTGTAGGTGTCCGGCTGAATGTTCGCCAGGGCACGGCTGCAGTAACGGTTGGCGTTCGTGTGAGCAGGGCCTGTTCACCTTCATTCACCCAGAGATGTTCGTGCGGGTGGTTGCGCGACAGGAACCACCAGAGGATCGCCATCCCGATTCCGAGCAGGCTCGCGAGAAAAAACACGGTCGGCCAGCCCCAGTTCACCATCACCCAGGCGGCAATGGGCGGGGTCATGGCGGAACCTAATCCAATGCCACCGATCGCAATCCCGATGCCAAGGCCTCGCCTATCAGCCGGGAGCCAGTTGGTGACGGCGCGGTTGAAGGCAGGCAGTGCCACGGCTTCTCCCACACCAAGTGAAAACCGCACGAGCATCAGTGCCCCGACAACCCCGAAAAGGTTTGCGAGCGACGTGGTAGCCACCATGGCGGTGAAGGCGGTACAGATCGACCACCAGAGGAGCGCGATGGTGAGCACCAGGCGGACTCCCCAGCGATCAGCCAACCATCCCCCGGGAATTTGAAACAGGGCATAGCCGATGACGAAGGCCGAGAAGACCCAACCCATCTGTTGATCGGTCATCCCATAGGCCGGCATCATCTGCCGCGCGGTCACGGAGATATTGACGCGGTCGATATAGGTCACGACGCTGATGAGAAACAGCAAGGCGAGGATGAGCCAGCGTATCCGTGAGGGGCGAGTCGTGAGTGTGTTCACAAGGTTGAGTCGTGCGGTCTGTCTATCGGGATGCCGGTGTCGGATTATACAGAGTCCTGGCTCGCGTGACACTAGCAGGATGTGGCGAGACAACTGGCATGGTCTCTGTGCTCGCGGAATGCGCGGCCTCGGAAGGCCCTCGTTCGACGGCCGCACGTAGACCAAGAGGAAGAAAAGAGGAAGAAAAGGGGCCAGGCTACTTTATCTGGCAGCCACGCCCCGCTGGTCGTTCACCGCATTTTGGTTGTATTTTGCCGAACGTCTGAACCATTTTACGTTTTATGTTTCACCTTTCACGGGTGGAAAGCTCCGGCAGGGCATCGTTCTTCATGATCGTGCCCGCAGGTAGTTTCTAGCCCTCCTCGCCCCTGTGGTCGATCGCTAGCCCTCATTCTTCATGACGGTTCGTCGGGAAATCGTTGAGTTGCCGGCCGGATGGAAGACAAAGGGGATCGCGTAGGTGGGCTCGGCTCCATGTGTTACAGAGCCGAGCCCACCTGCTTTTTCTTATTTGGCTGCGGCTCCGGTCGCACTCGGCGCGGTCGTTGCTGCTGCCGGTGCAGCCGGTGCAGTCTCTTTTGCGACAGCCGGTTGAATCTTTGCTGGCTCTGCTTTTGCTGCCTTGATGCTATTCATGTTCCTGACGCCGCCTGGGACACTCAGGTCCACCACGCCGCCGAACGCTCCGGCAAATGGGCTGCCGGGGGCATTCTGGGCAGATTCCTCTGCCTGAGCGTACCCTGCACCACAGATCAGCCCCACTGCGACAACGGCTACTGAGAGGTTCTTCTTGAGATTCATTATGTCTCTCCTTGATCAATTAGAGGTTCTTTATGGCACTCTGCCCCCTGCTGGAGGTCTCATGGACAGGTATGACCGAAGCTCTTTCCTTTATAGTTGATGTTTTTTATGAGGATGATGGCTTTGGGATAGATAATGCCGTGCAGCGCTCATCCTAGCATGTGCATGAAAAGTGTGCGCAGGATCTAGCAGAATCCTTGTTGGAAGACTGAATCCTCTGTGAGTGGCTCGATCATGGGGCAGGAACTCAAGGACACCATAAGGGATCGTTGTTCGTTGTCACTCTGTCACCATTCGGCGGTGATCTCTCGCACCTGATCCAATGACTGACACACCCAGGCAGTGAGTCTGTTGGGCGATCCGGCCCCCGTCGTTGGTGATAGGCTTTTGCATTGATGACGGCACGCTCCCACCATACAGGCCTGGCCGTGATTGCGGTGTTCAAAGTGGTGAAGGGTCTGCTGTTACTCCTCCTCGGGTTGGGTCTCCTCAAGTTGGTGCATGCCGAGCTTGCCAGGCTGTTCTCGCTTCTGATCGAAGCGCTGCATGTGAATGCCGATTCGCGCCTCATCCATGCCCTGGTTCTAAAAGTGGACGCGCTGCAACCTCATAGCGTGCTGCCGGCGGGGCTTGTCAGTCTGGGCTATGCAGCGATGTTGTTGGTGGAGGGCGTTGGGCTGTGGCTGGAGCTCACCTGGGCCACGTATCTGACGGTGGTCTCGACGAGCCTGCTGCTTCCGTTCGAACTCTACGAGGTCTTTGAACAGGTGTCGATGCTTCGGGTCGGTGTGCTGCTGTTAAATCTGATCATTGTGCGCTACCTCATTAGCCAATTGAAGCATCATGCCTTCCGCTCACGGGCGCATCTTTCATGACACGACATGACACGATCACATGATGAAAGCTGGATTCACGGTACCTAAATGCTCAGCCACCCCAGCCACTCACCTTGTTCGATCCTCGTCGCTTGGTTCTGTCGTGTGTCTTTCGTCACTCATTAAATTTCTGAAACGCTTCATGGTGCACGCGTTTTCTGGTGATTTGGCGACGAACCGTCATGAATACGTCGGGCTAGCTCTTTGTGGGGGCTAGATCGTTGACGAAGATACGGAAGGTGTCGTTCTTCATGAAGCGCTGAAAGGGTGAGTCCTGGCGTGGATCAGGCAGTGTCTTTTCGCCGGAGTTAAGATTCTTTCGATGGCGAAACGCGGTCGCTAGCGACTCCATCGTACGATCGAGGTCGTTCATTTCCGCAAATGTGCAGGCCAGATTGTAGTGGAACATCGGGTAGGTAGGGTCCGCCTGTATGCCCTGTTCAAACGTGGATTTTGCTTCTTTGAGATGACCGGCCATTCCATAGGCCATGCCGAGATTGTCGATCAGCGCGCGCCACAGAGTCCTATCGAGTTCAGGGTGTTCTTTTTCAAGGTCGAACGCTTTCTGATAGGGAAGCACCGCTTGCGCGTATTTGTTTTTCATGTAGAGAGCGCTTCCCAGATTGAATAATTCTCGGCTGTTGAGTGGTCCCGGCGGCGGGGGTTGGATGTGGGGCCTGGGCTGGATCTCTGGTCGGGACTGGATCTCTGGTCTGGGCTGGATCTCTGGCCGGGGTTTGGTCTGTATCGGTTTGACCTCGGAGGGGCCTGACTGCAAGCGAACAGATTTGAGAATCGATTGAAAGAGCGGTGCATCAGCTGTGGTGTAGTGGATCTTAGAAAGATGGATGTCCGCGTAGATGTTGTCGTGCGCGAGACAGACATACACATGTTTTTGATCCATTCGGGTTCCCTGGAAATCGCGAAGGGTATATTCAAGGGTCGGTATCTCACGGGCGGTATTGAGGTTGATGTCCTGCCCACGGGTGACAAACGGGCCGTTCTCCATCAGCTTGAGCTGGTCTATGCATCCTTGTGTTGTCGCGTGAGCGGGGACTTTCTCAAGGGTGACTGACACGTTGAGTCCCGTCGTGGGATGTGAGGCCATGAGATAGCGGCGACCGTCTGGTTTGACCTGATCAATGTCTTTCTTGAAACCGATTAAGTCGATCGAAAGTCCCAGGCCCTTCTCAGACCACGTCACAAAGGTCGGAGGCTCGTCCTTTCCAATCGCAGTCTGTGAGAGGCCGGTAGACTCTGTCGGCATGAAAGACGACAGGATCAATGCGCAAACGACCAATACCTTTAAGGTATCGGCTTGCTTTCCCTGACTCGTCATCGGCGTTCCTCTCATGACACGCAGTCCTTCTTGCCTAGTGAGTGTAGGACATGGCCCGGTTCCTCGAAAGAGAATTACTATTTAGGGCAGGCTGCGTGGGGCTCCCCCTCCCAAGGTAGGATACCGCTGATAACGCCTGCTTCGGTACAATCCGGCGTCATGGAGGCTGTGATGGCGCCACCTCATTATTCTCGGACCTATCATCGATTCCCGCTTGTCTATCCCGTCGTCTTCGGTGGGGCTCCCTTTGTCGGCGAAGGCATCCTGACCAACCTCTCGCTGATGGGGTGCTCCGTCATGTGCGATCGAGAGGTCCTCTGCGGCAGCGATGTGCGTGTGAGTGTGTTTCTTCCCAATCAGACAGCGGCGCTGTCAATCGATCTCGGCAGGATCAAATGGGTCCAAGGTCAACAGTTCGGGGTCGAGTTTCTTCGCCTGCCGCTTGAGGCACGGCAACGTCTCAATCGCACGCTACGACTCGAACTGATCCATTTCCTAAAGACCCGTTCGGGCAGGCGCGAATCGACGGAATCGCTCAATCGAGGAAACTAGGGGTTGGGTCGAGCGTGCATACAGGGCGCCTCAGCCCCGTCGGCCATCTGCTGCATTATTCTGTAAATGGGGTTTCTCACGAGCGCCCCGTGACACCGTTGCTCCTCAAGGTAGCTTGCCGTCAATCTGTTCCCGTACATTGTGCGCGAATGAGAGAGAGCCGGTGTAACGAGAATTGTTGTGAGGTCATTGTATGGTGTGAGCGCGGAAGTCGAAGGTTCCATCTCTCCACCGCGTTCGGTCTTCAACCTTCCTTCATATTGTCGCGTTGAGGATTTCCTGAACCATTGACTGGTGCAGCACCGTGACGTACCCTCCTAGGTATATCGCACAAGGCGATACGAATAGTGACAGGGATTTGTCTTTCAACCACTAGACGAAGGAGCATGCTCTTATGGCTATACGATTGTTGATGCCGCTGGTGATTGTCGGCGCCACGTTGCTCGTGGTCGGCACGGCGGCAGCGGCTGAGGAGAAACTGAATATAGAGTATTCCGCGGATCAGACGATCGAAGCCGAAGACAGCGCGATGAAGACTCGCGTATTTCACACTCCCACGAAGGAACGTCGCGAGATGAACCAGGGTGGGCAGAACATGATTATCATTACGCGTCACGATAAGAAGATCTCGTGGACGGTGATGCCGGAAAATCATATGTATATGGAGATGGCCATGAAGCCGTCGGCAGATAAGGACAAGACGGACATGTCTGCGTATAAGATCGAGCAGACCCCAGTGGGCCAGGAGATGCTGAACGGCGTCAATATGAACAAGAGCAAGATCATGATGACCCACAGCAGTGGGAGCAAAATGGGCGGGTTCATGTGGAGCACGAAGGAAGGCATTATGGCCAAGATCGATGCGATCGCCGTCGAGAAGGGCAGCAAGGGTCGTTTTAAGATGGAGCAGACGAATATCAAGGTTGGGAAACAGCCCGCCGACCTATTTGAACTTCCGCCTGGTGTGGAAAAGATGGATATGGGTGGGATGGGCATGGACATGATGAAGGACATGATGGGGCGATAGGGAGGCGGCGGTGAAGAAGACCAAGCTTATGGGTGTCGTGATGGCGGCTGTCATCGGATTCTGGGGCTCGACTGTTTGGGCGGATTCGCTCTGTCCTGATCCAGCGCAGCAAGCAGCTGCGGACGCCCAGGTCAAGCAGGCGGACGTGCTCGAGCGGGCCGGGAAGGCGCGCGAAGCCTATGGCGCGGCGAAGAAAGCGAACTTCGACTGTGTCACCGACTCTAATCGGCATGACGCGCTGTTGAAGCGTACGGCGAAGGTTGTCGGCGCGGAAGAGGAAAAGAAGGGGCGACTCAACGAGGCATTCGAATGGTACGAGCGAGCGCAGAGCCAGGCGGATGCCGGTCGTATGCAACGAAAAATGGTCGAATTGAAACCGAATGACATCAATACGGTGTCGCATGCCATCGACTATTTCAGGCACCGCAATGATGCGGCTCAAGAAAAGGCCATGCGGGCGCATGCCTTGAAAAATGTGGAAAAAGCGCTGGCTGCCGAGGAGAAGCGTTTCGCCTCGGTCGGGAAGAATTCGCTTTCGGAGCTTGGACTCGCGAAGGACTGGAGCTATTACGCGCAGTCCGGCGAAGACCTCATCCGTGCCAGGGCCGCGAAACGCGGCGATATCGTGGCTACCGAGGATGGACGAGGGTTTCTCAAACTGGCATTGTCCTACTACGATCATGCGCAACAGCCGGACAAGGCGCAGAAGGTCCGCGATAAGGCGCGCGCGTTGGCGAAGCAGTTTGAGAGCAAGGGCGAGGGCCAGGTCGCGGCAGAATATTACTCCATTGCCGGAGAGAGTGACAAAGCGACTGCGGTGCAGAAAGAGACCGAGGTGCGGGAACAGAAGACCGAGGAATCCCGGAAGAAGGTATTCAAGAAGGATCAGGACGACCTCGAAAAGGCCCTAGGTTTTTAACCGGTGCTGCTGAGCGCTCAGGAGAATCAGCGGCGCTTCCTGGTTGAAGAAGAAAGCAATGTCAGGGACCATAGGGTTCGAGCAGTCGGTTCAGTCTTGCCGACCTCCCACCGTGCCTCATCCTCGCGCAGCGTTATTCTCCTTCGCCGAATACCCCGTAGCTTCCGGCCTTCGTAGCCGAAGTGGCTACGAAGGCGGAGTAGGCTGCTGCGGGGAGCTTCATCGAGCCTTTTGCGGAAAGCCTGGAAAGGATGGGTGAGCAGGAGTCTGGGACGGGGGCAGTTGGGAGGGAGGATTATATAGCTGAAGGGGAGGGCCGAGGTTCATCGATGGACTTTGCGGTGGTTGGACCGTGACGCGGCGCTCGCCACCCGGGGGATCGAGAATGGTTCCCACATTCCCCTCAGGATCCTTGTACACTTGCACGCCGCCCTCAGAACCCAGCGCGTGATGTAATCGCTCATGAAAGCCCGGCGTCATGGAGGTTGTGATGGCGCCACGTCTATATTCTCGGATCTATCATCGGTTCCCGCTCTGGTATCCTGTCATTTTCGACGGCGCTCCATTTGTGGGCGAAGGTTCGCTCACCAACCTCTCGCTGATGGGGTACTCCGTCATGTGCGATCGAGAGGTCCTCTGCGGCAGTGACGTGCGAGTGAGCGCCCTGCTTCCCAATCAGACTTCGACGCTGTCCATCGAATCGATCTCGGCAGGATCAAATGGGTCTAAGGTCAACAGTGTGGAGTCGAGTTTCTGCGCCTGCCGCTTGAGGCAGGGCAACGTCTCAATCGTGCGCTACGAATCGAACTGATCCAATTCCTGAAGACCCGTTGGGGCCTCCGCGACTCGACTGAACTGCGTAGTCTTTAAATTTTTGATGAAGCGTCGGTCGTCTCTCGTGCCCGAAACGATCAGCAGCCTGTGTTCAGTCATCCGCTCACTCGCCATCCACCGGCATTCTTGACGCGCATGCCTTCCGAGCGTAGGGTCTCATGGTGCGATGATCGCAGTAAGAGGTGTCGAATGGCGTCTGCATTTTCCCATGCCCTTGTCGCTCTGGCGATGGGGAAGGCCTTTCAGAACAAGGTATTGAGTCGGCGCGAACTGGCGTTGGGTGCCTGCTGTTCGGTCCTGCCGGATCTGGATGTGATCGGGTTTTCTGTCGGCATTCAGTACGGGGATCTGTGGGGGCACCGTGGGCTGACGCACTCGGTCGTGTTTGCGGCGCTGCTAGCCGGGAGCCTTGTAGGGATGTGGTATCGAGGCAAGCCGGCGATCGCGATGGCGGGGCTCTTTCTCTATTTCTTTCTCTGCACCGCGTCACATGGTGTGCTCGATGCCCTGACCAATGGAGGGTTAGGCGTGGCGTTTTTCTCTCCATTCGATACGGCGAGATATTTCTTCCCTGTGCGACCGGTCCTGGTGTCTCCAATCGGCGTCGGAGAATTTTTCAGCCCATATGGTGTTCGGATCTTGGCCAGCGAAGCGATATGGATCTGGCTGCCGTCCTGCGCGGCGCTTGTGGCGCTTCGTGTTGTCCAGTGGCGTTGGTCGGCCAAGTCAGTGGTATCTCCTTCATCGCCATCGTGAGGAGCCGCTCCTCTTTTCACTCATGTCGTGTGCCCCCTACCAGCTGCCCAGCGCGCCAAGAAAACGAAGAGCTCATGGCGTATGGCCAAAGCATATCGAGGAGAAAGAGGACGTTCTTTGCTCCTGCTATAAGCCATCAGCTATAAGCTCCTATCGTCGCGGCGCCATGATACGGAATCGTACTTCATCCACAAGGGTGTCGGCAGAGGTCCGTTCTCCGACAAATAATCCACAGTGGTAGAGGCCGGCGGCCCATCCGGTTGTTGGAGGGGGCAATAGGAAATAGCCGGACTGGTCATTCATGGTCGTCATCACACGGTCCTGGGTTATGGCGAGTTGCTCTCCGGTCGTCTCGGATGTTTCCAGAACACAGCGCGCCGTGAGCGGCAGGGCATCAAATGAGGCCGAGACCAGTCCAAAGACCAAGTAGATCTCTGCCTGTGTGGTGGGAAAGCTGTCCCCGGGGCTCAAGGGAATAAACTCATGGGCGCCGGTGGGAAAATCGTCCCGTACCACCTTGCTTGCCGGAATGACAAATCGAAACCAACTGAAGTCGGCGTCTCTCCCCATGAGCGAGGCCTGCTGGTCCAGCGTTTTTTGGGGCGTAAATCGCTCGGCGACTCTTGCGTACAGCTCTTCCTCGGGAGAGACGGTGGCAGGAGTCGATTCGCCTGATGGGGCGTGATTCGCCGCCGCCTCGTCTTTCAGTTGGGCTAACTCAGGAACATGGGGGCGCACCTTCTCAAGCCATCGGGCAATTTTATTCTTATCTAACACCCGGGTGTCTGGCGGGAGTCGAACGTTCTTGTTCTGTTTCTCAAATTCGACGGCTGCGTCATAGAGAGTGTGAAAATGGACGAACGCGTCTTCCCATTGTTCCAGCTCCATAAGACATTGCCCCATCCGATACACCGTGTCCGCATAGTCTTCGTCGGTGGGGTCGAGGTTGGACATTTTTCCAAACACCGCCAGCGCGTCCTTGCACCGTCCCAGCTGCATCAGCGTCAGCCCAAATTGAAAGTTGGCGAGGGCATCGTTGGGATTGAGGGCCAGCATCCGTCGATAGATCGGCTCGGCCTCCTGGAATCGGCCCATGGAGAAGAGTTTCCATGCCTCGGCGCGAATAGAGGCCCATTCCTTGCGTTGGGCTCCGGTCATGTCTTTGGTCAGCACGGGGTCGAAGCGCCGACCTCGATCGATGGAGGATCCATTGATTTGTGAGAGCAAATTCTCGGCAGGAAGTTTCAGTGGAGAACCAGGAGTCGCGTGGTGCAACACATGGCGCACATCACGGTCCGCGCCTTCGTAATCCAAGACGTCGAACCGCGCTCGGGCCAACGCTAATCGCCAGCCGAGCATATCCGGAACGAGTTCTACGGCCTTCCTATAGGATTCGAGCGAGTCTTCAAGGCGGTCAAGTTTTCGGAGCTCTTGCGCCAGCCGCAGATGGACCAAGGGATTCTGAACATCGAATTCTGCGATGCGGCCTAACTCGGCAACGGACTCCTCCCCCTGTCCCGACCGAATCAACACAGTCCACTTGGCCCATCGGACATCCAGCGCAGCCGGTGTTGTGGCGAGGATCGTTTCATAGGCCGCGACCGCTTCTTGGGGGTCTCGGACCGTGGTGAGAATATCAGCACGTATTTTCTGGAGTGTGAGTGCTTCAGGGTGGTCGTGGATCCCTTGGTCAAGGATGTCAATCGCTGAGGCGATCGCGCCACTCTCCCACGCTGTTGTTGCCTGTTCGGCGACGCGCTGCTCTGAACCTAACGATGGATTCTCGGCGAACGTGAAGGACCCCATCGTCAATGTCACAACAAGCGGTCCCGCAAGGAGTAGGGTATAGGAGTACAATCGGGGCCAGGCTGACGTGTGGCGCATGTGAACGGGCACTATCGATTAAGAAGCAGGGAGATCGTCTGTGACTGAGCCTTACTATATCAAGAAGATCTGTGAGGGTGAAATATGCTGCGCGTGGCCTCTCTGAAACAAGATTTACACAGACGTGCCTAGTAGCCCGCATGATACTCATGAACGTTTCTGCTGCAATCGCGGATCCGCTATGCTTGCGCGTGAAGCGTCTTCGATGCGTGAAACGTCGTTCGTCCGGAAGTGGAGTTTCTAGTTTCAGGTTCCAAGTTTCAGGTTCGACCTCTGAATTTCACCAATCCGA
>ENA-ORBV01010185-ORBV01010185.1-microbial-mat-metagenome-genome-assembly--contig:-NODE-10185-length-15136-cov-4.886845_pt1 | contig 15136 bp, 12 predicted proteins | sample MGYA00237777_ERZ505514 | MGnify/ENA primary metagenome ERZ505514 (study PRJEB26160, sample SAMN06269048) | microbial mat metagenome | isolation source: Oligotrophic lake microbial mat | place... | reverse complement strand
TTTTCAAGCAGAAGACGGCATACGAGATTCGCCTTAGTCTCGTGGGCTCGGAGATGTGTATAAGAGACAGCTAGCAGCAGTGGTGGTGGTGTTTGGATAGAAGTATCGAACAAAAAAACAGAATGTCCGAAGCCAAAGATTCCAATAAGGCCCCCCATGAGCGTTGGTCTCGCCCATCCAAGGTCCAGCAAGCTCGAGCACGCCGCAAACAACAACAACAGAACCAATGTGAAGCAAATGCATCCCCATTATGGACTCGACCTTCCAAAGTGGCCCAAGCTCGTGCTCAACGCAAGCAAGAAAAGACTGTGGCAGCAGCAGACGCCCCCAACAACATTGCGTTATCTATAAGTAGAGCTGCCCCTCCTCCTCTTTTGACAAAGACTCTATCACCCCAGAGGAGACGACGACAGCGACCAACCTTTCCACGTGAAAAGTTTCCACCACAACGGGCTTACTCACTACGTTCGTCTCGCTTAGTTGCCCTAACTACCATGGGCGTGGCCGATCTCGAACACAATGACGGAAGCAACAGCTACTTTCAGGACGAAAACGATGGCCACAGTAACCGCAGTGGCAGTCACCCTTCCAATCGTTCTCGTGATCCCAATGATCCACAAGACCCCTCTCCGCTTTTGCAAGCTACACTGGTACCATCGTCCCGAGAGCTGTCGGTAGCTGTGCTGCCCTCTGAAGTCTATGTCGCTCAACCCATCACCCCCCAAGTAGCAGACATTGGCCAGAATCATAAGAACAAGGCTGGATTCTTCTTGTTCATCAATACAACGGGTGGAACGATGTTTTGCTTCGCCATGTTTCTGCTCTTGGCGGCAAGCGTGACGGTGGTTGCCAGCGTTGCGTTGGTGACAAAGGTGGATACTCCTGGGCAATTGAACAACCTCCCCGCCATTATCATCACTGAGATTCCAACCATAGCATCTGATGGCACGACTATGCCATCCCCATCACCTACCACCCTCGGACCAACTATTTCTGTGGTTCCAACCATCACTTCCACCACCACCACGAGTGCACCATCTCCTTTGAGAAGAGGGAGTAGCAATATTTTTGACAATCACCAGAATGCTACCAGCACCAACGCGACAACCTCTATACTGTTAGGGAGTCCGAGTCCTACGAATAGTACAATGGCCAACACAACGACCACCCAAGATACCCCATCCCCGACCGAAACTCCTTTCTTGATAGAATTGACTCCACCGACAACCACCATCTCGAACGATACAACAACTGCTCCTACTGTCGTCAACATCAACGAGACTACTACAACTGCAACAACAGCTAGTACGAACGTGGAACTATTTGGAGAGACCTTTGATGTGACCACCACGTCTTTTCTTAATCTCTACGAAAAGTCGTTGACAGGTACCCTTCCTACCGAACTTGGACTCTTTACTCGTCTAAACATGCTATACCTATGGAACAATCAAATCTCGGGCAATTTGCCCTCGGAATTGGGGTTGCTGACCAGATTGACTTCCCTTCTTCTGTATTCAAATCAACTCAGAGGGACTCTTCCGACCGAGATTGGACTGCTCACAAAATTGACCAGTCTGGGACTATCAAACAATAGATTCGTTGGAAGTATCCCGTCGGAGCTGGGAAGGATGACGCGCTTGTCGGCTCTTCGTCTCGACAACAATCAAATGACGGGGAGTATTCCGAAGGAGATTCAAAGCCTCGCCGATCTGGCCATGCTGTATTTCTGCGAAAACCATTTGACGTCCAGCATTCCTACAGAGCTTGGCTTGTTGACCGCCTTGGATCGATTGGGTCTTCATAGCAATCAACTTACGGGACCCATCCCGACAGAGCTGAGAATGCTGACCGCCTTGACAGTTATCTGGCTTCAAAATAACAATCTCACAGGTATACTGCCCGACGGTATTTGTCATGTACTGTCATACTGTCAAGTAGACGAAGGCCAAGTTGTCGTCCCGTCGAATTGTAGTTGCACATCCTCATGACAATGACAATGACAATGACCAGCATGCATGACAACTATTAGCAGGATCGAGAGCACAACATCTTCTCCGAGATCAAACAGTAGGATAAAAAATACGCCTGAACTTGAAATCTCAGGAGCTTTGTGTTGCATGTACTCTACTTGTAAGTCACACAGCCATCAGCAATGAAGAGTAGGTCATCGATCCTTTTTTGGTGAGAAGCGGATCTGAAACAAGACTGGGGCAACGCCAGCTGGCGAGTGCTAGTCTTGGACTCGATCGACTCGCTGCAATCAGTGACGATTCGACATGAGATAAAGGAAGCGTTGTCTTTGATGGGTACCTGGTGATTAGGATTCCTCCACATGGACACGGATCTACCCAAATGTGCATCGAATGCTCTCCGACGAGCACCCCCGCAAAAGCATTGTCTCATTTGGATTTATTTGGGTGGGCCAACCCATCCGCACTGTCATTCTAAGGGGCATATTCCCTTTCAATAATCTATGTCACCCTAGTGATAGACTTTGCATTCGAAACTGGCAGATTGAGAACTCAATCTTATGGCTTTGACAAAAATCTGATTCTGTGTACTTGAAGGGGTAGCCAGAGCAGTGAATAACACAATGCTTAGACAAACCAGGAGGAGGGTGAGACTGTGTCACCTGAGGAATCTACAACATTCCAGCCTCTAAAAGCAGAGCTTTGGCTTTGCTGCTGTGCTAAGTTCCTGTTCTAAATCAAGCAGCGGGGCCCACAAGTCTCAAGTCAATTGACAACAATCAGAAACAGCACTGATTGTTTCTTCCAAATCACATGCCTTCAGATCAACATCTGCAGGAGCACAATTGTTTTGCCAAAAAGTGAAATGCACAACTGCTGTGACCTGTTTGTTGTGCCAACAACCAAGCATCAAATTCCCACCTTTGTCAAAATCTATTTTGCGTTCCAACAAATTTAGTGCGTTCACCTCCTAGCTAGGCTGGACTCTTCACTTGCTGAAGCATCAGACGTTGCGACATGGGGCACTCTTGTGCTAGTGCGCACCTAAACACGCCAAGACGTCTGGCCTGAAGTGGCAAGATTTGAGTGCAGGCAACCACATGGGGGCCTTTCAGACAAGTGATCCCAGCCATGAGCGCCGAATGAACTCCAACACAACCCTGCACCTCCAGCACAAGCGCCAGGCACTGATGCCAGGAATCAAACCCGGAACGGCAAGGTGGAATGACCCTCTTTCTGCAACGTGACCACCTGTGCCACCAACCTTTGTCAGCAGCACATCGATCTGATGGACTGAAATGTTCATTTGATTGGATCTGTCACTCATTTGTTTGCATGTCACATTGATTGGATGCCCTGTGAGTGTCAAACATTTTGCTGCTTCTCAATGAACAACATCCAGTTGTGTCAACAAATTGAAAAATGGCCCAGGTTTGAATCACATTTCATTCATTTTTGATTGGTGCAATGGAATGTGCCTCTGAAAGGATCGAGGTCATGCTGAAGCAATTCAAAGAGATCATCAGTTTGACCACCTTGTCAACTTGTCGACAAGCATGTGTCAGTGAAGCATCTCATGTTTCAATGCACACACACATGTGCACACACACATGCACACACCAACTGACAGCTCTGCTGACAATCTCCAAGCATTTTCAACATGTCTCATTTCCATTTTGGCGAGCCTTCTGTCCCAGAACTGTCTTGAATCGTGTCATGAGATTGAAATGACATCATCAACTTTTTCTGGCATGCCTTGAATGAAACAAAACATCCTTGTCCAAGCACGTTTCAAGCTCTGAACAACTTTGCTATCACACATCATTTAGGTGCTCATTTTTCTACTAAAAAAACCCACAAACAAGAGTCAAAACATGATTGCATTGTTTTTGGAAAGCCTTCTCTTCTGGTCATCCAACTTCAGAGACCCATTTTGAATTTGGCCCGCAAACAACAATTTCTGCCACCTGTTCATTTTTCCTTTCTCTCCTGACAGCCAGCGCATGTGAACAAGTTGCATCAAAAACACATTGTTTGGATTTCAGACAATTTGTCTGACTTCGAAAGTCAACAATTTTTGTGTTCTGTTTGATTCCTTCAAAAGAAAACGCGCTCTTTGCGGGAACCCAGCATCTCCTGCTTCTTGAAATTTGTCATCATCATGATTTGAACTTTTTTCAACCCATTGTCTTTGCCAACATGCACACTGAATGACAAGGAGATGTGCAGCCGTCAAATCATGATGCTTGCATGGACAGTGTGTTCAAAATGTTGCTTGTTGAGCCTGAGGACTTCACCAGTGTGCCACTTTTGCCTGCCATTCAACAAGTTGTGTCAATTGTGTCCATTGAGACATGAAACACTGCCTTGAAGGATCCTGGCTACTAGCTGGAGTAGCCACTTTTGGCCCAATGGCGGAGGTGTGGGCGCCCCACACAACAATTGAATGCAGAAGGAGGAAGAATGGGACTCAGGTCAGTCGCAGGGATGATGTCATCCATGCAATGGCCTTCGCGCGCGGACGGAGTAATGTTTGTTTTCCCGTGTTCCTTTCCCGTGACTGAAGAATGCCAGGATCGAGAAGAACGAGAACTGCACCCAAGATCGAACAAATGACGAGGAGTACACACTATACAGTGCTGTACAAACAAATTACCCGGAAGCCAAGACGATGCTACACAATAATCAGATCTTTGATCTGGATACGGAAGTTGTTGGCCATTTTGTGAAAGTCATGGTGATTGCTGCTGCAGGAGCAACACAAGAGAGCGTGAGCAAGAGACGATCATTGGTACAAGGCTAGCTACACTAGCTAGTAGTAGGGTACCAACACAGGGAACACTGGAAGCCCTAAAACACTGGTACCATACGAAGATACGATTTATTGAATCATCACATGCCTGGTGAATTAATGTCGGATCCCAAAGACCCAAACAAGACACCACCCATCGGGCGATGGTCTCGGCCGTCCAAGGTTCAACAAACACGAGCACGATACAAACAAAATCAGAATGCGGTCGACGCAGCTTTGTTGTCGTCTCGAGGAAGACCGACCAAGGCGCAGCAAGCTCGTGCCGAACGCAAACTGAGAACGACAGCTCCTATCATTTCGACAACACCATCGTCATCGCCATTGCCTCACCCACAAAGAAGGAGCAGACAGCGTCAAGCTTTTCCGCGGGAAAAGTTTCCATACCAGCAGCAGCAACAGCAGCAGGTGTTGGACTCGCCAAATTCTTCCTCACGAGATATCGAACAAAGTGACGACAGTCTCACACCACAGAGTTTCTTTCAAGACGAGAATGGCAGTAGGAGCAGCCGTAGCAGCAGCCATCCCCCATCGAGTTCCAGTTCCAGTAGCAGCAGCATTGAATCCAATCGCTCTGGTTCTGAAGCTCCTCCTTTGCTGCAAGCTACACTGGTATCATCCTCACGAGAGCTTACAACGACGCCCACCGCAAATGTATTGCCCTCGGAAGTATATGTCGCTCAACCCATCCCAACACAAGCGGACGAGCATAATAAACACAAGGCTGGATTTATGGGAAAGATCTTTTGGCTGATACTCTTTCTTTTGTTGATGACAAGTCTGACCGTTGTTGTCAGTATTGGCTTGGTAACCAGGGAGGATACTTTGGATACCAACCCTGGAGCCGTGGTCATCCCTACTGCTACTATTACTACTTCTCCAACCGACATGCCACCCACACAACGACCCATCGTCCTGCGACCCACAAGTGCACCAGATGGTAGCAACAGTAGTGGTAACATTTTCGATAACCGCCACAATTCCACCTCCAGTCCTACTACTGCTCCTAGTAGTAGTTTGATGACCAACACCACAGAAACCACAGACCCAACGATTGCCTTCAACGATACAACAACCCCAAGTACTGTTCCAAGTACTACTGTCAACAACGAGTCTGCCGCTTCTACTATTGCTTCTGTCGCTTCTACAGACACAATTGTGGAATTATTTGGAGAGGCGTACAATGAGGCATCTACCTATTCTCTTGATCTCCATGACAAATCTCTTTCTGGAACCATACCCTCACAGCTGGGATTATTGACGGCATTGACATACCTTTCACTTGCAGACAATCAAATCACTGGACGCATACCCACAGAGCTGGCAGTGCTAACAAATCTCCATCAGCTCGATCTTGGGAACAATACACTCACCGGATCTCTACCATCCGAACTGGGACGGTGCACAAGGTTGAGTGACCTTGGCATTCATACCAATCAATTGACTGGAAGCATCCCCTCGGAGGTTGGATTACTCACCCAATTGACACAACTGGGTCTGACCAAGAATCAACTTTCGGGAAGCATGGCTTCCGAGTTGACCTTGTTGACCGCCATGAGACTGCTTCTCTTGGACCAAAATCAACTCACTGGAAGCATCCCTTTGGAAGTGGCAAGGCTCACGGGACTGGTGTCCCTCTTGCTCTTTGACAATCAATTCACGCACGGCATTCCGTCCGAATTGGGACTTCTCAGCACCACGCTTCGGTCTCTGGCCCTTCGTGAGAATCAACTCACAGGACGGGTCCCCTCGGAATTGGGACTCTTGTCCGCATCGACACTGCTGAGCCTGGATCGAAATCAATTTTCGGGAAGCATTCCTTCCGACTTGGGAAGGCTCGGCGCGGAATTGGACTTTCTCTATCTTCATGGGAATCCCAACCTTACCGGGAAAATCCCTACCGAATTGGGCCTCTTGGCCGGCTTGACCGTTCTGACCCTCTACAACACGACCCTGACAGGCCCCGTGCCCTCGGAATTGGGCGGCTTGACGGCTTTGAAGGTTTTGAATCTGGACCACAATGACCTCACCGGCACCCTGCCAGAGCGTGTTTGTGATTTGACCAAACCAAGAATCACCGATAATAATGATTCTTCGGCTGTCCTATTTTCCTGTCATGTAAATGTCGAGAACTTGATCGTGCCATCGAATTGCGATTGTACACCATCCTACTAATCAATGACAAGGGAACCGCAGATGGATCGAGAGTACTATGCAGCTAAATGGAAACGGAGAGGATGAAACGATATTCAATACTGTGTGCACAACTGGATGGATCAGGAGCGTTGATTGAAAGAATTAGAAAGTACGTTCTGGTAAAAATAAGCGGTCGCAATTTCTGTTGGCCTGATGAATGCATTCGTCTATAATGGCGTGTCTCTATAAGGATGAGTCTATTTTTTCTTCCCACCGGTAGCCTTGTTGAATAAAAAGTGACAAATATCCCCATCTTGGACAATGTAATTCTTGCCTTCTTGTCGATATTTGCCTGCCGCTTTGACATTGGCCATGCTCTTTTCTCCCTTGTTGCAAGCAATAAAATCGTCGTAGGAACAGCATTCCAATTTGATGAAACCCGTTTCAAAATCGGTATGAATGACACCGGCCGCTTGGGGGGCAGTAGCCCCTTGAGCTACCGTCCAACATCGAACTTCTTTTTCACCGGCGGTAAAGTAGTATTGCAGTTTCAATTGACGATAGCCGCATTTGACAATGCGGGGCAACATGGATCCCCGACCATTCAAGGTCGCCAGTAGGGCCTTTTCTCCTTCGGTGTCACCGGCTTTTTGAAGGGCTTTCAATTCTTCTTCAAAGGGAATGGAAAAGGGAATGACCAATCCGCCGCCGTGACTGTCGACCCATTCTTTGATCTTTTTGAGGTACTGGTAGGGTATAATGTGAGTGAGATACAGGATTTTCTTGTTTCACAATCCAAAACAAACACACAGAACGCACCTTATTTCCACCCACGGTAAACGATTGTTTGGAACAATTGACGAGATAGACCATGGGTTTGAGGGTGATGCATCCCGGAATCAATTCATTGATTTTATCGACTTCGGGTGCCGTCCACTCGCGACCCTTGGCCAGAGGTTGATTGTTGCGCAACATTTCTTCGCAGGTGTCCATGACGGTAAAGAAAAGGGGTGGCAACTTCATGGTGGGATTTTTCTTGACATCTTTTTCACGCAAATCGCGTTGTTGAAGCACATAGGCCAAGTCCTTTTTGCAGAGTTCCGAAGTAATCGTTTCCAAGTCGCGTTGAGGATCAATGCTGTCGTCGACATGCGTGACATCTTTATCGTCAAAAGCTCGCAATAAATGAAAGATTCCATCGACCGCTTGAATGTGCGACAAAAAGGCATTGCCCAATCCAGCTCCTTCACTGGCGCCTTTGATCAATCCGGCAATATCGACCAAATGCAAAAAGGCGGGATACTTCGAGGGAGGATTCCAAATCTCACACAATTTTTCGTAGCGTTCATCGGGAACGGCACATCGCGTCGTGTTGGGATCAATCGTACAAAAGGGATAATTGGCGGCCTCGGCTTCGGCGGATTCGCTCAATAAATTAAAGAGAGACTGTAGGGACATGCAGTGTTGGTAGACAGGTACAGTAAGGAATATTAATGTGAGTTAGAAAAAGGGGGGTCATGCGAAAGAAGAAACGAATAGTCAGTTGTAGCGACGCACACTTTTTCCAACGTTGGGGAGACTGCAAAAGTCACAGAAATAAGGAACGAGAAAGGGCATGATGGTGAGCAAGAGTAAATTGAGTCAGTCATTGTCCTTTGCTGTTCTAGCTAGACCTACGGTCCTACGATATGCAACGTACCCGACAATTCCCATTTTGAGATTGTTGCCCACTCTTCCAAACCGAGGAAGAGGAGGACCATCGTCGTTAGCTTTCTTGGGTGGCATTCTGAACGAGTGCAAATTTCAGGAGGAGCTATATGTGCTACTGGTATCTACTAGCTAGCTAGATAGTATGATCAGGACAGGGTAAGGTCGATAACAGAGTTAGAAAAGTGACTTCTTATCTACTACAGTATGATGATCACGGAATGAATGGTCTGTGGTGGGGGAATGAAAAGAGCGGGATGCGAAGGATATTGTGAGAAGAAGAAAGATCGGACGACATGCGGACAGGTGTGCGTCTTTTATGATGACTTTAGGGGTCGACCTTAGGTCGACCCCAAAAGTCATCACGAAAAAAATAGTACAGTCGGACAGGTGTGCGTCTTTTATGATGACTTTAGGGGTCCACCTTAGGTCGACCCCAAAAGTCATCACGAAAAAAATAGTACAGTAATTTGCAGAGTAACCGACATATTGAAGACGACATGCGGACAGGGTGACGTCGTTCTAGCCCAACTTTTTGCTGTAAACAAATAACGGCTGCTAAGTAGGACATAACTACTGATGCCTGCCTCGCGCGCGATATTTTTGAATTCAAAAGATCCACATGTGCAACAGTTGGATCACAAAAAAATTGTGTGGTACGGTACCACGAAGGACTATTGTTACTCTGATAGCTACAACACAGTAGCCAATGTGCAACAGTCAGATCAGTGTTAGGTCAGTGTTAGATCCCAAACTCATACGCTACTATAGCGTACTTTACTACACTAACTTCATGACACCAGTGTCTATCGAGACACAAGAAACGACACGACCATCCGTGGGCATGCCCAAACTGAAAGGAAAGTCGAGTCATTCAGCCATTTTTTGCACACCAACAAACATTCGAGCTTCCCTGGATCGAGATTCAACAACACAGCACAGCCATTATTAAAGCATGCCACCGTCTTCCAATGAGCATCCTTCACCCGTCTTGCGTCCTCCTGGCCGTCGAAAACGACAGAGGCCGAGACGAGGAGGAGGAGCAGAGACTTCTTGTGATCATGACACCTCCTCTGGAAGTTCCAAAATAAGTGCACAGCAAGCTGCGCTCTTTGTGGGCATCTTTGTCTTTTCCTTGGGTGCCTTGTTGCAACAAGGACATTTGGGGAGATTCTTAACGGACTTGGATTCGGCCCGACGGAAGGGCATGGTATACCAGAAGGATTTTGGTTCAAGCAACATTACCAGAACTAGTAATCACACTACTAGCAATCACAGCCACACTATTGACTTGATGAAAGAAAACAATAACAATGTGCAACAGTCACAGCAAGACGTCGAGACTACTATTATTCCAACAACGACGAATGTCTCCACGAATTCTTATAAAGAAATCAGTGGCAGTCTCAGTGACAATGTTGCCTACAACAACAGTTTCTCAGCGTGTCTCATGGTCATGGATGACAATCATCGGCTCCCGGAATGGTTGGCCTATCACTACCACGTATTGCCTTTGCGATATCTTGTTGTGGCCGTCGATCCCGCCTCCAAATCCTCACCCACGTCTGTGTTCGATTGGTGGCGTCAGAATATGAACATGACCATTGTGGAATGGAGTGATGTCAATTACACGTCCCCCGCTCTTTACTCCAGTTTACAACGAAGTGCCACGGATACCGTCGATGAAAAACGTCGCAAATATATTGAACGACAAAAAACTTTTTATCTGGCTTGCACCAAACATTTACAACAAAACAATCGAAGTTGGACGGCCTATTATGATATTGATGAATTCATGACCATGACTCCTCCAGGAGTACCCAAACAATTCCAAACCATTGGTGATGATGGTGTCGCTATTCCCAAGTTTACACTGCAACAACCCGGTGTGATTTGGAAGTTTCTACAAGAAATGAGATCCCACAATGACTCGGTGGCCTTTCCCTTTTCTCATTATCAATTGACGGCTTGCATTACCATTCCACGTGCCTCCTATGGTGCTGTCGAAAGTACAGAGGCGGAAGTTTACCAACAAGTTCCCGAGGGCGTCGTGGATCCCCATCAATTGGATACGCTCCGGTATCGCTACCGCGCTTCCAAACGTGGCGCCGCAGGAGATGGCTTGGCCAAATCCATCATGGATGTCTCACGTCTTGTGGCGACGGATTATGACATGGGTGCGTCCCCCCACAAGGCTTTGCGGGCCGTATGTCAAACCACGCTAGAAATGCATTACGATCATTTTCCCATGGGATTGCATCACTACCTGAGTTCGTGGAATACCTACAGCTATAGAGATGATGCTGCCAAAGGAGGACAACATTCTCGTCAAGTTTGGTTGGAACGGAGCGTCCTACAGGCCGGTGGTCCCGATGACGATGCTCGTTTGTGGCTACAGGGATTGGTGGACACTCACGGACCTGCCTTGGTACAGGAAATGCTGCGGCATGCCGGATTGCCCAAGAATTATACCCAAAGTGAAGAACAGCTCCAAGAATGGATGGTGGACTCTTCTTCGTAACAAGGACGACGACGACAACTGTACTGCGTATAAAACAGCCTGAAATGGATTCCCTCACCCTGAAGTAGGCAACGGCCAGTCCACGGCATGCTAGTAAAACACAAGCACGCCACAAGAGAATAAATGAATTTGCTATCCTCTCGAGGATCAGCAAATCCAATGAGGAGGCGCTAGTATGGTTCCTGTCTACTAGAAGTTTGTCACCACATACTTGCAATGTGTCCTCTCGAGGGACAGCAAATGCAATTCGTATGGGTCCGGGCGAGAAGCATTCCACGACACAGAGTAGCAAAATGGCAACAGCACCATAAAAAGATCCGCCAACCTGGAACAGTGAACTCGCATTTCAATTGTACTGAATATGTTGACGACTGTATTCAAATTCATTGTATTATAATAATAATGTCGCTGTCGACACCTTTTGCAAATGTATTGGTTGTGTAAAAAGGCATTTTTTTTCATAGCCGGTGGTGTGTTGGTCCTTTCTTAATTCATGGGGACCAAGGTTGGCAAGTCCACAATGTTATTTTCGTGTCCAATCAAGGAACGCCCGGCGGCACGTTTTTCCCAGCTTTCCGCCCCCGCCGTCAAAATGGGAAGATTCTTGTGTTCGACGCGCAAGACAGGCGCCGCTTCCGAAACCGCGTCGGCGAGATGATTGCTGGAAGTCGTAGTCGCTCGTTGATTTTGGTGGCTTTTGCGAGCCTCGGCCTCTTGATCTGCGGCTTGGAATTTGGTCTTGGCCGCTAGCGCTGCCAGCAAGACTTTATCGTGTCCGTCACCACTACCCCGAGACTGAGACTTGGAACGGGGTCGTTGTTGTTCTTTGGGTTGTTGCTTTTTACCCACCGTGCTGGCCGAGAGCATGGAAATGAGACTGCGTCGTTCCGCATCCTTATTATGACTGGCTCTCTTGACGGTGGATCGACGACTTGGTTTGGCCAGAGTGGGTGCCGATTTGGGGCATTCGGTCATGGCGGCGGATGGCTCCTCACTACCAGTAGTGATATTCCGGGCACTTTGATTGAGCGACTTGATGCTTCGGGTGGAACGAAGAGACTGTTCTCGACGATGACGACGGGGCTGCTGCGGCATTTCTTCACCACTAAAAGACTTGCTTCGGTGCATATTAGAAGTACTAGTAGCAGAAAAGGAGGAATTCATGCGCTGTTCTTGTCGGGCAGCCAGGGACCGGCTCCGACTGTTGCTACTCGCACTGGTACTGCTGGTACGAGTCGAACGCACAGATTTGCCTCCTTGGGAACGATTGCTGGACAGTCTCTGCTTGCGAGAGGACTTGTCGGCTTTTTTGCTCATGAATTCATCCAATCGATCACTTCCGGCAATGGGATCCGTATCAATGTCCAAGGCATCCCACGGAGCCAAGCATTCGTCATCATCATCTTGTGCTCCACTACTATTGCGTCTCTCTGAACGACTGTAATCCCCAAACGAGGGACAGGATCGGTTCATAGTATCGTGAATACGCTGACTTGTATCATTTTTCAGGAATGATCGAGCATTGGTAGTCGCCGCAGGAACGGCGGAAGGATTTCCTCGAGCGCAATCATCGACGAGAAGAATGGTCTGTTGTCCCACAAAGCATTGAAGTTGTCTATGCGAGGCATCGCCCATTCTTGGTTTGTGGTTCTGCCGTTCACTGCAGTCATAATCCAGCAATTCGGGAGCACTGGAATTGTCGAGCAAATCGTCCGGGGCACTGGTGTCTTCCAAGTCTGGGGCCGAGTTGTCTTCCAAATCAGGTGCACTGTTGTCTTGCAGTTCAGGTGCACTGTTGTCTTCTAATTCTGGAGCACTGGAATCTTCCAAAGCAGCTGCTGCATTTTCCTTTTGGCTGCTGGTGTCTCCCACATTATAGTGATCCTCCACGGACTGAATCATTTGAAGGTCCAAGTCGTCCATCGTGGCATCGTCCCAACTGTCCCGGGGCACCGGTTGCGTGGCAACTTGCACAGGAGGTGGCAAGGTCGTGTCGACACTCTTTTGAAAGGCCGTGGTTAAAATGGCGTCGGTATTGGAGAGGGTCTTGGCGGCGGAATACCTAGACGAAGACGAAGCAGGGTCCTTGTTCCTGGTACTTCTCAGAGAGGGAGCACTTTGAGGTTCCCGCTCTCCCTTGTTATTGGAAGCAGTCCGGCGTACATTCGAGGAGGAGGAAGCACTGGTTCTTGTCTTGCGCTGACTGCTGCCAGTACTGGGAGTGGACATGCCACTCACCACCGAAGCCGTAGCGCTGTTGAGTCGCTGACTGCGATTCATTCGCTCACTGTCCCCACTCAAGCAACGCCGCAAAGGCCCAGCTGATGCTGCCGTACTAGAGCTTCGTACCGACCGTTTGCTGCGAACAGAATTCGAGTCGCCACTGGCATGCCGCCGCAAACTTTGAGGCGTACTGGTACTAGCCGCAGTACTGCTTCTAGAAGAGCGTTTGCTCGGCACGGGAGTGGTGCCCTCCTCGGTCCAACTACGCCTCACGCTGGTAGGAGTGGCCGCAGGCGTATTTCCTGCGCGAGTAGATCGCTTGCCGCCTTGACTGGTAGGCGTGTTGTCCACATTGCTCTTGCTACGTCGCATGCGTGCAGCGGTGGTTGGGGTCATACTACCAGCAACAGTGTTGCTTCGTACTTGACGTTGGTTGGTACCGCTGGGAGTGTCCGATCCACTGCTGCTGCTGACAGTGCTGTTGCTGCGTCGCACGATAGTTCTTGGCTGCCTTGTACTGCCGCTGCTTCGCTTGGGTGTGGAAGCTTCTGTCATGCTTTTAGTAGTAGTAGTAGTAGTAGTGTGTTATTGGTATGAATTGCCAAGCTGCGTTCGATAACTTTTACTTTTATTACCCTGAAAGTTGTGACTTGAGTTCGTCGTCCTTTATTAGGATAGAATAGTGTTGGTATTGGTACTAGTAGCCAAACGTTGTAAGCTGCATGGTCGGCGAGGAACCGGTACAAGTAGTGCTCCTTTTGCGTGTTTGGGCAGTATCACTGGGTATTTGTAAACTACAATCATGTATCTGGATCGTGTCATCAGACGTACCTTCTACTAGACTAGTAGTACTCGAGTAACTAACTAGTAGTCACTACTAGTACAGTGGGGTTCGTAGTACAGTAAAGGAATAATAAATCGAAATTTTCAAAATGACACGAGAAGCCAATTCGGTTGCGTGGCAGAAGAAGACATGCGTTGAGACTTGCTATATTTAATGAGGATCTTAAAGCTTTAAGGATAACTCTTCCTTCTAAAGAGAATCAGGTATTCTATGTGATCAGAATTAGAGGTCTCTTTCCAAGGCTGAGCGAAACCTGATATAGTATATCGTATCTGTTGTAAATTGCACGATCAACACAGATAGGAAAAAGTCATATGCCTATATCCCTTATATCCAGTTGATAATTTTCGCCGGGACGTTGATGACCGGTTTTGTTCGTGGAAGGCTAAGTTTCCCACGGAGTTATACCGGTGGTACATATGGGTCATCTAGTCATCTTGCACAGTCGGGGCATTAATCTTCTGGCCAAATTCCTGGCCAAAAGTGCTGAGGAATACCGGTACGTACCAGTACGCACGGCGGTACCCAACACCGGAGTTGATGGGGCGCAACAATTCCTAACGCGGAAGCTGGCTGCAGTTCTCCCCAGTGATGACCCACAATTCAATTGCAACACAGGTGTTGTCTCCTGGATCTCTGTGGAAAACGTCATTATCTCAGAGACAATGTGCGACATTAAGAGTGAACAGGCATTGTCTCACAAACTAAGAGACAATGTGAGTCTTCTCCAATTGACAGGAGATGACATGCGCGAAAACAGAGACAATGCCCTAACCCTAACCCTAACCCTAACCCTAACTGCACCCTGCTAACACATTTGAGAGACAATCATTTTTGAACAAGAGAACACAATGGTCTGTCTCTTATACACATCTCCGAGCCCACGAGACTAAGGCGAATCTCGTATGCCGTCTTCTGCTTGAAAA
>ENA-ORBV01010184-ORBV01010184.1-microbial-mat-metagenome-genome-assembly--contig:-NODE-10184-length-15136-cov-7.657613_pt1 | contig 15136 bp, 12 predicted proteins | sample MGYA00237777_ERZ505514 | MGnify/ENA primary metagenome ERZ505514 (study PRJEB26160, sample SAMN06269048) | microbial mat metagenome | isolation source: Oligotrophic lake microbial mat | place... | reverse complement strand
AGATTCGCCTTAGTCTCGTGGGCTCGGAGATGTGTATAAGAGACAGCCGCAGGGTCAACACAACGGTTTTTTCCCTGCCGATTCGGATCCGGTAAACACGCGACTTCCTTCACTGCGCACGCCGCCTGCTCTTTCGGGCACACCTTTTTATCGCAGCGTTGGGCCTTAAATTCGCCTTGGTTGGCGTCGCAGCGTGCTTTGCTCATGACAACAGTCGAGCAAAACGCGCAGTAGCATTCACCCGGATTGCGCGGGGCCGTGTCAAAAGCACAGGCTGTGCAATCAGCAGCGCTCTGGCATTCATCGCCAGGCAATACCAAGCCACCTCCCGTTCCGGCTCCGCCGTTACCCTGTGAGCTACCACCGAACGAATTGAAGGCGCCGCCGAAACCTTGCCCTGGCTGAGCGCCCGAACCACTACCATTGCCATTGGCAGAGGCTCCGCTCCCATTCGGCCCGGCCGCACTACCGGGAGCTCCCCCAAGCTCGCCGCTGGACCCGCCACTCATTCCCGAGTTGGCACCCGATCCGGTTTGCAATCCAGCGCCCCCCAGGTTGCCGTCTCCACCCGAGAGGCCACCTGTGCCGTCATCGCACGACGGAATGAGGGCTACGCCCCAAAGAGTAAATGCCAAAAGCCAAGGAATGCTGCGACCGCGCGTCATTGCCGCACATGCTACGACGAAGCCGCGATCCGGTCCAGCTTCCCGGCCGAAGCCAAGCCGAGGCCCTGATCGAGCGGCATATAGATCTTGTGCGTTCTTTTGAGGTGAGCAGTCGTGGAGACAAACTTGTCAGTGACGACCTGTATCTCGCACAAAAGTGGTAAGCATGCTTACTACCTCCCAAGGAACAAAAGGGGCAGCTCCCCTGCCACGCCTGCATTTGCACACTCAGCGAAGAGGCTACTCAACAGCCTAGGCCAGCGACGCCGATTTCAGTCGCGTGCGCGATTCCAGCACATCCCTGCCGGACATCGCCGCCAGAAGCCGCAGCTTCGAGCTGTCGACGCTGTGCAAGCGCGGAAAGCTAGGCGGACAAAGCGGCAGCCGGCGGAGAGTTCTTTCGAGTGTGAACCGAAAGCGATGACTGAGATCTTCAAACAAGATGCCAAGGCCTCGCGTGCGGTCCTGAGGTCGTCGGCCGTGTACCACCCGCGCCACAAAACCTTCGGTATCGATCCACGTGGAAGTGCCCGGTAGCCGAAAGGAGATGATCAGCTTCTCACCCGTCAACACCGGATCGGCGGGAGAGACCAGCATGCCCGTGAGTGAAAGATCGGTGATGGTGTCCGCGACGAGCGAAAAATCGCGCTCTCTGACCACCTGGCAGTTGGTACGCATGTTATGGCGACTGGATCTTAGACGGGGAAGTGCGGCTGCAAACATAGTGTCTCCTCGGGCCACCTGAATGCTACCGCTCATCAGTTTGTGGGGGCCAAGTTCTAGACACGAAGAAAGACGCAGGCCCACGCTTCAGGAAGCGCGTACTGATGCCAAGCTCGAACAGAGCGATCTGCTACACTTAAGGCCCATGCTCGATCTTGCTAGTGTAGAAGCTGCCGCCCGCGCCATTGAAGACGCCGTGCGCATCTCGCCGTGCGCGTACTCCGAGCGTCTGAGTCAACTCACCAACACGCAGCTCTTTTTCAAGCTTGAGAATCTCCAGCTCACCGGCTCATTCAAGGAGCGCGGTGCGTGCAATAAGCTCTTGTCGCTCACCGCACATGAGCGAACGCAGGGGATTGTCGCGGCGAGCGCCGGCAACCACGCGCAGGGCGTGGCTTATCACGCAAAAAGGCTGGGGATCGACGCCACGATCGTGATGCCCGAGAGCACCCCGCTCGTGAAGGTGAGTGAGACGCGGCGCCACGGCGGCCAGGTGATTCTCTTTGGACACAGTTACGACGAGGCGTACGAGGAAGCGCAGCGTATCGTGGCACGCGATGGGCGTGCGTATATTCACGCCTTTGATGATCCGGCGATCATTGCGGGTCAAGGTACGATTGGTTTGGAGCTCGTGCAGCAGGTGCCCAAGCTCGACGCAATTATCGTCGCGATTGGCGGCGGTGGCCTGGCAGGTGGCATCGCGCTCGCCGCAAAGTCCTTGAAGCCAAGCTTGCGAGTGATCGGTGTGGAGGCGCAATCGATGCCCACCTTGATCAAGGCCCGTGAAGCCGGTGCCCCCGTGCGCATCGCACGCCAGAAGACATTGGCGGATGGCATCGCGGTGGGTAAAGTTGGCCAGCACACTTATCCGCTGCTCAATCGCTACCTCGATGATTTGGTATTGGTGGATGATGAAGAGGTTGCCGAGGCCATTTTGCTCATGCTGGAGGCCGAAAAGACGGTCGCCGAGGGCGCGGGTGCAGCTCCGCTGGCAGCGCTTCGGCACAGGGATTTAGGCTTGGACGGAAAGACTGTGGCGCTTGTCGTGGGTGGAGGAAACATCGACGTGAATCTGATATCGCGCATCATCGAACGCGGACTGACAAAATCAGGACGCACCATGCACCTCCACGCCACGTTAGAAGATGTTCCAGGAACGCTGGCTCGCTTGATTGGCTTGCTCGGCGAACAGAACGCCAACATCTTGCAGGTGGAGCACGATCGCGCCAAAAGCGACGAGCTTGGCCAGGTCTTCGTAGAAGTGGTGGCGGAAACGCGCAGCTTTGGGCACATCGAAAGCATCGTTCAAGCGCTCAATCTTGCAGGATTCAAGAACTTGAAAGTGAGCTAATTCGGGCTGACCCAGCTGAGCGGCCCCGTCGCCAAGCTATCGGCTGAAGCATGCTGGCCCTTGGCGATGAGCACGTGCCCATCGTCAGCCACAGCCAATGGACGCCCCGAGATCTTACCCAAAGCTTGCTCGCGCTTCAGATCCACCACGTACGGGCTCACGACCGCGAGCCCACGATTTTGCACTACGTACGCCAGCGGCTCGACCTCGACGCCGAGATCCAGCAATTCTTGCGTCACGCCACTGAAGCGCAATAGCCTATTTTTACGCCAGATCAGCGCCTGCTCCTGATCGACCGTCACGATCCCATCGTCCGGCAACAGCGGGAGAGCAGCCCCCCGCTCCATATCGAGCAAGAAAGAAAGTGCGCCGGGATATAGCGGGACCAAGCGCTCGGGGCGAAGCCAGCGATCACGCCCCAGCGGCCTCAGCTCAACACCAAGCTTGGAGACGGCACCCGCGCGATAAAGCTGCAGCTGAGAAAGCGCCACCGCATTCTTCCCCGCGCAAGCAAACGCCACCGCTCCCCTCCCCGAATCGACATGCCACACCACACCCGCACAACGTGCTGGGGCGACCAATTGGCGCTGCTTTTCTTGCACTAACCACAGGCTCTTGTCCGTGTCGCGAACCAGCCAACCGCCGCCCAGAGGAGCTATCAGACCGGGCACCTCGGTGAATGGCGTCGCGGCCAGCACGGGCTCAAAGCTCAAGCTCGACACACGCGCCACCGATCGATCAGGGGCCTCAACCCAAGCTGGGAACTTTGGTGTTGGCGCGAACGCCTGACACGTAGATTGCGCCCGTTTCAAGGGAATGGGCAGCTCCAGCCGACCCTTCTTGTTCAGATCCAAAGGCAGCATTTGGGCCACTAGCGCATCGCCTGCTGCTGAGAATTCAAGGCGGGAAAGCGCACCCGCACCCAGCTCAACTGCCAATTCGGCGTTCGTCTCCAAGTTTCGGAGCACGGCGGACAGCCCAGCGGGCGTGCTCCGCACGTAAGCGAAGAAGGGAAGCGTGGGGTGAAACATGAGCGACCGGTGGGGAAGATAAACGGCGCTGCTGGAGACAACGTCGGCACCGAGCGCTTCGAGATTCACTTCAACGGTGGTCTTCAGATCCACGAGCTCTGTTTTGCCGTTTTCGCTAAGGATCACCCAGCGCCCACTCGGATCCGACCCAAGCAGCTCGGAGTGCGCACGCTCGATTTCACCGAACACGAAATAGCGCTCCAGGCTATCACCGATAAGATCTCGGGTGGGCGAGAAGCTCGCGCTCACCTTGCCATCTCGATCGGTGTCGTTCCGTGCCTGGCAATAGGCCACCCAGCTGCCATCGGGAGCGGCGGCTTGCACGACCAACGGGCCGTCGGTTCCCAACGCTTGCGCTCCACGCCACTCGTGTTCAAGCGCTGGCTCGGTGACCAGCGGCAAAGCAGACGCTGAAGCCTTGCCGGATGGCGCTTTCGTCGCTGTTGAGCCTGCAAAATCCTCGGATTGCCGGGGCCCTGCACGGACCACAGAGGGCCCAGGGGGCCTAGAGAGCCTAGAGAGCGCTGTGCTCCCAGGGGACCGAGCGCGTGGCGCACAAGCGCCCGCGACGGCTAGAAGAGCCAGTGTGCCGCAGGCAAAGCCTGTTAAGCTGCGCGCCATGCTAAAAGGTGGCCACCACGGCGGCGTTGCCGCCCTCAGCTGCGCGCTGCTTCTGAGCTGCGCAGACAAGTCCGATATCACCTTAACGGCAAACTTATCGGAGCCACGCGCGACGGTTGCCCCAGGCGTGTTTGGTTTCAGCTTCACGGGCGACTGCACCCTGGTGTTGCAAGTGGGTGGGTATGCATCCGACGCCAGCACCGTAACGGTGGAAACATTTTCACTCAATAGCGAAAACCAAGAATCGCTCGTAGCTCCGCTCGCGTGGAAGCCGGTTGGCTCCACGCTGCCATTCGTGGTCGCTAAAGGGAGCACTTCCAAGCTCATGCTCCAACTTGGACCCACGCAACTCACCGAAAGCCTAGCCAATCGGCTCTGCACCGAACCGATCGTTTACGTCGCCGCGGTGAGTGACAGCCTGGCGCAGGGCCGGGTGAGCGAAGTGCGAGGGCAAGCGTTCATGGCAGGCTGCGCCAAGTGACCCCACGCAAACCCAACTTCACAACCTGGAGTGGCCTCGAAGTTCCGGCGGTGCTCACCGCCGACCAACTCACCGGCGATCCGGTAGCAAAGCTCGGCAATCCCGGCGAATTTCCCTTCACGCGCGGGGTTCAGAGCTCAATGTACCGCGGGCGCTTATGGACCATGCGCATGTTCGCGGGCTTTGGTACGCCCGAGCAAACCAACGAGCGTTTTCGCTATCTGTTGAATCAGGGCCAAACGGGGCTTTCAACCGCCTTCGATTTTCCAACCCTGATGGGTTATGATTCAGATTCCCCACGCGCGCTCGGAGAAGTGGGGCTGTGCGGCGTGGCGGTGGATACCGTCCGAGACATGCAAGTGCTGTTCGACGGGATCCCGCTCGATAAAGTCACCACGTCAATGACGATCAATGGCCCCGCCGTGGCCATTTTGGGGTTGTACATTGCGCAGGCGGATCAGCGAGGCATCCCGCGCGCGCTGCTCGGCGGCACCATCCAGAATGATTGCCTGAAGGAATTCATCGCCCAACACGCCTGGATCGTTCCGCCCAAGCCGGCGATGCGCATCGTCACCGACATGATCGAATTCTGCACACGCGAACTGCCGCGTTGGAATACGGTGAGCATCAGCGGCTACCACATTCGCGAAGCCGGCGCGAGCGCCGTGCAGGAGCTCGCCTTCACACTCGCCGACGGGATTGAGTACGTCGAGCACTGCCTGAAGCGCGGGCTCGAGGTGGACGCCTTTGCGCCGCGCCTGAGCTTTTTCTTTGATATTCACAATGATTTCTTCGAAGAAATTGCCAAATTTCGAGCCGCCCGCCGCATGTGGGCACGCCTGATGCGCGATCGCTTTGGAGCCAAGCTGGAAGCCAGCATGAAGCTCCGCACCCACGCACAAACTGCGGGCGCATCACTCACCGCTCAACAACCCTACAACAACGTAGCGCGTGTGGCCCTCCAAGCGCTAGCTGGAGTCCTCGGGGGCACTCAATCCCTGCACACCAATTCGCTCGACGAAACCTACGCGCTCCCGACCGAAGAAGCCGTCACGATCGCGCTCCGCACCCAGCAGATCATCGCCGAAGAATCGGGCGTCGCCAATACCATCGATCCGCTCGCCGGCAGCTACTACGTGGAATGGCTCACTGATAAGCTCGAAGCTGAAGCGCTTGAATACATCCGCACCATCGACGCAATGGGCGGCATGGTCGAAGCTATTCTCCAAGGCTATCCCCAGCGCGAGGTCGCGCGCTCCGCGTATGCCTTCGAACGGAGCCTCAATAACGGCGAACGCATCGTGGTGGGCGTGAATGATTATCGACAGAATGAAGGCATCCAGATCCCCACCCTGCGCATCGATGAATCGGGGCAAAAAGCCCAACTGTTGGCGCTCGCGGAGGTCAAGGCTGGCCGCAGCCAGACAGAGGTCGCTCGCTCACTAGCAAAGCTCCGCGCGGCGGCCGGCACCGACAACAATCTCATGCCCGAAGTGATTGCCTGTGCCCATGCTTACTGCACCGAACAGGAGATGTGCGATGTGCTGCGCGACGTGATGGGCGTTTATACTGATCCGGCGGAGTTTTAACGAACACACGCAACGCCTAGCCTAGCCGGCGTCACTTCAACGTGCGGTTAAGCGCCTTCTTTTCCAACCTTGGGCTTCACCGCCGGCGCGACCAAAAAATGCCCGCTCGGTGAGGCCGGAGGAGGGCGCAACGTGGAGCGCGTCTTCTCAGTCGCGTGCGCAGCGGCGTGCGTAGCAAACGTGCCACTCGCGGGGATCTCGGTCGAGGCCCGGGCACGCTCTGACTCCGTCTCGGAACCACTGCCGTCCCAAGGCGTCACAGCTTTCATCATGCCACTCGGCGAGTGGCGAGAAGTTTTGCGAGCCGTTTCGGGCAGCGAGCCCACTGTCCAAGCGCCTAGGCGCTGCGCGTCCGAGTGACGCGCCGAGGCTAAAATTTGCTCAACTTCCGCACTCAGCTGGCCCAGGTGGGCGGGCCGCGACGACGTAGGCCGAGGCTCCCAAACTGAAGGAAACGGTGGGACGGGCTCGTTGCGTGCCCGCACTGAACGATAGCGCGCCTCGATGCGACACCGATCCCCGAGAACCTGCGAATCTAGCCGCAATGAGCCGCTGGTCTCCATGGCGAAACGCTCAGCTGCCACGACAGCTCCCAATGCCATGTTGTTCAAGAGACGCGTTGCGCGCGGCTGACCATTAACACCCGCCGACAACCGAAACCCCTCTGCTGTTGTCTCCAATTCGATGGTGGTCTCAACGCCCACGAACGGCCCCAGCAACCAGCCGCGGAGGCGCTGCACAGTGCCCAAGAGATCATACCCCACCACGAGCGTGCTGTTTTGAGCGAGAGTGCGTGCCGCTAGCTCACAGCTTAACTGCTCACAGCTCTTCTCGCCCAAAATGGCATCCGCAAAGCCAAAAAATTCCTCGGCCTCTTCGAGCGTCACCGTGTCGGCAACGCCCTGCTGGGCCATGAGCTGCAAAATCCGCTGGGGCAAACCAGAACTCAACCGAGCTTGCGCAAGTGAGCCGCGGGAGCGCCCGATGAGCTCCCAGGTGTCACGTAAGAATTTCGTACGAAAGTGCCCCATGCTTGGCGGTTCCCGACTGCGCGCCAGGAAGCATACCCTATTGCTCCAGGGCAGCTACCAGATCTTTGATCAGGTCATCCGGCTCTTCGACGCCAACGGAAAGCCGGATCAGGGCCGGATCGATCCCAATCTGGGCCAACTCTACTGGAGAGAGCTCAAAAAAGCTCATGATCGAGGGCTGCTCGATCAATGTTTCAACCCCACCCAAGGAGGCCGCTAAAGTTGCCAGTCGCGATCCATCCACCACCCTGGATGCGGCTGCTTTGCCGCCTTTTACTATGAAGCTCACCACGCCCCCACCACCGTGCATCTGCTCAGTAGCGATCTTGAAGGAGGGGTGGCTCTCAAGGAACGGATAGAAAACCGACTCCACCTGGGAATGCTTTTCGAGCGCTCGGGCCACGGCCAGCGCGCTGGCATTCTGTTGTACCACTCGCAGAGCCAATGTTTTCAAGCCACGCGAGATCATGAACGCCGCATGCGGATCGAGCACAGCACCTGTAATGCCTCGCAGATCGCGCAGGAGCGAAATCAGATGAGGCGCACCGACGACGACGCCACCTAAGACATCGTTATGGCCGCTCAAGTATTTGGTGGCGCTGTGCGCCACAAGGTCGATCCCAAACGTGAGGGGGCGGCAGTTGATCGGTGTCGCGAAAGTAGAATCTACCAACGTTCTGACGCGGCCGTGGGCTTTGCAAATCTTGGCTAACTCCGCCAGATCCACGCAATATTGGTACGGGTTCGTGGGTGATTCGCTCACGACCAAGCGCGTGTTCGGGCGCAACGCGGCAGCAAGCCCCGCCAAATCGCCAGCTTCCACAATCGTGTGTTCAACGCCAAAGCGCGCCATCGTGACGGTTACCAACTGGCGGGTACGTCGATAGCAATCGCGGAAGAGCACGATGTGATCGCCCGCCTTCGTGAGTGCCAAGATCGACGCCGTGACCGACGCCATGCCGCTCGAAAAAGCGACGGCATCTGCGCCATCTTCCAGCACGGCCATGCGATTTTCGAATTCGCGCACCGTTGGATTGCCGTAGCGGCCGTACTCCTCGCGCTCTGGATCGGTGTCTTCACCGCGCATGTACTGCTCAAGATCGGCAGTGTCTTTGAATGTGTACGTCGCCGTCAGCGCGATCGCTGGAGCGAGTGCGTGATGGGGACGCTTGCGCGGGACACCGCCATGAACGGCATCGGTGGAATTAGCAACTTGCTTCTTAGTCATCGGCGGACACGAGGGGGTAGCATGAACGGGATGGCCGTAAAAGGTCGAGATGGGGTCTAACCCGGCACATCCTGCTCTGGCTCCGCAAGCGCCAAGAGCACAGTAGCTCTGAGTTCATCCGGCAGGGGCAGGCGTAAGGCCTGCTGATGCGCCGCCACGCTCATCTTCTTCCAGGTCTTCCGCAAGATGTCCGCCACTTTTTCCGACGGATGCTTGGCGGCAAAAGCCTCCAGTTCGTGCTCAAGAAACACGAGGCACAGCGCATCCTCGATCAGCTGTGTGCTCGGATCCGTGTGTAAACCCTGCTTTTGATTGAGCCTGCGAACTTGGGCGATGCTGGCCGCGTCGTAGCCCACTCGTTCCAAGATCTCCTCGGCAGCCCTGGCGTGCCGGCGGCCAAGCTCGGTACGCCACTTTAGGTATCCGATGCGGCCCTCCGAAAACTCTGAACGAGGGTGAGCGAAGCGACGCAAATGCTGGCAACGGGCAGCCAGCCGCTCCACTTCTGAAGCTTCGGGCGCGAGACGCAGCACCCACTCCGTGAGGCGTTCGGCTTGGACCAGTTCCCTTGGGCGCGACACGCCGGCCACCAAGACCCGGTTGGGATCCTCCGCGTTGGCGGCATCAAACGCACTAATCGCTTCCTCGAATCGTGACATCCCCGAAGCCATAGCTCATCCGTGGTGGTTTTGCTGCCTCCACTCGCGCCTCCTCGGCAGCCGCGCGGTAGCTGAGATGGCGCCGTGCAGCAACGCCTCCGGCGGCGCGGTCTCCTCCTTGCCCAGGCTCGCGCTCACGCTCGCGTTGGCGGAGGAGACAGGGGTTTAAGCCGCTCGATAAGATCCGCGCGTTGCCCGACGACAAGATCGTCGAGGTCGCTGACTTCGTCGAGTTCCTCAAACTCAAGACCGACGAGCAGCAGCTTTCGCGCACGACAACTGCGCTCTCCGAGCACGCTTTCGCCAAAATCTGGGACAACGACGACGATGCCGAATACGACAAGCTTTGATTTTGCGGACATCGTGCTCGTTCCGTTTCCGTTTACCGACCAGAGCACGACCAAGAAGCGACCCGCCGTCATTGTCAGCTCCAGCGCTTACCATCGCCAGCGGCCCGACCTCATCTTGATGGCGATCACCAGTCAGTTTCGACCGGCCAGCACCGTCCATTGAGCCAGATGCCCAGTGGTGCCGCGGACTCGAAACCCCCGACGCGTGTTTTTGTCTGCACAAGCTCATGCGCAGACGCAGAGTTAGCGGCAGTGAGCAGCGGCGTTAACAGGATAACGCAAACGCCCAGCCACCGGACTGTGACCAGGCGTAATAGGGCGGCGAGCAACGGCATTCCCTCAGTTTAGCCGCTAACCGAGCAAGAAATTCAAAGGCGTCCATGGTTTCGCCTCGATCAGCCTGCTCAAGGCTTTCCTCAAGTGCGCGGTGTAGCTCGGCTCGTTCAGTATCGTCCAGATAGTCGCCGTTTCTTGCTAGCACCAGATCAAGCGGGACCAGCTCGACAACTTCCCCTTCGGGTAAATCGCTTGGTTCATCGAGAAGGAGGCGACCGTTTCGTACCTGCGCCTTAACTGATTCCACGCCCTCAGCTTACTGCCTCTTGGCACAATTTGCTTGGGTACCGGGGCATTCTTTGGGCATTCTTCCACCCAGGCCGCCGGTAGGGCGTGGCTGCCGGCAGCCGGACCGCGCCTTTTGGGGTGGGCGGGCCTGCTGCTAGGCTCCGCCTGGAACTGAGCGAAGCGGACGCCCCCTCAGGTTTTGACCGATCAACCACTGGCTTATGGCAATCGGCTGCTTGAAGATCTTGAGCCGGAGCAAGGCGTGCGGCACCAACAATCGTCAATACGAGCCCAGTCGCCTGCCCAACGCCGAGGAGGGCGCTCCACCACATTCCGATCAGGATCCCAGACGAGTGAGCTCCGCTACACCTCATCCGTGTTGGTTTTGCTGCCTCCACTCGCGCCTCCTCGGCAGCCGTGCGGTAGCTGAGACGGCGCTTGTACGGCAGTGCCTCCGGCGGCGCGGTCTCCTCCTTGCCCAGGCTCGCGCTCGCGCTCGCGCTCGCGCGGGCGGAGGAGACGGCGGGGCAAGCCGTTCGACAAGATCGCTGTGAAGCCAGGCTCATCGAAGAGGCGCAGCGCCTCAATCACCTCGGAAAAATGCTCGCCCCAATCATTGACGACGCGCACCCGATGGAAGTGCCCGCACTGCAAAGATTGAGGCTTCTTTTCGAGGATTTTCCCAAGAATCACAACCTGATCCTCGTCGGCTAACCCCAGCTCTTGAGCAGGCTGGCTCTCACCGTCAACGAAGACCTCCGTAACCGCGTGACCTACTCGGTCACGCTACACAAACTCGCGCCCGATGTCATGGCGGATTTCATCCACGCCCAACTCGATCGCGTCGCTCTCGCCCACAACACTTTCACTGACGATGCGCTCGCTCTCATCGTAAGGTCGTCTGAAGGGATTCTTCGCTCAGCACGAAACCTGTGCGTGGCATCGCTCGTAGAAGCCGTGCGCGACTGCATCAAGACCGTCGACTTGAAACAGGTCAACCGCGTCTTGCTCCAACCCCATTGGCGGAGGGACCTGGATACGCCGCTGTGAGCCCCTGAACGTCGCAAGTTGATAGGTCGCGAGTCTCCGACCGCCGGCGCCCTGTGGGTGCAGCCTATTGCTGCCCTGCGGGGCGCTTTTGTTTTGTCCGCGACGTCGTAACGCCACCCCGCGCATGGGCGATCAATTTGCCCGTGGCGTCGTAGGGTAACGCCTCTATGCTACGACGTGACGGGCTCTGATTTGCGATGAATACGTGGGATTCTTCGCGAAATCATGCGATGCCAATTCGGCATTGGCTTACGATCACAAAGAGGTGCTCAACACTGAGCGTCCAACGCAATCGAGGCGCAATGCCCATTATTGCCCTTGGTGGACGTGACGTTGCCGAAGATGTCGTAAGTCGGTTGTGTGCCAAGGACGTTAACTGGCGTCGCACTGCCACCGGAGGCACCGACGGGGCTGGGGGCTATCGGGCCTCCGCCGGAATGAAAGCGCTTGAGCGCTAGCGTGCCGCTCAAGACGGCCTCAGTCTTGATTTGCCTCCCCTGTGTGTCAAACGTGTGGGTGACTTCGTTGCGCCGAGCCGTGTTGATGCTACCGGTTACGTAGCTGTGAGTCTCGCGCCACAGCCAATTCGACGGGTGGGCGATCTGCGTAAAATCGCTGTGAGTCGTGATGACTTCATCGATGCCCGCGTACGGGCAACCTTCGACGCAACCTTCTTGAATCGAGTTCTGGACGTTGCCGTACGCATCGTATTCCACCCGCGAACGGGTCTTGGTGGTTCCGGCGGCTGAGCGGCGTGTGACGCTTTGGCTTTCACTCCCCGTGACGCCGGCGAGCGCGATTGTGACGGTCGGCACGGTGAAGTTCGCGCCCGAAGTGCCGTTGAAATTACTCGTGTCGTACGCGAACGCCTCGTTGCCGGTGCTGAAGCTTGTAATAACACGCCGCCCGTCGAGGCCCGTGTAGAGCTGTTTGAGCTGGTACTGGGTGTACTGCGTGGCGACATACACCCCCGCATCGTCAAAGCTCTCAACGCTGAGCGGCAGCCCTTTCAAGGCTTCTCGCCAATTGTCCTTCCAATGATTCGAGGGCGAGCAAACGTCGTCCGTCGGGAAATCCTTCGGGCATTCGCCCAGCATGAAGCGCGAGCGATTAGTAACGGTGCGTGTCTGAGTGCCATCCCCAGGCGAAATCTGATCTGCCTCGCTAAACCCCCGAAATTCCCGCTGCCTTCCTTCGAAAACAGGATTTCGATACATGTACTGGGTGACGTACACGCCCGCCGTGCGACCCGGGATCAGATTCAAGTTGTCCCGCACCGTTTGGCTCGTCACCACCGGCACCACCGTCGGCGCCACACTTGACCACGGCTTACCGTCCGCTTGAGCTTGCAGCATCAACTCGGTCGAGGTTGAGAAAGCGAGCTCGGTTGTCTTACCGAGACCATTTTCGACCTTGGTGAGCACGTACGGGCGCTTCCCACCCATCAAATCGATGTAGCGGTAGTTGAATGCCTCGCCCCAAAGAATGTCGGGGGTGCCCGAGCCGTCGATGTCCGTCAGCTGTACCCAGTTCGAACCATTCGGCTTGATCGGAGTATTTGTCAGCGTGAAGCGCTGCGTCCAACCGGTGCCGTTATCGTTCAGGTAGATATCGACGGCGTTGTTCCGAATCTCGACGAGATCGGCGTAGCCATCCCCATTGATGTCGTTAATCTGAAGCGCACCGGGATCTGCCACGCCGAACTGCGGTGCGTTCGCCATCATGATGTGGCGATTCTCGGCGTGCTGGCCTGCCTTGCAGTCCTCGCGGTCGCCCGTGCCCCAGAAACCGTTGCCCCGGCCTGGCCAGTAAAAGAGCTGGCCTGCGCGCATGCGCACGATATCGGGAAAGCCGTCGCCGTTCATGTCGGCGATCTGCACGTCGGGATCAGAGAAACGGATGCTGGTAGCGCTCCACGGTGCACAACGTGCCACCGGATCGGTGGAGAGCTCGGCTTCGGTTGAGGTCTTCCACTGCCCGTAGCCGAATTGGCCATCGCCGCCTGGAAAACGGCCCAGTGCGAAGAACGTTTGGTATTCGGTGGGCGAGCTAAAGACGATGTCCACCAGACCATCGCCATTCACGTCCATCTGGCGGATATCGGCGTCGTCGCGGGTGAAATCGATCTTTACGTCTTGAGCGCCGGCCGTTTTGATTGGGCGGCCTTGCCAACTGAAATTGCCATTATTGTTGAGAAGCGAGAAGATCGAATACTGTTTGACCTTGGGCATGTGCACCAAGTCGATGCGGCCATCGGAGTCCATATCCATGGGCGCGACGTTTGGATTGCTGAGCGTCAGAACGCCAGCATCCACGCCACCCATCGGTATCACTGGGAGGCGCTGCTTCGCGCCGAATCCGTGCAGGCCACTGCTACCTGGTGCCAACCCATTCTGAAACCAGGCGTGCTCGCCATTGTACTTGCCCGGCGCCGTGACAACGACGTCCGGCAGGCCGTCGCCGTTGATATCCATCATGCCGGTGAGCGACTCACCAAGGGAATGCGGAGGGCTGTTGCCGAGGGCCTTAACCTGGGTGGCAAAGCGTTCAAACTCGAAGCCTTGCGAATCAATCAGCGGCGGCTGATTGGAAGCCACGCGTTCGTAGCCAAGCGTCACAGGCGGCAGCCGGGGGCACGAGCTCGGTGGAAGAATGCCCGAGGCGTTCTCCTGGATGGGCGCGTTTTGCCCCATAGCATCAGCACAGCGACCTTCGGTCTGAACCGACGTGAGCAGCGATGTGTGCGATTTCGGGTCGTAGTCCAAATGGTAGCGGCGCACTGACTCGCGAGGCGCCGAAACGCCCACAAACGGTTTACTGGAAACATCCACCTGCACCAGGCGCAGGCGGTGCTCTTGCCGCCACCCAGTGCGATACGAAACCACGACATCCGGGCGCAGATCGTAAGCTAAGCGTGTATGATGCGCGTAATCGGCGAGCGGCGCAATCGCAGGATTCGCGACAGGGGTGGTATCGTAGATATCGCTCAGGTAAGTGGCATAACCGTCGCTCATGTAGCGATAGGCGACGACGTTGACGGGCTGCTCTGTGCCCGCAGCGCGAGCGGTGTCATATTGGCGGGCAAGGTGCCAGCTGTAGACTTCCGCGGGCTTATCCGGATTAATCTGGAGCCCTCCCCGATAGTTGGAGCCATCGAGTGGTACGCCGAGCTCCATTGTGATCCCATCCTTGGATTGGATCAGCCAGGTTTGCTTGTTGGGCGCCCAGAAGAAGCGAAGATAGGAGCCTTCGATGCGGGCCCGGAAGTATTGCCAGCCGTTGCCCGTCCACGACGGCATCACTTCGCTGTTCAGCGCTGGATCATTGACCGTCTTGGCGCAGACGTTCTGGGCGTCGATCGTACAGATCGGAACCAGCTCTGAACCGCCGAAGATGAAGCGGTCCTGGTTGGGGTGCCAGGTGTCACGATCGTCGTAGCTGGGCGAGCCGCGATCGGATTGCCGGGTGATGGCGCCAGCGCCCGTTGACCAACCCATGCCGGCCACGCCGAAGCCACCTGCCGAGTTGTACGCTAATACCAACTGTGGCTGAGCGGCTCCGCGCGCTGTCATTAAGCCTAGTGGCAACTGGAAGCTGGCCACGCCGGTTGAAAGCTGCGTGGTGAAGCTTTCGCCCATGCCGGTTACGGACGTGGCGCCGCTCGGCAAAGAGATAGCTTGAGACGAAATAGCGCCACCACCTGTGGGAAGGGCTGCGTTGGCTTTGGCGACGCTGGCGAGTGCAGGCAGCTCGGATTGATTGCTGCTGGATGCGGCCGGCTCTGGCGCTGTAG
>ENA-ORBV01010183-ORBV01010183.1-microbial-mat-metagenome-genome-assembly--contig:-NODE-10183-length-15139-cov-5.349954_pt1 | contig 15139 bp, 13 predicted proteins | sample MGYA00237777_ERZ505514 | MGnify/ENA primary metagenome ERZ505514 (study PRJEB26160, sample SAMN06269048) | microbial mat metagenome | isolation source: Oligotrophic lake microbial mat | place... | reverse complement strand
CTACCAATACGGCGACGCCCCAGCCACCGCCGGCCAGCCTTACCCCTACACCCCGGCCGCCCCGCCCGGCGTCACCTTCACGCCCGCCATCCGCAACGTCGGCCCCGCCGGCGGGGGTTCGCCCAAAAAATCCATCGCCTCCTTCCACAACCACTCGTCTCCCGCCGGCATGATCTTCTGCGGCCCCGAGTGGCCCGACGCCCAGCGCGGCAAATTCATCATGGGCCGCTTCGGTAATTTCATCAGCCAGCCCGACGTCGGCTACGACCTCCTCACTCTCGATCTCCGCAAAAACGCCGCCGGCATCTACGAGTCCCGCACCGAGACGTTCCTCGCGCCGCTCGCCCGCCCCATCGACATCCTCCAGGTCGGCAAGAAACTCTACATCCTCGAATACACCCGCCCCATCGGCACCCAGACCGGGCGCCCCATGACTCCCGGCCGCGTCCTCGAACTAAGCTGGTAAAAATCTCCGCTATGATCAACCGCGCCCTCGCCCTCCTCCTCGCCATGGCCCTCCCCGCCGCCGCCGCGCCCAAGGAATTCTTCGTCTACTTCGGCACCTACACCAACGCCAAGACCGCCAGCGAGGGCATCTATCGCAGCCGCCTCGACGTCGCCACCGGCGCGCTCTCGCCCGCCGAACTCGCCGCGCCCGCCAAAGACCCCGCTTGGCTCGCCCTCCATCCCGACGGCCGCTTCCTCTACGCCCTCGACGAGAGCGCCGACTCGCGACGCACCCCCGGCAAAGGCCTCGCCGCCTACGCCCTCGATCCCGCCACCGGCGCGCTCACCCTGCTTAACGAGCAAGACACCGGCAGCTCGGGCTCATGCCATCTCGCCGTCGACGCCACCGGACGCGCCCTCCTCGTCGCCAATTACGGCGGCGGCGGCGTTTCCTCGGTCGCCCTGCAACCCGACGGTCGCCTCGGCCCCGTCGTCTCGATCATCCTCCACACCGGCTCCAGCGCAAATCGCGCGCGCCAAAGCGCCCCCCACGCCCACGCCGTCGTCATCTCGCCCGACAACCGCTTCGCCTACGTTCCCGATCTCGGCATCGACCAAGTCGTCGCCTACCGCCTCGACCCCGCCCAAGCCAAACTCGCGCCCCACTCTGGGTCCCCCGTCAAGCTTCCTCCCGGCTCCGGCCCGCGCCACCTCGCGTTCCATCCCAACGCCCCGTTCGCCTACGTCATCAGCGAACTCCTCTGCACGATGACCGCCTACCGCTACGACATCGCCCAAGGCACCCTCTCGCCCTTCCAGACGATTTCCACCCTCCCGCCCGGCGAAGCCATCCCCGAGGGCACCAGCACCGCCGAGGTCCAGGTCCACCCCAACGGCCGCTTCCTCTACGGCTCCAGCCGCGGCGCCAACACCCTCGTCGTCTACGCAGTCGACTCCGCCACCGGTAAGCTCACGCACATCGAAAACGTCTCCACGCGCGGCAAAACCCCGCGCCATTTCGCCCTCGACCCCACCGGCACCTGGCTCCTCGCCGAGAACCAAGATTCCAACACCGTCGCCGTCTTCCGCGTGGACCCCGCCACCGGCCGCCTCACCCCCACCGGCCCGCTCGTCACCGTCCCCGCCCCCGTCTGCGCCGTCTTCGTCCCCGTCCGCTGATCATCGACTGACCAAATTTCGTGAACGGCTTCACGCCGGTCACACATTGACACTGAGTGCGCAGCTCGGAGCGGGCGTGCCTTAGCAAACTTCGATCTTAACGACTTTGATTTCCTTCACCGCGTGGTCGACCCAGTAGGTCACCGGCAACCGGTCATAAACCCGAATGCCGTAGCGCCGACCCGATGGTCCGACCTCGACCAAATCAGGCTACTCAAAGGGCGCACGCGCCATTCGCTCGAGAAGCGAAAGCATTTCATTTCTCAGCCGCTTCGGACCGGATCACACCGCGCGCGCCGCAGATCCCGCGAGAACGTAATCGTAACCGATCACAGTCCCGCTTTGTCCAACTCTCCCAGCAATCGCCTCAACTCGGTGCCGGAGACCCTGTCTCCGTTTTCCATAGCCTGGAAATCGCCATCAAGTCTGGCCCCGTATCCCGGCTCGTCCCGGCGCGCGAGGTGTTTGGCATAGGCCGCCAGAAATACGATCTCCCCTTTGGGCAACTTCTTCATCTCTGCTTTGATTTCCGCGACCGACAAGAGACGGAGATGATTCACGCCTATGCCGGAAACAACTCGTTTTTTGTTTTGCCCTGACCCCGCACCCTACGCTTCTCCTTTCCGGCAACAGGGGCCTTCCGCCACTCGGATTCACTTCGGTTGCCGCGTCATTTTCGCAACCATGTCCCTCCCCCCTTTTTCCAGCCAGCTCATCGCCGATGTCGGCATCTCCCTCGGCGACGAAGGCAAAGGCCGCCTCATCCCCGAGGTCGCCGACGAACTTCGCGGCACCCCGCACGCCGTCTCCGTCGTCCTCAAGGTCAACGGCGGCGCCAATTCCGGCCACACCGCCGGCGGCATCAAGCTCAACCTCCTCCCCGCCGGCGTCGTCGTCCGCGACGCCCCCCATCTCTGTATCGGCTCCGGCGTCGTCGCCGATCCCCGCAAGATCTGGTGGGAAACCAAGCCCCTCGAGCTCAAGGGCCACGCCATCCTCTCCCGCCTCCTCATCGACGAGCGCACGATGGTCACCGATCTCACCCACCGGCTCCTCGACCTCGCTTGGGAAGACTACCGGGAAAAAGTCCTCGCCGAGGAACCGCGCGGCTCCACCGGCCGCGGCATCACCCCCGCCTACGCCGATGAGATCGGCCAGTGGCAGATGACGTTCTCCGACTTCCACGCCGGCCCCAATTTCTTCGCCCGCAAGCTCGCCCAACGCGCCGACCGCGCCCTCCGCGTCATCCAGCACGTCTGCCGCGTCAGCCCCGAGACGTTCGCCGGCTTCTTCGACCGGCTCACCGTCGCCGAACAGCGCGCCAATTCCGAAGCCATCGAGCTCGGCATCTTCCCCAAAGAGGAATTCGATTTCACCCGTTTCCGTGGCACCGAGCCGTTTACGCTCAACCTCGACGCGCTCACCGAAGTCACCTGGGCCGCCGGCGTCGCCCTCGCAAAAAACATCGGAGAGGTCCGCGAACTCATCCTCCGCGAACTTGCCGCCGGCCGAACGATCATCGGCGAATTCGGCCAGGCCTACTGGCTCGATAAACGCCACGGCTTCTCCCCCAACGTCACCGCCTCGCACACCTACACGCCCGAGTTCTTCGAGAGCGCCGGCATCCCCGTGCAGCGCATCCACACCTTCGGCGTCGCCAAGGCCTACGACACCAAGGTCGGCACCCACACCTTCCTCACGCAGATGGACGACGCCCATCCGCTTGCCATCAAACTCAAGCAGATCGAGTTTGGCACCAGCACCGGCCGCCAACGCATGGTCGGCTGGTTCGACGCCGTGGAAAAAGGCGACGCCCTCCGCTATGGCGGCTTTCAAGACGTGATGATCAACAAGTCCGACGCGCTCACCCACTCGGGCGCATGGCACGGCGACCTACTCATCTGCACGTCCTACCAAGACGCCTCGGGGAAAATCTTCCAACACGTCCCGCGCAACGAAGCCGTCCGCCGCACCCTGAAGCCCGTTTACACCCGCCACCCCGGCTGGACCGAGGACATTTCCAAAATCCGCAACTTCGCCGCGCTGCCCGTCAACGCCCAGCACTACGTCGCCGCGATGATGAAAGCCACGCTCGACGTCGCCTACGCCGGCGAACCATGGCCCGCCGCCGAAAAGCTTCCCAACCTCCGCTACCTCGGCGTCGGCCCCGAACCTTCGCAGATCATCAAAGACGTCCCGGCGACCGTAGAACTCATAAGGCTCGCGTAGACTGTTCTGTGCGCACCGTCGCGCGATCAGGTAGGATTCCCACAATCCGCTGCCTCCGCCGTATTGAGGAATCTCAAAAATCCTGCAACCGCCCCTCGCCCGGACCGCGTTGCGGTGCGAGTCGCGCCATCACTTCGCCGAGCAGGTAGATCGATCCCGTCACCACCACCACGTCATCCGGCCCGCCCGCCGTGCAGGTGTCCCGGTCCGGGAAAATTTTCTCAACCGTCGAGCGCACGACCCGGCCGCCCCGCGCCGCGTAGGCCGCCGGAAGCAGCGCCTCCAACTCCTCATACGCACAGGCCCGCCCTTGCTGCGGCACCACGAAATGAATCTCCCGCGCCGTGTGGCTGATCGTCTCCAGCAACGGCCGCGCCCGCACCGCCCCGAGCACGCCCGTGACCACCACCGGCGCGCGACCCGTCTCCGCCTTCAGCCGCGACAGACTCGTCTCCAGCACCTGCGCGCCGTCGGGATTGTGCGACGCATCGAGCACGACCAGCCGCCCGCCCAAACGCACGCGCTGCCACCGCCCCGGCCAGTCCACCCGCGTCAGTCCGCGCGCGACCGCCTCCGGCGTGAGCTTCGGCCAACGTCCCGCCAACTCCCGCGCCACCAGCGTCGCGCTCGCCGCGTTCCATCGCTGATAATCGCCCTCCAGGTTCGTCGCGGGATACGCCGATAGATCTTCGCCGAACTCCTCGGCCACGCTGACCACGCGCGCGTTGCAGGCCGCCGCCTTGGCCCGGATCACCTTTTCCACCGCGGGCAAAACCCGCCCCATCACCACCGGCACGCCGGGCTTGATGATGCCGGCCTTCTCCGCCGCGATCAGCTCCACGGTGTCGCCCAACATCTCGCAATGATCGAGCCCGATCGAGGCGATCACGCTCACCGTCGGCGTCACGATGTTGGTCGCATCCAGCCGCCCGCCCAAGCCGACTTCGATTACGTTCACGTCGCACGCTTTCCGCGCGAACTGCAAAAACGCCATCGCCGTCATGAACTCGAAAAAACTCGGATGGTCGTCCGCCCCGCCCTCGGCCGCCAGCCGCGCCGCCACCGGCCGCAGCTCCCGCGCGTAGGCCATGATCTCCGCCTCGCCCAACAGCCGCCGATCCACCTGCACGCGCTCGCCGAGCCGCACCAGATGCGGCGAGGTGTAAAGCCCGCGACGCAATCCGGCCTCCGCCAAAATCGCGTCGACCATCGCCGCCACCGAGCCCTTGCCGTTCGTCCCCGCGATATGCACGCAGGGTGCCGCACGCTCGGGATGGCCCAGCGCCGCTGCCAGCAACCGCATGCGATCGATGCCGAATTTCAACCCCTGCGCCTTCAGGCCGAACAGGTAGTCCTGCACGGCCACGTAATCGGCCAAGGGGACGTCGGGTGACATGACGAGGGGACCTATGCGAGTCTCGGGCGCGTTGCTGATCTCGCCGGCCTTAAGCCGCCGCGACCGGCTTCTTCTTGAGGTGTAACGCCGCGAGGAGGTCCCGCAGGCGCTCGCGCATTTCCAACCGCGGCACGATCTGGTCGATCAGGCCGTGCTTGAGCAGAAACTCCGCCGTCTGAAATCCCGCCGGCAGCGATTGTTTGGTCGTATCCTTGATGACGCGCGCGCCGGCAAAGCCGATCAACGCCGCCGGCTCCGCGATGATCACGTCGCCCAGCGTCGCAAAACTCGCCGTCACCCCGCCCATCGTCGGATGCGTCAGCACCGAGATAAACGGCAGCTTCGCCTCCGCCAACCGGCCGAGCGCCGCGCTGGTCTTGGCCATCTGCATCAGGGAGAAAATCCCCTCCTGCATGCGCGCGCCGCCCGAGGCGCTGAAGATGATGCACGGCGTCTTCTTCGCCAGCGCCGCCTCGATCGCCCGCGTGATCTTTTCGCCCGCCGCCGCGCCCATCGCGCCGCCGCAGAAGCGGAAATCCATCACCGCAACCGACACCTTGATGCCGAAAATTTTGCCCATGCCGCAGACGACCGCCTCCGGCAGTCCGCTGTCTTTCTCGTAGCGCTTGATGCGGTCCGGGTAGGGCTGGGAATCGACAAACTTCAACGGATCGCCCGAGATCACCCCGGCGTCGGCCTCCGTGAAACTGCCTTTGTCCATCAGCGCCGCGATCCGCTCGCGCGCCCCGATCGGAAAATGATGCCCGCTACGCGGCACCACCATTTGGTTATCCTCGATCTCCTTGTTGAACAGAATTTCTCCGGTCAGCGGGTCTTTCGTGTAAAGTCCCTTGGGGATTTCCTTCTTGGCGGTTTTGCGGACCTTGTAGGTCGGTTTGTCGAAATGCATGGCGAAAGTAAGATTTTATCCGTGCGCGAACGTGACGACGTGCAGCTTCAGCGCCCCCGCCCGGCGCAGGACGCGCGCGCAGCTGTTGAGCGTGGAACCGGTCGTGAAAACATCGTCGACGAGCACATATTTATCGCCGGCAGTAAGGGTGGCGCCCGGAGCCAGTGCAAAGGCATTTTTGAGGTTCTCCCGGCGTGTTTTCCGGTCGAACGCCGTCTGGGTTTCGGTGTCGACCACGCGCCGCAAAAGCTCCTCGACCCGCGACCCCGCCGCCCGCGCCAGCGCCGCCGCAAGCAACGCGCTCTGGTTGTAGCCGCGCTCCCGCGCCTTGCGCGGATGCAGCGGCACCGGCACGAGCACCGCCCCCGTCACCTGCGCCATCACCTCCGGCGCGGCGCGCAGGATCGTCTCCAGATCCGCGAGGACGTGCATGCCCCGGTGGTATTTCAACTCGATCACCAGCGCCCGCGCCGGCCCCTTGAACAACACCGCCGTGCAACCCGTCTCGTAGGCAGGATCGAGCCCGTCACAGTGCGGACAAATCCGTTCGCCCTCGACCACCCCGTAGAAAGGCGACCCGCAAGTGGTGCAATGCGGCGCCTGCACGTAGTCGAGTTGCCCCGCGCACTTCACGCACAGGTGCCGAAACCCGCTCCCCTCGACCACGCCGCGACACTGCACGCACGAGGGCGGGAACACCGTGTCCCCCAGCCCGCGCCATAGTTCGCCCGGCGCGCTCACCGGTAAAAAACCTTTTCCAAGAACAACCCCTGTGGCGGCGCCGTCTGCACGAGGTGCGTCCGCGTCTTCGTCACCAGCAGCGCCCGCATCTGCTCCGCCGTGAGCTTCCCCTCGCCCGCCGCCACCAGCGCGCCCGCCAGACTCCGCACCATCTTGTAGAGAAACCCGTCGGCCTCCGCCGTGATCTTCACCCGCGCGCCGCGCCGCACGATCTCCAGCCGCCGCAGGTCGCGCACCGTGTCGTCGGTCTCGCTCCCGTTAAACGCCGAGCAGGCTTTGAAATCGTGCCGCCCGCGCAACTCCGCCGCCACCGCTTCCATCGCCGCAAAATCCAGCGCCTTGAACACCGGCCACACATAGCGCCGCGTAAACGGGTCCGCATCGCCCAGGTGCAGGTGATAAACGTAAATCTTCCCCGTCGTCTGGAATCGCGCGTGAAACGTCGCCGCCACCGGCCGCACGCTCTTGATCTGGATCGCCGCCGGCAGGCCCGAGCGCAGCGCCGCGAGCAACCGCTCGGTCCCGTGCCGCCACTCCGCGTCGAAGTGAAAAACCTGCGCCCGCGCGTGAACCCCCGCATCCGTCCGCCCGCTCCCGTGGATGCGCCGCAGCCCTCCGAAGATCGCCGTCAACCGCGCCTCGATCACATCCTGGATGCCGTTGCCGCCGACTTGGCTCTGCCAGCCGTTGAACGGCGCCCCGTCATACGCGCACACGCATTTCCAACGCTGCACATTTTCTTTTTTTTCCGTGCTCATTCGCCCGCGCGCTCCTGCGGAAACTTCTGGTCGAGGTAATCCTGCAAAATCAGCGTCGCCGCCCGTGAATCCACGATGCCGCTCGCCCGCACTTCGCGTCGCCGGCCTTTCGCGATCGTAGACTCGGCCTCGTGGCTCGTGAGCGTCTCGTCGACCAGATGGACCGGCAGCGCCAGTTCCCGTTTCAGGCGCGCCGCAAACGCGTCGACTTCCTTCGCCTTGAAACCCGCCGTCCCGTCCATGTTCAACGGGTAGCCCACGACGAGATCCGTCGCCCGTCGCGCCCGGATCATCGCGACCATGCCCGCCCACCGCCGCTCCGGCTCAGCCTCGACTTGCGCCGGCAACGGCGTGGCCACGCCCAGCTCGTCGCCGTAGGCGAGTCCCAGCCGGCGCGTGCCGTAGTCGATTCCGATGAAACGCATGGCCGCCACTTCGCCCGGGCCGCGCGCCCGGCGCAAATTCATTTGCGACCCGTCCGCGCCCGGGTCTCTTTGCCCCATGGTCGCCGCCTCGCCCCACCTCTCGCCTGCCGAACTCGCGCGCTACAGCCGGCACCTCCTGCTCTCCGAAATCGGCGTCGCCGGACAACACCGGCTCGCCGCCGCCCGCGTCCTTGTTGTCGGCGCCGGCGGCCTCGGCAGCCCCGCCGCCCTTTACCTCGCCGCCGCCGGCGTCGGCACGCTCGGCATCGCCGACTTCGACCGCGTCGAGACCCACAATCTCCAACGCCAGCTCCTCCACGACGATGCTTCCGTCGGCGAACTGAAGGTCGTCTCCGCCGCCCGCCGCCTCCGCGCCACCAACCCGTTCATCACCGTCGTCGAACATCCGGAGGGCGTCACCGCCGCCAACGCCCTCGCGCTCTTCTCCGCCTACGACATCGTTGTCGACGGCACCGATTCCTTCGCTACCCGCTACCTCAACAACGATGCCGCCGTCCTTACCCGCCGCACGCTCGTCTACGGCAGCATTTACCGCTTCGAGGGCCAGGTCTCCGTCTTTGATCCGGCCCGAGGCGGCCCCTGCTACCGTTGCCTCTTTCCTACTCCGCCCGCCGCCGGCTCCGTGCCCAACTGCGGCGAAGCCGGCGTGCTCGGTGCCCTCTGTGGCGTCATCGGCAGTCTGCAGGCCCTCGAGGCGATCAAGCTCATTGCCGGCATCGGCGAATCTCTCCGCGGTCGGCTCCTCACCTACGACGCGCTCGCGCAATCGTTTTCCACCCTGAAGATCGCCCGCGATCCCGGCTGTCACGTTTGCGGCGACCGGCCCTCGATCACTCGTCTCGACCCCGCCGCCTACGACTTCACCTGCGCTCCCTCGATCGTTCCCGAATCTATGTCCGACACCGCCGTTCCCCTCGAAATCAGCGTCGAAGAAACCCAACGCCTCCTCGCCACCGCTCCCGCCGACACCGTGCTCATCGACGTGCGCGAGCCCTACGAGATGGAAATCTGCGCCATCGCCGGCGCCGAGCCGGTCCCGATGCGCCAGATTCCCGAACGCGTCGGCGATCTCCCGCGTGAAAAGCACCTACTCATCCATTGCCATCACGGCAGTCGCAGCCTGCGCGTCACCGAATACCTCCGCGCCGAGGGCTTCCCGCGCGTGAGCAACGTCGCCGGCGGCATCGAGGCCTGGGCCGTGCAAATCGATCCGACGCTCCGGCGCTATTGAACCGCCCCCAACGGTCCAGACCGGGACTAGAGCAATTCCCCCTGCACGCCGCCCGGCGGGTGCGCGCCGATAAACTTGCCGTAGCGCTCGACCCAATCGTCCAACTTCTCGCTGTAGAAATCTCCGTCGTAAGGCGACGTCGCCGGGTCGAACGCCGCCACCGGCCGCGCGCGCTGCCAGTCGCTCGTCTGCCCTTTCTGCTTCGGCGCGACGTAGTAGGCCACCCGATCGCCCATGCGCGGACGCGGGTTCATCTGGAGCGCCGCCTCCGCCGAAGCGCGGCGCGGCTTGCCGCCCTCGGCGACGAAGCGTTCGTAGGCGTCCGGGTTCATCGCGAGCGATTCGCTCTTCGCCACCTCGGCCACCGGCAGCGCCCGCGCCGACAACTGCGTCCGCAACTCCCCGAGTAGCGCGAGCGGAGACTCCGTCGTCGCCCCGACCAAAAAGCGCAGCAGTTGCCGTGAGAGTTTCTTCAAAAACGGTTCGATTCCCCGCGAGCGCAGCGCACTGCCCCGCAACGTCATTTTTTTCCCGTCGTAGAGCGCGTAGTTCTTCGCCTTGTAACAAAACATCGCGGTGTAACGGCCGTCGTATTCCAGTTCGATCCCCGGCGGCAGCGTCGGCGCCACCAGCTCCAGCAGCCGCTCCGGCGCTTCGTAGTGCGCTTCCGACGACAGGTAAATCCCGTCGGTATCCGCCTCGAGGATCGTGCAGCCTTGCCGCGCAAACTCGTCGATCAGCGCCTGCAACAGCTCCCGCCCCCGCCGCGTCACCTCCGCTGCCAGCTCGCCGTCGCCGAACCGAGCGCCCGAGAAACCCAGGTAGCCGTAGAACGAGTTGATCAGGATTTTGAACGACGTCTGCCGCGCCTGCGCCTCCGCCCGCTCCTCGGCGGTCGGCGCGTTGCGGGCGAGCAATTTGAATTTCAACCGATACTCGCGCAGCGATTTCAGCAGCGGGATGAACACGCCCAGCGCGTCGTTCCGCGGATTCCGCCCGATGGCCAACAACAGGCTCGGGTAGAGCGAGGCCACATCGAAGTGCAGGACATGCTTGAAGACGCCTTCCTGGTAGCTCCGCGTAAACCCACCGTCGAAGGGCGCGACTTCCAACGGCACCGGCACCGCCTGCCGGGCATGATAGTATTCCTCCAGAAACAGCAGGTCGATTTTCGCCGTCGTGCCCCTCAGCGTCGCCTCCTGGAGCATGATGGGGAAGGTCCGCGTCTGCTCGAAATACGTCGGCAACAGCAGGTCCGCCAGCCCCTGCGTCTCCCGCAGATCGTCCTCGAGGTAGGCCGTGAAGCGCGCGCGGTCCGCCCAAAATGTCTCGGCGATCTTGCCTCCGTCCAGATACGTCCGGTCCCCGGCTTCCTCGTCCGTGATCCCGAAATACAACGCGACGTCCTTCAGCCCGTAGGCCGTCAGCTCCCGCGTCGTGATGTCGTAGATCTGCACGAGCAGATAAGTGTCCACGACGGCGCGGCCCGGCAGATCGCAGCGCGGGAAATCGATCCAGCGTTCCGCAACCTTGAGCCGGCTATTGCGAAACTCCGCCTTCTGCCCGAATCGACCCCACGCGCAGGGAACCTTATGCCGCCGCGCTCGCTGCCGCAGGAAATCGAGGTCGAATTTGAAAATGTTGTGCCCCTCGATCACGTCCGGATCGAGCTCCGCCAACGCCGCGTTCAGCCCGAGCAAAAGTTGTTTCTCCGCCGCGTCCGTCGCCTCGGCCAGCAGCAGCAACCGGTTTTTTCCTCCGCAACGCAGGCCGATCGCCAACACCCGGTCCTCCGGCCGGCTCGCGTCGCTAAAACTCCCGTCCACCGACGACGTCTCGATGTCCAACTGACAACGCCGGAGCTGACCGAAGCCCAACTCGCGATATAGCCTTGCCCGTCGCTCGATCAGAAACTGGTTCTCCATCGGCCGGACCACGTCGAGTCCCACCGCGCCTTTCGTCGCTTTCACAAAAGCCTCGAAGTCCGCCAGTCCGTCCGCCCGCGCCAATTTCCCAAACGGCGCCTCGCCGCGGAGATCGTCCAGCGTGATTCCCGAAAAAGTCCCGACCGGCTCACCCCGCACCCACGCGAAGGGCTTCAGCGCTTCCGTGCGCTCGACCCGTCCTCCGGTCTCCGTCGCGACCGAGAGATGCACCCGCCCGGTGTCATCGACCCAAATCCCGCAAAGCGTTTCCTCGGCCGTCGTCGGCGGATTGCCCGCCGCCCGCTCCGGGTCGGCGCCGTTGGTTATGGGCCTCATGCTGAAAGAAAAGTGACACCCCGCCTGTGCCGTATGCCCAAAGGCTCAGGACCTTTTTAGGTTAAGGTGGGCGCCTCCTCCGCAGCGTCTGCTTTCCGGTTTACGGCCTAGCATCTTCCGCGACGGTTTTGGCTCCCGTAATAATTCTAAGGCAAAGAGCAGTTATTGAAAGCACCTCGAACACTGCAGGGTGTCGCGACGAAGGTAGGCCGCCGCTACCCGCCGTCAAACGCCAATCACGAATCGATGATGCTCGAGTCCAGGTGCTGGATAATCAGCTCCTGCACCGTCGCGAGAAACAGGTAACACGTGAAAGCTTTTCGCACCGGCTCGCTCAGGTCCCCCAGCTCGACATCGCCGCCTTCGAGCGTGTCGTCGCCCAGCCCCCGCAGGAAAACCTCGCGCAGGCGCAGGCGCACCGCCGCGCAGGCCCGCACGATCGGCTCGGCATTGTCCTCGTCGAAGGCCACGATGCCCTCGGTGAAAAACTCGTCGTCAAAGAGGGCGAGCAGTTGCCCCACGTCGGCCTTCTGGTCGGCGAGCAGATCGCCGTGCCACGCATCGCGGAACTCCGGGTCCAGGTCCCCGAATTCCTGCGGGGCCGCCAGCTTACGCCCAAGGCCGTCCGCGAGTTCCCGGATCACATCCAGCAAGGGCGCTACCACCGGCAGGCTCAGCTTGACCTCAATGCGTTTCATCGGATTCGAGCACCGCCGTCAGGTGCCATTGTTGCAATGTGAAAACATAGGCCTCCGCCTTTTCGCGCAGCCCTGTCCACACCACCGAACGACCTTGTTCATGGACTTGCAGCATATGCCTGCGGGCGGTCGTCTCGTTGAAACCAAAGATCTTTTTGAAGACCAACATCACGTAGGACATGAGGTTCACCGGGTCGTTCAGCACTACGACCCGCCACCGCCCGCTCAACTCCAGTTCGGTGTGCGCGAGCGTCTCGCTTGCCGGCGAGGTTTTTGGCCCGGCCCGGATCATGCCGCTTTCGCCCGCGCCTCCGTCACCGCCGTCGCCAACCTGGCCGCGATTTCCGCGAGCGGCACCTTGGCGACATCCTTCGCGTTGCGGGCCTTGAGTTCGACGATGCCGTCCTTGAGCCCCTTGCTGCCGATCGTGATCCGCAGCGGGATGCCGATCAGGTCCGCGTCCTTAAACTTCACTCCCGGCCGCTCGGCCCGGTCGTCGATCAACACGTCCGCCCCGGCCTGTTCGGCGGCGGCGCCCAATTGCTTCGCCAACCCCATCGCCTCGGGCGAGTCCGGGTCGAGCACGCAGATCAACACGTGAAACGGCGCGACATTCCACGGCCACACGATGCCGTCGGCGTCGTGGCTTTGCTCGATCACGGCCTGCATCGTCCGGCTGATCCCGATGCCGTAGCAGCCCATGACCATGAGGTGCGACTGCTTCTGGTCGTCCGTGTAAACCGCGCCGAATTTTTCCGAATATTTCGTGCCGAGTTTGAAGATATGGCCGACCTCGATCCCGCGTCGCACTTGCAGCGGTTGGCCCGACTGCGGGCACGGCTCGCCGGGCCGCACCCGCCGAAAGTCCCCGAACTTCGTGATCGCGAGATCGCGGGTCACATTGACGTTGCTCAAATGGAATCCATCGCGATTGGCCCCGGTCGTGCCGTTGCCGGTGATCCGGATCGCCTGGTCGGCGAAAACGCCCGCAAGCGCCTCCGGGTTCTTGATCGTGCCCTTGACCGCGCCGAGGCTCCCGGGCTTCGCGCCGAGCACCGGCTCGATCTCCTCCGGCGTCGCCGCCCTGAAAACCGTGAAACCCAGCGCCCCGAGCTTCGCCTCCTCCAATTCGTCGTTGCCCCGCAATAACACGAGAAAGAGCTTTCCGTCGCCGACATAGACGAGCGTCTTGAACTGCCGCTCCGCCGCGACGTTGAACGGCGCCGCCGCCAAAGCCGCGATCGTCACGATGCCCGGCGTGGCCAGCTCCTCGATCGCGCCCGTCGCCGCGGCGTCAGCGAGGTCCTTCGGCACGAGCGCGCTCGTCGCCTTCTCGCGGTTGGCCGCGTAACCGGCGTCGCTGTAAATCACATCGTCGTCGCCGATCTCCGCCGGGACCATGAACTCGTGCGAAAAACTCCCGCCCATCACGCCGGTGTCAGCCTCGACCGCGATCGCCTGCACACCCGCGCGTTTGAAGAATTTCTCGTAAGCCGTCTTCATCGCGAAGTAGCTCTTCACCGCGCCATCGTCGGTCGCGTCGAACGAGTAGGCGTCCATCATCACGAATTCCCGCGCCCGCATCAGACCGAAGCGCGGACGGATTTCGTTGCGAAACTTCGTCGCGATCTGGAAAAAGTTTTTCGGCAGGTCGCGGTAGCTCGTGATTTCCTGCTTCACCAGCGGCGTGATGATCTCTTCGTGGGTCGGCCCGAGCACAAACTCCGGTTCCTTGCTCCGGCCCTTGCCCGCCCCCGCGCTGTCCGTGCGGAACATGATCTCGCGCGCCGCCGCCCAGCGCGGCCCCTGCTCCCAGTTCTCCACCGGATGCACGTGCGGCATCCACAACTCGATTCCGCCCCCCGCCTCGATCTCCTCGCGGCACAGCTGCGTCAGCTTCTGCATGACCCGCAGACCGAGCGGCATATAGGTGTAGAGACCGCCGCCCAGTTTGCGGACCAGCCCCGCACGCACCAGCAGCTTGTGCGAGGCGATCTCCGCGTCGGCCGGGCTTTCCTTGAGCGTAGGGATAAAAAATTGGGACCAGAATTTCATGCAGCCCGGCAACGAAGCACCGGCCCCGGCCCTGCGCAAATTTATTTGCGCGCCGTCCCGCGCCCGCGATTAATCCCGCCTCTCCCATGTCCGGCCACCTTCCCGCCCGCAAACCTTGGCCCATGAAATGGGTGGCGCTCGTCATCGTCGTCAGCCTCGCCGGCTACACCTACGTCACCCTCTCCTACCGGAAAACCAACCCGGCTTTCCGGCCTTACCAGGACACCAAGGACCGCGCCGGCGTCATGCGCCTGCTCTCCGCCGGCTTCCAGCGCGTCGTCCTCCCCGCGCAACGTCCCGCCGATCCCGCCGCCCTGCCCGGAGGTGCAACCGTGTCCGCCGGCCCCGGCGGTTTGCCCGCCGAGCTGCTTTCCTCCCTGCTCGACAACCCTCTTCTGCCCGAAACCATCGACCAGGTCACCGCCTCCCCGCGCATCAGCGCCGTGCTCGCCTATCCGATCCATTTCACCTGCTCGCTCGCCGATCAAAAGCGTCAGCTCGCCGGCGCCGAACTCTACATCCGGGACGGTGCCATCACCATCGTGCCCACCTTCGAACGCCTCGACGGCGACTTGATCGCGCGTAGCCGCGACAACGTCGTCCTCGTCACGATCCCGGCCGGCACTCTCAAGCCCGGAAGCTTTGTCGCCACCCTTGTTGGCGAACGGACTTCGCGCACATGGACCGTGCAAGTGCATTGACGCGCCCCGCCGCTTCATCGCAAATCACCGCCGCATCCATGCTGTCTCTTATACACATCTGACGCTGCCGACGAATAGAGAGGTGTA
>ENA-ORBV01010182-ORBV01010182.1-microbial-mat-metagenome-genome-assembly--contig:-NODE-10182-length-15139-cov-5.920197_pt1 | contig 15139 bp, 3 predicted proteins | sample MGYA00237777_ERZ505514 | MGnify/ENA primary metagenome ERZ505514 (study PRJEB26160, sample SAMN06269048) | microbial mat metagenome | isolation source: Oligotrophic lake microbial mat | place... | reverse complement strand
TCGTTGTCGACTGTGGAGGATGCAGTAACAGAGAACGGGTACCACTACTGGTACTAGTAGTGATCTTGGGATGGGTGGCCGTGTTTGGGGCAAACCCAAATCCTCGTTGCAGCAGCATGCAACAAACGAGGGGACGAACATAGATCGAGGAAACCATTTTTGAACAAGATACTACCAGTTGTAGCTATTACTGTATGGTGGATTGGATACAGCAGGAATGGCACAACAATAAATTGAGCTTGCATCGGTCATTGCTCTGAGCGACTCTGTTGATGGGACCAAAAGCAGCAGGCACTTACATACATGCAGTTCAGTGAATTTGAAGTCTCCGTTTCTTGTATTTGCACTCACTGTTTTTGCGTATCTTTTGTTTTGACAAGCAAACCTGTCGTCAAAGTTGATCGATCGCTGGGCCAACCGCTCGATTTAAATTGGTCGACGTCAACAAGCACGAATGGGCATCATTGTATGCCGAGACCTGATCCCTAATGAAATTATCCTAACTGAAATACCAAACCACACTGTAAGTAAGAAAATTCATTTCCACAACATTCTTGCACTGTGCTGTAACTATGGACTCAATTAAGAGTAAACTGTCAAAGCAGCTTAAGGCTAACCCAACAGTTAGTCAGTTCAGTTGCCAACCCTCAAGTGTGCATTCATGTAGCATTTTTGGTGTGTGTTCAGAAGTCCAAAGTCACATGCATTTGTTTAACTGCACAAATGTGTTCGTGTTCTTTCTCTCAAAAATGATAAAAGCTATTTCAATCCATGGCTTCATTCAATGTCATGAAACTCCTAATGGTTCCACATCATCGCCTCCAACTGTTTCTATTGCATAGTTTGTGATTTGCTCACATGGTTGAACTCTTTGTTTTTAAAACTCACATGAGACCCAAATGCAAGACTAGCTCACAACAATTAATTGCACAACATTTAAAAGTGAATCAAAAGTGACAGTGCAATGGTGAGAAAAGCCAAACTGTAAGAGTTGCTGGTCAGTGACAACATGCTTTCATTTGAAAACACAAGCCCTCAAGCATCCAGGACTACAAAGCTACCTACAAATCAACTGGCACTGCATCTATAAAATCCATAATGTGATTGGGCATCCAAAGAGGATCATGTCACACTGGTTCAACCTCTCCAGTATGGGGCAAGAAGCGTCGATCACATGCGCGCCCAAAGAACACAGCCATGCATTTCGACCATGGCCACCAACCTCAACCCCACAGCGACGACAACACGGCACCGCACAGACAAATACATGGATGTGCTGTACTGTTCAAGGCCGCCAATAATTAGCCATCGTTCATGATGAACATAGCAACAAGCGACACCTTTGTCCTTCACAAGGATGGCATTGCGGTAGAGGAACGACCGAAAGTGGGTCGTACCGCCGTTTCTACGAGGGCGTATTCCTCCCAAGATTTTGGCCTCAAGATCCTTCGAGAAACACCAGCCTTGGTCGTCCAAAACAATTACTATGATTATGTGGTCCAATTTGCGTCTTGCGACAAAAGCACACAAGCGGCGATTTTCGACATGTATCATCCTCCATTGGACGACGAGTTGGGAAAAAAGAAACTTGCCTCGGCACAGAAACTGTATCAGCAGATACAAGCAATGACCAAAAGCAAGTCAGCAGCCGTCATTGGTTCTACGACTGGTCCTGCTGCGTCGCTGAAGAATTACAACGTGGAATTTTTACACAAACTTTTGGCCATTTTTGCATGTAATGCCCACGAGTACACGTACAGGCCTAATTCCGACAACGACAACCAAAATGACAACAACAGGTCTGCCACTGCGGCTCTCTTTATTTGGGGATCCAAAATTGCGCATTCCTGTCATCCCAATTTGGCCTATACTTCCAAAACCCACGATGGTGCCTTGGAATATCAAATCATTCGGACTCCCATTCACTGTGGCGACGTGCTGAGTTTTTCGTACATTTCCAAAAATCTCTACAAAATTCCAACGTACAAACGACGCTACTTTTTACAAAACACCAAGGCTTTTTTCTGCGAATGCGAACGATGTATCGGTCCGGATTATTGTCGTGTGGTCCAGTGTCCTGGAGCTGGTGGAAAATGTCAGAAGCGCCTTGCTTGTATATACCATCCAAAAACATATCAACCAACGTGGGCTTGTCCAGACTGTGGTGGCAATCCCGAGAGGAACACGGAGCTTCAATCTCGAGAAAATCTTTTGGAGGAACGATTGACCACCCTCAATCTCCAAGAATGGATGACATCCGACGACAAAGAAGTAAAAGAAGGAAAAATCCATGACTATTTCCCTCCCACGGCACTGCAAACGATTGCCAAGGAAGCTTCGCAGGCGCTCTCACCGACCCATCATATTACCATTACAGCACTGGAATTGTTAGCTACCATTTACTCCCAACAGGCTCGACAGCAAAAGCAACAGCAAATAAAATTGTCGGCATCCTTACGGCTTTTGGCCGTCACTACCGCGTGTCAAGCCATTGCCGCATCGGAATGCGTTGCCTCGGGCTGTACAGGTTGTTGTGATTCTGTGGACAGCCATGGTGACAATGACGACAACAACAATCCGTCTAGCCACGATGCTCTCTATGATCGAGCACTGCCCATGTGGGAGGCGGCTTTGAATTTGTTGGAAGTTTCCAAACCACAACGGCCCAAACTCGCCAAGAAAATGGTGCGACGATACCTTCCCGTTCTTAAAGGACATTCCTCTTTATCGTCGTCGTCCTATGGGGCAAGCCTACTACAATCATTGGAAAAAGAATTTGGTGGCAGCCGTCCAATAACTATGCCAACAAGAACAAAAGAAGATACAAAAGCAGAAGAAACAAACATATTGCCTTCGTCCAAAGTTCCAGTTGTTGTTACTCCCAGCGACGACCCCAACGCAGCCAAAAAAAAGAGTTCGGCAGTATCACAACGGCAGTGTTGTGATGCGTGCGGGAAACCACCCAATGATTCCAATTCCAATCGTCTGCTGCGATGCTCTCGGTGTCAATCCGTTTGGTACTGTAATCGCAAATGTCAAATCAATCACTTCAAGGCAGGTCACAAAGAGCAGTGTCGACCCATCACCAGCCAAGAGAAAGAGGAGAACGCAGCCGGCGGAGAAGGTGCCTCGCAGTAGAGTACAAATCTTTTGCTGACCCCAAACCTTGCTAGCTAGCTAGTTACGTCGCTGTCGACGATGGTATATTGGATGCGAGCTTTCTACGACGACGAGTACAGTTTGACTTTGGAGCATACATATATCGAGTGGGAAGGCAAATCAATGAGCCGGGGCTTTCACCATTCAATTCCGACTATCCCTTGTTCTTTTGTAGTTTTGCTGGGACTTTGCATGCCTCTGCAGTTACTCTGCGAGTTGGGGATCGTGGACATTCGCTCTGTCGCATTAGGTAACGATGGTTACAGTCCTTCAGTTGCGTGGTCAAGACCATTACTCTATTCTAGGTAGGGAGGAATCTCAGCGGTGCCCGGCCTGGCTAGATAGCTACTGCAGTGTTTCTTTTAATTGTCGAGTTCGACCAATATACTACAGTATATCCTTAGCTTGCCAACATCTACAATACTAGCTAGCCTAGCTGATAATTGATATTGGTAGCTACGAGTAGGTGTGCGTACAGTTCTGATAACAGGTACCAATCAGGCAATGTGCGATCTATCCGTAAGTCGAGTCGTGTTGGAGTCCTGTCTGATTCGGGATTCTGTGAGCTCAATAGTCTCAATTTGCTCCCATTCTTCATGCCAGCGAACTTCACCTCCTTTTGGTTTCGAGTTGATATCCGTACATGGAGTCAATCTACATGCTTCCCATCACAGAGAGCACGAACGAATAAAATTAATGTACTACTGTACTGTATACTCCAAGAGTAGAAATGCGAAGCACATGCGGCACAACCTAGTGTAATCGGAAAGGAATAAGAAATGAGTACCGGATGCGTTGGATTGAAAAAGATTTCCTTACAAAAAGCGGGAGCAATAAATGGATTGCCACCATCATTCGGAATATTTTAAAAACGTTTTTAATCCTTTTGGGACGCTATCTCAATCACTTGCCAATTTGGCCCAGAAAGTATGAGGCGCAGTCTCAAAGATTTTACTTTGCGATTAAGTAAAATAATATTGAGTGCCCCCGTTTGAGATCCATCAATCTGAAGAAACCACTGACCAATCAGTACTCTGGCTAGTGCTTCAAATTGCAAGTGCTACTTGGTACCTTCTCTACGTAGAAATGTACGGCTGCACGTACCGTAAAAGAAGGCCAACGACGATGGGTACGGTACGATACTATTCTAGTTTTTAGTATTAGTACTACTAGCTAATAGCTAGCTAGCTAGAGTAGCCACTCTGTTGTTTGTAGCCTGCACAGTAATTACGAGAAGCAAAACTTGAGCAGGGCAGCAGGCATACTCAACTGTAACACGTAAAGAAAGAACAACCTTCCGCTACTAGTAGTAGCTAGCTAGTCACGGAGCCATACATGTACTTTGATAAAGTAGCTAGCAACAGCATCCTGGTGAAGCTACCAGCTAGGCAGATCGATTCACTTCTTCACAAAATCACAGAGCAAGATGAATACCCAAACAACGACCATCACTCGTCTTGTCGTCCAGGAGGAGGATGAAGAGCTGATGGAGGTTTCCCGTCGCCGCCAAGGTCCCCTTTCCTCCAGTTGCACTGGCATGGGAGGCTCCGGAACAGGGACTCACTCCCGCAGTACGAGGCAGCGACGAAAAAGCACCAGCAGCCACAGCCACAAGCATTCTTCTCGGTCGGCCAGCACCACAACCGCTACTATTGGTGAAACGTGCACTACTGGCCACAGCCCGCGGCGGAAACCCCGCACGAGTGTCCTTCCACAGAAAACCCAGAGCGTCAACGATCTCCCTCCCCGAAATAACAGCGGCAGCAGCAGCAAGAACCACGCCAAACAGGAGAGGAGAAAGACCAAAAAGACGAGCACGAGTTTGAACAGTTTGCCGACCACACTTGCTACTGTAATGGATGAGACGGCGACTGCTACGACAGCCAGCATCCAAACCGAAAGTGTCCAACAGCAAATCCATACTTCGGAACATGCTATGGAAGCAGAACACAAACGACAATCCATCAAAGCCATTCTTCTCGATTGCAAACGACGGAATGAAAAGCCACCACTGCACGTCCTGAGGGAGGCCTTGGAATTGGGAGTGATTGAGCCTGTAGTAGCTTCCACTCAGCAACAACAACAAGATGAGGACAAAGATGATTTGTTGGTGTATCCTCCATCTTCCCCCAGAAACAACAAACCAGAGAGAAGAAAAACAAGAAAAACCAAGAACAGCGCAAGCAGCAAGACTAAGAGAACACATAGCTTGAACAGTTTGCCAATGATGACTGGCACTGCTGTGCTGGATGGCGCTGCTGCTGCAAGTATTCAAACTGAGCCACCCCGACAACAGCGAGGTTCCTATACAACCACCGCTGGGACGAGATCTTTGGCGTCGTCACCTAACGGCGAAGACAAAGCTGGTTTGTTTGTTCATCCTCCATCTCCAGTTGCTCCCCCCAGAGACAACAAACAAGAGAGGAGAAAAACAAGAAAGACCAAAAAGAGCGGCAAGACAAGGAGAACTCAGAGCTTGAGCAGTTTGCCAACAGCGAAGGCGACTGGGCTTGACACTTCTGCAAACAATGCTATGTGTGGCAGTGTTATGAGTAGTAGTGTCAAGGAATTCCCTAGTCTAACAACCGAGGAGGCTCCAGCTTCACTGCAGCAAAAGCAAGACCCTTCCACAAAGGCAATGGGCTCTTCGTCATCGTCAACCACCAACGACGAAGAAGATGCATTTGCACAGATTGCGTATCAGCACCACCTGACGACTGATCCCAATACTACTACAAGCTCTTTAGGTCATGGTCGCAGAGGTAAGCGCACTACCTTGGGTGCCTTGTGCGCCATTGCGACTGCGACAGAATCCGCCTTGGGCATTGTGCGTGTACGAGAAAAAACACACAAAAAGACACACCATAAGCGTGTTCATTTTGGTACGCATGCGGACGACAGGGACCTCGACGTGACCATGATTTGGCCGACTGCCAAAGACCAGCATGCCGACCCAACTAAGAAATGGTATCGAAAGGGCGACCTACAACGATTGTTGGATCATGAATTACGAATCAACATTGCCCAAGCAGCTCGTGGAGATAAGCCCACCAAAAGCAAAAGCTTACACTGTTGTTGGCGTGGCTTGGAAAATATAGAGCAAGGCAGAAACAAGGCAATTCACAATGCCCAGCATGTCCATTTTGTCTTGAAAGTCCAAAAGGAATTGCGGGGAGAAGACAAGTACGACCTAAACCGTGACGATATTTTGAGATCCAAAAGTCGTGAACAGACCAGAGCAGACCGTAAAAAGGCGCATAGTATGGGACTCAAAGATTCAGCAGTGGTCACCACCATGATTCAGTCCGATCAAGCTTCCGAAAAGGCAGCTGCTGATCTAGCACTCTCTCAAGAATTACGACAACAAAAACGTACACGTCAGAATCGATCGGCATCGGTGCTTTCCTTTTTTACATCCCCCAGCATAATACCACGATCTTCTCGAGACTTCCTTTCGTCTTCGTCCGCCCACAATGCCGGGAGTACTGACTCTTCCGACGACACCACATCAAGAGTGGTTGCCGCATTGACCAGTCCTCGGACCAACTCCATATCCAAACATTTGTCGCATCATCAACAAAATCATCTTCGAAGCTTGGTGGCCGGTCCCACGCCCATGCCCAGTACTGATCGACGCCGAACGGTGGTTCGCAATATTCGAAAAACTACGTCTACAAACAAAATTGGCACCAGGCTGCCAGCGGCATTGCCGTTGACTTCCATCAGTGACCATCAACAAGCTGTCTCTACTTCGCTGTCGTCGTCGTTCTCCTCGTCGTCGGTGCGCTTATCGTCGACACGACAAATGAGTCACAACCAAATTATGCAAGAAGAAGAAGAAAGCTCAACCTTGGAGGAACATCCGCCTCTTCTTGCCCAAGAAGAAGGAGAATCTGATCAGCAGTATCCTTCTCTCACGTCATTGGAACAGTCGCAGTCACCGTCACCTCCCTCTACACCTCGTGACAACAAACACAAACGACGCAGTCACAATAAGCATATGCCCAAGCTGCAACAGCAACCCGTGGTGACAATTAAAACGACGATTGATCATAGTAAGAGTGGTAGGAAACATCCCATTGACAAGGGTCTTTCCATGGAATGGAATCAAATTCGTGCCATGAATTGAGCTGTAATGTTTCAAATACGTCGTCTTTGCCTTTGGCGCGGAGGTACCCTTTGGTTGGACCAATAGCGCTTCTGCTGCCTGCCGTTAATGGCTGAATATATCTACTTACTATCTAAAGTAAATATGGAACTCCCGACTTCCCTACCTACCTCTAGCTAGCTAGCTAATAGACATGAAGTTCAGTACGGTTTGGGATTGCATGGACCAGGTTTCGATATAACCACGCAGCATTTAGAAAACTTTTAAAGAAAGTGTTTCTATGCTCTGTTATCTACATCTTGTAGTAGCTAGTAGAACAAATGCTTTGCCTGAAGTGATCATAGTACTGTGATAAACTACCATCACCTCCACGACCGTTATCTCTATGCTGAAAGTGACGACTCTTTCGTCGAAGGAAGCGATGGCTGCGAGCACCTAACGCCCGTGACCCCGCGCCTTGCCAGCGCTCCGAAAGAAGCGTCCAAAGAGGAAGTCACGGCCCCAAGGGATTTGTCTGCCACATATCGTCCCGCACCCAATGTCGTCGAGCCGGCAGCACGAGCCGCACCCAATGTTGTGGTGCCGGCAACACGAGCCACATCCAGTGTCGTCGTGCCCGCAACACGAGCCACAAAGCAACCTACTTGAAGGGGCGTGATCACGGACGAGATGGATTTGGCAGCAATTTCTTTCCCCGCTCCAATCAAGATGTTATTCTTGGCATACAAGTCCTGGCACGTGTAGCGACGAGGGTCCTTGCTCGAATGTTCCAGGCTATTTTTTTTGGCAACTTCTTCATCGTTCGCGGCCAAGCTGAGGGCCGTTTTTCGATCGAGTTTGGAATTAGCCCGGCTACTGCGTCGCACTTCTTCAGATGAATCAAACAAATGTGGCGACAGTTGATATGACGCGCGACGCTGTCCAGTCTTTGCATCATTAGGCTCCGCTGTTTGGTGGAACCCTTTGTAGAGACTGAGAACAAATAACACATGGCTTCTTATGTGGGCACCCTTATTGTACCCCTTTTGAATGTGTTCGGCTCCACGCCAGGTACAGTGCAAAGCTTTGTTTCTTGGATTTGTCATCCAAACGCCAATTAATCTTCAATTCATGGTCCATCAATTGTCTCAAGTCGTTCTTGCTGTACCATTTCTTATCAGCGACATCAGAGTCATTGGCGACGGAATGAACTTGAACGGCATCACAAAATTGGACCTGCAACTTTGGCCCTTCTGCTCCACCGTGGGTATGGCCCCCCAGGGTATTCCTTTTCAGCGTCGAGCCTCGGCGAGGGGCCACGGTGCCAGAAGGAGGAAGAGGAGCCAACGGCGGAAGCTCATCGGCGTGGTCAATGGTGGTTCCACGGCGACGACGACTCTTACTGTCATCATCAGCTTTTGGACCCAAAGGCGCCGGCATGGTAGCCCTCCGGGGACTGGTCTGGCAGCTTCTTCTCCCTCTTAGGGATCGGCTGCCATCCATAGTTTTAGTCTTGTCGCTGACCTTGACTTTTCTACTCTCATCCTTAATGCTCATGTCTGACATGCTCAAGTCAGAATCACTTTGAAAAGCTTGAGCAGTGGCCGGCATGGCCGTAGCTCTTCGAGGACTTGTATGGTGGCTTCTCTGCTCTCTTCGGGATCGGCTGCTATCCATACTTTTATTCTTGCGGCTGACCTTGACTTTTCTACTCTCCCCCTTCAGACTATTGTCCGACATGCTCAAGTCAGAATCACTTTGAAAAGCTTGTGCAGAGGTTGGCATGGCTGTAGCTCTCCGAGGACTCTTCTGATGGCTTCTTCGCTCTCTTCGGGATCGGCTGCCGTCCCTAGTTTTAGTCTTGCCGCTGATCTTGACTTTTGCACTCTCCTCCTTTATCATGATACTTGTGCCCCCCATGCTCAAAGCAGAATCACTATGATGACCTTGTGTGGAGATCACCATGGTGCCAGCAGTCGTTTCCCTCCGTGGACTAGTCTCTCGACTTCTTCGTTCTCTTCGGGATCGGCTGCCATCCATACTTTTGCTCTTGGAACTGCTCTTGACTTTTGCACTCCTCTCCTTCATCATACTTGTGCCCTCCATGCTCAAAGCAGAATCACTATGATGTCCTTGTGTGGATATCACCATGGTGCCAGAAGTCTCTCGACTTCTTTGTTCTCTGCGGGATCGGCTGCCATCCATACTTTTGCTCTTGCCAATGCTCTTGACTTTTCTACTCTCCTCCTGCATGCTCATGTCCGACATGCTCAAGTCAGAATCACTTTGATTTGTTTGGGTGGCTGTTATCTCAGGATCACTGCTACTTCTTCCTTCTCTTCGCCGGGGTTTGCTGACATCCATACTGTTACTCTTGCTGGTACGGTTCCTGTCGTTTCTACTCCGGTCCTTCATGCTCCTGTCTTCCATGGTGCCAGTCGTCGTAGCTCTCTGCTGCACTCGTCGGGGCTTACTGGCGTCCATACTAGATCTGTTCTTCCTGCTGCTCCGGTCTTTCATGCTACTATCTTTCATGCTCCGGTCTTTCATGCTCCGGTATTTCATTGTCTTCTTGGCCTTTTCCTTGCCCGTGTCACACGAGTCAGAGAAACGAGTCATCTTGGCACTGCTAATAGTATCCAAGCTGTGTGCAGCGACGGAAGCGGGAGAGTTTGTTAGACTCATCTCCTCCTCCTTGGCAGACCGGCTGCTCGCAATCCTGCTCTTTTTCGGCAATGCATCAACATCACCGTCACTGCTAATAGTACCAGTTGTGGCTTTGTTGGGGCTGACTGGTGATGGCATCATGGTGGCACTCCGTGTTGCTCTTGTGAGCACGTTATGGACCTCAACGGACTAGTAAAAGCTGCTCTTCTAGCTAGTGTGAACAGTTTAGCTGTGATGCTGGCTAGCTAGCTGGTGTACTAGCGAATTATGGTTGTGTGAACTATTAAGCGACTGCGGAAGGCGATGTCGGCAATTGCTGGGACAAGTAGACTACTACTAAGCCAGTTGTACTTGCGTACTAGTAGTAGTCTACCAGTAACGTTCTAAAGGTCGTATTCTCTGTATTCGAGTAAGTACCAGTACCTGGTATTAGTTTAGATGCGTAGAGTGTAAGGTTCGGTGCAGATCAAGAGGTACAATACTATGAGAATAAATTCATCGATCGAGAGGAAGCCAGTTGATACTACTTAGTAATATAGTGAGCGGAGCATGGCAAATGTTGTGAAGTAGAATTGGAGAATTATGAAAGGGAACTTAGTTGCCGAATGATAGAAATGTCAGTGTACCACTACTACTGTAGTATCAAACTTTTCTACTTGATGAGTAGGCCGGAAGAAAGTGTTCGAGTACTGGTACCCTAATTCGTTAGTCAGTTATAACTGGATCATGCACTACTCCACAGTAACTCAGTAAGAGTACTTACCCGAACGCAACTTACAAAAGGCTGAAAAAGATGCGATAACTCGGACCAACAGTACACGTGTACCACCTCAGATAGTTCACTTAGGAATTACCGGTAAGACAAAGCTCAGACCGATAACGTGAACCCCCCCTCTCGAAGGACACCACGTGTCCCACCAAGCCACCATGTGTTCAAAGCGTTCCCGGCAACAGGTAGGGCGAAGGACTGGGATTTGACAAGATTTCTGTTTTCTACACGCACCAAAACGTCTGGGGCCCCCACCATAACTATTTTTTATCTAGCGAAATAATGCATCAAAAAGTATGTACAAGACTCGAAAGCATCTACAGTACAGTATGCCTAAATGAGAGGCTCAGTCGGTCACTTTTTGAGGAATACTCCGAAGTTCAAAACTCTTGGCCACTTCGAGTTCTTCAAGTTGACGATTCTTGGCTACTGACTACCAGGTACCACGGGGTCGAGCTTTTATGCGTCGGCAACTATCCGATAAGGGATAGTACTGTACTACAACTACCGGATAATAATGTAGACTAATAGCCCATACTACATGTACTGACTAGGTACTTGCTAGCTAGCTACCTGCCTACCACCACCTAGTAACCTAGCTATTGAAGCTAACTGCCATTGTACCGGTAACTCTGCTAACTACTGTACTGTTGATTCCGAGCTTAAACACTAAGAACGTCGGCGTCCAAGCATTGGTAATTCTCATGCTCAAGTCGGCACCATCCCCGCATTTTCTTTCCACGGCGGGGAGCGGGTCGTCGCTGTGTGTTCATGCTGCAGAACGGACTGACCTTTTCCATTGAGCGGTGGCACTGAGGCTTCCACAACTGCGACGTGCGAATGGTTGGCACTTGTTTAGCTCCTCGGAACCAATTCGTTTGTCTGCTCATCCGAGTCGCAAGGACCTGTCCCCTGGGTTCAGTTCTCTCAGCTCAATGAAGTTTTAGTTGGTAGAAGGATATTTCCCTTCCCTTCTCGGTTCCGAATTTGGTGTTGAGTAGTCTCCACTATGGAGCTAGGTAGTACCGCAGTTAGTTGCTCTAGTTAGTGCAGGTGTGGGAATTGGCTCTTACGCGCCAAAGGATTGTTCTTTTCTAGTAGCAACTAGCTCCATAGAGAGAAGATTGGCCTAGAACAAAGTGAAGCAAGCATGGACTAATCTACTTAAATTTAGAATTTGAGAGATAGATACGACGCTTATTAAAAGGCTATGTAAGCAGAGGTTTTGCTACGAAACATGGATTCGACCAATGCCAGAGGTGGCTCTTTCGCTTGACTCGAGCTGCCTGTGGCAGTAGAGACCAGCGCAAATGATGAGGGCTTAGCACTTTTCTATCGCTGCACGCGGTCGCGATAGCTTGACAGGGCTAAAAATGCCTAACCGATAAAATGCCCTGGCTGCCTTCAGAAGTTGGGGCAGTGCATTCGTATTCCTCAATTCCAAAGGTCGTCGTCGTCTTCCTCGTGCTTTTCCAGGTTCTCAGCCACGGCTGGTGGACCCCATATCTCCTCTACGTCGTCCTCGTGTTTTTCCAGTTCTTGCTTGTGGTTCTCCGCCACGGCTGGTGGAGAAAAAAGGTCCTCGTCGTCGTCTTCCTCCTGTTTTTCCAGCTCGTGCTTGTGATTCTCAACCACGGCTTGTGGCGGCAATGATGGCAGATTATCGGATTGATTTGTACTTTTTACTGCAGATGATTTGTCCTGCTGACTGACGCTAGTAATGCTTACTGCCGATTGGTGAGCCTCTTGCCGTAAGGGCGCACTGGCGATAGTGCTAACTATTGCTGATGTCTGCGCCTCCTGTCGGATGGACTCAGTGACTCCAGTGCTACGTCCTGCTGATTTCTGCGCCTCTTGCCGGGCGGACTCCCGGGCCGCCTCAATGATGCTACTGGGGCTACGTGCTGCTGATATCTGCACCTCTTGTCGGGCCGCCAATTGCCGGGCAGCCTCAATGATGCTACTAGTGCTACGTACTGCTGGTTGCTGCGCCTCTTGTCGGGCCGACTCAGTGACACCGGTGCTACGTCCTGCTGATTTCTTCACCTCTTGCCGGACGGACTGAAATAGAGAGTCCACGTCGTGAAATCCACAACGAGGAAGTTCATGCTTCCAATGCGATTCCACATCTTTTAGGACTGCCTCCAAGTTGTTGTCGAGACGTCTGTATTCTCGTTTCAAGGCTACCTCCTTCACCATGTGAGCAACTAGCGATTTTCGCCTGTGGTCCCTTCCACCTTCGTCGGGTTTGTTTTCTCTGATTTTATCGTTTGAAGTTTTCTTGGCGGTGGCGCTGTGATCTGCAATTTCCTCAGTGGCGGCGCTATAGCCTTTCCCACGAACCAAAGCCCCCACCTTTAGAACTGTTTTCTTCTTTTTCTTCATAAGGGGCTGTTTTTTCTCTTCTTCTCGCGTTTCCTCGACTACCTTTTCAGGTGCGGCAGCGGCCGACTGGGCCAGTGACTTTGTAGCATTTTTTCTGGGTTGTTGTTGCGAGCCGGCAGCCCTGCCGATGAAAGGACCGGCCGGTAGTGGCCCCGCGGTGGAGGACGCTCCTTTGTGTTTCTTGGACATTTTTTGATTCAGCCGATCATGGACTGAATCTTCCACTTTGCCGCGCTTCCGACGCTTCGTTCCGTCTTTGGATTTTGCTCTTTTCGCGTTGGAGCCATCTTTTTGTTGTTGTTTCTTCCTTTCTCGTCGTTTCTTATTCTTTTGTCGTTTCTTCTCCCTAGCAGCATTCCTAGCAGCATTGGAAGGTTCATTTTCATCGCCCACCAAACTCTCCTCGGACGACTCGTCACCTTCCAAAGAGGAATCGTCGTCGATCTCGTCATCATCATAGTCATCCACTTCATCCTCAAAATCACTTTCCACGACAGTACCGGCATTGACAATAGGAAAACATTGCACATCCTCTGGAATGACTAAATTTTCATTTTCCTTGTCGTCGTCTTTTTGGCCAGGATAACGTCTATAGTCGGTACCTTCCAACTTTAGCTTTTTCGCTTTGGTCTTTAATTCCTTGGCGTGTTTGTTGCAATACAAAAGGTTGCAAGCTGCTTTCTTCTTGTCATATTCGTACGAATAATAGACTCTTCGAATCATCGGGAATCGTTGCCGGCCATTGATCATGTCACCCCACATGGCGCATCCGACATGAAAGGCAGTCAGACACTCATCGTCACTATGACATTTGGAAATCACGTTGGGTTCTTGCGTTTCCTTGCACATGCACTGAACAAAAAAGAGAGAGAGAAGTAATAATATTAGAAAACGAAATAATAATGATTGGCAATGGCATAACAGCCTGCAGCATAGCCAACAAGCCAAGCATCCAAAGCAGCAAGCGAATGCTTTTTTCTTTATTTTACTTACAGATACACACATTCGATGAATAGACGGATCTTTGTTGTCGACTTTGAGACAAACCGAACATTTGAAGGCTTTGGCATGTTTAATGGCGTTGACAAATTTAGGCCACACAGTTTTGAGTTCGTCCAAAACAATGACAAAATGCGTGACAGCATCCAATTGGGGATCATCATTGTCGGGATCCGCTTCTTCCTTGTCGCGTTCCTGTTGAATATCGGATCCAATGGACCGATCATCTCCATCCCCATCAAAGCCTCCGTAATATCCTCGTGAATTGCAACCATATACACATCCTCCGGTATGCTCATTCAGGCCGATGACATCGCCACAAAGAGTATGACACCACGCCAATCGACGCTTTTCCACGGCTTTGTTGATTTTGTCCTCGACGATGAGTTGCCGGCCATTGTTGCGATCGTACACGGGATGCATGGCCAAGGGCAAATTGGGATTGTCGACACTGCAAAAACAACATTCGTACGGTCGACTCTCCACTTTGATTTGGTCCGTTTCACCTGCTTGCGTCCGGCCCTTGACAATTTGGCCTACTGAAGCGCAGGCAAGACAGGTATCTTCCAAGGGGTCTTTTTTCTTGTCCTTGGCACCACTGCTAGCACTGTCGTCATCCTCGTCGTCTTCATCGTCGTCTAAAATAACGCCACGATAGCATTCATGGTGATACAAAACTCCACAATCTTTGCATTTGGCCAAACGTTTGTCCTCGGAATCTTCGCCCCAGCACAAGGAACAATAGCAATCATCGTCTTTCTTCTTCGCCTTCTTGGCGGGAGTAGTCGTTTTAGGGTTGTTGCTGGTCTCCTCCTCCTTGATAGGTGTATCAACTTCTTCTTCTTCCGCCTCCTCCTCCTTTTCCTCGTGGATTGGTGGCGTGTCAACTTCTTCTTTTATCGTTTTACTACTCATCGTGTCGATGTCTTGTTGGTGAAGTATTACTACAGTGGTGCGCTCTTGATGTGTGTGGTGGAGGCAGGAAGATGAGCATGATGTGAAGCTGTCTCTTATACACATCTCCGAGCCCACGAGACTAAGGCGAATCTCGTATGCCGTCTTCTGCTTGAAAA
>ENA-ORBV01010181-ORBV01010181.1-microbial-mat-metagenome-genome-assembly--contig:-NODE-10181-length-15139-cov-5.932811_pt1 | contig 15139 bp, 10 predicted proteins | sample MGYA00237777_ERZ505514 | MGnify/ENA primary metagenome ERZ505514 (study PRJEB26160, sample SAMN06269048) | microbial mat metagenome | isolation source: Oligotrophic lake microbial mat | place... | reverse complement strand
GCTCTCTTTGCCCAGGTACATCTTCTGACTTTTTTGTGCTTTAATTTATTGTTCGGTTTTCCCCTCCCTGTTTTGATTGGACGTTGAATATTTCAAAATGGTACTACTCCACCGTGGACTTGAGGCGGACACACTTGCTCAGCTTATGATGTCTGTGTACAGTATATGGATACTTGTCTACTATTTGTTCAATGTGTGCCTCTCTCGCGGCCGAGCCCTCGCCCTTTCCAGGCAGACGCCTTGGCTGTCTTTAGCTCTGTTCTACTAGCTAGCTAGTAGTACAGTAGCGAACTACAAGATTGCCTTCGTTTTGCTTGCAGACTATGCTCGCTTAGATTGCAAGTACAGTAAGCTAGTCAAGTTGTGCGACATGGTCTCCCATGGCTTGGGGAGAAGATCGATAGTCTAGTTTATGCAATTTCGATCACTGCACCGTCATTCCTTCAGTAGCTTTGCCCTCGTTTTGTACCTTGTCAATCAGCTGATCTAACAATATCATATCTGTAGGTTCGCCTTCCAGCCACATGAGACGCAAAACGTCCCCATTTAGAGAAAACCTCACGTAAAGGTCCTTGCTGGTTCCTTCTTCCACCTCCAACAACTCCATCATTAAGAAACTTCCGTATTCAGGCCATGCCACTGGTTGTTGCAGTTTAAAAGCACACAACAATCCAATCAACGTCGAGTCATGAGCACTAAAAAGAGTCATGGGTGGTTCCTGGGTATGGTTTCGACACGTCTCCACCATTTGAGTGCAAATGGCATTCATACTCAAGTAGGCCAATCGCGGGTGGCGAAAGCTTTCAAACCATCGCCAAGCAGCATGTTGGACCGTATTCCGAAAGTCTTGTTGGCTCACGCCCACGTCGTCCAACATGTTTCGTACGCCCAAACATTTGGTAATTTCGCCCAATTGATTCCAAGCGAGTGGCTCAATCTCGATGGATTCGGCACTGACATGCCGTAATTGTTTCGCGCCAAATTCAGCTTCGTGGGCATCGGCGGCGAGCAATGGGTGGAGGGCTTTGGTCACACGAACGGCCAGCGGCAGCATCTCCTCTTCTTTGGCTTGTAAATGAGGCCGAGCCGCCAATGCATCTTCCAAATCGGCTTGTTCTTGGGTCTTGCGGGGTTGTGGGTCTGGGAGTAGCAACTCGTTATATTCATGCCTGGTGTTCAATTCCACTTTATCCAAAGGAGGTGGGCCAGGGAAGAGCCCCATAATGACACCTTGCGCAGATTGAATGGCACGATCAAAACTGGTGGATATCACGCGGACCGTTTGGGGAGAAAGTGGTTTTTCCTGGGTCCAAACATAAGGATAAACAGCATTTCCATTGCCATCCAATTTGGGCACAACTGTTTGTGGATTGTCGTCCGTATGGCACAATTCTTTCTTCAAGTTGGTCCCCAGGTCGACCATTTGCTGCAATCCAAGACTGGTTAGCTTTCCAAAGGGACCTCGACCGTTGGCTTTGTGCGTACATTGAGAGTCGTCATCATCAGATCGAAGCGTCACACGCTTTCCCATTTCTTCCAATGTGTCCGAGGGTATCAGTTCCTTGACCCAATAGGCTTCATCTTTGAGAGACGTAATGGGAGATCGATCTCCATGACGACACGTGATTTGTACTTGAAGGCGTCGAATCTTCTTGGGGACAGATGATAAGTCCGTGGCCGGTGGATTGTCTGCCACAAGGACAGAAGAGGTAAGGGGAGGCATGAGTGATAGAGGGTTCTATTAATAAGATGATCAGGTTGATTACAGCCAGTTCACTCGGCTGCTGTTCGACTGCAATGCGCTGACAATTATGCAGTCAACAATAAAAAATTAATGATGTGCATCGTGCATGCTTGTGTGGCTTCGGAATTCGTGACTGCTTTTGAGAATCTAACACTTCAGTCATGCGATAGTCCTCCTGGCCGTCGCCCCTCTGACTGAATGACCACTTGCTGGACTGATTTTGCAGCGCATTTTCTTTTCTCTTGTCATAACACTTCTGATTGGCCTAGTTAGTATTTTGGGGAGGTGAGAGGGCACAGTAGCTTCTCTCACTATATTCGATAACGCGGTGCTCTTAGACTAGAAATTTTCTATGCATTGTAATTTGCCAATGCCTCAGTGCCATTATGTCCCTGGCGTCTTCAAAGGAATTCAAGCGATCAAATGGTTGACAGTCCCCGGCCGTAAAACATCCCATCAGCGAAATGTTTCAGCCATTTTTGCCTTTTGTTGAATGGCAAAGGTGAGGCATTCCGAAAATCCCACGTTCCCGTGCGATCCAAATCGATACGTTGAAAGCTAATATCCAGTGCGTCTTGTAACATAGGATGAGAACAATATTTCATGTTCTTGCAAAGTTCCATTTTCGACACGAAAATATCCCGGTTGGTATCCGAGTTGCGTAACAATTAGTAGTAGCAATGCGTAAGTAGACTATTGGGAAAGAAAACCTACTTCGTACCCGCATGGTTTAGCTTGTGTGAAATAAGTTATTAGCTGATATGTTGCCATACAGAACACATCCCAACCCACAACTATTCCTTCAATATTTGGTCCAATAGCTTGTTTGCGAGTCGGGAGCCCGAATCCCTTCGCAAGAATGCAATTCCAAGACTTCGGTAGCCTTGGGATGATGATCATTGGCCACGCATTGTTGTGTAAATTTCTTTTGAGAGAGTTCAAATTTGTCGCCATCCGCAAAACTTCCATTCATAGCAATAAATCGCTGCAGGGGGTTGGTTTCGTCACACGTCTTCAACCAAATTTCACGCTCCTCTCGTTCCAAACATTGATTGGCATAGAACCAATCGTCGGGTGTGGCAGCCACTTGAATCAATACTTCCATTTCTCCGGAAATGGTCGTTGGCAAAAAGACAAAGCCCTGTCGTATATCAGCACCACTACAAGTCGCCATGTACAATTGATCTTCTTGACATTTTTCCAACTTGTCACCGTACCAACATTTTTGATCCTTGTCTTTATCGACGTTTTCATAGGTCCGAGTCACACACCAAAAGGACTCCAAAGGCGATTCTTGCCACATGTATCCTTCCTCCCAATACATTCTCAAACGAAAAGATCCTGGCACCCATTTATCCTCGGGAAGTGGCGCACAAAAATCCTGGACTTCCAAACCCTCCGCCATGACACATCCCGGGACTTCGTCTTTGCGCGATTCGCGTTGATGACAGTACAAACCCCAATCACAGTCCTTGTCGGTGTCACAATCGCCTTGGCAAGCTTGTAAAGGAAAGGCTTCGGCAGGGTCACCATTTTGGCCCACCACTGTCAAGACATTGGAGGCTTTGGCAATTGCAATTGTGGCAGTTTCAGTGGCAGCTGCAGTGGGTTGTAGAGTCGTAAGTATCCCGTCAGGTGGTAGGGTAAAAACAACACCCGCACCTGGTGAAGAAATAGTGGTATCCAGTACTACGGCAGGAGTAGGAGCTGTCGTTGGAACATCCGTTGGCACTGGAGTAGTTGGTACTGTAGTTGGAACCGTCGTTGTTGGAACTGCAGTTGGCATGGTTGTGGTTGGAACAGCTGTTGGCAAGGTGGTGGTAGGGATATCGGTTGGCATGTCGGTGGCGGAAATATCCGTGGGTGCGGGCGGAAACGTTGTTATTAAGATAGGATCCACGATGCAATAATCTGTTAAGGAGGCATCCATGTCTCCATTATCGCACCCTGGCACATTGTCAAAAGCTTCTCGTTGAAAGCAAACGAGGCCAATATCACAGTCGTCATCCGTGTCGCAGTCGCCTTCACAAACTTGCAAAGGAATTTTCGAGGGATCAGGATCTCCCCCAAAATTAGCCAAATCCGAGGGTGGTGGTTGGCGACTCTCTTCCACCAGCTGCAATTCTTCCACCTCATCCAACAGATTCAGTTCCAGTTGCTGCCGATGCCCTTGTTGTTGTTGCTGCTGGTTGTCGTCTGGATCATTCTTTCTCAAAAACGACGACGATACACTAGCCGTAGCACCCGAGCTAGGACTGGCAAAGCCAAGGACGGCAACACAGAGATATCCCAAACGTTTCTTGTGTACCCGCATGGTAATGTGATGTCCCGTGTGTCAGCTTGTTTCCTTGTGGTCGGTTCCATTCTCGGACATTCTGAAAAAGTGGGAGCAGCAAGAACAGAAACGCTGATCTTACCCTGGTCTGTAAGCTCCATCAACGGTCATCCGTAATGCAACAGTACATGTACGTGTGTGACACATTTTTGTTCAGATTTGACAAGATTGGCTAATGGTTTCCCCTTGGTGGCGACTGCTGGTCGGGACTTTTTCTCGACTTTTTTGTCCAAATGGATACCCGTCAACGGACCCTTCATTTTTTCCCACGAATGAGGAAAAGAAGAAAACACGTGAGAAGCAGTGTGCATCTATTGAGATCAACAAACGCTCTTCGAAACAGGCGACGCAAGTACGAAGTACTATAAAGAAAACGACGACAGCAACAACCAACATACTTATATAGTACCATATCATAGAAAAAATAATCGAGAAATACCATGGGTCTCTCGACTCGTCCACACCCTGTATTGAGCAAGGAATTCAAGCACCTGACCATAGGAATTCCCGACCTTTTTCCGCATGTGACCATTGTCTCGTTGAATCGACCCCAGAAACTCAATGCGATGCATGGCAAGCTATGGCGAGAAATAGGACTGATCTTTTCGAAATTAGGGACCATGGGAGATGATTGCAGATGCATTTTATTGACTGGAACTGGGCGTGGCTTTTCGGCGGGCATTGATATTCAAGATTTGGCCTTTGACTTCAGTAGTGGCAGTATTGACAGTGGTGAAAAAGGCGGCCACGTGAGTGTGGATGATCCAGCCCGCCAAGGATTGGCCATGATTTCCAAAATTCAACAAATGCAGGATTGCTTTACCCAGCTAGAAAAATGTCCCGTGCCCGTGGTTGTGGCGCTTCATGGACTTTGCATTGGAGCGGGTATTGATCTGGCTTGCTGTGCGGATATACGACTGTCAGCTCCCAACACGATCTTTTCTGTAAGGGAAGCCAAAATGGGCTTGGCAGCCGATATCGGGACCCTTCAACGGCTGCCCAAGATTACGGGCAATGCTTCCTGGGTCAATGATGTGTGTCTCACGGGACGCAATTTTAATGCCCAAGAGGCTCTGGCCATGGGCTTTATCTCTCAAATCATAGCTCCAGCCACCACCACAACCGATTCCACCACGCATTTTGAATATGAAACATTTCTCCAGGATTGCATCCAGCTGTGCCAATCGATAGCCGCCAATAGTCCCGTTGCTGTGTTGGGGACCAAAAAGGCGCTTCTGTATGCTCGCGATCATTCTGTACAGGATGGATTAAAACAAATCATTGCCTACAATGCCTTGGCTCTACAATCCAAGGACTTGCAACAATCCATACGGGCCGCGAAAGAAAAACGACAAGCGTCCTTTCCAGCTCTTTGGGCTCATTCCAAATTATAATCCCATGGTCGAACGAACGTGCGAGCACCGAAAAACATACTTTTCTATATAAAAACTGATTTCCAACACACACTACTACGTCCTTGCATAGACGAGCATGATATATACGAAGCCATCCATGTTTTTTAACATTTATTAGCTAGTCAGTCGTAAGGATTATTCGCAAAGAAGCCAGGAACGGACATGGCCGCCGGGTCTTCCTTGGCAGGCTCTTCCTCTGCCTTTTCAGGGTAAAGACAGCGTAACGCTGGTGTCAGGACGGAAGCAACGTCAAGATTCTTCTTTGTCAGCGACATGAAATCAAATGCAAAAATGACCGGGATACTACTGCTGCTCTTGTCATCTCCTTCAGCATTCGACAGGAGAGGAGGAATCTTGGGATAGCGCTGTGAGAAATGAGTTAGAACAAGGTGCTTGGCTTTCATTTCGTGAGCAATACTCAGAGCTTCACCCACGGTACAATGGCGTTTCATGGCTGCCTCTGCTTCCATCCCGTCTTCAAAGGTCGCCTCGTGAATCAGAATATCAGCATTCTGTGCTTGTTGCGCAAATTTGTGGGAGGGCCGACAATCGCCACTGTAGGCCACCTTGCCAAAGGCCGTTCCTTCCAAAACAACAGCATACGAGTAGGGGCAGTGGGCCACCGGTATCGCCTGCACCGACGTAATTTGCCCTCCCAAAAGTGAATTCTCTTGCATAACCTGTGGACTCGATGCCCGGGGGCGATTTGGATTAGATATTAGTTCTCGGCAATCCAATCCCCGATAGCTACAAGCTATGCGCGAGTCCACCACTTCGTACTCTTTCAAAAAGTCCAAAATGGGTGGTGGTCCAATAACAACCACAGGATCAGAATCAATGCCTGCTAGTAGATTGTCGGCGCCGCCTGCGCAACAATGGCTGATGGCTGCTTGACGGTCCGTTAGCAAACGTAAAAGACCAAGGTGGTGATCTGCATGGGGATGTGACACCCATACCGCTTTGATGCTCAAAAGCAAGTTCGCTGCAGCGGCGGAATGGTCGTTGAGGGACTCATTTTCCATGAGGGGCAAGGCTCGTAACAGCTGCCCGATCGTCCCTTCCCCAACATCCAGCAAGATGACTTGGCCATCCTCCATTTTCAGACTCATACCGGTAACATTTCGATGCTTGCAGGGTATGGCGGATCCAGTGCCCGTGAAAGAAAGGGCCGCTTGGCAGGTGCTGTTGTTGTTGTCAGCTGTATCGTCGTTGGTGGAACCATTGGGTTGCCCCGACAAAATATCCTTGGCACGTTCCAGAGCCCCCGACTGGGTCAGCTCTTCCAAAGCCTGGTGTCGACGATCGTCAAGATACTTATTGGAAGACTCCACTGCCGTAAATCCTCGCCGACTTTTGGGCATGACAACATATTCCAACAAGGGCGTATCTGTTTGAATGTGGGTGTTGCTGTGTTCTTTGGTAGAAGTGGACGATGTCGTGGACGCCTCATGGTTCATGCTTTTGGCGGCCGACTTCAAGAAATCAGGGATTTGATAGACTTCCGAGTGGATCTGAGACCTCACCATGGCTCCCACACAAGCACTCAAAAAAGGGCTCGGTATTTCTGCGGCGGGCGGGTTCCACGTGGCTGGATCGCTCGTTTCCACGAACAAATGATGAATGGTACTATCCTCACCGTGTTGTTGTTGTTGTCGACCAAGTTGCTCCCTCCATGCCTGGCATTTTTCGTGGTTCAACAAGTCTATGGTGGTCATGTGGATGACAAGCTCCAGCATGGGGGGACCAGACTCGGTTGTGCCATTCTTTTTCTTCTTTTGCTGCTCGTTATTGTTGTTCCCAGAGCTTGGTTGCTCCTTGGATAAAGTTCCATCCAATTGTGGTTGTAAGCCCTCCCATACCTCGAGCGTTGGATAGTACAGAATGGCCACCATCATTCCCGCCGAAGGCTCCAGTACAACTTGGGAGCTCTCGACCTTCTGTTCTGTTCCCTCTGCGTCCGTAAATGTGACTGTCTGTCCAGCTTTCAATTTGGCATACAGTGGACCTGGTGGAATGCCCAATTCTTTGGCCTTGTCGGGTAAGAATTTTCCAGCCACGGGAGGTGTGGAAAAGAGATACGAAATCGCTTGACTTTTCCGTTGCTGGTCTGTATAATACTTGGTTGTGTTGGTTGGAAATGGGATTTGATAGTCCACAGGAATGGTTTGCACTCCAAAATAATAATGCGACGTCTCTTGCGGATCACTTTCTGCTCCTGTCGAAGAGGATGCGTTTTCATCTCTTTGTCGCTTTAACTTTTTGGAGGATCTTTTTCGTTGCACATCCATTTGACTGCTGGCCGGAGGGACCGTGTGTTTTCCTTCTTTAATGTTAATGGGAAAATCATCTCGACGCACAAAAAAGCGAAGCGATCGAATGTAGGCTGCCGTACCAACAGGGCCGTAAAGCTCAAGACCTTGCAAGGGCAGCACATTGTCTCTTGGGTTTTTCCCGCGTCCACCGCCATGATTATGGGTGTTGTTGTTACTGTTGCTGGCCATAAGATCCACTTGAGTTGCCTTGGCCGCATCGGCAGTTGTTAGAATACTTCCCGGTAATCCGCCGATCGAATCGTGTGCCAAATGCGTCAAACAAATGCGATTGACGGAGGACAACTTTTGGGAGTGTTCCAAAAAGGATCGTTGACAACCCTCGCCACAATTGATGAGCGTTTTGCTGCCGTCGGGTTCAATGAGAAGAAGCGCCGGAGAGGAATCCAAAGTTCGTGTCGTTAACACTCGAACCGAAGCTGTCATCTCTTTTGTTATCTATCAAAAATCACAAAGATTCCACAAGAGTCCAATCATATACTTGTAGCTATATACTGTAATTATAGACGCCGACAACCCTTCTATTCGACATAAAATTGAATGCAACTGATATGATAAGCAAACGTGCAGCATTTGGTGTTGAAACCCAAAAAATTGTTGGTCTGTGGCCTTCTCGGATCCGGAGCAAGTGAGCAACTTTAGTCAAAACTGTTTATGTAAAAAACTACCCCGAATATCTAATCACTCCACTTACTACGAGTACGCTGTCCTTTGACGCTCTCTGACTGGCCGCCAGCTAGCTATTTACAAGAGTGAACTACAGCTATAGGGTAGTAATAGATTTTATGTATGTTTTATATTCTTCTGAGCCCAAGCTATATATTAGCACGAACAATAGCTAACAAATTCGTTCATGAGCCCACTCCGTGATTTCATTGAAACGTGCATTCATTCAAAAAATTTACGCCAACACCATCTGACCAGAATTTTTGCTTTTACTTCCTAGCTCGGTGATCGGAAAACTGTGTATGTGGTGGGGCATGCTCCTGCGACCAAGTACTGGTACCGTACGTCAACGGAAAAGGTTGCTTGGTATCCATGTCGTCGACATCGAAGAAACCTGGAAAAGCAGAAGGCTCCACACACTTGTTTGGCTCCAAAAAGCATTCCTTTGGCGGCTGCTTTGTTTCCTTGGAGGGTGTATCTGAAACACACAGAGTTTCGGAAACACTAGTCTTCGAACACTTGCTGCTGCTGCTGCTGCTGCTGCCCATGGAGTTCTTTCTGGCGGCTTGCTTGGATTTGGCACTCGAGCGATACGACTCGTGTAGGAAATCGCGAAACATGGCACCGATCTTTTCGCGAGCAATGCGCTGGCTGCACTCGTACCAATTTCCATTTTCATAGGTGACAAAGGCTCCCTCGGGGCTGGCCGCACGAATGAGGTTGTACACCTTGGTCACAATCTTACTTTTCTCCTGTTTCCCATTCGCTTCGGCATACTCGTCCAGAAACATTTTCACCGTCACACGGAAACGACGATTCCTGCCATGACAAGCAATATATAGATCAGAGTGAGAACAGAACGAAAGGATTGCTCATGGGCAACTACGAATGAGCATTCATTTTGGTACTTACCCTACCGAGTCGAAACAAAATTTCGTGCGTCCACAAACCACCGAGTAGTCGGTAGGAGTGAAGTAAGGAGGAAGCAGCTTTTTAGCGTGCTTGCTCCTGGATGCCCAATAGTTGCTGCCGACCTTTTCGGAAGACATAGGCGAAGTGGAAGGAGCCACCGCCCTAGTAGTAGGAGCTTGGTTCATTGGTAAAGATTGGATTGTGATGTTACAGGTCATCATTTTGGACTTCAGCTTTCTGGGTGTTGTTAAAGACAATTTAGCCTTTGTTGCTGTTGTTGTTGTGAGCTATTTGTGATTTCGTAGATTGTGGTCAAAGGAAGAAAACGCAAAGAAATTGTGAGCTACTCTAGTTTAGTAGCACTACTGTAGCTAGCTAGCTAGTAGTTCCAGTAACACTTCCGTTGGGTGCTGGTGTAAAAGTAGCATGTACATACAGTAGGGAAACGGGAAAGCTTCCAGCAAGATCCTTGATGACTCGTTTTCAAGAGATAAACATCGTCATGAATCTTGCTAAATCTACGTAGGTAAATCTGGTTGCCTAAGAGCTATAGAAATTCGTACTGTCCAATCGTTTATTGTAAAACTCGGTCCAGGCAAGGTATTTTAATAAGTCTTCTGTACCCCAACTGTTGCTAGGGTATCGCTTCGCGTGACGCATTCGTGGATAGTTTACCACCCGCCGCGTCGTCTTGACTAGGTCAGCCATTCACAGTTAATCCAGCAAGCCAATACTGCGGTAGTTTTTCGTGCACCTACCCTTACTTGGAGTAGTTACTGTAGCTAGCTAGTAGGTACCGGTTCTCCCTTTTTCGTAAAACAGGGCCTCCCATTTCGGCCACTCACTAGAATTGTACTAGAATAGTACGACTACTAATGATTCAGAGCCGGGAAATGGATGTTCCGCCACCACCCTACTGTGATTGAGTTGTTGCAAGACTATAAATCGTCCGTGGCCTAGTGGAAAATAATCAATCAACTGTTTATGGCAACTGGGTCTCCCTGAACGCCCGCATTTCTCCGATGATCTTGATTCATCGCATCAGACACGTTAAAAGTTGATCAATGGCAAAATTTTAGTCTTTTATCTGCGTAGGCAACCGAGGATGCGAGATCCTACAACTGCAGCGAGCGTTTCGAAGGTGCATTATCTTTCATTTGAATCAGTGTTGAACTTGATTCGAAACTAGAAGAGTTCCAGGAAGCGGGAATTAACTCGTCCTCACTTGATAGCCTATAGGCGGCTTTTCAACAGCCGTGTCTGAAGCACCTAACAGAAGAAGACTGCTCTACTTAGTTTTGGAGCAGAGCAACCAGGGTTGCACATACTAGATCCAATGGAGGGTTGGCCATAATCAAGGCTGTCCCTAATACAGGCATTGCCATCCACTTCCAGGCCTGGTGCTTGTCCTCCGAAAAGATTGTCAATCCGGGGAAACTGTCATGATGTGGGTGGAAGGTCATGGTATGGGATGGCGAATCTCTATCTGGCGGGTTGTAAAAGGAGGGCCTCCCAACAAAAGATACCTCTGCAACAAGCCAAATACTTTCTCTTTAGAGCTCTTTAAGAGGCCCGGGGCTCACTCTAAGGCTGATGTCCCTGGACTGACCTATGGTGTACCTCGGCCGGGCTACAGCTGGTGGATGCCAGTAACGCCAGCTCTTGTGAGCTTGCAAGCCCCAAGACATCATCATCATGGTGATGGTGGTATGAGGCAGAATACAAAATCATGTTTCGTCCGATAAAGGGAAGATAATCTACCTGCGTCTTGTTCTTTTTCTTTGTCGTACTATTCTCCGCACCGCCATCTGCTGCAAGACAAAATTGCAAGTTTTGTAGATAGTGACAAAATACGCGGTACGATCGCACTGGTTGGTTTTGATATCGGCGCTTGGGAAAGAGGGACGGCATGACACAGCACGGTAAAATGGCAAAGTCCTTCTCCAAGTGGGCCGCCAAACCCAAAATGGGTTCCGTCGCTTGATCGGGATGCATTCCAGAAAGGATGGAACAACTTTCGACCCAATGCCGTTCCTCCGACGACAAAGTAGCTGCATTTGTAGATGTAGATGTAGTACATGTGGATTGCACTTTTGGGTCGAGTAGATTGCGTCCGTCTCCCCCCAAGGAATGGGCAATGACATGTATGGGTGGCATGGTTGCTTGTGATTCAGTGTCGGTGCAGGCTTTTTCTATATTCCAATCGGCTGGCAGCCGTGGGTGTGGATCCAAAATCACGGATGGGATTCCATGGGCACGCAATGCCATGCTGAGTTCGCCCTTGCCACCGGCGACATCCAAGACACCCGATCCACGGCACAACCTTTCCTTGCCGTACTTGTTCAAAAGCCATTGGACAAACAGTTCGTGACGTTTGGATTTGTCATACATGACAAAAGGTGAATTGTTGTTGGCTGTGGCATTTCTGTGTTCTTGTTTCTCCATACTGTTAGATGCTGATGATGACACTAATGATGCAAGGTCGCAACCAATAGCGATAACTTGATGGCATTCAATCAGTTTGACGCCACGACGATTTCTCTCAATCGCCATGGTCAACAACGTTTGTAACCGCACAAACACCGGTTCACTACTGTCGTTATCGTCTAGACCAATCCAACTTCCAGTGCTCTTGCGGTTGTCGCCACAAACTTCTTGACGAATATCTTGATCATGTTGAAAGAGACGGCCCACATGGGACTTGGATCGTACCACAAGGTGGCAAGGTTCTCCATGGATAAAATGAGAATGCTCATGACGTAATGAATCTGTTGTTGGATCATCATCATCAGGAGGAGTGGCGTTAATGGCGGTGGCAGCAGTAGAAGATGGATCACCATCATGGCGTCGACGGCTGTGATTGTTATTGGACTGCTGCTGCTGGGCACCATCTTGGACGATAACACTTCCTTCGGCCACCGCCAATTGATGATTGGCTTGTACAAACTTGATCTTTTGCAGACGCACCGATAGTTCGGTTGTCATTTTATGATTCCAGTGTCAACAAAGAGGTAGAAGCATGTCAACGGTATGCACCCACTAGCTAGCTAGCTACAGTACTGTACTACTAATAGTATTGCTTGGTGCCAAAGTTGATGGACAGCAAAGACGAAGAACTTTCTACCTTCACCAATGAATGAATTTGAAAAGTTCTGTGGTGGAAGAACGATGACCAATCAAAATGTCAATGAAGAACGGCAGCGAGTGCGTCGGTGAAAAGACTTAGAGTATAGGGTTGAGGCTATTTTGACACCAGCACAATAAGGTTGGGGGACAGCCAAAGCCAACCTTTTCGGATAACCGTGGCCAAACGCCTAACTAATATCCTTGTCTTCACACCGCAAGCCTCATTTGGATTGGGAACTAGAATAGAGCCATTGCTAGTAGTAGTTGCAACCATGCATGCCTGTACAATGCTTTCTAGTAACTTTATTAAAAGCATTCACAGTCACAGTCGCACTCCACATAGGAATCCGAGTAATACAGAGATCGCGTTTCCAGGCAATCCACACGAAGAACGTCCATCACATTGGCCAGTCGTAAATAGCACAGATTGAGAGGGACGGATCCACTGAGAAGGTTCTTTTGAAAGGACATGACTTTGGCGAGTGTCAAGTTCGAGTACTGAATAGGAATTGATCCGGTCAGACGATTGTCGTTGACTTCCAAGGTCGTAAGTGTATCCCGTAGTAGACCCAACGTGGAAGGCAAGGTATATGCCAATTGATTGTGGGACAATCCCAAAATCGTCAACCGCGGCATATATCCGTATTCCTGTGGAATGGAACCCGTGATTTGCGTATCCACTATATGCAGCCATTGGAGGAACGTCAGCTCGGCCAGTTGCGGTGGCAATGTTCCAAACACCTCGTCTCCCGAAATCGTAAAGGATTGGAGACTGGTCAGTCTTCCTAACTCAGTTGGTAGGGTACCCGTCCGGGTCGTCAAGCCCCTTCCTTTGTTAATGTGTGTATCCAAGAGCAACTGCGTTAATCGGGTGAGACGACCCAACTCGGTGGGCAGCAATTTGGTAAAAAAGGGAGTTTCGCGAAGGTTCATAATTCGAAGCGACGCATGTAGATTTCCAAGGGTGGAAGGTATGGTTCCAGAGAGGAGTGGTGACCCGGAAAGGTCCAGTGCCGAAAGTTGTGACAGGTCTCCTAGCTGTGAGGGAATCGTTCCGTACAAATTAATATTTTCGCTGAGTCGGATCACTTCCAAATGCGTCAACATGGCCAATTCCGCTGGAACTCGTCCCGCAAGGCCATTGCCGGCCAGTACCAAGTATTGATAGTTTTCTTCGTTATCGCATGAAAATTGCGCTTGAGAAAACCACAAACACTTTTTGTGTAACGAATAATTTTGTAAGTTGTTCGTTGGTTGGATGGATCGATGGATGTGCCACAATTCAACGAAAAAGGGCAAACGAATTGGTTAGTGCGATGATATCCAAATAAGAGCAATACGAGCAAGACTTCACCCCCCAAGAGAGCTTTTTATCACAAAAGAATACTTACTTCATGAATGTCATAACTCATCCAGTTGGTGGCATTGACCCACACCGTTTCTTGGGCATACATCACTTGTTCCTCGTGGTTGTCAAACAAACTCGAGAAAATGTCTGGATCGGGTCCGTAGGGAGGCTCATTGGTGGAAAAGAACAAGGTAGCCAAGGCGAGGCGCTGACGTTGACGAGTGGAAGAATACTGGTTGAGGGCGGGATCCAACATGAGCCATGTCAATGCCTTGGATTGTGGACTTTCTCGCGTCGTATCATAATCATTCAAGGCGTCCAATGTGTACGGGGGTAGATCAAAGTTAATCGCTGGATATGGGTTCTGTGTTACCAGTGTTGGAACCTGTGGTACAGTGGGCTCTCCTGGATATACGGGCGAGAGAGGTGCGCCCGGCAGTGAAGGACTATTGTTGCTGTAGTTGCCGTCGTTCGTTGTGGCGGGGCTGCTAGTTTGCGCCCCCCACATGGACGGAGCAAGAGTGGGTATGGGAGATAATGTTGGTGTAGACGAAGGACTGCCACTTGGTTCTATTGGATCCATTCTCTTGTCTTCCATTTTCGTCAAGGAAGCAGGAATGATAATCAAGTTCACCAGCACCGCAAGGAGGGAAGCTGCATACATGCAAGCTGTCCGCTTTCTGGAAAAGGGGTCAAATTCTTTCTTGTCCGAGTCAAAGTCATCCTCGTCGTGGTTGGATTCTAGCTCTATGAGATCCAGATCACTCAAAAGCTTTTCAAACCAACCTATAGAGTTTTTGGAGGAGCCGCCCCTGTTCCCGCCATCGTCCTCCTTCAAGGGTGTCAGCTCATGATTGTCACCCATGTTTCTAAAACTTGAGAGATTCTTGCTGGTTTTTTTTGTGCTCCACCTTTCGTAGACTTCTCTCCTTCTTTCGAGTCTTGACTGGGTCAGTGCAAGCTCAGTTTTGCACTGTGTTGTAATGCAACAAAACACGAGTATTGACTATGGTTATACCTTTATATACTGTAATAGAGTGTCTCGTCTCGGTCTCATTCATTCATTTGATCTGTCAACGAGGTCTCTGTCGCGACAATTAAGATGCTACCTAATGACCGAAGGTGGTCGCACAGTAGCTCTTTCGTTGTTCTCGGACAAATTTGGGACGAAAATTTTGCACCTCCTCCACTGACAATGGTGCGATTTCACCCGTGATTCAAACCACGAATGGAAGTCGTGTCCCGAGTTCTAGACCAAGAACT